>Ga0209023_10002405_pt1 | contig 23420 bp, 29 predicted proteins | sample LakOneMetagenome_FD_187468 | JGI IMG/M metagenome (GOLD analysis project Ga0209023, IMG submission 187468) | Freshwater and sediment microbial communities from Lake Erie, Canada (SPAdes) (version 2) | ecosystem: Environmental > Aquatic > Freshwater > Lentic | place: Lake Erie, Canada... | reverse complement strand
TATGCTGCACATGGAGATCATACAGGAACGTTTGGAAAGGGAGTTTAACCAGACCGTGATAACAACGGTACCCAACGTGAGTTTTGTTGCTACCACCAATAAGGGCGAAGTGATACGGATCAACAACCCCACCGAAATGCCCGACCCGACAAGGATCGATCATATTGATGAGCCTTTCATCAAAGCGCAGATCATCACCAAGCCGGAATACATTGGCAATATCATGACGCTTTGCATCACCAAACGTGGTATTCTCACTCACCAGCATTATTTAACGCCAACCCGGGTAGAGCTGAGTTTTGAAATGCCGCTCACGGAGATCGTTTTTGACTTTTACGATAAATTAAAAAGCATGACCCGTGGTTATGCATCTTTCGATTATCACCCGATCGAATACCGGCCCAGTGATATCGTGAAGATGGATATTTTATTGAACGGCGAACGGGTGGATGCACTGAGTGCTTTGATACACCGTGGCAGGGCTCATGAGTTTGGCCGCAAGCTTTGTGAAAAACTGAAAGAGTTGTTGCCGAAACAGCAGTTCCAGATCGCTATACAGGCTGCCATTGGCGCCAAGGTGGTGGCCAGGGAAAACATCAGTGCCATGCGTAAGGATGTTACGGCCAAATGTTATGGCGGCGATATAAGCCGTAAACGAAAACTCCTGGAAAAACAGAAAGAAGGTAAGAAGCGGATGAAGCAGATCGGAAACGTGGAAGTACCGCAGGAAGCGTTTTTGGCGGTGCTGAAACTTAATGATTAAGCGCCTCTATCCCCTAAAGGGGAAATGTAGAAGATCGAAGCGATGACCAACATTATAAAATGTAAGTTCTATCCAAAACGAAATCCAGCCCCCTCTCCTAAAGGAGAGGGTTGGGGTGAGGTAAAGAACAGAATGTTCAATACACAGCGCTCAATGCTCAGCTCATTTTTAAGCATGCGGCATTTGGGTTAAGATGTTCTCCACTTGAATAGTGAGCATTGAAAATTGAATATTGATTATTTGCCTTTCAATTTTATCTTTAAGGCTTACTACCAAGCCGAATTGCCGTTGACAAAGAAGCACACCATCATTCTCTCCCTGCTGATTGTACTGTACTTAATAAACGGTATCTGTTCTATCAATACTTTGTCGGTTACGGCAGATGAAGGTTCTCACCTCGCCTTTGGCATCAAAATGCTGAAAGGCGATCCTTCCCGTACCAATCCCGAAAAGGACAACAGTAAAATGCCGGTATCGTTGCTGAATGCATTGCCCAGGGCTGCAGAACAATTCTTTAATAAGGATCTTTCCAAAAACGATAACGGCATAAGCGATACCATCAAGGGCAGGTATAGCACCTTATTCTTTTCAGTGCTTATCATCTTACTCGTTTTTCAATGGAGCCGGAAACTGTACGGTGTTAATGCCGGGTTGTTCTCCGCTTTTTTATTTGTGTGTTGCCCCAATAATATGGCCAATGCAGTTCTGGTTACCACCGATACCTATTCTGTTTTCTTTTTACTGGCCACCATGTATTTTTTATGGAAGTATTGCAACAGTAAAAGCAACAAAGACTTTATCTGGTTTGCCCTGATGCTGGGTTTGTCGCAACTGGTTAAGCAGTCGCTGTTTCATTTGTACGTGCTGGCACCGCTATGCTTTCTGCTGTACACAACTGCACTGAAAGAAAAGATTGCCTGGAGAAGGTTGTTCAGGAATTTGTTGATCGCTGTAACCATAAGCTGGATAATCATTAATGCCGGGTTCATTTTCTGGCACATGAATAACAGGCTGGGGGATTATCATTTTATGAGTTCGCTGTTTCAAAATATTCAGCAGGCATTGCCGGGCTGGCTGCCGGTGCCTTTATCAGGATCATTCCTATCCGGGCTTGACCAGGCAAAATACTACGACCAGCTGGGCGGGGGATTTGCAAACAGCTCCTTTGCCAATGTTACCATCCTTGGTAAAAGCAGTACGGGTGGCAGTTTCTGGTATTATTATTTTGTGAGCCTGTTCTTTAAGACTCCCATTTCTTACCTGGTGCTGACAGGCTGGGCAAAGTATATCCTGTTCATGAACATGCGGTTCAGAAATTTCATGCGGAATGAATTCTTCCTGTTTGCACCCATCGTTTACTATTTGCTGCTGATGAGTTTTATGTACAAGACACAATGCGGCATCCGGCACATCATTTTTGTCTATCCCTTACTCTTTATTTTCTGCGGGCTGGTTTTTAAACAGGCAAAAGAAAAGAGAAGCCAGATCTTCATACTGATCTTAAGTTTGTGGTTGCTGATGAGTGTGGGGCAGTATTTTAATAATTATTATCCCTATACCAACGAATTTATCGGACATAAAGAGAATGCATATAAATATGTTGGCGCCAGTAATCTTAATTTCACGCAGGCAGAATACTTAGTGGACGACTGGCTTCAAAAACACCCCGATGTAAAGAGGGCGCCGGAAACCCCACAAGCAGGAAAATTTGTTTTGGTGATCGACAGTTACCTCGACATCTGGAATACCGGAAAATATGCCTGGCTGCGGAAATTAAAACCGGTGGGACAAGTGGCGTACAGCTATTTGTTGTTTGAGGTAGCTGATAAGGATATTAAAAAGTAGCAAGAAACGATTGAACCACATAGAAACATAGGGCACCTGGTTATCTTGTGTGACTTCTATGTTTCCTATGTGGTTCACAACTGTAAATGATAGTTTATAAATGCTAAAAGGGAAAAAAATAATAGTGGTAATGCCGGCATACAATGCTGCCAAGACATTGGAACAGACCTATGCCGATATTCCATTTGACATCGTGGATGATGTGATACTGGTAGATGATGCCAGTACGGATGAAACGGTGGCCGTTGCAGAAACGTTGAACATAAAACATATCATCCGGCACGATGCAAACAAAGGCTATGGCGGAAACCAGAAGACCTGTTACAGTAAAGCGCTTGAACTGCATGCGGATATCATCATCATGCTGCACCCGGATTACCAGTACAATCCCAGGCTGATAACACCCATGGCTGAATTGATCGCCGATGATGTTTACCCGGTTGTGATCGGCAGCCGCATTTTGGGAGAAGGCGCCATGCAGAACGGGATGCCGGCATACAAGTATTTTTTCAACCGTTGCCTAACGCTGTTTCAGAATATTTTGTTGGGGCAGAAATTATCGGAATACCATACCGGGTACCGGGCTTATTCGGCTGCGGTACTGCGGGGTATTAATTTCATGGCCAACTCCGATGATTTTGTTTTTGATAACCAGGTACTCCTGCAGATCATTTTTAAGAAATACCTGATCGGCGAGATAAGCTGCCCGGCTAAATACTTCGATGATGCTTCTTCCATTAATTTCAGCCGCAGCTGCCGCTATGGATGGGGGATCGTAGTGAATACGTTTGGATTTATACTGCATAAACTGAAACTGGTGAAGCTGAAGATCTATGCATAAGATTCTATGTTGAGAAGAATTATTGAATGCACACTCTTTTAAACCGTAATTTTATGTTCAAATAATAGCTATATGAGCAGTTTTTCCTTAAACCCCGACATGAACATTGAAGTAATGGCCCGTTTTATTGCAAAAGGCAGTGATGCACCATTGAACGGCGACAATTTTGAAATGCGCTTATTTGAAAAAGACCTGATGGAAGACGACTACCTGGGCAGAAGCCCGTTGGACGAAGATGGCGTGGCAAAGCTATCTTTTAAGCACGGCGACTATAAAGATTTCCTGAATCCCGAAATAAACCCCGACCTGTACTTTGCCTTATACAGGGGAGAGGCACTTATCTTTCAAAGCAAAGTGATGAGAGACCTTGACCTGGAGAGCATGGAAAAATTTAAGATGGGTGAAGGCGAAGTGGTTGACCTGGGAACATTTTTAGTATAGGAGTAACTCTTCTTCTCCCTTACCTTTCTTTTTTGCAGGCTTCTTTTCCGATGTTGCCGGTTCGCCCGGGTTCAGTTTATCTTCCATAAGGTCTCCCGATTGATTGCGGATAGGATTGGGCACCGGTGCCTGTCCGTCGGGTGTAACATAGTTGAATACTTTTTCTACATGAACCCATTTTCCGTTCTTCCATTTAAAACCTTCGTAATCGCCGTCGCCAACCAGGGTCCATTTCTTTTTGGGTTCATTCGATTCTGAGACCAGGTGCTCCACAACGATCATATCAAGGTCCTTATCGTAGGCAAGTCTTGGCCCTGCATCTTTTTTATATTCCATTATGTAGCGGCTCTGCGATGTTTTAAAGGCACTGTCTTCTTCATAACTGAAATAACGCCCGCCAAATGTGGGCTCGTCATTCAGGAAGTTGAGCACTTCAATGATCTTGCGGCTGCTGCGGATATTGTTCTCATCATAGCCTAATAAGGTATAATAATTCTGGTTGGCGCTTTTCTTTTGGATGATGCGGTAATAGATGGCGCCGATCCAGCCGTAGTTATTGCCAATGGTGTCGGCTATGTTGGTGGTGATATCCGATTTATCGATCAGCGGGAATAATTTTAATGAGCCATCGTGGGTTCTCATCTGGATGGCACCGTGCTGGCGGATCACATTGTCGTTGATAACGAGTTGCCAGGTAAAGATCCGGAATACACTGTCGGGTGAATATAAACGGGAAATTGTTTCTAAAGAATCGAAAGGATAACTGAATGAATGCGGTGTTTTTAATGCCCTTACCAGCACTCTTGTAAAAATGCTGTCGGCATCAAAACGGTTGTCGGCATTAATGCCCTGTATGATCTTTCTTGCGTATTGTTTCAGCGAGTCTTCTTTTTGTTCGAGGATCTTAAGGTTGGCCTTGCTGTAACCCTGTGCAAAGGATAGTTGGCAGATCAGGGATACAAGGAATAAACATACTGGTTTCTTCATGCGTTAAAAGTAATTATTCCTGTAACATAATGGCAGCAAAATTATTGCCTGTGTAAAAAATTTAACTAAAGCTTAGAGTACGGTTACGTATTTCACGAATGACACTAATAAAGGCGGCGATCAGTGCAGCGACTCAGCAAAAGACAGCAACGAATCATAAACGGCATCAATGCGCTCGTCTTTAAGGGCCACTTCGGGCCGGGTGGTGGGAAGGAAGATGGTCTTGATGCCCATGTTTCGGCCAAACTGCATATCGCTTAGTGTATTGCCGACCATGATTGCTTTGGAAAGATCAATGTCCGGAAGATCGTTTACAGCCTGCAGGCCCATGCCGGGGTTGGGTTTCCGGTTCGGGCTGCTCTCATCAAGATCGGGACAAAAATATATTGCATCAATTCTTCCGCCTGCCTTTTCAATCTCGGCCTTCATGTTCTTATGTATCAGTTTCACATCTTCGGTTCTTGTGACGCCCTTACCAATGCCACGCTGGTTGGTTACTACTATTATGTATTTGAATTTTTTTGAAAAAATGGACATGGCTTCTTTCACCCCGTCATAAAAAAAGAATTCGTCCCAGGTGTGGATATAGTCTTTGTGTTTTTCATGGTTTATCACACCGTCCCGGTCGAGGAAGAGCGTCCAGCTTTTGTCTATGTTGGTTAAGTCGATCATTAATTACACTAATTAAAACCAATTAAACGAATTGGGTCACTTCATTTTTAATTCCACCTGCGCTCTTTCATAATCCTCCGGAATACCGATGTCGATAAAATATTCATCCTGTGGCAGGCCGAACATCTTTCTTTTATTGAAAAACAGTTCGAGGTACTCTTTTTCAAAAGAGAATTTTTGCGGAAGATCTTCCTGCAAAAATCCTTCCCTGTTCAAGGCATAAATGCCTCCGTTGATGAACCCGCTTTCGTAACGGCTTTTTTCTTTAAAGCTGGCGATCGAGTGATCCTTGTTCAGTTCCACCACACCATAGCGGTCAAAGTTCAACATTGGCTTCAGGCAAAGGGTACAATCAGCATTTTGTTCTGTGTGAAATTCAGCAAGCTGGTGAAGATCGATATTAAAGAATGTATCGCCGTTAAGGACCAATACATTTTTTTCGGTAGCCATGCTGCAAGCCAGCTTAACGGCGCCGCCGGTTCCCAATGGTTCTTCCTCTATTGCACATTGAATGTTGAGCATTGAATATTGAGCCTTTAACCAGGCTTCAATCATCTCGTGTTTGTATCCAAGGGAAAAAATAAAGCGCTCAACACCCTGTCTCATTAATTGTTCAATAACAAAATGAAGAAATGGCCTTCCTGCAACAGGCGCCATACATTTGGGCAGATCTGAAACAACAGACCGTAACCTCGTTCCCAATCCTCCGGCCAGTATGATCGCTTCTTTTATCATCCGAAGTATTCTGCTTCTACCAGTTGACAGATGATATGCCCAAGCATGATATGGCTTTCCTGGATACGGGGTGTATCGGTTGAAGGAACGTTTATCAAATAGTCGGAAAGTGCTTTCATGGTTCCGCCGCTTGTTCCGGTAAAGGCGATGGTGGTCATTCCTTTTTCTTTGGCAACTTCAAAAGCGTTGTAAATATTCTTACTATTGCCCGATGTGCTCAAACCGACAAGCACATCGCCTTTGTTACCAATGCCTTTTATCAGCCTTGAATAAATTACATCATAACTGTAGTCATTGGCAACGGCGGTCATATAAGAAGTATTGCAGTGCAAAGCCTCTGCAGGCAAAGCATCCCGGTCGGTATAGAACCGTCCGCTGAATTCGGCGGCCAGGTGCTGTGCATCGGCCGCACTGCCGCCGTTACCGCAGAACAAAACCTTGTTGCCGTTCTTAAATGCATGTACGATCACCGCAATACATTCTTTCACAGTGGTAAGCAGTTCTTCATTTTGCAGAACATCCTGCTTTACGTTGATGGAAGCCTGCACAATATTTTTTATCTGGTCCATAGTTTTCTGTTAAACAGCCCAGGTAGTTAGCCCGTGCCTGGTGAATGAATAGTCTCTCACAGTCCCGCCAAAATTATTCAATGTTTTTATAACAGCATGGCGGGTATTGCCGGGACAATAGAAGATCATGAAGCCGCCGCCGCCTGCACCGCTTATCTTTCCGCCGGTGGCGCCGGCTTCTTTGGCAGCGGTATAAACCTTTTCAATGTTATCGTTGCTGATATTGGCCGCCATATTCCTTTTCTGTTCAAAGCCATAATTTAGAATAACGCCGATCTCATCAAGTTTGCCCTGCAGCAATGCTTCCTTCATCATCTTTGCCTGGTCTTTCAGGTGATGCATGGCTTCGATGCTCTTTTCATTCTTCTCATTTACATTTTTCACCTGCTCTTTAATGATGGCTGCGCTTTCTCTGGAAGTAGAAGTGAAATATAAAACGAGGTTGTTCTCTAACTCATGCAGGTATTGCGGTTTTATGCGCAGCGGATTAACGATCACTTTATCACCGGCATAAAATTCCATGAAATTCACACCGCCAAAAACAGCTGCATACTGGTCCTGTTTACCGCCGGCCAGTTTCAGGTCGATGCGTTCAATATCGTAAGCGTATTTTGCAATGGCGTATTCATCCATTTTTATTTTCAGCATTTCTAAAAATGCACCCAGTACCGCCACCACAAGTGTGGAAGAAGTGCCCAATCCCGAACCCGCCGGCGCATCCACAAAAGTAGAAAGCCGGAAGCCGGCCAGGGGCACCGGGTGATCTTTTTGTATGCGGTTATAAACACCTTTCAGCAGGTCAAGCGTTCCATCGATCGGTAATTGACCGGCAAGATCAAATGTTTGCATTTCATTCCGGTCGAAAGCCTGTATGATGATCTTGTTCTCATTCAACGGTTCTATGGATGCATAAGCCGAAAGAGAAATGCTGGCATTTAAGATTGCACCGCCAAACTGGTCGCTGTACGGACTAACATCTGTACCACCACCTGCGAGGCCGATCCGTAAGGGTGCTTTGCTTCTGAAGATCATGTAACTGTTTAAGGGCGCAATTTACTGTAAATAAGTTTAAGGGTTTAAAAGTTAGGGGTTTAGAGGTTTAGAAAAAAAACGAACTAAACTTCTAAACATTCAAAATACTTTCAACCATTTTTGTCCAGCTTAGTTTTTTCTTTTCTTCCAGCAGGCCGGGCATAAAATAATTTTCTCCCTTTGAAAAATATTCCCGGATCTTTTCTGCCAGGGATTCTGCAGTTGGTTCTGCCACTAATCCTGCTTTATTATCCGGCACCATGGAAGGTAATCCGCCCACATTGGTAACGATCATGGGAATTTCAAAATGATAGGCAAGGGGGGTAACGCCGCTTTGGGTGGCATTGCGGTAGGGCTGAATAACCACATCGGCCGCACACATAAAATATTTTACTTCCTCATTCCGGATAAATCTTGTCTGCATTATTAAGTTATCCCTGATGCCCAGGTTTCCGATCAGTTCATCATAAGGCTTCCGGTCTTCATAAAACTCTCCGGCGATGAGGAGTTTGAGGTTTGAAGTCTGAACTTTTTGGTCCCGGAGCAACTTCATTGCATTCAGTAAAATGTCAAGGCCTTTATATTTTCTGATAAATCCGAAGAACAGGATTATTAATTCTTCTGCAGAGCCTGTCGAAGCATTAATTTTTAATTGGCTTCTTGCTTCCTCTTTTGATATCCTCTCTCCAAAATTATCATACAATGGGTGGGGGACAAGCTTTGCAGGTTTGTTTGAAGTAAACAACCGCAGGTCACTCATCACTTTTTCACTCATGGTGATGAAAGCATCCACTGGCTTTATAAAATAGCGGGTGAATGGTTTGTCACCAAAACGTTTTTCATGCGGAATGATATTGTCGGCAATGCAAATGATACGGCTGTGTTTATTTTTTCTGATGATGCGTAAGATGGTTCCCAGGCAGGGGCCCATGAAGGGGATCCAGTAGCGAACGACAATGATATCCGGGTTGCGTTTTTTTATCTCACGTCCTACGGAGATCCAGTTAAACGGGTTGATGGAGTTAATACGGGTTCTTATGTCAAGATCTTCCGGGGCAGGTTCATCTGTGAACTGTGTCTGGCCCGGAAATAAAAAGCCGGGGTATTGTAAAGAGAAAGAATAAATGCTTACCGCATGCCCTTCCGCCTGGAATTGTTTTGCCAGCCGTTCATTGAATGTTGTCATACCCCCGCCACGTAAAGGATGTGCCGGGCCGATGATAATAATTTTTTTATATAGAAACGCTGATGACACTGATTTTGGCGGATGTTAACGGATATGTTTATTTTGGTTCGTAAATATTTTCCTTTTCATTGTTGGTTTTTCTCCAAAAAATAAAATAAATCCGACTTCGTATTCGGTAGCCTTTAAGTAGTTAACTAATTGAAGTTCGTGTTCCAGGATAATTCCTCCTTCGCCGGCTTTTAATTCGAGAATAACTTTATCTTCAACAAGGATATCTGCAAAATATGTTCCCACCTGGTTTTGCTGATAATAAACTTTTATTGGTGATTGTTGCGAGCAATGAAGATTGTTATTCTGTAATTCTATTATCAGCGCATTTTCATAAACTTTTTCAAGAAAGCCATATCCCAATTCGTTATAAACTTTATAAAAGCACTTTAAAATAGCATCTGTGAGTTCCTGATATAAAAGCATGTTTATCCGTTTTCAATCAGCATCAATCTGTGTCATCCGTGTTTCTATTACCTACAGTCCTGTTTTTTGTTCTATCAGATAATTATTTCTTTCCGGGGAATTCCGGGAGATCATTTCACCGATAAAACCTGCAAGGAATAATTGCGAACCGATGATCATCGCCAGGATGGCAAAGAAGAAAAGGGGCCGCTGCGTCATCCCGGTCTGATCGAAAAAGAATTTTGAAATGGTGAGGTAAAGAAAAATGGCAAAACCGAACAGGAAACACAATGTGCCCCACAAACCAAAAAAGTGCATGGGCCTTTTGCCAAACTTGCCTACAAAGAAGATCGTCATCAGGTCGAGGAAACCATTTATAAAGCGGCTCCACCCGAATTTGGTAACGCCGTATTTTCTTGCCCGGTGTTCCACCACTTTTTCACCGATGTTCCGGAAACCCGACCATTTGGCAAGCACGGGCACGTAGCGGTGCATCTCGCCATATACTTCAATGCTCTTCACTACTTTTTTACTGTAGGATTTAAGCCCGCAGTTGAAATCGTGCAGTTTTATCTTACTCATACCCCTGGCAGCAGCATTGAATAATTTTGACGGAATATTTTTCGTGAGGGTATTATCGTACCGTTTCTTTTTCCATCCGCTCACCATGTCGTATCCGTCTTCTACGATCATTTTGCGCAGTTCCGGGATCTCATCCGGGCTGTCCTGCATATCGGCATCCATGGTAATGATCACATCGCCCTGTGCTGCTTTGAAGCCTTCATTCAACGCAGCGCTCTTGCCATAATTGCGCTGGAATTTAATACCCTTGATGTTTTGATTTTTGCTGCGCAGTTCCCCGATCACTTTCCACGAAGTATCGGTACTGCCGTCATCGATCATGATCACTTCATACGAATAGTTATTCGCCTGCATTACCTTTTCTATCCATGCGGATAGTTCGGGCAATGATTCTTCTTCGTTAAAAAGCGGTATTACTATTGACAGGTCCATGCGTTGTGTTTATTGTTTTTTCTGACTTAAAAAACCGGCTCCCACGGCGGTTATCAATGCGCCGAGTATAAGATATTTGAAGGTACTGATGCCAACCATCATCGGCATGAATATCTTTCTCAACTGAGCCGCATTGCTTTCAATTTCTGCCGGGGTATGGTTTCCTTCGGCTAAAAGTAATTTATTATTTTCAGCAATGCCCGATTCCCGGTAGGTGGTATCCAAACTGAAAAAGATAAACGTGAAAACCACCATTACTAAAGTTATCACTATAAATGTCTTAAAACCTGCAGCAAAATATTCTTTGAATGTTTTGTTTGCCGCACCCGACTGCCCGAAGGAGAACAGGCTCCATATTATCCCTGCCATGTACACCCCGTAAATAGCATATTGTTCCCTGCCATTAAAGGGAAATTTCAATGCATAAAAAAAGAATAACAGCAACCCGGCCATCACAAAGCCCGTGGCCAATCCTTTTTTTGTTGCATTTATTTTTGGCAGCATGACTTAGCTAAGTTGAAGTTGTGTTTTATTGATAATGCCCAGCACTTTCCCTTTTAATTTTTTGCCGATGAAAGGAGAGTTCTTTGATCTTGACCGCAGCATTTCCTGGTCAAAAACAAATTCCGTATCGGGATTGAACAGCGTGATGCAGGCCATTTCTCCTTCCCTGATCCGGGGTACGGGTAATCCAAAAAGATTCCGGGCATTCACCGTTTGCATCTGAATAAAATCTGCAACCGGTAACCCGGCAGTTATCAAAACAGCAAAGGCTGTTTCCAGGCTGATCATTCCGGGTTTTGCATATTCAAATTCGCAGGTCTTGCTGTCCCAGTTCTGCGGCAGGTGGTGTGATGCGATGCAATCGATGCTGCCATCAAGCAGGGCATTGCGTATGGCGGTCATATCGGCCCGGCTGCGCAGCGGTGGGTTCAGTTTTAAATTCGTATCGTACTGTTGCAGGTCTTCATCGCAAAAATAAACCTGGTATGGAGTTACGGAGCAACTTACTTTAATGCCTCCTTCCTTTGCCCGTTTTATATACTCCAGGCTTTTGGGTGATGAAACCCCGGTAAAGTGAAGCTTGCTGTCGGCATACCTGGCTAATTTAATGTCTCTTGCCACCATCAGTTCTTCTGCCATGTTTGGCTTGCCGGGCAATCCCATCTGTGTTGAAATGATGCCTTCGTTCATTAGGCCATTTGCGCCGATGCTTGTATCATCGGGTACCTGTATCACGGTTCCGTCAACTGTTTTTACATATTGCAGCGCTTTCAGTAATAAGCCTGAATTCTGAACGGGGTTTATTCCATCGCTGAAAGCAAGGGCGCCGGTCTGCTGCATATCATACATTTCTGCCAGTTCTTTTCCTTCGGCTTTACGGCTTATGGCAGCAATGGGATGGATATTTATAGCAACCTGTTTTGCTTTCTGAACAAGGTAATCGATCTGCGATTTGCTGTCGGCCACCGGGCTGGTATTCGGTATCAGCATCACATCGGTGAAACCCCCAGCTGCTGCAGCTTTTGCCCCAGATTCTATATTTTCCCGGTATTCAAATCCCGGGTCGGCAAAATCGGCAAAAACATCCATCCAGCCAATGCTTATGCACAGCCCTTTTTGTTCAATGACCTGGTCTGCTTTTTCAGTAATTGCATCGGCGATCTTTTCAATGATACCATTTGTAATTAAAATGTCTTTGGTTTGTCCGTTAAAAGGAGAGGAGGGAGAAATTACCTGCGCTTGCTTGATTAATATCTTCATTCTTTCAGGAGATTGGGCAAATATCCTAAAAAAAACTCAGGTTACGAAACCTGTCGGGAAATTTGTACCAGCGTACCGGGGGATTGGTAAAATGAAAGCAGGAGCTTTACGGAGCTCCTGTTTCAATCTACATGCTCAATTAATGCTTACTTATCTGTTTACAACGTTAACGCCGGGGGTCTTACGAAGAAAAACCAGTTCGGTATCGTCTTCCGATGCGATATTTATTTCGCCTGTTGATGCCAGGCTGGCCTTGCTTCCTTCTTTGATAAATACATCGATCTTTTTCGACCGGAGTGTATTACCGGAGAAGACCAATGCTTCTTTCTGAACGGTAACTTTTTCCAGTTGCTTTACATGAACTTCAACCGTAACCCTTGATTTGTAATTGATGTCTCTTTTTGCAGATATCTGCATCTCGTTGTTTCGGATCTTACATGAGATGTCTTCAAAAAGTTTCTGTTCACCAACCAGGTAGATCACTCCGGGTTCTGCATCATCGATGAGTACCACATCAATTTTGGCGTCAATAACGAGTTGTGTAAAAACGGGCAGCTGCATTTTTTTGGTCTGCGCTTTTTCTGTTGTTTGTGCAAAGGCTGTTGTGGTAAAAAACAGCGCTGCTGCGAATAGTGCTTTTGCTTTCATGGCTTTTGTTTTTATGGTTATTACTATACTTGTGTGGTCAGGCCAGCATGGCGCCTTCGGTGAGCGACTCGGTTATAATGCTGAAGCGTTGTGAGGGCAATTCTGTTTCGGCTAATTGCATCATGCCGTTGAATACCGGGTCGGGAGCGGTGTTCTTGACCTGTTTCAGCCACTTGCTGATCTCGTTGTTGCTGAGCCCACGCATCATCCAGCGGTTATAGGCATTCAGCAGGTGAACAGGCACCTGCGAAATGATCTGCATGGTGATGCCATGAAGCTGTTCGTCTGAAAAATGCTTCCAGAGCAGTTGGCTCAGCTGGCTTTCCTCTTTGGCCATGTGCGCCAGGTTAAATACTACAAATTCGGTGAATGCTGCCCGGATGGCGCTGCCCAGTTCTTCTTTTTCATCTTCGCTTGTTGCCGCAGAAAGCATATTCACGAGTGTGGTAAGGCGGCTGCTCAGTTCATGATCCTTTACATGTTCTTCAGCAAATAAAGAAGCAACAGATGGCTCAAGTGATTCAATGGCGGTTAATACATTGCTGTCTTCGGAATGTGCATGTTTGTCAAACAGCACCACCACTTCGCTGATGCTTTCTGCAATGGCGTTCGTTTCTTCTTCATTGCTGAAATCGGTTTGTTGCAGGCCGATGGCTGTTTCATAAAGCATTGTCCGTAGTCCTTTGTGGATCTGGTAAAAAATGTTGTAACGTTTCATGACTATGATTTTTTATTTTGATTGATAGAACAAAAATCCACCTGTGTCAGTTGCAAATCAATTGAAGGCTGAATGAAATGATGAACCGGCGGTATGAACTGCAGATTTGGTTTAAACAATGACCCCGCTGGCTGGTTTTTTGTACCTGATCTTTTTCTGTGGCAGGCACCCGGCAGACTGCATGGCCCGTTCTGCCTGCAAAATATGCCGTTGAATATGCGCCGTATAGAACAAAAGGGTATCCCCTAATTTCAATTTAATGAACGGGGCAATGGAGATGGGTACCTTTATTTTATTCAGGTCCCTTTTTTGTGAAAGGCTGATCAGTTGCTCCAGTTTTTCCAGCTGGCTTATGAATTCACTCAATACCTGTACGGTGTTCAACTGTTCGGCAGGCCGGTGGTTCTTTGGCGAACTTATTTTCTTTTTTGGATTGCCGCTGAGATCGGGGAGCATGAGTTTGTAAAAATAATTGCCCAGCAACCCGCTTTTAAAATACGTGTAATAAAGTTGCTGCTCTTCCTGGCTGATGGCTTTTTCTATGGCTGGCAAATAGAACCTGCCATAGCTGTTCAGGTGTTCCAGGCATTGTACGGCGCTCCATTTGCCCGGGCCGGGTTGTGCGGTGAAGAATTCGGTTGGCATTTGCTGCCATTCGGAAATTGCTTTGCTGATGCTGGTTTCGGTTTGTGCATACAAGCCATCCAGTAGTGTTTTTGATAAATACTTCATGGTAATTAATTTTTGTGGATACAAAGTTGTTCCAGGCACAAAAATTAATTGTTGGTAAATACCAAGATTTTCACAAACGCACTTTTCCTAAAAGTTTGCTGAAGTTGGTGGCATCAATGCCCAGGTAATTTGCCAGGTATTTGTGGGGGATCATGTTCAATATATGCGGACTCCGTTTGAGCAGCGTACGGAATTTTTCTTCTGCGGTATAGCATTGTATCTCGATCATTCTTTCCAGCACACCGGCAAATGCATGGTTGGTGGCCAGGCGGATGAGGTGTTCGATGGAATGCTGTTCTTTCATCAGGCCGTCCAGTTGCTTAAAACTTGTTTTTAAAAACGAACAGGGCGTTAATGTCTCCATAAAAAAGCGGGAAGGCGTTTGGGTAAGAAAACTATCGGCCACGCCGCCAAAGGAAGGGGCATAAGTGAACACAATGGTTGCTTCCCTGTCCTGCTCATCATAATAATACACCCGCTGAATACCTTCGGTGATGAAATAAAGATTGCGTTCGGTTATGCCGGCTCTTGTGAGAACCGTCTTTCTTGGCGATGATCCTTCTTCCCAGATGGCCAGGAACTTTTCCATTGCTTCATCGCCGGGATGACAGACGGATGTAACAAAGTGTTTCAGCGATTCGATTTGTGTCATGAACTAAAAATAAAAAATCCTTGCAAAAGCAAGGATTTTTTGTCGGGACGACTGGATTCGAACCAGCGACCACACGCCCCCCAGACGTGTGCGCTACCGGGCTGCGCTACGTCCCGTTGTGGGACGCAAATGTAACGGCAAATACTTTAATTTCAAAAACCCAGATATATAAACATTTTAATCAACTATTGGCTATTTTTGACCTGCTGCTTTGAAACGCAGTTCTGTATTCAGTCCACATAAAAGTATTTGTAATACCTATGGCCAATATTTTAATAATTGATGACGAAAAATCGATCCGGAAAACACTGACCGAGATACTCAGTTATGAGGGATATAAGATCGATGAAGCCGGAGACGGGGAAGAAGGGTTAAAGAAATTCTCAGAGAAAGCATACGATGTGGTGCTCTGCGATATTAAGATGCCCAAACTGGATGGCATTGAGTTTCTCGAAAAATCTAAAGCGGTAAATCCGGATGTGCCTGTCATCATGATCAGCGGGCACGGCAATATTGATACCGCTGTGGAAGCCGTTAAAAAAGGCGCTTTTGATTACATCAGCAAGCCGCCCGATCTTAACCGCCTCCTCATCACCCTGCGCAATGCCCTCGACAAGCAGGACCTGGTTACGGAAACAAAAGTGCTGAAACGAAAAGTAGGGAAGGTGCTGGAAATGGTTGGCAACAGTTCACCCATTCAAAAAATAAAAGACACTATTGAAAAAGTGGCACCCACCGATGCCCGTGTTTTAATAACCGGTGAGAATGGCGTGGGAAAGGAACTGGTGGCAAGATGGATACATGAAAAAAGTAACCGCAACACGGCTCCGCTGGTGGAAGTGAACTGTGCAGCCATACCCAGCGAACTCATCGAGAGTGAATTATTCGGCCACGAAAAAGGTTCCTTCACCTCGGCGGTAAAACAACGCATCGGCAAATTTGAAACAGCAAACGGAGGAACCCTGTTCCTGGATGAGATCGGCGATATGAGCCTTACCGCCCAGGCAAAAGTATTGCGTGCATTGCAGGAAGGAAAGATCACAAGAGTAGGAGGCGAAAAAGATATTCCGGTGGATGTACGGGTGGTGGCAGCAACCAATAAAGACCTGCTTAAAGAAGTGGATGAAAAGAATTTCCGCCTCGATCTGTATCATCGCCTGGGTGTTATCATCATTCATGTACCGTCACTTAATGAACGAAGAGACGATATCCCGTTGCTGGTTGATTATTTCCTCGACATCATCGCCAGCGAATATGGTCAGCCAAAAAAATCGGTTGATAAAAATGCAATGGATGCATTGCAGGCATATAACTGGACGGGTAATATCCGGGAATTGCGGAATGTGGTGGAAAGACTGGTCATCCTTTCGGGTAAGACGATTAGCCTGGATGATGTGGAGAGTTATGTGCTTCCGAAGAAATAATTGTCATTGGCCATTAGTCATTAGTTATTGATATTGCCGGTAAAATGATTGCAAAAAAAAATTAAGGGGGAGGGGTATGAAGACGATCTATTGTATAAGTGGACTGGGGGCCGATGAAATGGCTTTTTCAAAACTGCGGGTGACGGGTTATGAGTTGAAAGTTATTCCCTGGCTTATACCGGAACAAAACGAAACCATACAGCACTATGCCACACGGATGAGGGCCTCTATAAAAGAGGATTTTCCCATATTGATGGGACTGTCTTTTGGCGGGATGGTCTGCACCGAAATTGCAAAGCAGGTACCTGTAAAAAAACTCATCATCATCTCCAGTGTAAAATCATCGGAAGAATTACCCACCTGGATGAAGGCTGTTGCCAAACTCAGGCTGCATAAGATCATTCCGCTTGGTTCTTCCCGGCTTACCGAGCCCATTCAAAACCTGATGCTTGGTGCAAACTCAAAAGAGGAAAAACAGATCGCTTCACAATACCGTAAAAAAGTGGATATCAGTTATACGAACTGGGCAGTGAATGAGGCCATCAACTGGAAGAACGACCAGGAACACCCGGGAACTATTCATATACACGGAGACAGTGACCGCATGTTTCCCATCAAACATATCAAACCAACATTTACCATCCCGAACGGCAGCCATTTTATGATCATGAATAAAGCTGCAGATATCAGCCGCTGCATCAACAGCATATTGCAGCAGGGCTGATCTGCTTATGTTAAACATTTACAAACATTATTTCTGTAAATCATTGCCAACCGGTTAATTATGGTATTTTTGGCACGCAAAAAACTTTACACTAAATGGATTCAAGTCAGATAACGGTTCTAATACTGATTGCGCTTTTGCTGGTGGTGCTCCCTTCGGTTGGCCTTTACAAATTATTCATAAAGGCAGGGCAGCCCGGGTGGAAAGCCTTCGTCCCTTTTTACAATACCTGGGTAATGCTGGAAGTTGCTAAAAAACCAAAGTGGTGGTTCTTTGCCCAGATCATTCCCATTGCAGGCTGGTTCTTTACCCTGGTGATATTGATCGAGTTCATGAAGTGCTTCAATAAATTCCGGTTCTATCAGCATGCCGCTACAGTATTCAGTGCAGGTATTTACCCTGCGTATGTAGGGTTCAGCCCCAAAACCAGGTACATCGGCGCAGAAGGTGTGAAGCATTATAAAAAATCAACGGTACGTGAATGGGTTGATGCAGCAGTTTTTGCCGTGGTGGCCGCCACCCTCATCCGCACATTTGTTTTTGAAGCATATACCATTCCCACTCCATCCATGGAAAAGACATTGCTGGTGAATGATTTTTTGTTCGTGAGCAAATCAACCTATGGCCCCCGGTTGCCCAACACACCCATCGCCATGCCCTTTGTACACAATACCATTCCGTTTTTAAATACCAAGTCGTACGTGGAGTGGATACATATTCCGTACACCCGTTGGTTTGCCGGCCCGGTAAAAAGAAATGATGCCATGGTATTCAACTTCCCGGTGAATGATACATTGATAAATGATGAAGCGAATTTTGGCAGCAAGGTTACCTATTATGAAGAAGTGCGTAAGGAAGGGCGGGAAAAGGTTTGGCAGGACTACGGCGACATCATCATAACCAGGCCGGTTGATAAGCGGGAGAATTTTATTAAACGCTGCGTGGGTATTTCAGGCGATACCATACAGATCGTAAATGGCAAATTGATGGTAAATGGTGCCCCGGGCGAAGTGTTCCCGCAATCGCAACGCTATTACCTGCTGCAGGTTCCGGATGGCGATTATTTAGACAAGGAAAGATTGCATGACCTGGGTATTGATATCCGGGAAGAACAAAATGATTTCGGGCAGATCAAGAATAACCTCTACCAGGTAAACATTACCAACGCCGAAAAGGCAAAGTTGAATTTACCGAAAGGATATATCCTCTCTGATTTTTTCATGGACCACCAGAATGACCTGTTCCCTTACTATAGTGATTCAAGCGGCAGAACATGGTCGGGGGATAATTACGGGCCGATATGGATTCCGAAGAAAGGAGCAACCATTCAGCTTACGCATGATAACCTCATCCGTTACGGGCGTTGCATTGAAGTATATGAAGGCAACAAATTTGAAGACCGCAATGGAAAATATTTCATCAACGGGCAGGAAGCAACCAGCTATACGTTCAAAATGGATTATTACTGGCTGATGGGTGATAACCGCCACAATTCACTTGACAGCCGATACTGGGGTTTTGTGCCCGAAGATCATGTGGTAGGAAAAGCTTCCCTCATCTGGTTCAGTTGGGAGAAGGGACCAAGGTGGAAGCGTTTGTTCCGCTGGATCAAATAAATACAGCAATTTGAACTTAAATGTTTAACTTTAAGATAAGATGGGTCCTCGCTGCAGCAATGCAGGGAGGACTTTTTGTCTGCACGTAAACCAGCATCATGAATAAAGAAGCCTACCAGTTCAATTACGAGGTCTATAATTCGGTTGAAGAACTGAATGAACAGGACGCCTGGCTGGTGAATGAAGCCCGGGATGTTACATCGGCGGCCTATGCCCCTTATTCTAATTTTAATGTAGCGGCTGTTGCCAAAATGGTAAACGGAGAAATTGTTGCCGGAACCAACCAGGAAAATGCATCGTATCCCGCCGGCCTTTGTGCCGAAAGGGTGCTGTTATCTTCTGCGGCAACTTTATATCCGGGTATTGCCATCGACACCATGGCCATTAGTTACAATAATAATAATGGCGAGAGCAATCATCCCATTTCGCCCTGCGGTATCTGCCGGCAAAGCCTGGTGGAATATGAAGAAAGGACGAAACATCCCATACGGCTTATCTTAAGCGGCATGGAAGGAAAAGTGTTCATCATTAAAACAGCGGGATTATTGTTGCCTCTTTCATTCGGCAGTGCCGACCTAAAATAAGGTTTGTACACCGTTGGCTATTTTGTTCTCATGTTCTAAAAGCCATTTCTTCCGCCACAGATCGCCGCCATAACCCACCAGTTCACCATTGCTGCCAATAACCCGGTGACAGGGAACGATGATGCAGATGCTGTTGTTGCCGTTTGCTGTACCTACTGCCCGTATGGCTTTTACATTGCCGATGCGTTTGCTCAGTTCCATATAACTGATGGTGCGGCCAAAAGGTATTTTGCAAAGTTCTGCCCAAACCTGTTGCTGAAATTCGGTGCCCACCTGGGAAATATGAAAACTGAACTCGGTCCGCTTACCGGCAAAATATTCATCCAGTTGCTTGATACATGTTTTAATGATCGCAGACCTTGGTTTTACAAAACTCAGTTCTTCTTCATTGATCTTTGCACCTTTCCATGAATTAACGAACAACACATCCGATATGGCGCTGCCTGTGCTTCTTATTTCAAGTGCACCAATGGGAGATCTGTAATATAGGATTTCAACATTCACTATGTTCCTATGTGGTTCATATTCTGTCTTCTCCAAATTTACATGAATTCTTTTGCCGGATTGGATAAAAAACAATTTCTTTGAACGTTAATGAAGACCAGGTTATGAAGAATGAAACAAAGTTTTATGAAAAAGCCATGGCTGCTGTAGCCGATCCTTGCCGGCTCTCGATCCTGCAGGAGATATCCAAAAAGGGAACCATGCGCTGCAGCGATGTGGTTGACCTTACCGGTTTATCGCAACCCACCTGCTCTCATCACATCAAATTACTTTCGCAAAGCGAACTGATCGACTGCCGCAAACAAGGGCGTAATATTTTCTTTACACTTAATAAAGCCAATTTTAAAAAACTGGGACAGTATTTTGAGAAGTTTGGGGAGTGATACGGATAAATGATGCAGGATACAAGATTCGGGATACTGGATCGGAGTTATCTGGCATCACAGGATCTTGTATCCTGTATCGGCATTATCCAACCTTACTCCCGTTCTTAACCGGCAGTGACGGCTGCAGCAACACCACGTCATTATTTTCATTGTAAACGCCGAGTACCAGGCATTCGCTGAAGAAATTGGCAATTTGTTTTACGGGGAAGTTGACAACGGCGATCACCTGACGGCCGACCAGTTCTTCTTTTTTGTACAGCTTGGTTATTTGTGCCGATGATCTTTTTATACCCAGTTCACCAAAGTCAATGCTGAGCTGATAAGCCGGTTTGCGGGCGCCGGGAAAATCATTTACTTCCAGGATGGTGCCTGAGCGGATGTCAACTTTTTCAAAATCATTCCAGCTGATCATAACGATTCCACTTTAAGTACGGCGTCTAAATTCATCGGCCCGAAGATATGGGGAAACTCTTCATTCACCGATGAAGAAAATTCGTAGGTAAAGGGAGAATTAAGTTTGTGTTCATCTATGTGCAGCACCAGCAGATCATTTTTGCCTTTGAAATATCGGTCGAGTACCCCAGCAACCTGTTCTGCCTTGCTGGCATGAATAAAACCTTCGGTGGCCAGCGAAGCTGCACGATACGATCCTTGTGCAAGGGCCTTTTCCCAATCCGCTTTATGCAAAACGTGGTAGATCATTCTTCCAGCAGGTTTGCCAGTAAAAGTAATTCCTCCATTTTATAGCGGTTGCGGTCATTGTCGAAGCACTTGCTTAGTTCTTCCAGCAGGTACTGGATGATCTTTTTGTTGCTCATCTGGCGGAAATAGGAGGGAACCGGCGGAACAGAAATGCGTTTGAAATAAGCTTCCACATCTTTATGGCTGTACATCTGCCCGTTCAGGGGATCGATGTAAAAATTTATTTTTTCAGATGCATGGCCCACGGGATTCAATATGTCGTGCTGCGGATCAAAATACGCAAGGATGAACTGCCGGGGAATGTTGATGGCTTTTACCGGTATGTCGAGCATTTCGCAAAGTGCCAAATAGATGATGCCGTTGCTGAGTGCATTCCCTTTTTTGCTGTCGAGTGTTTTATTTATCAAATAATCATCGGGGTTGTTATATGCGAACTCAATGCCTTTTTGTTTGAAGTAGTTGTAAAAGATGCTGGTCACCACATTGATCTGTTCAATGGGCGTGAGGTAGTTGTTCAGTTCCAGCCAGGTATTGCGGCGCAGTTTTTCAATTTCCTGCAATACGGTGGTATTATCCATTTCGGGGTAATGATAGCGGGCTACCAGTAAAGCACCTTGTAACAGGTCGGCATCTTTTGCGGCCCATTCGGTAAAATCATCGGTAAGGTCGCGGAAGTGAAGCCGGTGTATGAGCAGTTCGATCCTTTCCTGTACCTCTTCGCTGCTGGTATTCTCCCACAGGTGTTCCAGGTTGGGAATGATGTCTTTGCCGAAGGATATGATCCGGTCGCTTACGGTACTGTAAACATCTTCATCCGGATCATCGATCAGGTGAAGCAGGGCGGTTATTTCTTTGTTTTCTTTCAAGTGGTAAACGATTTGCCGACAATCTCGTAAAATCAATGTGAATGAGGAAGTTAAAATTTTCCACAGGTGTTATTAAACTAAAACCGGCATAGATAGGATGCCGGCTAAATAAGCTCATTGGTTTATTCTGAAATCCTGGTTGCTGAAAGGCTGTATGTCGGGTATCTTCACCACATTGAATTCAAAGTCTACGGCGTGATGACAATTGTTGCAGGTATTTGTAAGCAATGCATAGCCGTTTTTAAAAAGCGCCGGATCTTTTTTCTGTATGGCTGCATTTACACTGTCTAATGCCGGGTTTATCATTTCTGTCTTTTCACTTTCCTTTCTTTCCGATTGGTATTGGCGGATATTGTCAAAGGCTTCCATCATTTCATGCACTTCAAAATCGGCGAGTTTCCAGTTCTGGTTTTGCCCGGCAAACCAAAGCTTGGCATGATGAACCTGTATGCTGCTCATGAATTCGCCAAAGCCGGGTTTATAGGTTTTGCTTAGTCTCTTCTCCAGACTGTCGATACGATTTTGCAAAGCAGCAGTATCAGTTGCCGGTTGATTGCAGGCAAACAAAACCACGGTTGTTAGTATGAAGACGGTTGCTTTCATCTTGATTTTCCCAATAAAGGAACGAAACTTTAGACAAACCGGGAAACCATCCCGGTGATAAGAATACCCAATACCACGTATGAAAAAAAAGTTGCTGTTCTGTAACTTTAAGAACAACATTTCTTAAAAAATTATACAATGAAAAAAAGAATGATCGTTTCACTTGCCGCAAGTTTCCTATTCATGCTGAATACAAAAGCGCAGGTAAAAGATACCCTGCCTTGTCCTAAGATCGTTTTAACCGCACCCGATGGAGACAAGATCACGGAAGGCAAGAAAGCGGTTTTCAGTATTAAGCCGCCTGGGAAAGCGTATGACAAGTATTCGGTTACCTATAACTGGTCTGTAAGCAATGGCAGCATTACCGGCGGACAAGGCACGGCTTCCATATCTGTAGACACAAAAGGGCTGAAAGGCGAATCAATAACGGTGACTGTTGAAGTAAGTGGATTGAGGCATGACTGTTCCAGCGTTAAATCAACTACAATCGAGGTGGTTGGAAAGAATTAGGATCACCTGTTTCTTTTTTTTTTCTTAGGCTGTTTTTCTTTTGTATCTTACATAACCCTCCCGTGAGAATTAATCATTTCAATTGAAAACTGTATTTACAATAAGATCATTTTTTGCTATTGGAATAGCCATGTTGTTCTGCAACGCAGACTGCAGCAAGAACACCGCAGACTGCCACAGTACATTCAGGGTTAACAATGCAAGTAATAAAGCCATTTACTTTTCACCTGTGTTTGACTCCAGTTTCAGTAAGCTGAATTATCCTCCGGGGCTGGCTCCCGAAAGCCAGAAATGTAATAGTACCGAAGTTAAACTTTACAACAGGCATGGGTGCTACGAAAGCGATATCGATTACTTTGGAAAACTGTACATTTTTATATTCGATGCTGACGTGATTGAGACAACGCCCTGGGAAGTAATAAAACAAAATCGCTTATTCCTGAAGCGGC
>Ga0209023_10002404_pt1 | contig 23421 bp, 23 predicted proteins | sample LakOneMetagenome_FD_187468 | JGI IMG/M metagenome (GOLD analysis project Ga0209023, IMG submission 187468) | Freshwater and sediment microbial communities from Lake Erie, Canada (SPAdes) (version 2) | ecosystem: Environmental > Aquatic > Freshwater > Lentic | place: Lake Erie, Canada... | reverse complement strand
CACGAAGTGGACCGGGTAGTCCCTTCCACTCGGTCCACTTCGTGTCGGCGGCCATCTGCTGTGCGGCGCCAATCGCTTCCCACTCGCTCGACGAGACGACGCCAACGAGGTTGCCCTTCACGACCACCTGCGTGTTCGGGAAGCGCGCCTTGTCGAGCGTGCCCGCAGTGACGAGCGTAGAGCCGAGCGTCTTCGGATGGATGACGCGTCCGTGCAGCATGCCCGGCAGTCGCACGTCTGACACCCAGTGCTCCTTGGCCTGCACCTTCGAGGGCGTCACCGTGTTCATGAACGACTTGCCGATGATCGTGTACTCGCTCGTCGGCTTGAGCGGCGGATTGCCTGTGACGGTGAGACCGAACATGTCGGTCAGCGTGCCGGTGACGGGAATCGTGAGCTTCAACTGCTGGTCGCGAACCAGCTCGCCGTAGGTGACGCGCTTGCCACCACCCGAGATGACACCGTCGTGCACGGTGAGCGCAGTCTTCTCGACGCCCAGCGTCGTTGCCGCCACATCGAGCAGGGCGTGATAGGTGTAGGCCGCTGCCTTGCGAATGTTCTGTCCGCCGTACTCGAGGAAGCCGGCGGAGAAGCCGCCGTCAGGCGTCCGGTCGGTGTCGCCCATCACAACCGCGGTGACTGCTTCGTAGGGCACGCGCAGTTCTTCGGCGGCAATCTGCCGGTAGGCCGTATGCGCGGTGGTCTGTCCGAAGTCCACCTTGCCCGTGCGCAGGATGATCGTGTTGTCGGGATGAATCTCGAACCAGGCGCTCGAGAGCGCGGCATCGAGCGAGTGCTTCTTCGAAGACGACTCCGCCGCGGCCACGAAGGGTTCGACGATGGAGCGGCCGAAGAGGCCGATCCCCACAAACAGCGCGCCGCCCGTGCGCACGAACTGCCGTCGAGAGAGGACTGCGCCGTGAATGTCGGTCTGTTCGGAACGTGTGATGGCCACGGGTTACTTCCCCTTCGCGATGAGCGAGGATGCGCGCGTGACGGCATCGAGGATGGCCACGTAGCTGCCACAGCGGCATAAGTGCGGTGAGGGACCGGCCATGAAGGCTTCTTTGACCTGCGCGATGCTTGGTGACGGCGTCTGTTCGAGCAGTTCGGTGGCTTTGATCATCATGCCGTTCTGGCAGTAACCGCACTGCGGCACCTGCTCGTCAATCCACGCCTGCTGCACGGGGTGCAGCTGCGCGAGGCCGGACGCGGCACTTGCGCCGTGCTGCTTTGCCCACCGCGCCGGCAACCCTTCGAGCGTCGTCACTTCCTTGCCCGCGACCCGGCTGACCGCGAGTGTGCACGCGCGGGCTTCCTTGCCGTCGACGAGCACGGAGCAAGCACCGCACTGGTTGAGTCCACAGCCAAACTGCGGGCCGCTCAACTCGAACTCGTTGCGCAGGACGTAGAGCAGGGGTGTGTCGGCAGACGCCGAGGTTTCGCGGCGCGTGCCATTGACGATGAAGGTGGTGCTGGGCATCCGGGGATCTTAGCGCGGAGCGGTGAACGCGGCGTATCGGGCGTCGGGACAAGGGGGTCGGGTGGGTCAGGGGGGCGAAGTCGGGGTGGCAGGGCAGGCATGCCGGAAATGTCGGAAGAGCCGGGCAAGCTCGGTTGGTGCGGCGACGCGCGTTGGCCGCTGTCGGCTTGTCATACCAGCGGGCGGCCGGACACGCCGTCCTCCGCTATGGCACCAGTGTGAGTGCGGGCGCGTGCGCAAGACGTACGGCGTGAAAGTGTCGCCGGTCCGTCGTCGCGATCGTGTCGAGCTTCAGTCGTTCGGCCACGGCGAGCACGGTCGCATCGACCAGACCGAGGAAGGGATAGGTCGCCATCAGGGCGTCGATGCGCGTCCAGTCGCGCGTGCTCAGCGGTTCCACGCTCAGTTCGCCGCGTGCGATCGCCGACACGAACGCGTGCTCGGCCTCTGGGCCGATGCGTTCTCTGAGGAGATACGCGACCTCCGGAAGGATGGTGACTGGCGCCAGTAAAGGCTGCCGCGACTCCTGCACGTACGCCACGACGTGTCGATGCCACGCGTCCCGCCGATCGGCGAGGGCGTAGAGCACCCCTGTGTCGACGAGAAGCGGCACTATCGCTTCCGGGCCTTCTGGCGAGCGGTCTTGGCCGATGCGCTGACTCGACGCGTGCGGGCAGGTCCGGCGTCGCCGTGGGGCGTCAGGGTGCCGAAGAGGATCTCGTCGTGCTTTGACGCCGTGTCCGTGTGTCCGCTGTCGAACGCGGCCGTGAACGAGGGGAGTGCGGGCCCGGCCGCGCCGTCGGTGATGTACGCCGCCACAGCCTCGCGCACGATCGAGGCGACCGGCTTGCCCTTCTGGCGTGCGTAGATTTGCAGGTCGCGGTCCAGTTCCTCAGGGATGAAGATGGTCGTGCGGCGCATGTATGACAGCATACACGAGGTATGGCGCGACGAAACAGCCGGAGTGGACGCCCAGTGTTGCCGACCTCACGGGCGCGCGCGGTAGACCTCGCCCATGCCGCCCGCACCAAGCGGGTTGACGATTTCGCAGGGGCCGAGGCGCGCGCCTGGAGTCAGGGCCATGGTGTCGAGCGGCGACTATACGGGGCGGTGTTGTCGACGTGTTTCAGATTGGCGTACCGCCGGGACACACCCACTCGCACGAACGTTGGCGCCGCCTGCGGACGCCGCGCGACGTGCCCGTCGCGGTATAAGAACGCATGCCGAACCCCGCGCATCTCGACATCCTCCGCCAAGGTGTCGTCGTCTGGAACACCTGGCGGTCTGAGAACGCAGGCGTGCAGCCCGACCTCTCGGAAGCGAGGCTCATGGGCGTTGACCTGACCGGTGCGGACCTCGCGAACGCGAATCTGAGCTCCGCCGAATTGAGCGGCGCGAACCTGTCTCGCGCCGACCTGACCGGCGCGAATCTCTGCAAAGCGAATCTCAGTGAAGCCAATCTCCGCGGTGCCATCCTTCGCGCGGCCGATCTCAGCGCGGCCATTCCACCCGGTGCCGATCTGCGCGAGGCGGACCTCGCCGGCGCACGACTCGAGCCAGGGCTTCTAAATCGGTCGCAGTACGATGCCGCGAATGCGTCCGATAGAACGCGCTTCGCGGGAAGCGCCGAGTGCCTGGCGATGCTGGACCAGGGAGTGGACGCCTGGAACGCGTGGCGCCGCACCACCGAGCATGAACCGACGATTCGCGACCTTCGCGGCGCAGACCTCGAGGGTCGGCACCTGCGTGGCATCAATCTGGTTGGTGCCAATCTCGCCCTCGCGAGCTTCAAGGGCGCCGACCTCACGCACGCGCAGCTCACGAGCGCGCACCTCAATGGCGCGGATCTCAGCGGCGCGACGCTGGACGAGGCCAATCTGGCTTACGCGAGCCTGGCCGGAGTCGACCTGCGCGACGCCGTCCTCACGGGTGTCACTCTCGACAATGCCGAGTGCTTCGCCGCCGACTTCAGGCGTGTGGACCTGGCCAGAGCCAGCCTCGCGAACGCATCGTTCGGTGGCGCCTACTTCTTCGAGGGCGATAGACAGCATCTGGCGATCCTCTACAGCGGCGTCGATGCCTGGAACGCCTGGCGGTGCGAGCACCCGGATATGCAGCCGCAACTCGCCGGCGCCAACCTCGTGAAGGCATTGCTGTCCGAGGCGAACTTCCATGGCGCGGTTCTCACACGCGCGCAATTCGCGTCCGCCGATCTTCGGCAAGCCGACTTCACCGACGCCGACCTGCGCGGCGCGAACATGAGCGAGGCCAGCCTCTTCGATGCGATGCTCATGCGCGCCGGCCTCGCGGGCGCGGTCCTCGACAAAGCGGGCTTGTCTGGAGCGAACTTCGCGCAGGCCGATCTGAGCCTGGCCACATTCCGCGAGGCGAGCGCGGCAAGCGCCAACTTCACCGACGCGTTCGCGTGCGCTGCCGATTTCAGCGACGCGTGGCTCTTCGCCGCCGCGTTCAGCAACGCCGATCTCGAAATGGCCAATTTCACGCACGCCACGCTCTGGCATGCACGGCTGGATCGAACCAGGCTCCGCGACGCTGTGTTTGTGGAGGCGAAACTCAGTGGGGCCGTGTTCATCAACGCCAATCTCGAACAGGCGAACCTGCTCGCAGCGGACCTGACCGCTGCGGATCTCACTGGGGCCAACCTCACGAAAGCGAATCTGGGACGCGCCGGCTTGTCGAAGGCCAACCTGACTGGCGCACTCATGACGGAGGCCACACTCGAACAGGCCACGATGGTGGAGACGATCCTCGCCGATGCATCGATATCAGGCTGCAAGGTGTACGGCGTGTCCGCCTGGAACCTTGATCTCACCCGCGTCGCGCATCAGGCGAATCTGGTGATCACGCCCGACGGCGAGCCTTCGATCACCGTGGACAACCTGGAGGTGGCGCAGTTCATTTATCTGATGCTGCACAACAGCAAGATCCGTGAGGTGATCGACACCGTGACCGGCAAGGGCGTGCTGATACTTGGTCGCTTCACCACCGAGCGCAAGGCAGTGCTCGATGGGATCCGAGCAGCGCTGCGGCAGCGGAACTTCGTGCCGATGGTGTTCGACTGGGACACATCACCCGGACGTGACCTGACCGAAACTATTCAGCTGCTCGCGAACATGTCGCGGTTCGTCGTGGCTGACGTGACCGACGCCAAAAGCATTCCGCAGGAACTTCTCAGCATCGTGCCCAATCTGCCGTCGGTGCCGGTACGCCCACTCATTCTGGCGGGGCAGCGCGAGTACGCCATGTTCGAGCACTTCAGACCATATCCGTGGATGCTGCCGCTCTTCGAGTACGAGAGTCAGGATCACTTACTGACGCACCTCGACGAGGCCATCATCACGCCGATCGTGGACTGGGAGACGAACGCCAGTAAGAAATCCAACCTCGAAGAGACGCTGCGAGCGAAGGACGAGGAAATTGCGCAGCTGCGGGCCGCCTTGCAAGCCAGGAGTACCACGACCTGACACGCTCGTTCGCGCCGACGCTAATCGGTGAGTGCCACCTTCATCGCGGCAGCAATGCGCTTCGCATCGTCGGCGCCGATGGCCGCCAGCCCTCGGCCGAACGCGGTGGTCCAGTTCCCCTTGTCAGTGATGAACTCGAGTTCGGGGACGAGTGGAGCAGCGGGCGCTTCCTCTGACGGCAGCGCTGTGATGTCGCGTCGCCACGGTCGCACGCGTCCGGGGGCATCGACCTGACGGGGAACATCGTCCGTCACGCGCGCGACGCCAGTGAACGCCTGAAGGATTTCGCCACGACGGAACAGCGTTCCCGGCGAATAGTAGAAAACGACGTCGCCCCGCTCCAACTGGTGAAGCTGGCCGGCCTTCTCGTCTGAGGCCTGCATGAAGCCGCCTGCCAGGCTCGAGACGACGTGGTCTTTCGAAGTCACATTGATCCAGAACTGCATCGGCTAGAAGAATACGCGGGATCTAACGCCTCGGTCCCGATCTTCGCGCCCGGGTCCATGCGTGGCAGGATCGCTGTCATGCCTGAATTGCCGGAAGTGGAAGCGGTGCGTCGGGAACTCGAACCCGTGATGAGCGGCGCGCGCATTACGGGAGTGGTTCTCTATCGTGACGGTTTGCGCCGCCCGTTCCCCGAGAACCTGCGCGAAGAGCTTGTTGGCCAGACCGTTCTCAGCATGGACCGCCGCGGCAAGTATCTGCTGGCGCCGCTGTCCTCTGGCACGACGCTCGTCATGCATCTCGGCATGTCCGGCTCGTTCCGCATCGAGCGCGCGCGCACTACAGCTCGCCAGCCCGAGAAACATGATCATGTAGACATCTCGCTGGCGTCCGGCTCCATCGTCGTCTTCAACGACCCGCGCCGCTTCGGCGTGGTGGACCTCGTCGAGAACAGCGAGGTTGGCGAGCGGCTTGGCCTCGGCCCTGAACCCTTGTCGGATGATTTCAACGCCACGGTGCTGGCGCGTGCGTGCCTGCGGTCACGAGCGCCGCTCAAGTCCACCCTGATGGACCAGCACGTGATTGCCGGCCTCGGCAACATCTACGCGAGCGAAGCCCTGCATCGCGCACGCCTGTCGCCTCGGCGACGCGCGTCGACGCTGGTCACTGCGAGCGGTCGTCCGCGGGCCAGCGCCGTCGCACTCGCTGACTCGGTGAAGGCCCTGCTTCTCGAAGCTGTCGCTCGCCAGACCGGACATCCGTCCAGGGACTCGCGCTTCCGCGTCTACGATCGCGCAGGTTCAACGTGCACGCGTCGCGGCTGCGGCGGCACAATCGTCCGCATCGTACAAGGGGGACGGTCGAGCTTCTTTTGTCCACGCTGCCAACGCTGACCGACAGCACGTCATCGCGATCGGGAGAGACGGCAGTGATCATGCACAGCCCCCGACAGCACTCGGGCGTTTTCGCCCGATGCGCGACACACAACTACCCTCCGAGATGACGAATCGACCGTTCGTTCCCGGGCAGTCCGCTCGTTTGCGGCCTTTCCGGCGCGCTCAAGATGTCCGCGAGCCGAGTGCTGCCAGCAAAGCGCTGCTTCTGTGCTTCGGCGTCGCTGTCTTGTTCCTGTACGCAGGGTGTGAGCGGCTCACTGCTCCGACCTCGCCAGCGGGCGCATCCCCGACGGACCTGAACACGAGTGCCTGGTCGCCCTGTGCGGTGGTCCACAACCCTGGCGGCGCCCCGTTCACGACACAGATGGACGCTGTGAGCAAGCTGCAACGGGCCGGCAGGCTGCAGTGGATGCGCCTCGATACCCACCTCGATGGCAGCGGCGGCGAGTATCACCGCGCCGCCCGTCAAATGGGGCTGAAGACGATGTCCATCGTGGCGTTGAAGGATCTCGAAAGCGCTGGATGGGAGAACGCGTTCGATCGGCTCTACGCGATGTATCCGACCGACATCTGGGAGATCGGCAACGAGATCAGCAACGCGGACCCCAGCGTCAACGGACTCACGGTTACCCCCGCGTACTACATGGCGAAGCTCTCGAGCCTGAACGCGTACGTGAAGCGCCGCTATCCGGGGACGACCCTCGCGAGTTCGCCGCCCTTCGGCACGGGCTTGAGCGGCGCGGGTGAACTGGAGTCGTTCTTCGCAGGCGGACTGCTCGACCTTGATGTGATCGTCACGCTCAACGTCTACAGCCACCCGGCGTTGAGCAGCTACGCCACAGTGCTCGACAAGTACGCCGCGCGACTGGCCGGCAAGCGCCTCTGGGTGACCGAGACTGGCAGCTCGAATCCGGACAACCAGCTCGCCTGGGTGCAGGAGTTCTATCCTCGCCTCGTCAACGTCGTTCATCCCGAGATGATCTGCTGGTACGCGCTGTGGGGCGGCGACGGCGCCGCAACAGACAACGGTTTTGGTCTTCTGGACGGTGTCGAGAGCGGGGTCGCAGTCGAACGCCCGCTGTTCCGCGCGCTGTCAGGAGCGCAGTGATGATGCGAATCGCAATGCTGACGGCACTGCTGTGTCTCGCGCCACAGCTCGCTCACGCGGACGGTCGGCTGAACGTGCGATTCGATCTGACCGAGGCCAACGTCCGTGGCGCGTTCACTCAGGTGGGGATGGCCTGGCCCGGCTTCGAGGTCGAACTGGAGAAGACGTTCAAGACGCACAAGATCGTGGCCTCCGGATTCGCGCTTGGTGTGCGCCGCGAAGCGTTCTACGGGTTCACGGCATTTGGAGAAACCAAAGGCGTTCAGCGCTGGGACGAGGGAACGTACCTGATGCTGCGGATGTTCCGAACCGTCAGGCTGCCCCACAACTCGTCCTGGCTCATTGGTCCATCAGTAGCAATCTTCTACGGCATTCCGGGGACGACGCTGGACCGGACCATCACGACGAGCGCAGCGACCGGAGGGCCGTACTTCACGCACGTGTTCCCGATGCGGAATGCGGAAGTCCCTCAGACCCTGGCGACGCAGGCGGACGTTGGTCGGAGTTCAGCGATTCTGTATCCGGAAGTGTCGCTCTCGATCAAGAAGCGGCTCATCAAGGGTGGTGTCACGCTCGAGTGGCTCGCGGGGGCGCGGATGATTCGCTTCGGCGTCATCGACTCGAGCGATCAGGGCGACCGCTTCGACGAGCGGCGGACCTTCACACCCACGGCTGGCATGCGTCTGGGTCTGCGGATCTTCTGAACGCAAGCCGGTGATGGAGTGACAGAAGTCCGGCGTCCCTCATGGGACGATGACGATTCGCCCGAGGATGCTGGTGTCCTGCATGGCGCGCATCGCCTCAGCAACGTCGGGCAAGCCGTACGTCCGCCCCAACCGCGGTGTGAGCGCTCCCGTTTCAATCAGTGCCTTCATCGTCGCCATGGCTTCCTGCTTGGTCGGGAAGTTCACTGAGTTCCGAGTCCGCGGATTCAGCATGTTCAGCACGAGTTGGCCGATGAAGTACGGCAGGCTCCCCACGATGCGTCCACCCATCCGTCCGCGTGCCTTGCCGTAGAAGGCGTGACCGATGGGCACGTACACGCCGTCTGGTTTCAGGATGCGGCGATACTCGCCGTGCGACAGCGTGGACGCCACGTCCATGATGAAGTCGTAACGTTCGGGCTGCTGCGTGACGTCGAGCCGCGCGTAGTCAATCACGTGCGTGGCGCCGAGCGAGCGCATCAGGTCGAGTCTGGACGCACAGTCGACCGCGGTGACGACAGCGCCTTTGGCTCGCGCCATCTGTATCGCAAACATGCCGACACAGCCACCGCCCCCGTTGATGAGGACGTCCATCCCTTCGAAGCTTCGTGACAGACCGATGTTGCTCAGTGCGATGAAGCCGGACGCCGGGACGGCCGCTGCCTGCTCGTAGGTGATGGTATCGGGCTTCAGCACCAGCATGTCTTCGGCGACAACCGCGTACTCGGCGTAGGCGCCGCCGTTCAACCATCCCAGCGGCACCGTCTCGCCAAACACGTCGTCGCCCACACGAAAGCGTGTGACAGCGTCGCCAACGGCCTCGATGCGTCCAGCGAGATCGGTTCCCGGCACCTGTCGCGACGGTCGGCGCAACCCGTTGCCGAACAGCCGAAGCGCGAGTGGCGTGCCTTCGACGACATGCCAGATGTCGGGGTGCATGGACGCCGCGCGCACACGCACCAGCACTTCGCGAGCAGCGGGCTTCGGCGTTGGGATGTCCTCAACTGACAGGACGCGTTCCGCCGGACCGTATTCGTGCTGAACGACTGCCTTCATGAGAGACCTCAGCGTCGGACGAGCCACACACTCGAGGCCCTTCAGCTGCTCAGCGCGTCCCCCTTACGATCGCGGGACGTGCCAGCCGGCGTGGGGCGCGTCGATCGGAAGTGTCGAAGACGGACGCGTCTACTCGCGCGGCAGTGGTGAAAGCGTCGCCGTCGACGGCCCCCGCTGCTTCTGCAGCCGCGCGGCTACCTGCTCGGTCTGCGCCAGCACTCGCAGGATGTTGCCGCCGATGATCTTCTCGATGTCACCATCCGAGTAACCGCGCCGCAGCAGTTCGACGACGAGGGCTGGATACGTCGAGACATCCTCGAGTCCGGTCGGGGCTTCGCCGTCGATGCCGTCGAAGTCGCTGCCAATGCCGATGTGATCGATGCCCGCCACCTTGCGGATGTAGTCGACGTGATCGGCGACCTGCGCCAGTGTCGAGTGGCTCGGATTCTCCGCCGTCCACTTGTCGATGGCCGCCTGCGCGGCCTTCGGATCGCCCTGGAACTGCAGGCGGAAGCGCTGCGCCGCGTCCGAGGCTGCCTTGTTCTGGGCGAGACAATCAGGCGGCACGAAGCCGTTGTAGAAGTTCACCATCACTACGCCGCCGTTCTTCGGCAGTCGCGCCAGGATGTCATCGGGCACATTGCGCGGCACGCCGCAGATCGCCTTGGCGGACGAGTGCGAGAACATCACCGGCGCCTCCGTGACGTCGAGCGCGCGTGCCATGGTCTGCGGCGCGACGTGTGAGAGGTCGACGATCATGCCGAGCCAGTTCATCTCGCGTACGACAGTCTCACCGAAGGGCGTGAGGCCGTTGTGTTCCGGTTTGTCGTTGGCAGCGTCGGCCCACGGCGTGTTGCTGTTGTGCGTGAGCGTCATGTAGCGCGCACCAAGCGCGTACAGCATGCGCAGCGTCGCGAGTGAGCTGTCGATGGAGTGCCCGCCCTCGACGCCAGTCAGCGATGCGATCTTGCCGGCCTTGAAGATGCGCTGGACGTCGGCCGCCGTGCTGGCCATCTCGAAGGTGTCGGGATACCGCCGGGCCATCTCGTGAACGAACGCGATCTGCTCGAGCGTCGCGACTACGGCTTTCTGGCCGGCCATCGACGCGGGCACGTAGACAGACCAGAACTGTCCACCGACGTGCCCGGCACGCAGGCGCGGAATGTCGGTTTCGAGCGCTGGTTGCGGCTGGCGGATGTCGAGCTTCGACGCGTCGTAGGCGACGCGCACGCGCATTTCCCACGGCAGGTCGTTGTGACCGTCGATGAGCGGGGCACGCGACATGATCGCGGCGGCCCGTGCAGCGAGGTCACCACCGGCCTGCGCGGCGGGACGGGAGGGCAGGGCTGCGACGGCGAGCGCCGCCAGTGCGGTACTCGCAAGGAGAGTTCTGTTCGTCAACACTCGAGACATGCGGTGCATCCTGTTGATGAAGCCATCACTGGGGATCAATGCGTCGTCGACTTCGCGTCGCCTTTCGCTGCGGTGCCGAACAGCGTGCCGAAGAAGTCGCCCTGGTTCCAGGCCGGACGAGCCGTCTCCTGTGCCACGAGCCAACCAGTCAGAAAATTGAGCTTGGCGTGCGTGGCGCCGGCCTCGAAGTCGAACGCCTGAGACATGTCGTCGTTCGGCTTGTGATAGACGTCGCGTCGGTAGGCCGCGTTGATGGCCGCGCCGTCCTTCGACGGGTCGCCCGTCGTGAAGCCGCTCTTGATGAAGAGCGACGGAACACCGGCGCGCACGAAGCTGAAATGGTCGCTGCGGATGAACAATGCCTGTTCGGGAATGGGGTCCGTTGCCAGGCCGATGCCCAGCTTCTCGGCCGCGCGTGCGACGGGCACGTTCAGCGTCGAGTGCTGCGCGCCGTACGGCACGATGTCGAGAAGCGGGTGATACATAAACGGCATGTCGAGCGTCAGGTCGGCAACGATGCCCTCGGCTGGCACCGTCGGATGCCGCGCGAAGTAGTCGGACCCGAGCAGGCCGCGTTCCTCGGCCGTGACGAAGAGGAAGAGCACGGAGCGGCGCGGTTTCGCCGGCAGGCTCGCATACGCGTGCGCCACTTCGAGGACAATGGCCACGCCTGACGCGTTGTCGTGCGCGCCGTTGTAGATGGCGTCACCATTCATGGGCACGCCAACGCCGAAGTGATCGATGTGTGCCACGTACACGACGTGTTCGTCCCTGAGTGCCGCATCGCTGCCTTCGAGCCGCGCAACGAGGTTGGCACTCTCCACATCCTTGTGTGTCGAGCGGGTCGCGAGAGAGACACGCGCCGGCAGGTCGAAGGCTTGCGGTGTGCTCGCCGTCGCCGCAGCGAAGATCTCGGGCGGTTGCTTTGACGATCCCGCAAAGAGCGTTGCGACAGCGGAGTGATTGAGCGAGGCGGCGCCGAGCAGTTGTGCATCGCCGCGATTGGGTTTTCCCGCCGCATCAATCCACGCGTAGCCGCCCTGCTTGCTGGTGGCGACGCTCACGTCCCAGCGGAAGCGCGGATCGTCTGGCGAGGTGAAGCTGATTGTGCCGATCGCACCACGCTTCAGCGCCTCGGCTTCCTTCACCGCACCCGACGAGTAATAGGCGCGTTCGTTGCTCGGCAGCTTTGCTGGTGCTCCACTGAGAAAGGCGACGACCTTGCCCTTCACATCGATGCCTGACGCGTAGTCGTCGTAGCCAAGCGTCGGTGCGCTCACGCCGTATCCGACGAATGCCACCGCGGCATTGTCGATGCGAACGTCCTCACGCAGCGGATCGCCAGAGAGCAGGTAGTCGGTGCCGTAGCCAAGCGTTGTGCGGCGGGCGCCGGAATGGACCACCATCGAACTCGCGCCTTCGGTGACGACGCTGTTGCGAAGGGGGACGCGCTGCCGGTACGTGCCGTTGTCACCGGCGGGGGAGAGCCCATAGGACTTCACCGCCGACTCGACATACTGGAGCGCGTCTTCGTAACCCTGCGTGCCCGGACCGCGACCCTGCATCTTGTCGTCGGCGAGAACGGTCATGTGCTGCTTGATCGGGTCGGCCGTGATGGTGGTCAACGCGGTCGCCACAGCCGGTGAATCGAGAGACGACACGTTCTCGGTTGCGGACGGCGGCGTGCTGCAGCCGATCGCGGTGACAACCAACGCCACACTGAAGGCCACGTGAATTCCCCTGCTGTCGACCATCGCGTCTCCTCTGATGCCGCGTCTGCGCGGTAGGTCATCCTAATCCCAGTCACGCGCGGCTGGCATTTCCAGACAAACACGTCGGTCAAAGAAGCGCCAACTGATGGCTTCGCCTCCCTGAGCCCCACCGCAGAGTGTTGGTGCATGCCTCGACCTGGGGCCTGCGCACGCTGTCATACTCCGCACATGACCCGCATCCTGATCGTCCTGTTCTGCGGAGGGCTCGTCGCCGCATGCAGTTCGCCGGCTCCCGGACGATCGCAGTCGTCTTCACCTGACTCTGCACCTCCATCGCCTGGACCTGCATCAACGGAACAACGTCGAGGTCGGCACCACCACGCTATCCACACCTCCTCGCCAGAGGCCCAAGCAGCCTTCGACGAGGGGATGACGTATGTATTCGGCTTCAACCACGACGAGGCTATTCGCTCGTTCGAGCGTGCCGCGACGGCCGACCCGTCGGCCGCGATGCCGCACTGGGGCATCGCGTGGGCACTCGGTCCGAACTACAACATGGACATCGACGACCCACGTTCGAAGCAGGCCTTCGACGAGGTGCAGAAAGCGCAGACGCTGGCTGCGAGCGGACCCGAGAACGAACGCATCTACATCGCGGCGTTCGCCGGCCGCTACTCGCCCGACCCGAAGGCTGATCGTTCGGCACTGGCGCAGAAGTACAGCCAGGCGATGCGCGACCTGACGCAGCGCTACCCGGACGATCTCGATGCCGCGACGCTGTATGCCGAGAGCTTGATGAACCTGCGGCCCTGGAAGCTCTGGACGCTGGACGGCAAGGCCGAAGCTGGCACCGCGGCCATCATTCAGGTCCTCCGCGCGGTGCTGGCCCGCGACCCGAATCACATCGGCGCGAATCACTACTACATCCACACGCTGGAGGCATCACCGACGCCAGAGCAGGCGCTGGATAGCGCGAAACGACTCGAGTCGCTCGTGCCCGACATGGGGCATCTCGTCCACATGCCGGCGCACATCTACGGGCGAACCGGCGATCACGCGCTGGCGGCGCGCGCCAATCGGGCCGGTGCCGAGGCAGACCTCGCGTATTTCAAGGCGGGTGCGCCACGCGGCACCTTCTACGAGATGGGCTACTTCACCCACAACCTGCATTTCCTCGTCGACTCCGAGATGATGCAGGGCAACTTTTCCGGTGCACAGAAGGCCGCGCAGGAACTGTCGGACGCGCTCTCGCCGCATCTCGACATGATGCCGATGGCCGAGTCGATGGTGGCGAGTTCGACGTCGCTCCTCATGCGGTTCGGCAAGGTTGAGGACATCCTCGCGTTGCCGGCACCCGACGTGAAGCGACCCGTCCTCACCGCATGGTGGCACTTCGCGCGCGGCGTTGCGTTGGCGCGCCAGGGACGTGTTCCCGACGCGCTCGCCGAGCGGCAGGCCCTTGTGCGGAGCACCGCGAAGGTTCCAGAAGGCGCGCTTTTCGGCGGCACCGGGCTCACACCAGCCACCAACATTCTCAGGCTGGCAACCACCGTGCTCGACGCTCGCATTGCCGATGCCCGCGGGCAGACACCCCAGGCGGTTCGCCTGTGGCAGCACGCCGTTGTTGTCGGAGATCAGGTGCCATACGACGAGCCGCCTATCTGGTTCTATCCCTTGCGTGAGTCGCTCGGCGCGGCGCTGCTTCGTGCGGGCGATGCTGCCGCTGCGGAGCAAGTCTTCCGCGATGATCTGGCAAAGCATCCCCGCAATGCGCGTGCGCTCTTTGGCCTGAGTGAAAGCCTCGAGCGCCAACAGAAGAGCGCCGCCGACTCACGTGCCGCGTTCACCGCCGCGTGGACGAACGCGGACGTGCAGTTGACCATCGACGGGCTCTGACCAACAATCGTGCGAAGATGCCGAGGATGATCGGGTCATCGATCGCGATGCAGAAGGAGGAGAGACGTATGTCAACTCGTTTGGTGCGGTACATCTCGCAGTCAGCGCTGGTGCTTGTGCTGGGTGCAGGCCTGGCGTCAGCGCAGAACCCGCCCGCTGCTGGCGGCGGACGCGGAGGCCGGGGCGGCGGCGGTCTGGCGATGCTGACGGTCACGTCCTCATCGTTCGCTGACGGTGCGGAGATTCCGGCGAAGTACGCTGGCGCGCAGGGCGTTTCGCCGCAACTGAGCTGGACCGGTGCGCCAGATGGCACGGCCGCATTCGTCGTCATCATGCATGACGTCGATGTGGCGATTCCCGCCGGCAACCTGCACAACGACATCACGCACTGGGTGGTCTACAACATTCCGGCAAGCGCCACCGCGCTTCCGGAAGCGGGACCGATTCCGTCGGGCGCTGGCCAGTTGAGCATGCGTGGGCCGCAGTACATGGGCCCGGCGCCGCCCCCTGGTCATCCCTTTCATCACTATGTCTTCCAGGTGTATGCGCTCAACGCGCCGCTCGAACTCGCGGCCGGTGCGACCCGCGCAGACATCGAGAAGGCGATGGAAGGCAAGATCGTGGCGCGCGGCGCCTACGTCGGGCGAGCCAAGCCCGCTCAGTAACGCGCACGTCGTCAAGCCGCAGGTCGCGGCTCACACGTCACCAGTCGGGCGGTGGTTGGAAACAGCCACCGCCCTTTTTCGTCCACGGAGGCAGGACACAATGGGACGACTTGAAGCCATCTGGGTGAAGCGAGCACATGGTGGTCCGATGGACAGCGTGCCGCGCGTGCATATCGGCGAGCGTGGCCTCGCTGGCAGCGCCGACAACAACCCGTATCGTCCGGTCACGCTCATCGAACAGGAGGTGTGGACGCGCCTGATGACCGCCGTCGGCGGAACCGCCGCTCCGTCGGAACGACGTGCGAACCTGATGGTGAGTGGGTTCCCACTGAGCGACACACGCGGGCGCATCCTGCAGATCGGTGCCGTACAACTGATCGTTCGCGGCGAGACGCGTCCTTGCGAACAGATGGAAGACCTCGTTCCCGGTCTGCAGGCCGCGATGCGCGAGCAGTGGGGCGGCGGGGCGTACGCGAAGGTGCTCGTCCCGGGCGACATTGCTGTCGGTGATGCGGTGTCCTGGCTCGACCCTCTGGCGAAGTAGCGAGAGACACCGCGAGGCGTTGCGGTGGTTCTTGGTGCCGGCAGCCGCCGGTTCATCCGTCGAGGCGGCCGTACATCGTACGAAGCGGGCTGGAACCCACCGAAAGAAAGCGTAAACTTTCGAGTGATGTTTTCGTCCGCGACCAGCCACGCCGCGCAACCATGACTGACCCGTCGACCGAACAGGCTCAGTCCCCAGACATCGGAACCGATTCCCACCACGGGCACGACGCACAGACGCCAACCGGCCGGTACTTGCTGACGCTGTCGGTCGCCGCGCTCGGTGTGGTGTACGGCGACATTGGCACCTCTCCGCTGTATGCCTTGCGCGAGTGTTTCCATGGTCCCCACGCCATACCGCCGACGCCCGCCAACATCATGGGCGTGCTCTCGCTGGTGTTCTGGGCGCTGCTGCTCATCATCTCCGGCAAGTACATCACCTTCGTGCTCCGGGCCGACAATCACGGGGAAGGTGGCATTCTCGCGCTGACCGCACTCGCCACGCCGATCAAGATCCTCAGCAAGACCGAGCGCTGGCCGCTGGTGCTGCTCGGTATCTTCGGCGCGGCGCTCCTCTACGGCGACGGCATGATCACGCCAGCCATCTCGGTGCTCAGCGCTGTCGAAGGGCTCGACGCCGCCACGCCCATCTTCACGCCGTACGTCGTGCCCATCACGATCGGCATTCTCATCGGCTTGTTCCTGATTCAGAGCCATGGCACCGGCGGAGTCGGCAAGATCTTCGGTCCGGTGACGGGCGTGTGGTTCGCGACAATCGGCTTGCTCGGTGGGCTCGAGATCGCCAGGTATCCGGCGGTACTCGAAGCCGTCAACCCGTGGCACGCCGTCGAGTTCTTTCGGGCAAACGGCTGGCCCGGCTACTTCATCCTCGGCACAGTGGTGCTCGCGATTACTGGCGGCGAATCCCTGTACGTGGACCTCGGTCACTTCGGACGTCGACCGATTCGGATCGTATGGTTTGTGGTCGTGATGCCCGCACTGCTGCTGAACTACTTTGGCCAGGGCGCCCTTCTGATGAATGAACCGGAGGCTGCCGTCCACCCGTTCTTTCTCCTGGCGCCGACGTGGGCACTCTATCCGCTGGTGGGACTGGCGACCTGCGCCACGGTGATTGCATCGCAGGCTGTCATCACCGGCGCGTTTTCGATCACCATGCAGGCGGTGCAGTTCGGATTTCTGCCCCGCTTGCGGATTACGCACACCTCGTCACGGGAGTTCGGGCAGATCTACATCCCGTCAATCAACTGGGCGCTGATGGTCGCGTGCATCGCGCTCGTCATCGGCTTCGGCGCGTCATCGAACCTCGCTGCCGCGTACGGCGTCGCCGTCATCTCGACGATGACGATCACCTCGGTGATGTTCTTCGTCGTTGCCTACCAGCGCTGGCAGTGGAACCTGGGACTCGTCGTGGCGCTGGTCGGTGTGTTCCTGGTGATTGACCTGTCCTTTCTCGGCGCCAATCTCGTCAAGGTGCCGCACGGCGGCTGGTTCCCCCTCGTGGTCGCCGCCTCGATCTTCGCGGTGATGACGACGTGGAAGAAGGGACGCCGAGCGCTGACGCAGGTGCTGCTGGCCAACGCGCTGCCCATCGAGCAGTTCCTGCAAGACATCAAACGCAACCCGCCCCTCCGCGTACCCGGCACGGCGGTGTTCATGAACGGGAATGTGACCGGCGCGCCCTCGGCGCTGCTGCACAACGTCCGGCACAACTCCGTGCTGCACGAGCGCAACGTCATCCTGACGGCTACGACACAGCAGACGCCGCGCGTCGAGCCGGAGGACCGGGTGCGCGTTGAACCCCTTGGTCAGGGCTTCTGGCGCGTCATCGTCAGCTACGGCTTCATGGAAGAACCCGATGTGCCGTCTGTGATTGCCGGCATACGCGAGCAGGGTCTCGAACTGGATCCCGCCCGGCTCACGTACTTCCTGGGCCGCGAGACTCTGATCCCGGCTCGCCACGTCGACCACTTGTCGGGATGGCGCGAGAAACTGTTCGTCGCCATGCAGCGCAATGCCACGAACGCCACGAGCTATTTCCGCCTGCCAAGCAACCAGGTGATCGAACTGGGTTCTCAGGTCGAACTCTGAGGTTGAACCCGGCGCTTCCCGGCGCGCCGCCGACTCGTGGAACCGACGGGGTGCACGGCCAGCTGTGCCATACATGCGGCTGAGTTAAGCCGCATGACCAGCCAGGTGCGCCACGCGGGCGGCGCGCCGAAGACGTTATTCGAGTTCGACGGCAAGACACGGCGCAGATCCCACTCCCGAGGCTCGAGATCGACGATGAACAAGACACTTCTGCTCGCTGGTCTGGCGAGCCTCCTGCTCGCAGGCTGCGGCAGCCCTGCCGCGCCTCCCGTCAGTGACGCCACGAAGGACACGCCACCAGCTGCGGGCGTTGCAAAGGCGGCGTCCGCTTGCGCTGACGAGGGCGACCGACTGGCACTCACCGGCCTGTGCGCCGGGCGCGCGGTCAACTACTTGAACATGGACGCCAGCGCCTCCCCAGCAGTACCCGATGGCTGCGCCTGGCAGGTGATGGAAACGCCGATCATCGACGATGTGCTGCTCTATCGCGGGCTGAAGTGCAATGACCGCGAAACGAAGCTGGAATACGCAGGTGGCGCCATCGCGCCGAACTACAGCTGGTAAGTTCGGCGTTTCAGAGCAAAAGGTCGCTGAGCCAACGACACTGGTCTATCTCTACACGATAGAGGGCGACACGATGCAGGGCGTCACTGCTTACGCGCGTGAGGCGATTGAAAAGAAAGCCGAGGCGACGAAGTGCATTGCCCGACTGGCGAAACAGGAGGGGTGGCCCAGCGATGCGATCGTCGTCGATGTCTCCGCTGCGGATGCGGCGAAGGCACCGAAGCATGAACCGCGCAGTGCCTGCGGTCCACTCGGTCTGAACGACGATGAAACGTCCTATTGGCGCGCCAGCCAGGGCGTCGGCTGGTTCTTCCAGTTGGGACAGGACGGCCTCGAGATCGATCCCGGCTCGTTCACGGTCATGACCAAAGCATCGGACGGCAGCTGGGGCGCCATCGCGGAGCCAACCAAAGGCACACGCTAGGTACGTCCTGCGGGACCCGCCTGCGGCTCGCTCTGGTCGAGCGCGAACGGTCGTGTGCACAACCGGACAGTCGTCGCTCCGCGGCCGGACCTACGCTCGTTGATGAGGGCGGTCCTGTGTTCGGCAGGCGACACCTTCTGGGAGGATGACCATGCTACGCAACATCGCGGATCTTCGAGGCTACGCGGTCCACGCCACCGACGGCATCATCGGCGAGGTGGACGACTTCTATGTCGACGACGAAGACTGGGCGGTCCGATACCTCATCGTGAACACCGGAGGCTGGCTGACCGGAAGGAAGGTACTGATTTCGCCGCTCGCCATTGGCCATCCGGATTGGCTCGGGCAGATGTTACCCGTGTCGCTCTCGAAGGCCCAGATCGAACACAGCCCTGACATCGACACCAGAAAACCGGTGTCGCGCCAGCAGGAAGTGGCGTATCACGGCTACTACGCGTATCCGTACTACTGGGAAGGTGCGGGCTTGTGGGGTATGGGTGGTTATCCCGGGAGCCTCACGACCGAAGACCGGTTCGAAGAGACGCTCCGGTCACGCGCAACGGCTGTTGCGGCGACATCCAACGATTGCCACCTGCGCAGCTGTCTGTCTGTCATCGGTCACCGCGTGCACGCGACCGACGGCGACCTTGGGCACGTGTCGGACTTCCTCGTTGACGAGCGCACGTGGGCTATTCGCTACGTGATCGTCGAAACCGGCCACTGGTGGAGTGGCCATCAAGTGCTGATTGCGCCGGCGTGGATCACTGCGGTGGATTGGTCCGATGCCAGCGTCACGGTGGACGTGACCCGTGACGCCATCAAAGGTGCGCCTCCGTACGATCCCACGGCGCACCTCGAGCGCCAGCAGGAACAGAGCATCTACGAGCATCATGGTCGTCCGGACTACTGGACCACGAAGGCGGCTCGCGACGAGGCTCTGACAACGAAGTAGCCGGTGTGCTCGGCCCTCACGTCCGCAGTCGAGTCACGACGGGCTGTTCGCCGCGATGTTCCAACCCATCTCGAGAGCCGGGCCGTCCTTCGTGCCATCAGCTTTCTGTGGTTGATAGGCGACGTGAACCCTGGCGAAATTCAGCGTGACATTCTCGGTGAGCCGCGACTCGCCACCGCTGCCGCCGGTCGACACCGCGCTCACGAGCACATCCTCCAGCTTGACGGTCAGATACTCGAACGGCATCTCGCCGGACTTTCTGACCGTCAGCGTCGCGTCCGGAATGTGCTTGCCGTTGCAGCAGAACAACATCAAGCCGGTGGACGACTTGTCGATGTACTTCGTGAACGACAGGTCTTGTACGTTCACTTTCCCGGTGCCGGCGCCGCCACCCTGGTGCGTGCTGGCGCTTTGACTGAGCCCCCAGCTCCAGGCCAGTACGTCGATCTCGCCGTTGTGAATCTTGTCGACCGAGTCGCCCGCGAGCGTGCCGATCTTGAAGAACATGTCGACTGCCATGCCGGTGTCTCCTTGGGTGCGCGTTCACTGCTCGGCTGTGTGCGCGGTCATCCTCTCACACACGTTGGCGATGCGGGCCGCTTTTCGACCGCCTTGCTCGCGCGACGGCGCGAACACTCAACCTACAGCGGCGCGAGCTTCCAGCGGCCGTACGCGACGAATGCCGCGAGCATGCCCGTCACGGCAGGAATGACAGCCAGGCCAATACCCTGAGGCAGTGTCAGCACGACCGCGCCGACCATGATGGGCACCAGTGCGCCGGCAGCCAGCGCTGTCAGGCCGGTCTGTGTTCGCAGGAGTCCGGGGAGCACGAGCCCGAGCGCACCCAGCACTTCGCAGAGCCCGATGAAGTGCACGAGCGTACCGCTTGCGAGGGCAGGAGGCATGCCCTGAACCATCTGGTCCACCGGCATGAGGAATTTCGATACGCCCGCCATGAGGAATATCAGCGCGAGCACGATCTGGAGCGTCCACAGCGTCTTTTTCATCGTTGCGTTCAACTATATCCGCTGCGCAGCAGGCTCATCGTTGCGTGAATGCCTGCACTGTGACGGCGTGTCGATAGTCGAAGAGTCGCGTGAGCTTTCGTCGCGCGATGGGGCCACCTATGACTTTGCCGAGGAGGCCGAATGGCAACTCGAACTCGATGCTGTCCTCGAGCAGGCACGTCTGCGGACCCTCCGGAATCATCGTGTGCACGTGTCGCCAGGAGCGGAATGGTCCACGCACCTGCACGTCGGTGAACGACGAGCCGTGGTGATAGTCGCGATGCTCCAGGTCCCATCGTAGAGAGAAGGGCGCCGGGCCAACCAGTAGTGACACCTGGGCGCCGTCGCGAATGCCGCCTTCGTGTCGGACTACGCGCACGCGTTCCCACGGCGGCGTCAACCGTTCGAAGGCGCCTGGAGCTTCGTGCCAGTCGAAGACCTCTTGCGCGGATGCCGGAATGTGCGACGCCGCTACGAACGTGATGCGATGCATGGAAGCCTCAGGTGATGGTGGTACCCGCTCGGATGTGTCCAGTCAGCGGGTGCGGCGTCGCGACCGTGGGTGGTCCCCATTGGTATCACACACGCGAGAGGCAGGTGTCACCTCACTCGCGGCCGCTCCGCGTCGCCGCCCGGTTCTTCACCCACGTGTTCAGGAACGCCCGTGGTTGATAGGTGCGGTCTTCACCCAGACGTTCCTCAGGCAGTGCGTGGCGGTCCAACGTGCGGGAGAACGCCGCGACGGCGCTCTCGAAGTCCAGACCGCTGTCCTTGTAGGTGTCGGCAATGACGATGGCTGCTTGCGCCAGGTCGCTGAGATCCGCAGGCCGCAGCGATGGGACCATGGCCGCATCGTCGCTGCCTGACGGAGAGACTGGCATCGAGAGCAGGTGCTCGGCCCACTCGGGTAGCGTTGCGATGGCGTCGCGGGCTGGCGCGGCGAGTCCGCTTCGCGCGTCAGGCATCCACAACCACATGAATCGAAGCGCCTCAGGCGCCTCGTCCGAGCGAAGCATGGCAGCGACGTCCTGCTCGAGGGTTGGTCTGGCGCGCACTGCGGTGATGGCACGTTGCCCCGTGTCGTCAGACAGTTGCAGCCACGGCAGCCAGTCATGCAGTGGAGCCGTTGGCGCCAGCGCCTCGAAAGCCGTGCGGCGTGCCGCGTTGAACTGTGCTCCCTCTTGCTCCGCCCGGTCGAGCGCCGCACGCGTGTCGCTCTCGGCTCGCGCCTCGAGACGAAACATCTGCAGCGCACCGACCGCCGCACCTGCGGTGATGACGAGCGCCACGGCCCGCCACGGCAGCGCACGTGCCGTCGTGGACGCGAGAAACAGCGCCGACACGATTCCAGCAATCAGTGCTGCGGGCACGACGACGGCGAGCCCGAAGGCCCACGGCACCATCACCTCGCTGTCGGGACCGTAGGCCATCACCACCGTGCTGGCTGAGACGACGCCCAGCATCACGAGCCACAGTGACGCGGCAACACCCTGCACGACACGTGACGGATGAATCCACTGCAGAACGCCGCGGCGCGCGGCGAACAAGGCGGCGGCCACAATCGTGAGCCACTGTGCCATCAACACCGCAATCACGACGATGAGGCCCATCGCGTCGGCGCCGCCGACGGCATGCGCATCGATCACGAGTTGTGTCACGAGGAGTGTGATCGCGGAGGCGATCGTGAGCAGGATACCGGCGGCGATGAGCATGAGGTCCCGCGTATGGTACCAAGAGGACGCCTCTCCTCAGCGCATCGAGCGTGTGACGTGTCCTGATGCGTGCGAACGCCGCTGCAAATGCTGGCGATAGCCGGCGGATGCCGGCGTTTGTCTCGCAGTGACCTACACTTGATCTTTCCCTGCGCGCTCTGGCGATGTTCGTCCGTTGACGTGCGTTCCCAACGCGGTCATCGGAGGTACGTGTGTCCATCGTCAAAGCGTTTGCTGCTGAGAGCGCCGAGCTGCCGCTCGGCCCGTTCCAGCTGTCCCGTCGCGAGCCCGGCCCGCGCGACGTCGTCATCGACATCCAGTTCTGTGGCGTCTGCCATTCCGATCTGCATCAGGTCCGCAACGAGTGGCGCAATTCCACGTTCCCGATGGTGCCCGGCCACGAAATCGTCGGACGCGTGCTCGCCGTAGGGTCCGCGGTGACTCGCCACCAGGCAGGTGATCCTGTTGGTGTCGGTTGCTTCGTCGATTCGTGCCGCGACTGCGAGGCCTGCAGTTCAGGCGAAGAGCAGTTCTGCCCGAAATGCACGTTTACCTATAACGGTGTGGAAGCCGACGGGAAGACGGCAACGCAGGGCGGCTACTCGACCCAGATCGTCGTCGATGAGCGGTATGTGCTGAAGGTTCCGGCGAACCTGGCGCTTGCCGAGGCGGCACCGCTCCTGTGCGCCGGCATCACCACCTACTCGCCGCTCAAGCAGTGGCATGTCAAGGCGGGTGACAAGGTTGGCGTGGTCGGCCTTGGTGGTCTTGGTCACATGGGTGTGAAGCTGGCCGTCGCGATGGGCGCGGAGGTCACGGTCTTCAGCACGTCAGACAACAAGCAGGCTGACGCTCTTCGACTGGGCGCGCATCACTTCGTGAACAGCACGAAAGAGGGCGCGTTCAATCCGCTGCAGGGCACTTTCGACTTCATCCTGAACACCGTATCGGCGAACGTGGATCTGAACGCCTATCTGCTGTTGCTGAAGCGTGACTGCGTGATGGTGCTCGTTGGTGTTCCGCCGGAACCGACGCCGGTTGCGGCGTTCCCACTGGTGATGGGCCGTCGGAAGCTCACCGGCTCGCTCATCGGCGGCATTCGCGAGACGCAGGAGATGCTCGACTTCTGTGGTGCCCACAACGTGGCAGCGGACGTGGAAGTGATTCCCATGCAGGGGATCAACGACGCTTACGCACGCATGCTGAAGAGCGACGTGCGCTACCGCTTCGTGGTCGACCTCGCCTCAC
>Ga0209023_10002403_pt1 | contig 23425 bp, 23 predicted proteins | sample LakOneMetagenome_FD_187468 | JGI IMG/M metagenome (GOLD analysis project Ga0209023, IMG submission 187468) | Freshwater and sediment microbial communities from Lake Erie, Canada (SPAdes) (version 2) | ecosystem: Environmental > Aquatic > Freshwater > Lentic | place: Lake Erie, Canada... | reverse complement strand
GCTGGTGCCTGGCCGGAAATCCAGCATTTGCTGAAAAGCGCGTCGCTCTCATCATCGGCAATTCTGCTTACGAAAAAGTCGCTCGACTTGGCAACCCGGCCAACGATGCCAGCCTAATGGCGGAAACCCTCAGGAAAGCCGGCTTCAACGATATTGACCTAAGACGCGATCTCACCGTCGTCGACATGCGCCGGGCGTTGCGCGATTTTGTCGAGAGGGCAAGCGATGCGGATGTTGCAGTCGTTTACTTTGCCGGCCACGGCATTGAGATAGACGGCGTAAACTATCTGGTCCCGATCGATGCCGTTCTTGATCGTGACAGAGACATTTACGACGAGGGCTTGTCACTCGACCGGGTAATGGTGGCGGTCGATCCGGCTAGGAAGCTGCGGCTCGTAATACTCGATGCGTGCCGGGACAATCCATTCTCTAGGACGATGAAGCGAACGGTCGCATCGCGCGCTATTGGCCGAGGCCTAGCCAAAGTCGAACCCACGACCGCGAATACGCTGATCGCATTCGCCTCAAAAGCAGGATCGACCGCCTCCGATGGCGAGGGCGGCAATAGCCCGTTCACGGCGGCGCTGGTCAGCCACATCACCAAGCCTGGCCTCGATCTGCGAAGAGCGTTCGGATACGTCCGTGACGATGTGCTCAGGTCGACGAACAACAGACAGGAGCCTTATCTTTACGGCTCGCTTGGCGGCGACGAAGTCGCGCTGGTGTCGGCAACACCCCAACCAGATGCGCAGAGCGCTGCCCGCCGTGACTTCGAATTGGCCGTGCAATTCGAGAGCCGCGGTGTATGGGAAACTTTCCTACGAAAATATCCAGATGGACTGACCGCCGAAGTCGCCCGGGCACGTTTAAAAAAAATTGACGAAGAAGAAACGCGTATTGCAACCGTTGAGAAAGCCCGATTGGCAGAGGAGGAACGGGTTCGCCTGCTGGCCGAGAGCACTAAGCGGGCCGAGATTGCCGAGGCGGCTGCTAGCGCCAGGATTGCCGCGGACAACCGTATCGAGGCAGAGAAGGCCAAGCATATCGCGGAAGAGAAGGCCGAGATTGCCAGACTGGCGGAACAAGAAAAGGCACGCATTCTGGCAGAACGCGCGAAACTGGCGGTTCAGGAAAATGAGGCTGCCATCGAGCAAGCTCGCCGTGCCGCGCAGGAAATGAAACAGCTCGCGGCACTGATTCCGCAAGATAGGCAGGAAGCACACGACATCGACCTTCCTCGCGCCCTCCAGACCGAACTGCAACGCGTAGGTTGCAGTTCGATCCGTCCGGACGGCAACTGGAGTGCCTCGTCGCAGAGAGCACTTAATCTCTTTAACCGGCACGCAGGCACAAAGTTTGAAGTAGAGACCGCGAGTCCAAATGCACTCGATGCGATCAAGCAAATAACCGGTCGTATCTGCCCTTTGGTTTGTGACCAAGGGTTCCGTGCGGATGGGGAACGGTGTGTGAAGATCAACTGCCGGTCCGGATCGTTTATCAACAACGATAACGAATGCGAGAAAAAGCGCCCGTCCGCCCGACGTGCTGAAACTCAATCAAAGGAACCACTTCGGCCGTCCATCGCTGCGCAGACGGCCTCCCCGACTATGCCCCTGTATAAGCTCAACCGGTGTCAGACCTCTGGAGGAGCCATCATGGAGGGACGGCCTTGTAATTGATTCAGATGTTCATACTCGGGATACGGCTGATATTTTTGCATGTACGGCGGTTTGGTCAAAGACGATTTTGAAACGAGTGTTCAATCACCAATCGCAAAGTCACCAGAACTCATAAGGGAGGCGGCTATGACAAAGGCACCGAGAAAAACCTCAAGCGAAGTCGCAAAGAAAAAGAATTCGGGAAAGGCCTCTACACAATTCTTTGGCGCTCTATATCAGGACTACCCAGCTGACTTTTCGTCGAAATATTTCTCTCCTAGCACAGTAGCTACCAGCGTTCGAAACATTAAAGCTGCCGGCTTCACCAGGGATAGCCTACTGTGGGGTTACTATCAGAAATTTGCGGCGAGCGATCCCACAGATCAGAGTAATTGGGGGGATCCAACCCTCTATCAGAACTGGGAATCGGCGATCGCCGAGGCGCGAGAGGCGTTGCGGAAGATTCGGGTCGATCCCAACCTACCCGGTCCTGACCCGGATAATCCAGCCGCGCATGCCCGCGACATGCTTGATCATCTCGATACGGCCGTGCGAATCGCTTTGTTTGATAAGCACCTGTCCGGCTCTCCGATGGATTCTGGCATTGAGATCGAAGTTAGGGTGGGTACCCAGGCTCGGCCCTCGCGGCGTCATCAAGTCACGACCACCTGGCGTCCTGATCCGCGCAATCCCTCCGATCCAAAGTACAAGTGGGACAAACTTACCATCGTCATGACCTGTCCCCAAGGCGGATGGATCGGCCCGGCGGTCTGGAAGTACAATGGCCCGAGCCGCTTCACGCGGTTCACCGCTACCTACAAGGTGCCTGCGGTCCCAGCGCACAAAACAGGCCAGATACTCTTCATTTTCAATGGACTAGAGAGCTTGCCGGACCCTCAGCAGAGCTATCCGCCAGGCATCCTTCAGCCGGTGTTGCAATGGACGCAGGCTGATGGTTGGGCCATCCGCAGCTGGTATGTCCCTTCTACCTACACGCCATCCATCGACATGTTACCCAATCTGACCGATGAACGAAGGTTTACGGACCCAGGGGCACCTGCTTGGACGCAGGCAACGAAAGTCTCTGTCGGCCAAACTCTGACGGGCACTATCGAGTGGGATGGCATGTCATACCGATCCAGCTTTGTGGTCGCCGGAACGACCGTGGCGACGCTGACTGCGTTCAATATCCTGCCACTTACATACCCTGTTGCCGTCATCGAAGCGTATAATTTCACCAGGGACAGGAACGACCTTGTCGATGTAACTATGAACAATCTCACCCTTGAGCTAGCGAATTCACCAGGCGTTCCAATCGAACCCACCTGGGATGTCGGAACAGAATCCAGTCCAACCGATCATATTCACTACGGAACAGGCAGGATGCAGAAATACAAGATTGCCCCGAGTAACAGCAATACAACGCTGGTTTTTACTAGAAAATAGGTTCGTCATCAAACCTAGCACTAGAGAATTTGCGATCAATTATTCGCCGTGAGCCCGAAAGGAGCGTCTTATGACGACCCAGAATATTATGTGCAATACATTCACTCCCATTTACACGAACAACTCCAACAATCCGGCCACGCTGAGCTTGAGCGTAGCCGCACAACCGGGACATTCGCCATGCGGCGGTGCCACCGTGTTGGGATTATACGATATTGACACCAATATTCTAAAGAGCTCGCCACCATTTCAGGCTGGCCTCAACACGGTGCAGATTCCAAAGAAGCAATATCTGGCCGTCTACTGCAATAATCAAACTTCGGATGGCAATGCCGGATGTGTGGCTGAATACATGCTGATCTGACATCAGCCGCCTGCACCGCTGCCAGACGCCGCTCGACGCGCTCGCCAGTTCACAAAGCCCCCCAAACTCCGAACTTCAGCCCCGGCCCATCAAAGCACATCGGAACATTGATGGACTAGGGCTGACTTCCGTTAATGGGATGGTCCGGCCGTGCTCCTGCCCCGCCAGCGATAGAATGCTGGCAAGGGGCGCCAAAGACAAGGAGCACGCCATGCCTCAGACACCCAATACCGCGATCGCCGTGATCGGCATCGATATCGGCAAGAACTCGTTCCACGTCGTGGGCCACGATGCGCGAGGCGCCATCGTGCTGCGACAAAAGTGGTCGCGTGGCCAAGTGGAAGCCCGGCTCGCCAATATGCCGCCTTGCCTGATCGGAATGGAAGCCTGCGTCGGCGCACATCACCTGAGCCGCAAACTCGCATCGCTTGGTCACGATGCCAGGTTGATGCCGGCCAAGTATGTCCGCCCCTATAGCAAGGGACAGAAGAACGACTTCAACGATGCCGAAGCGATTGCCGAAGCCGTGCAGCGCCCGACGATGAAGTTCGTGGCGACCAAGACCGCGGAGCAACTGGACCTGCAGGCGCTGCATCGGGTGCGCGAGCGGCTGGTGTCGCAACGCACCGGCATCATCAACCAGATTCGCGCCTTCATGCTGGAACGCGGGATCGCCGTGCGCCAGGGTATCGGCTTCCTGCGCACGGAACTTCCACCATCCTTGCGACACGCACCGATGCCCTGTCACCCCGCATGTTGCGTGTCATCGAGGAGTTGGCCGGCGACTGGCGCCGGCTGGATCAGCGCATCGAGGGATTAACCGGTGAGATCGACGCCCTTGCCCATCAGGATCAGGCATGTTCGCGCCTGATGACGGTGCCCGGCATCGGGCCGATCATTTCGAGCGCCATGGTGGCCGCGATCGGCACTGGAGACGTATTTGCCAAAGGCCGCGACTTCGGCGCCTGGCTCGGACTGGTGCCCAAGCAGATCTCAACGGGAGACCGCACGATCCTCGGCAAAATCTCCAGACGCGGCAATCGCTACCTGCGCGTTCTGTTCGTGCAGGCGGCATGGGTTGTGCTGGTCAAAATAAAGGACTGGGAACGTTACGGGCTCAAATCTTGGATTGAAGCCGCCAAGAGGCGGTTGCACCACAACGTGCTCGCAATCGCGCTCGCCAACAAGCTTGCCCGGATCGCCTGGGCGGTGCTGGCTAAAGGACGCGCCTTCGAGCTGACGAGGACCGACGATGCAAGCGTCCGACCCGCTTGATCCTCGCGCCGCGCTCGGCGCAGTCAAGGCGCAGCCTCGCAACGCCGGAGCCCGCCGCAAGCCAAGCGCGACGGCCGGCCCAGACCGCCCCTGCGCGCGACGCGATCGACGTTCTGCGGGCCGGGACGAAGGAACGGCCTTTGGCTCGAACAAAGGACCGCGCGACATGAGGAGCAAGCGATGACGTAGCCCTATCAACAGTTTCCAGCCGAGGTCTGCGAGAAGATAAGACGAGATGGAGGTTCGGTCTTCCGAGCGCGTGCGAACACTGGTGACCCAGATGGCCAGTTGAGGCCTGTCCGTTAATGAGAACGCACGCGCGCTGATATCCATGATGGCCCGGAGCACCACACGCTCCAATCAGAGGCCGGATACATTAATGCAAGACCGCTCACCGCCAGCTCGACGAAATCTTCTTGCAACGCGCGGCCGGACCATACATCGGGGTCAAACGCTACACTTTGGCGGGGCGCCGGCTATTTCCGCTCCTCCCCGAATAACAGACATCGCTGGGTCGGAGCCAAACCCGCGGCAAATCGAACGCGACGTCCATGCTGTTGGGAGTGGGCAGAGCATCTCGGCTCTGCCCGGGTATTTCAGACGTCAACTTGTTCCGCGATTGCAAGCGCATCATCGACCTCGATGCCGAGATACCGGACGGTGCTTTCGATCTTGGTATGCCCCAGCAAAAGCTGAACAGCTCTCAGATTTCCAGTCCGTCGATAGATCAGGGTGGCTTTTGTGCGACGCAGCGAATGCGTGCCGAACAGCCGCGGATCGAGACCGACGCTCCCAATCCACTCGGAGACGAGCCGAGCATATTGGCGGGTCGTCATGCTGCGGTTGGGACCGCGATGGCCGGTGAACAGGAACTCGCCAGGCCGTTTGCCGGTAGTCGTCAGATAGTCATCAATGGACTGGCGAGTTTGATCGCTCAATTCAAACCTAACCGGCCGTCCCGTTTTCTTTTGCCGGACAGTTGCGCGATCCGCAGTGTAGCCGCCGGCGGCGACATCCTCGACCCGTATGGCAACGACATCGCAGCCACGAAGCTTGCTGTCGATTGCCAAATTGAACATGGCAAGGTCGCGAGCTCGACCTTCGATCTGGAGCTTTGTCCGGATAGACCAGACGTGTTTGGGGCGCAGTGGCGGCTTGGCCCCTGTCAGCTTTCCTTTATTCCAAGGCACCCGCTTGGGCGCCGGGGTCGCATTCACTTGATCCTGCATAATCATACTCCTCGGTTACAAGGGGCCGGAGCATGTGCCATTGGCGAGACTTCCTCATCCCGACCAATGTGGCCTTTTGAAAAGGCGTGTATTTTGAAGCGGCCGAGATGCCCGTTGAAGGATTTGTGACCGTGGCCCGTAGCAAGAATACCTCGCCAACCTGGAACGACGTCAAGACCGCACTCATGGACTTCGATCGGGCGGGCCTTCGGGGGCTAGTGCAAGATCTCTACGGTGCAAGCAAAGACAACCAGGCATTTTTGCATGCTCGCTTGGGACTGGGCCATGATCCGCTCCAACCCTTCAAGGCGAGCATTTCGAGATGGATTTCCCCGGATCTAATGAAAGGCCAGCCCATATCGGCTCCAAAAGCCAAGAAGGCGATTGCGGAATACAAAAGAGCCATTGGACGCCAGGATGGGATGGCCGAGCTGTCGATATTCTATTGCGAGGAAGCAGTCGGCTTTCTGGAATCATGTAGCATAGACGACGACAAATACTTTGTTGCGTTGATCCGCATGTACGGACGGTCTCTGGAGATCGTATCCAGCCTGCCTCTCACCGAGCGAAGCACGTACCTCGATCGTCTTGACCGGCTTAGGTCACGCGCACGGAACGTCGTATGGGTAGTCGAGGAAGAGTTCAATAGCCTTTGGTATGAAGCGGTGGACGAGGAAAATAGTAAATAGTGGAACCGGTGTAGCATGCGCGCTGGCTACGCAAATCGAGAGCTAGCAATCGCTAAATTTCGGGTACGACCGCAAAGAATTTTCGAAACAAGGCTTCGGACTGACGTAAGCCTTCGTCGGTGAAGACGACGGATTTAGCTTTGCCGATTGGGTCCGAAATCATTCCCTTTGTATGGAGCCGCTCCATCGCGTCCCAATCGAAGGATTTCCAGGTGCGCGCGCCCTCGTGACACCCGAGGTACAGTAAAGCAAGAACCGCGTCGTCGATCCGATCTCGGTTTATGTCCATGATCATTGACCTCCGGGTTACGGGTTGATCGCTAAACCTCAAAATACCCCGGCAATCGGGCGTGGATAAGGGTGCCATCGCCGTTAGGGCTGAACGACCGACATTTTGTACAGCAAAAACAGGGCGGATTGACCTCATCTTCCAACATGCAGCAGGTGTCGCGAAGTCCGTTAGCAGCGGCGAAGCAGAAGTCGCGATAGCGACGCTCGAGGTCCGAGTCTGACCCACAACGGTCATTGCAAACTCTGAAATGATCGACCTCGGCCGGCACCAAGGTCTTTAATATCTGGGTCGGGCTGGTTAAACTGCGGTTTCCTGGGCGACGGGGGCGATCATGAAACGACGCCATTTGAAGCGACGCGATTTCTTGCTGGCAACCGGTTTGTTCCTGGCGTTTCCGTTAGGTTCGAACGCACAGCAGAAACCACCAAAGAAGCGCTTGGCGATCGTGTTCGCTTCCGTGAGAATTGAAGACCTTCAACGAGATCCAATAGTGCGCATTGGCGACGCGGAGTTGAAACGAGCCGGCATCATAGAAGGAGAAAACGTAACCATCGATCGCTATTCAGCCGAGGGTCGATCGGACCGATATGAGGCAGTGGCGCGAGAAGCTGTTGCCTCCAACCCCGATGTGATTTTGACGGGCGGAACTCCAATAACTCTCAAACTAAAGGCCGTCACAAGTACAATCCCCATTGTTACTTTGACCGGAGATCCAATTCGCTTTGGAATTGTGAGCAACTTGGCGCGGCCAGGAGGCAACATCACGGGAGTTAGCGCTGATGCTGGCGTTGAGGTTTGGGGCAAGCGCGTTGAGTTGCTGTCGCAGGCAGTCCCAGGCCTAAAACGTCTGGCATTTGTTTCGACACAAGGGGGGTGGACTGGGCCTGGCGGGCGAGCGACAGAAGCAGCCGCGCCGGCACTAGGTATCACTCTGACCCCGGTGCTTTTAAACAACCCGTACACCGAGGCAGAGTATCGGCGAGTTCTGGGCTCGGTGCAGAAAGATCGATTCGATGCCGTCATGTTTTCGGATGAGTTTGAACATTTTCCTCATCGAGTGCTGATTGCTGAGCTTGTACAGAAAAATAGCCTTCCGGCGATCTACTACTATCGAGAGCAGGCTGAGGCCGGCGGCTTGATGGCCTACTCATGGGACATCAAAGCGGCTATTCGCAAGAACGCAGAGCAGGTGGCTGAAATCCTTCTCCGTGGAGGTAATCCCGCAGAGATGCCCTATTTTTTGGAGAAAAGCTTCGAGTTGGTAATCAACTTAAAGGCAGCTAAGGAGCTTGGGATTGAAATCTCTCCGGAGTTGGTCGCCGGCGCGGCTGCCGTGATTGAATAGGCGCTCAATTTTTTTGCGGTACACTAGTCTGTAGTTGATGCTGTGGACGGCTCCTCCACCGGCACGAGAGCGCCAAGGATGTGGGTGCTGTTAAGGCTCCCACGATTCAGAGGAGCGAGCCATGCAGACGATCACGACAGTCGGTTTAGACATCGCCAAGTCGGTTTTCCAAGTCCACGGCGTCGATGCCGCGGGCCAGGTGGTCATCCGTCGCCAGTTGAAGCGGCGTTCTGTGCTGACGTTCTTCCAGAAACTGCCATCATGCCTGGTTGGCATCGAGGCTTGCGCCTCGTCTCACCATTGGTCGCGCGAACTTCAGGCGCTCGGCCATACCGTTCGGCTGATGCCGCCGGCCTACGTGAAGCCTTATGTAAAGAGGCAGAAGAACGACATGGCTGACGCAGAGGCTATCTGCGAGGCGGTCACCCGAGCCAACATGCGTTTCGTGCCGACGAAGACGCCTGAACAGCAGAGCTGCCTAATGCTTCACCGCGCCCGCCATCTGTTCATCCGCCAGCAGACCGCGGTGATCAATTCCATCCGGGCGCATCTTGCCGAGTTCGGCATTGTCGCGCCGGTCGGACGCAAAGGTGTGACCGAACTGCTGCATATCGTCGCCGACCCGAGCGACAAGCGGATGTCTGAGGTTGCCCGTGTGTGTCTTGCCGCGCTCGGCAGTCAGCTGCTCGCTCTCAAGGAGCAGATTTTAGAGTTTGATCGGAAGATTTTGGCCTGGCACCGCTCCAACCAGACGAGCAAACGCCTTCATTACATTCCCGGCGTCGGGCCATTGCTGGCAACCGCCCTGGTTGCGAGTGTTGCCGACCCCAGAGCCTTCCGATCAGGGCGTAATTTCTCGGCCTGGATTGGGCTGGTTCCGAAGCAGCACTCAAGTGGAGGCAAGGATCGGCTCGGCAGCATCAGCAAACAGGGTGATCGGTATCTACGGAGCCTGTTCGTGGTCGGTGCGCTCGCTGTCATCCGCTATGCCAAGATCCATGGTACCGGGCATCGGCCCTGGCTCACGGCGTTGTTGGCGCGCAAGCCGGCCAAGGTCGCAGCCATCGCGCTTGCCAACAAGATTGCGCGAATGGCTTGGGCCATGATGGCCAAGGGTGAACGATACAGGAATCCCGTCGCGCTTGCGCGGTAAACGAGATCGCGCCGGGTAACCGGCGTGATGTGAAGGTTGGGAGGGCGAACAGCACGTAATGCAGAGCCGGTCGATCCGGCGATCAGGACTGTCATTCGGCCTGCAATATTGACCCCCTAAGCCGGGGGATCGGCGTCCAAAATTGACCCCCTACAGGTTGGTCTGTTGCGCTGCCTGCTTTGGAATGAAGCAGGTGGTTGGGGATGCTGATCGTGGAGACGATTGCGCGGATTCGACGCGAGCACTTCATCAAGGGCAAGACGATCAAGGAGATCGCTCGTGACCTGAAGGTGTCGCGGAACACGGTCCGGAAGGTGCTGAGGTCGGGAGAGACCTCATTCGAGTACGAACGTGTTGTCCAGCCGCGGCCGAAGCTGGGACGATGGGCTGCAGAGCTCGAGGGATTGCTGGCAGGGAATGCGGCGAAGGTTGCTCGCGAGCAGCTGACGTTGATCCGGATCTTCGAAGAGCTGCGCGGGCGCGGCTATGACGGCGGCTACGATGCCGTGCGTCGCTACGCCAGACGGTGGAGCAAGGAGCGCGGACAATCGACGGCCGCGGCTTACGTCCCGTTGAGCTTTGCGCCGGGAGAAGCTTATCAGTTCGACTGGAGCCATGAGGTCGTTCTGCTCAATGGCGTGACGGTGATCGTGAAGGCCGCCCACGTCCGGCTCTGCCACAGCCGCATGCTGTATGTGCGATGCTACCCGCGCGAGACGCAGGAGATGGTATTCGACGCCCACGACCGGGCGTTCGCCCTGTTCAAAGGCACCTGCGGACGCGGCATCTACGACAACATGAAGACTGCCGTGGAGACGATCTTCGTCGGCAAAGGGCGTCTTTACAATCGCCGCTTCTTACAGATGTGCAGCCATTACCTCGTCGACCCAGTTGCCTGCACGCCAGCGTCGGGCTGGGAGAAGGGTCAGGTCGAGAACCAGGTTGGGCTTGTCCGTGAACGCTTCTTCACACCGCGGCTGCGGTTCAAAACTCTCGACGAGTTGAACGCCTGGCTGTTGGACAAGTGCATCGCCTACGCCAAGGCGCACCGGCATCCGGAACTGGCCGAGCAAACAGTCTGGGAGGTGTTCGAAGCCGAGCGACCGAAGCTCGTTCCCTATGCCGGCCGGTTCGACGGATTCCACGCGGTGCCGGCATCGGTCTCGAAGACCTGCCTGGTGCGCTTTGACAACAACAAATACTCGGTCGCGGCCAGCGCCGTCGGGCGCCCAGTCGAGGTTCATGCCTATGCCGACCGCATCGTGATCCGCCAGGAAGGACGCATCGTTGCCGAGCATGCTCGTTCATTCGGCCGCGGCGATACCGTCTACGATCCTTGGCATTACGTGCCAGTGCTGGCTCGCAAACCCGGAGCCTTGCGTAACGGCGCTCCCTTCAAGGACTGGGTGCTTCCGGCTGCGATCGAACGTGTACGGCGCAAGCTCGCCGGTGCCGACGACGGCAATCGGCAGATGGTCGACATCCTCAACGCGGTTCTGACCGACGGCTTGCCAGCCGTCGAAGCAGCCTGCGCCGAGGCGATCGCTCACGGCGTTCATTCCGCCGATGTCGTGCTCAACATCCTGGCCCGCCAGCGTGATCCTGCGCCGCCAGCCAACATCCTTACCCCGGCTGCGCTGATATTGCGCCATGCCCCGATCGCCGACTGTGCCCGCTACGACAACCTCAGGAGAACCAACTAATGGAGCGCACTCAACTGTTCGATCTCATGGGCGAACTCAAGCTCTACGGCATGAAGGCCGCCTTCGACGAGATCATGACGACCGCCGTCAAACGTCAGCACGAACCTCAGCGCATTGTCGGTGACCTGCTCAACGCCGAGATCAACGAGAAGCAGGCCCGCTCGATCAAGTACCAGCTCACCATCGCAAAGCTGCCGCTGGCCAAGGATCTTGAGGACTTCCAGTTCGAGGGCACACCCATCAACCAGACGCTGGTCAATGATCTCGCCGGCGGCGGCTTCATCGCCCAGCAACGCAATGCCGTCCTGGTCGGCGGCACCGGCACCGGCAAGACTCATCTGGCCATCGCCATTGCCAGAAGCTGCATTCGATCTGGTGCCCGCGGCCGCTTCTACAACGTGGTCGATCTCGTCAACCGGCTGGAGATAGAGACCCGTAACGGACGGCAGGGTCGTATCGCAGAGCATTTGACCCGGATGGACTTCATCATCCTCGACGAACTCGGTTACCTGCCGTTCGCTCAATCCGGCGGCCAGCTCCTGTTCCACCTCGTCAGCCGGCTCTATGAGCGCACTTCAATCGTCGTCACCACCAATCTTGCCTTCGGTGAATGGCCCAGCGTGTTCGGCGACGCCAAGATGACCACGGCGCTGCTCGACCGCCTGACTCACCATTGCGACATCGTCGAGACCGGCAATGACAGCTGGCGCTTCAAAAGCCGCGACGACGATCACGCAGCCCGCGCTCGCCACGTCTCCGCAACCCCGGCCAGCTCCGACGAGGCGAGCGCTACCGCCAAAACCCGTCGCTCAAAGGGGTCAAAATTGGACGCCGATACGGGGTCAAATTTGGGAGCCGATTGACACCAAAGCGCCTAACAACCAGCCGTACATGCTGATCCCTCTTCTTTTCCTTATCGATTGTTGAGCGGACGATGAGAGCTACGGCGAGACCGTGATATATGAGTCACCCGACTCGGTTGTTTGCACCGTATAATTGAGAGGCCGGCTGGTAACGCCAAGGTTGATTCCGAGAACAACTGCCATCATTGGAAAATCGTGTTTCTCCTTGTCGGAAAGCGCCGAGCCATAAATGGCCTGTTGGAGCCATTCTTTATCGTAAGAAAAGCGAACATCGACGGCACATCGCCGGATGCGATCAACAAAACGCAGTTCCCGGGCGTTTTCTATATCCAGGCTGAATGGCGAGCGCCGGCCAGCGACATCAGGCTTCGGCTTCAAAATTGATAGAAGCGTGATGTAGGGGGCTGCCTTCGCCTCGTTCTGAAGCAGGAGATCTCTGACGGTCTCAAGAACCGAGGAATTCCCGCAACGCTCTGTGGTTGGCAGAAAATAAAAGAAGCCGATTGCGATCAGCCCAACAGCGATTAGTCCTGGGATAATAAATTTCGGCCAACGTCTGGCAATAGCGGGACCGGCGTCCGCAGTCCCGCTAAGACGGTTCTGACTTTCAGGTTCAGAGAGCAATTTCATCAAATACCCGCAACGAACAAGCGGCTCCATGCCAGGACTTCCCATTTTGTCGATTTAAAGCGGTGGGTCAATAAGCGACAGCCTGCTCAATTTGGGCAATGCGACCCGTTGACTGGCGCCAGATCGTTGCAGCGAACCTCCGAAGGATCCGACGCGAGCGGGATTTTTCGCAGGAGACGCTCGCCTACGAAGCCGAGGTCAACCGTACCTACATCAGCAAGTTGGAAAAAGGATCGACGTGGGTCGGACTCGAAATCCTGGTCAAGCTGTCCAATGTGCTACAGACCGAGCCAGCCGACTTCCTCCAACGGCCGACGAAGAGGGGCTCCAAGAGGGACTGACGGATCTAATCGGCGTCAGCTCCCCGTCTCGAGCATAGCGACACAGGTGCCAAGGGTGGAGATTTTGGTAAATTCAGGCTTTGCCCGCCCTTTTGTCCTTCGATGCCCTAAAATTCGATCGAACAGCATTTGCACATGCAGCCAGAGCGTCGTCCAGCCCGCCAGCGACCGTGATCGTTTTGATCTCGTCAAGCTGGGCAACGAGGTCGTCAAACGTTGCGGCTTTCAGTGTGCTCAGCCCCTTCTGGAGCTCGAGCGGCTGCTTACCGTATCTCAGGGCGTAAAAAATTGCGCCACTATTGTCCACCCAGAATTGTTCGCGAGAGATCCGCCGGCCTTCGCGAAACGATCCGATCTTTTGAATCTGCTGCTCGATGCTCGCAGTAAATTTGTTTCGGCGCTGAAGAACGGGCGTGTTTGCAGTAGGCTTTTGAATCGCAACCAGTGAAATAGCTGATTTTGCCATGGCAGGGCTCCGTTGTTGATGGAGCCGCCATCCCCTGGATCTGGGGTATGGGCAACGCAGTAAGGATACAAGTTTTCAGCCTTTCCGCTGAAGTAGTTATTCGGCAACTTGTAAATACTCGGGTGGAGCTGACGCGGCAGTTCACAAGCCCAATTCATCGAAAACGGAGGCATTCATGAAAGCAATCCTCAGCAACAAATGCTGTCACTTTCTATTGTGCCAGCTTTGCCGACTACGTCGCCTTGAAGACTGGCCACCGATCGTCTACCGATGAATACCGTGTCAGGGGATGCCAAAGCTGAACTGCGACGAATGGTCGAGGAAGTGAAGTTCGTCAACCCAACCGCTGTGACGTTGACCATGAAGAAGCGGGCCGGTGGCAACGCGATCGACGAGATTAAGGCGTCAGCTACTTTTCGGCATTTCCGCAACCGGCTGAACAATGCAATCCTTGGCAGCAAGGCGAAGAGGTATGGCGCCGAGCTATTGGTGGTGGCTGTGCTTGAAATCAGTTCCGATAACCGCTTACACTACCATTGCATCATCGACCGGCCATATTACTGCTCGTTCGAGAGGTTCTGTGCGACCGTCCGTGAGCAGTGGTCAAAGACTGAATTTGGCTACCACCACATTGACATCCAGGACCAGGCTGATGCCGGCTGGACCGATTACATTCTCAAGCAGCGGCAGAAGCGTTCGCTGCTTGACTCGATAGACTGGGATAACTGTCATCTGATTGCTGGGTAAAGGCCCCTCTCGGACACCTCGTCGTTTAGCTTGCTGCAAATTGGTTTCTGCGGAATCCTTTTAATCTTTGCTTGCCGCCCACTCCCAATATTAAAATGAGATGAGCCCGTACGAAGTACGTAAACCAGTTGGGAGAAACAATGAAGTTGCCAAATCAAAGTTCCGAAACAGCCGAAGTGCGCAAGAAGGCCTTTGTCACGCTGATGGAGCGCATCGAAAAAGTTAGAGAAGAGGTCAAGTATCTCAAGCCCGAAGATGCAATAGCTATCAATTCCTACCTCGATGATTACAAAGAGCTGGCCGAGGAAGCCAAAAAGTTACCTGCATCGAAGCAACTCAAAGAAGTATATAAGATTGCCTCGCAGCTTTTACATACGAGGTACACATTAGCGATAATGAGATTTGGGCTCGATAGCCCCGAGGCCAACAAAATATTTGAAGCTATGGATCGCGCGAAAGAACAGGAGCGTGAGGACGAGTGGTTTGAGCAGAATGGTTCCTGACCGGATCTATGCGATACGAACAGAAGGTTCGTTATGTCAGACGGCGTTGATACTCGAAATTGGTTGGCTTCGGCGATAGTTCAAATTGCCTCAACCGTTGAGGAGACCGGCATCAACGCCTCTTCATTTTCTTCCCGACAATTAATAGTCGCGACTTTGCGACGGCAATTTCTGCGGCCGAAAAATCACCGCTATTTTCGAAATCGATTACGGCCTGCTCGATTGAGCAATCCAATAGATTGTTTTCAGCTAAAGCGTCCAGCCCATACTGGATGTTGGTCACCTTGTTGAGATCGAGCAGCGATTTGGCCGTGGCGACAGAGCCGTTTTTGTCAATCAGCGCACGCATCTTCGAAAACGAGTATCCGGGAATCGCAGCTTCTGCCCGATCAAGCCGGGTAAGAATGGTCTTCTTGAACTGGTCTTCGAAACTCATTGCACTCTCATCCTCTGTGGGTACGTGCACCCTAACAGCGCCAGCATCATTGCGAAACGGATTCTCTCGGATAGGTTGAGACAATCGGGATTGGGGCAGGTCAAATGGAAAACGGCGATATCTTCGAACCAGAGACGGACGAGACGGAGCCGGACGACCCGCCGGCCGAGAAGGCGAAGGCGCCCAGGGGCAATTTCTTGCTGATGAAAAACACGGCTCGCATAAGGGAGCAGCCAGGATGGCATAAGACCGAGTTCTCGTTTCCGCGCGAGTACATCAAGGACGTGCCTCGCAGCGAATATCTTCTGCTGGGTTTCGACACGGAATACCAATCGCCGCAAGAGACGTTTACCGCGGAGGAAATTGCCGCTGGCAAGGCGAAGTACGAAGTCTTGTCGTACCAGTTTTACGCGATCAACAGCAGCGGCCAGGAATGGAGCGGGATTGCGATACCCGACAACCATGAGAGAATTCCGCTGACGGATTTCATCGCTCACGCGATATCCCGGGGAGCATTGCTGGGCGAACAAGTTCCGAAGACGATCATTCTTGTCGCGCATTACAACAGGGCTGATTTGCCGGCATTCGATGATCGTAAGCAGCTGATTTGGCGATTGCAAAACGTGAGAAACTCGCTGGTATCATCGGGTCTACCAATACGCCTGCGAGTTCAATTTGACGAGATTGAAAAAAACGACATCGATCTCAATGTTTACGTGCGCGATACGATGCTGTTGGCGCCAGCCGGCCGAAAGAGTCTCGCTGAGCTGGGGAAGTTGATCGGCCGGGAGAAGATACGGCTATCCGACGACGGCGATGACGCAGAAGAGTTGGGGCTTAAGAGGATGATGAAGGTCGTGCGAGCGACCGACTGGGACAAATTCCGTGAATACGCCATACTAGATGCAGAGATTAGCGCAAAATATTTCCAGAAACTCACGCAGATGTATCAAGGGGTGACGGGAGAGAAGTTCGTCCCCACAGCGTTGTCAAACATCGGGATGAAATTGCTGATTAAGGAGTGGGAGGAGCGGTCGCCTCCCGTGGACACGTTGGAGCTGACTGGGAAGGAGCGTATTGAGGAGTCGGTATGGGATGAGACGTCACAGCAATTCCGCAGGATCAAGCACACACCGTACGTCGAGGAGTTGAGCTGGTTTATCGATTTCGTAACGGAGTGCTATCACGGCGGCCGCAACGAGCAACTGTGGTTTGGACCGAGCTTCGAGGATGATTGGTATGACTACGATCTGACCAGTGCATATCCGACGGCGATGGCCACAGTCGGTCAGATTGATTGGCGCAAAGTACGCCCTGTTGCAGGCATGGCGGAGCTGGAGGACAGTGCATTTGCGTTCGTCTGCATTGATTTCAAATTTCCGTCAGGCGTTCGTTATCCGACGCTTCCGGTACGGACCCAGAATGGGATCGTCTTTCCACTTTCGGGTCGAAGCTACTGCGCGATGCCTGAAATTGAACTTGCGCGGCAGTTGGGCTGTGAGATGAAGCTGAAATACGGCGTGTCGGTTCCCCATGACGTAAGCAACAAGGTATTTTTCCCGTTCATTCAAGGGTCGATTCGACGACGAGCCGAGGCTCCAACAAAGATTGAAAACGCATTTTGGAAGGAACTGACAAATTCTTGCTACGGCAAAACGGCACAGGGGTTGAGAGAAAAACGGGTCTTCAGCCTTCGTAAGCGACGCAGCGACAGAATTGGGCAGAGCACTATCAGCAACCCGCTTTATGCAGCTTACATCACATCATTCGTTCGCGCTGTCGTCGGCGAGATTATGAACCGGATACCAACCGACAAGATGGTGTTCAGCGTTACCACGGACGGGTTCATCACTAATGCGACTGTTGAGGAGATGGAAGTCGCCAAAAGCGGTCCTATTGCGATGAAATTCTCAGGAGCGCGCGCAGAGCTTACCGGTGATCCGGAGGTGCTATCGGAGAAACATCGTGTACGACAATTGCTTGGGTGGCGAACTCGGGGTCAGGCGACGATCAAGCCGGGTGAGAATATAGACAGCGAACGCTTCATTCTTGCGAAGGCTGGGATTAAAACACCGGTAGAGACTACGGAGACTTTTGAGCAAAACAACTACATCGTTGAGCTATTCTTCCGGCGCACGGGTGTCGAGAAGATCGAACTGGATTATCACACGAGCGTCAGGGAGATGCTGCTGTTCAACGCCGACCTGGTATCGAAGAAAGCCCGCAAGCACATCAGCATGGAGTATGACTTCAAGCGAAAGCCGCGCGCTGTCGCGATGACGGAGGTTGAAAATGTGAGCCCGCTCGGCACTGGGCTAAAACATCATCTTATATTCAGCACTGACCCATGGCCCTCTGCGGCCGAATTCAAAAAAGTCCGATCGGTCTGGAATGATTTTTACAACAAAACGAAAGTCTGCCTGAAGAATGTCGACGACTACGCCGAGTTTGCCGACTACTTCGACATGGTTGACTCGTTGACGCCGGCAAAACGGGTCTACCTCAAGAGGGCAAATGCAGATCTCACGAGATTCAAGCGCGATCTATGTCGAGCATTTCAACGACAGCGGGCTGGTTTTTCCGATTGCCAAAACCTAACATCGAAGGAATTTGCCACGGCACTTAACGAGGCGGGATTTACTGCACGGGGCGTCAAGGTCTCGACGTTCGACGTCAACAATGCGGCTAAACCGAACGCCCCTTTCACTCCGCACAGCACCCCGTCTACGAAGGCCGTCAATCACATCGCCGAAAATCTGAAGCAACGATTCCCCTCGTTTGACGCGTCCGAAATCTTGGCGTCGCCCGGCCCCGAGGATATCCGCCTTATCGAAACGCTGACGGCGCGATGCAGGTTTGTCGATCAGGCGCGAGAGGCTAGTGAAAGATGGCGGGGGTAGTAAATGTTGTCAGATGTATCCCTTATCCAACATTTACTACCCGGCCGAAATCACCCTAATAGCTCCAATTAACTTCTCAAAATTGAAGATTTTGCCGGTTAATTGGACATCACATTAAAATTATGTGTCCATTAGCAATTGGACTAGTTATTAGGAGGTGATGACCGCCGGCGGCCGCGATCTCGAGCGCGCGCTTGGCGCTCTCCTGGCCCTTGATGTCGCGCAGGTCGAGCGATGTCGCTTCCGGCTCGTGCACGCGCGGTTGCGGGCGCGACAGCACCTGCGTGCCTTTGAAATGGTTGGCGATCTGGATCAGCGATTTCGCGGCGATGATCTGGATATCGGGGCTCGCCCATGCCGCTTCCGAGCCGCAGGCCGCCGGGCAGATCAGGCCTTCGTCGCGCGAATTCGCCCCGATCGCCGCCGGCAGCACGCCCGCGACCGGCGCGATCGAACCGTCGAGGCCGAGTTCGCCGAGCACGGTGTAGCCGTTCAACGCATCCGGCGGGATCGCCCCGATCGCGGCCATCAGGCCAAGCGCAATCGGTAGATCGTAGTGGCTGCCTTCTTTCGGCAGATCGGCCGGCGCGAGGTTGACCGTGATCCGCCGCGCCGGCAGCGCCAGCCCCGAGGCGATCAGCGCCGAACGCACCCGTTCGCGGGCTTCCGACACCGCCTTGTCGCCGAGGCCAACGACCGCGAACGCCGGCAACCCCGGCGCGACCTGCACCTGCACGTCGACGGCACGGGCCTCGATCCCCTGAAAGGCTACGGTAGAAACCCGCTGAACCATGCCGCCCTCATTGACGCAATCGAAGGTAGCGGAACCCGGTGGCAAGTCAAGAACATTACGGGAACAGTCAGAGACCCGGCTTCGCCTGGGCCGGTGGAGCCGTTCGCTCTACCTAGGCCGCCGCGCTGAGGCCCTCCATCGTTTCGAGCGCGGCGAAATCGATTTCCGCCGCCGGACCGGGCCGGCCGAATAGGTACCCCTGAACGTAGTCGACGCCGTTGGCCTGAAGCAGTTCAAACTGCGAGACGGTTTCCACGCCCTCCGCGGTGACCGTGATGTCCAGCCCTCGTGCCAGGGTAAGAACGGAGGCAACGGCGGCCCTGCAGTCGGTTCGCGTCAGCAGTCCCTGCGTGAAGGTCTTGTCGATCTTGATCTTGTCGAAGGGGAACATCAGGAGATAGCTGAGCGAGGCATATCCGGTTCCGAAGTCGTCGAGAGCGATCGTGACCCCGATGTCCTTGAGCTGCCGGATCACCTGGACGTTGCTCTCCTTGTCCTGCAGCAGCAGCGATTCGGTGATCTCCAGTTCCAGACGCTGCGGCGGCAGGCCCGACTCCGCCAGCGCGGCAAGAATGGTGTCGAACAGTGAGCCGGTCCGGAACTGACCGGCGGAAAGATTGATCGCGACCTTGATCGCGTCCGGCCAGGAAGCCGCATCGGCGCAAGCCCGCCGCAAGATCCATTTTCCGAGCGGTTCCATCAGCCCGGTCTCCTCGGCGATGCCGATGAAGCTGTCGGGATACAGCAGGCCGGCCATCGGGTGCTGCCAGCGGATCAGCGCCTCCATGCCGCACGGCCGCGACGTCCTGGCGTCGAACAGGGGCTGGTAGTGGAGTTCGAATTCGTCGCGTTCCAGCGCGGTTCGCATGTCGTTGACGAGCTTCAGCCGCGTGACGGCCATGTCGCTCAGATGGTCGTCGAAAAAGCTGAAATTGTTGCGGCCGTCGGACTTCACCTTGTACAGGGCAAGATCGGCCTTCTTGAGCAGCTCCGCGGCTTTGGTCCCGTTCGCCGGCGCCAGCGCGATTCCGATGCTGGCGCTGACGAAGACCGGTTGCCCGTCGAGATGGAACGGCTGCGCCGTCAGTTCCAGCACCTTCTTTGCCAGCGCGATCGAGTCCTTCCGCTGGTCGACGGTCGCAGTCCGGATGATCGCAAATTCATCGCCGCCCAGCCGCGCCACCAGGTCCGTTTCGCGAACCGCCGACTTCAGGCGATCCGCCAGCTCCTTGAGCAGCCGGTCGCCGGCATCGTGCCCCAGCGTGTCGTTGACGTGCTTGAAGCCGTCGAGATCGAGCAGGTACACGGTGAGCGCATCGTGGTGCTGCTGCACGTGGACCAGCGCCCCGTTCATCCGCGCCAGCAGGGCCGCCCGGTTGGCCAACCCCGTCAAGGCATCATGCGTGGCGGCATAGGAAATCTGGGCTTCGGCGCGTTTGCGCGCCGTGATGTCGATCCGGATGGCCATGAATGCCATCGGCTTGCCATCGAGGCCGAGCTGCGGCGTAATGATGGTCTCGACCCAATAGAGCGAGCCGTTCTTGGCCCGGTTGCACAACTCGCCGCGCCAGACCTTGCCGCTGGAGATGCAGCTATACATTTCGCCGAAGAACGCCTTCGAATGGGTGCCGGAATTCAGGAGGCGGTGGTCCTGCCCTAGCAGTTCGGCCCGCGAATAGCCGCTGATCGCGCAGAACTTGTCGTTGGCGTAGGTGATGCGGCCCTTCATGTCGGTTACCGCGACGATGACGGCCTGGTCGATCGCGTATTGCTTCTCGATCAGTTCCTGCCGCGAGGCTTCGGCGTCGATTTCCGCAAGCCGCTCGTCGGTGATGTCGCGGTGAACCTCGATCAGGCCGCCGTTCAGCATCGGGTGACGACCGACCGCGATCACGCTGCCGTTCCGGAGCTCGTAAGTGGTGTGGCGCGTTTCCCGGCTCCGGGCCTCGTCGAGGCAACCAGCAACGTATTCGATCTCGTTCGCCGGACAGGAGGACAGCGCAACCCGGCGATGCAGGATATCGAACAGCGGCGTTCCGGCCTGCGTCGTTTCCGGCGTTAGCCCGTACATCGTGGCGAAGCGGCTGTTGGCGACGATGACCCCGAGATCCGCGTCGAAGATGCAAAGGCCGTTCGGCGTACTCTCGATCGCCGTCTCCAGCAGCGGATCGATGCGGCGCGGCGGCGATATTGCGGAGGCGGCTGCCGTCGCTGGCCGCCGGCCGAGGCCGATCCGCCACTGTCCCAATTTCCGCGCGAGTGACTTCATCAAACCCCCAACCGTCGATGAAGCTCACCTCAGCACCGGGGGACTTAACATTGCATTGAAGCCGCGGTCCGCGCGGCGGCTCGGGACGAGGCTGGAAACCCTTTGAGATATTAGCATTAATCCTTGCGCGTCCGAACTTGATCTGCGTTATCAACCTGGATCAAGCCGGTGGAAACGTGCGGCACACCCGGCGTCGCAAAAGTCATCAATTCAGCTTCGACGCCGCGACCGCCGAGGTCCTGGCTTCCGGCTGCTCCAGCATCTTCAACGCCGCGTCGAGGCTGTTGCGCAGGTTCATCGCCGCATTGGCGGTGCAGCGCAGGCGGCCGGACGAGATGAATTTGACCTCGGTGGTGCCGTCGGGCTTCGGGACCAGGATTCGGGTCGCGAGTTCGAGCTCGACCGAGCCGTTCATGGTGCCGTAGGCGCCGATGATGTCGAAATAGACCAGGGGAGCCGCAGCGCCGGTGTCTTCATAGATCAAGGGCGCAGGTGGCGGCGGCTTGACGGTCGGCTGGTCGGCCATGGGGACTCTCCGAATTGGCGCAAGGCGTGATCTCAGGGGATCAGGCTTACGCCAAACGAAGTTCTCTCGATAGCAGGAGGGTCCCGGGGGCCGGTGCGTCACCAGCTCCCGGGGAATGCCTCGTTCAGAGCAGCATGCTCATCGGCTCCGGATAATAGCGAAAACCGTCGCCGGCCTTGGCGACGTGACCATAGCCCGGCCAGGCGAAGTGATAGGACATCACCGGGATCTTGTTCGCCGCCAGCATGGTCAGCATCTTGACCCGCGACTGCGCCGACTGCTTCGGGTCGGTGTCATAGGAGAATTCCATCAGCGGCCGTTCCAGGAGCAGCACCGCGTGATGGGTGAGGTCGCCGAGGAAGGCAAAGGATTTCCCGTTCGACGTCACCATGAAGATGTGGTGGCCCACGGTGTGGCCGGGGGCTGCCATCGCCTGCACGCCGGGCAGGAATTCCTGGCCGTCCTTGAAGAACACCAGGCGATCGCGCACCGGCAGCAGGTTCTTGCGGGCGTGGATCACGAAATCCTTCAGCGGGCTGCCGAGTTTGCCTTCGTCGGTCCAGTAATCGAAATCCGCCTGCGAGATGTAGTATTGCGCGTTCGGGAACAGCGGCTTGTCGTCGGCGCCGACGATGCCGCCGATATGGTCGATATGGGCGTGCGACAGCACCACCGCGTCGATGTCAGAGGCCTTGATGCCGGCTTCCGCCAGGCTCTTCTGCTGGCGGCCGGTAGTCGGACCGAACGCCTGCGAGGTGCCCATGCCGGTGTCGAACAGGATCAGTTTGTCGCCGGTGTTCACGACCGGCGAATTCTGCTCCAGCACGACGCTGTCGGGGTTGAGGAAATTGTCGGACAGCATCTTCTTCACCTCTTCCTTCGGCACGCCGGTGAAGGTGCCGGAGGGATCGCCGAGCGGCAGCGGTCCGTCGGATACAACGGTCACTTCGGCGTCGCCGAGCACGAAGCGGTGCCAGTAGGGCGTCTGGGTTCCGAGCTTTGGCGCGCGCGCCAGCGCGCTGCCGCCGAGCATGGTCGAGGCGCCGAGACCCGCACCAAGGCCAGCGCCGAGCGCAAGCAGTGACCGTCGCGAAAGATTCGTCGTCATGCGTCTTCCTCCACTGTTTTTGATTTGTCGCGTTTGATTGTCGTTTGTCGCGCGTTTTCGCGGACGGACTCGTCCACAGCTACAGGCTGCGCCCGCTTCCGGAAATTGGCAAGTGGGATGAGGGGCAGCAGTAGAAAACAGCACGCAGCACAACCGCACGCGGAACATTATTTCCCGCGCGCCGCAATTTGCTGACGCGTGTGATGAGTTGTCGCGCCTATTTGACGGTCACCTGGCGTGCGCTTTATTTGTCGCGGCGCTTTTTCTCGATGGTATCCCAGATCATTGCCGCCACATCCGGGCCGTTGAGACGCTGGATCGCGCGGATGCCCGTCGGCGAGGTGACGTTGATCTCGGTCAGGTTGCCGTCGATCACGTCGATGCCGACGAAGAGCAGCCCCAGTTCCCGCAGCTTCGGACCGACGGTGGCGCAGATCTCACGCTCGCGGTCGGAGAGGTCGGTGGCATGGGCTGCACCACCGCGCACCATGTTGGAGCGCAGATCGTCCGGGGCCGGCACCCGGTTGACCGCGCCGGCGAATTCACCGTCGACCAGGATGATACGCTTGTCGCCGTGCTTCACTTCGGGGAGGAAACGCTGGATCACCCAGGGCTCGCGGAAGGTGACCGAGAACATGTCGAACAGCGAGCCGAAATTCATGTCCTGCGGCATCACGCGAAACACCGCG
>Ga0209023_10002402_pt1 | contig 23433 bp, 23 predicted proteins | sample LakOneMetagenome_FD_187468 | JGI IMG/M metagenome (GOLD analysis project Ga0209023, IMG submission 187468) | Freshwater and sediment microbial communities from Lake Erie, Canada (SPAdes) (version 2) | ecosystem: Environmental > Aquatic > Freshwater > Lentic | place: Lake Erie, Canada... | reverse complement strand
GGCCCCGAGCCGAGGCGGCTGGATCGAATCGGTCGAGGACCGTGCGCCCGGTGTTGCGTCCGTGTCGGCGCCGGTACTCGATCGTGCCGGAACGATCGTCGCTGCCATCAGCGTGTCCGGTCCGATCGACCGCATCGGTCGCAGCCCCGGCAAGCGCCACGGTGCCGAGGTCGTCGCGGCGGCCCGCGCCCTCGAAGCCCTGCTCTGAGTCAGCGGGGTGGCCGGCCAGTTCGCTCGGCCTTGCGCTGCTGGTCGACGAGGTGCCCGTCGAGTTGCTCCATCTCCTCACGGAGGTGGCGCCAGCTGTCGAGACGATCGGCGGGGATCGTGCCGTCGGCCACAGCTGCAATCACCGCGCAGCCCGGTTCGTTCTCGTGGAAGCAGTCGGCGAACTGGCAGTCCTCCGCGGCCGTCTCGACCTCGGGGAACGTGTCCGCGAGACCCTCCCACGATTCCCACAACGCGAGCGACCGGGTGCCGGGTGTGTCGAGCAGGAGCCGCCCGTCGGCGAGGTGGAGGAGCCGTGCCGCGGTGGTGGTGTGACGGCCCTTGCCGTCGCCGTCGCGGATCTCGCCCTCGAGCATGATCGTCTCGCCGGCGAAGCTGTTGACGAGCGTGGACTTCCCGACGCCGGACGACCCGAGCAGCGCGAACGTCCGCCCGGGCCGCACCAGGCGATCGAGTTGGTCGAAGCCGGACCGGTCGCGGTTGGAGACGGCCACGACCTCCACGCCCGGGGCGCTCCGACGCGCCGCTGCCAGCGAGGACTCGATGAACGCGGCGTCGACCGCGTCGGTCTTGGTGAGCACCACGATCGGGGTCGCACCGCTCTGGTGGGCGAGGACGAGTTCTCGCTCGAGCCGTCGCACGTTGACGCCGGGGTCGAGCCCTTGAACGACCAGGACGACGTCCATGTTCGCCGCGAGGGTCTGTGCAACCCGGGCGCCGCGAGCCGAACGGCGGGTGAACGCGGTGAGTCTCGGCGCAACGGCCTCGACCCGCGCCTGGGCCCGGTCGAGCACGACCCAGTCGCCGGCGACGCAGTCCTTCGATGACGTGGTGTTCGTGGCCCGGATCACGTTGTCGGGCCCGACGCCCACTGCGACGTCGACCTCGCCGCGGTCGACGCGGACGATGCGGCCGGGCTCGAGGTGATCGTCGGTCAGAAGTGGCGCCACGACGTCGGCGACGTGCTCGTTCCAACCGAGTGGCCGGAGGGTGTCGTGGTTGGTCATACGCTCGGGAGGTGACTGATCGGGTACATCCTTCCGTCGACGCTACCGCCGGGGCCGAGGTGGAGCGGCCGAGTTCCGATCCTCGGCGCCCCGTGCCCGACGTGTTGGCGGCGATCGACATCGGGACGAACTCGGTGCACATGGTGGTGGCGCGCATGGCGCCCGACGGCCGATTCGAGGTCATCACCCGCCACAAGGAGATGGTGCGGCTGGGTGAGTCGGGCGACGATCACCTCAAGCACCTCACCCCGGGGGCGATCGACCGGGGCGTCGCCGCGCTGGCGCGTTGCCGGAGCGTGGTCGACACCTACGGCGCCCCCGTCGAGGCGGTGGCGACGTCGGCGGTTCGCGAAGCCGAGAACCGCAACGAGTTCATCCGGCGGGCGCACGACGAGGCGGGCATCGACGTCGAGGTCATCGCCGGCCATGAGGAGGCCCGTCTCATCCACCTCGGGGTCCTGCAGGCGCTGCCGCTCTACGACACGCCGTTGATCCTGTGCGACATCGGCGGCGGCAGCACCGAGCTGTTGATCGGGCACCGCGGAGAAGTGCAGGTCAGCCGCAGTTTCAAGCTCGGTGCGATTCGCATGACCCAACGGTTCTTCGAGGGCGGCGTGACGTCGAAGCGTTCGGTCGAGCGGGCCCGCAGGTTCGTCCGGGCGACACTCGCTCCGTTCGTTCGCGAGGCCGCGGCGCACCCGTTCGAGGTGGCGGTCGGCAGCTCGGGGACCATCGAGAGTCTCCTCGGCATCGCTCGGGCAGCCGAGGGTTCGGTCAAGCAGTCGGTCAACGGTGCCGTCCTGACGCGGGCGGCGCTCGGCGAGGTCATCGAGCGACTGCTCGCGGCGGAGACCCCGGAGGCCCGAGCCGAGATCAAGGGGGTCGACAAGGGGAGGGCGGACATCATCGTCGGGGGCGCGGTCATCCTCGAGCAGGTGATGGACTCGCTCGACATCGAGTCGCTCGTCGTCAGTGAGTACGCGCTTCGCGAGGGTGTGTTGTTCGACCTCAACAATCGGTTGCACGGTGCGTCGCTCGACCACCTCTCGGACCTGCGTCGCCGCAGCATCGAGCACCTGATGGAGGTGTGCGACGAGGATCCCGACCACTCGCTCCAGGTGGCGGAGCTTGCGCTGACGCTCTTCGACGGGCTCGAGGGGCGTCACGGTCTCGGCCATGACGAACGCGAGTTGCTCGAGGCGGCAGCGCTGCTCGCGAACGTGGGCTTGTTCATCGCCCACTCCCGTCACCACCAGCACAGCTACTACGTGATCCGGAACTCCGAGCTGTTGAGCGGGTTCACCGACCCCGAGATCGAGATCATCGCCCAGGTCGCCCGCTATCACCGGCGAGGAGAGCCCTCCCTGAAGCACGCTCCGTTCGCTGCGCTCGACGAGCACGACCAACGACGGGTGCGGTGGCTCGCCGCGATCCTTCGGGTCGCCATCGGCCTCGACCGCAGTCACGCCGGAGCCGTCGCGACCCTGGGGGTGGACGATGCCGTCGTCGGTGCTGACGACGCTGCCTCGGTGATGATCACGGTGGTGCCCAACGGCGATGCCGACATCTCGCTCGAGATCTACTCGGCCCGGGAACGGGTCGGCCTGCTCGAGCAGATGCTCGAGCAGGCCGTTCAGGTCCGCTGACGTTCGGCGCCGGCCCCAGCTCCGGCTGGTCGACTACTTGCCGGCGATCTGCTCCAGCAGGGCGATCATCTTCTCCTCGTTGGAGGGCTCGACGTCAGCCTCGACGCCCTTGGCGCGCTTGTCCTTGAGGATGTTCATGGGGGCGACGATCACGAAGTAGACGACTGCCGCGGTCAGCACGAACGTGATGATCGCGCTGATGAACGCCCCGTAGTTGAAGACCTGGTCGTTGATCGTGAACGTACCGCCGGTTGTTCCGCCGCCGGTGATCGCTGCGATCAGCGGGGTGATGAAGGCGTCGGTGAACGCTTTGACGAGCGCGCCGAACGCGGCGCCGATGACGACGCCGACGGCGAGGTCGATGACGTTGCCCTGCAGGATGAACTTCTTGAAACCAGCGAACATGGGGATATGCCTTTCGTCTCGGTGCCGGGGGTGCCCGACACCGCTGCGAAAGATATCCCCGATCGTTTCCCCGAGGTCGGGATCAGCGCGCTCAGCGCTCGAAGCGGACGACCTCGACGGTGAGCTCGCCGGTCGGCGCTTCGAACGTCACCTTCTCGCCGGCTTTTGCGCCGAGCAGCGCACCGCCGAGCGGGGAGGTGGGGGAGATGACCTCAACGCCGTCGCGGCGCTCCTCGATCGAACCGATGAGGAACTGCTCCTCCTCGTCGTCGCCCTCGTACACGATGGTGACGACGCATCCCTGGGCGACGGCGTCGAGCGGGCCGTCCTCGCTGATGATGGTCGAACGCTCGATCAGGGCGGCGAGGTGGCCGATGCGGCCTTCCATCTTGCCCTGCTCTTCCTTGGCGGCGTGGTAGTCGCCGTTCTCCGACAGGTCGCCCATCTCGCGAGCGACCTCGATCTTGCGGGCGATGTTGATGCGTCCGACCGTCGTCAGCTCGTCGAGTTCGGCCTTGAGCCGATCGAAGGCGGCCTGGGAAAGTTGGTACTCGGACTCGCTCATGGCGGACGAGCCTATCGTTCGCCATGACGAATGCACCGAGCCCCGCTGTGGGCGTGGGCACGCGCGACTGCTACCCGGACACTCGTCGGGGTGGTGATCGCGATGTGATCGGCAGTGTGATCGACGTTGTGACCGGGGCCCCGGTTCGGAACTCAGTCGAGATACGCGTTGACCCTGGACAGGAACTCGGCCACGTCGGGGTGGTCGCGGGTTCGCTCTTCGATCTTCGCCCGGACTCGGCACAGGCGGGCGGCGAGCTCGGGACTCACGCCGGGTGCCGCAGGTGTGGGTGCGGGTGCGCGTGGCGGGACTGCCGATCGTCGACCGTCCGCGATGCGGGCAGGGTGCCGGGCGTCGTCGGGCGGGACGAAGTCACGGTCACCGCTGCCGGCCACGAGCGCCCAACCTCGGTGCGTCTTCTGGCGGTGATGGAACGTGCACAGGGGATCGAGTTCGTCGAGCCGGGTGTGCCTGGTCTCGTTGAACTCGATGCGATGGTCGTGTTCGACGCGGGTGCGAGCGCACCCGAGCACCGAGCACGTCTCGGACTGCCACAGGAGTGCAAGTTGCTGCACCGCGTTGGGGCCACGACCGAGGTGCGTGATCGACTGCACCGCTTGGCCCTTGGTGATCACGAGGTGAAGGATCGAGTCGCCGAGGAGCGCCCGCGCCTCGCTCACCGAGACGGGCCCCAGCCCGCCGATCTCGCAGAGCTCGTCGCCGGCGACGCTGCCACGTCGGAGCGCCGTGAGATCGACCCGGATCAGGGCCAGGTGCTTGGGCGCCACCCGCCGGCGGTCGTTGCCCGACTCCGGTCCCGGCCCCGACTCCGAGAGCGACATCAGCGCGTCGAACATGTAGGCCTCACGAGGTTCGCGTGCACCAGCTCGTTGCGCCTCGCGGAAGCGTCGATCGGTCTCGCGTTCGAGCCATGCCACGAACCCGGCGGATGCGGACAGTGGACCCTGGGCGGCGAGGTTGCACCGCCCTTCAGCGTCGGTCCAGACGTTGGCCTTGCGTTCGCGGTGGTGGCGCCGGGCGCGTTCCTCGCCGTCGGGGAGCGCTTGCGCCTTGCGGCGGGCTGCCTCTCGCCGGAGGCCGCTGTGGGAGTCGCGTCCTGCCTGACGCAACAGGTCGGCCTCGGCGGCCGGGTTGGCGATCGCGGCATCGGCGACGATGACGGCTTGTTCGGGCGACACGAGGCCGGCTCGCAGTGCGGCGGCGGTGTCGGGGAGCGCTTCGAGGTGTTTGGACGCTTCGAGGCGGCCGCGGGCGTCGCCGACCGAGGTGCCCTTCTGGCGGGCCATCCACTCCTCGGCGGACTGGTACCCCGACCGCCGCCACTCGTCGGCCCGGCGGACCTGGTCGGCGAGGCTGAGCTCGCCCGCGGCGCTCAGCTTCTGCGCACGGGAGAACAACTTCCAGAGGCCCGTCACGTGGGGGAGCGGCACGGCGGCGGGGTCGAGATCCGCCATGACGGTCTCGAGCGTCGAGATGCAGGTGCGGAGCAGGGCCGCCACGTCTGCCTGCCCGGAGTGGCCTCCGTGCATAGGTATCGAACTGGTGTTCGTCACGACTCCATCGTGTCACGCTCGAACGGGGTGCGAGACCGAAACTCGGGGATCGGGAAGAATCACCCATGGGTCGCCGCCGGTTCGGCAGGGGTTCCGGGCAGGTCGCCGCAGCCGGATGGCTCTGACGGGCTCACCAGACCCCGGTAGTCTCGTCGGGTCCTGGTTCGCTTCGAGAGCCTGCCTGTCTGGAGTACTGCCCATGAGTTCACATCGCATCGCCGTCGTCGGTGGCGACGGCATCGGCCCCGAGGTCACTGCCGAAGCCCTCAAGGTCATCGATGCCGTCGGCGTCCCCTACGAGCGCATCGACTACGACCTGGGTGCCGCCCGCTACCTGCGCGACGGTGTGGTGCTGCCCGACGAGACGCTCGAGGAGTGGCGGTCGGTCGACGCGATCCTGCTCGGTGCGGTGGGCGATCCGGCCCCCGGTGTCGCCGCCCCGGCCGGCCTCGTCGAGCGGGGGATCCTGCTCAAGATGCGCTTCGAGCTCGACATGTACATCAACCTCCGCCCGTTCCGGCTGCCTCCGAAGATCAACTGCGAGGTCATCCGGGAGAACACCGAGGGCACCTACGCCGGCGAGGGTGGGTTCCTGCGCAAGGGCACACCGCTCGAGGTGGCCACGCAGGGCTCGGTCAACACCCGCTTCGGCGCCGAGCGCTGCATCCGCTTCGCGTTCGAGAAGGCCAACCACACCGAGCGCAAGACGCTGCACCTGATCCACAAGAAGAACGTGCTCACGTTCGCCGGCGACCTCTGGCAACGCACGTTCGACATCGTGGCCGCCGAGTACCCCGACGTCATGACCGGCTACGACCACATCGACGCCGCGTGCATCCACTTCGTGGAGCGCCCGGAGCGTTACGACGTCGTCGTCACCGACAACCTGTTCGGTGACATCCTCACCGACCTCGGTGGCGCCGTCGCCGGCGGCGTCGGCTACGCGGCCTCCGCCAACCTCAACCCCGACCGCACCGGGCCGTCGATGTTCGAACCGGTCCACGGCACGGCCCCCGACATCGCCGGGCGGAACCTGGCCAACCCGATTGCAGCGATCCTGAGCGCCGCGATGATGCTCGACTTCCTCGGCGAGACCGACGCCGCCGAGCGCATCCAGAAGGCCTGCGAATCGCCCGAGCGCTACACCGGTTCCACCACCGCCGTCGGCGACGCCGTGTGCGCGGCGCTGTAGCCCTCACCACCACCACCCGAATCCCAGTCGAACAGAAAGAGCACACGAGATGCCCATCACCCCCACACCCAAGATCTGGATGAACGGCGCACTGGTCGACTGGGACCAGGCCAACATCCACGTGCTCACGCACACGCTGCACTACGGCATGGGCGTGTTCGAGGGCATCCGGGCCTACGAGACGGCCGACGGTCCCGGTGTGTTCCGGCTGACCGAGCACATCGAGCGGCTCTTCCGTTCGGCGGCGATCCTCATGATGGACATTCCGTACACGGTCGAGGAGATCGTCGAGGCGACGAAGGAGACGGTGCGGTCGTCGGGGCTCCCGGGCTGCTACATCCGTCCGATCGCGTACTACGGGTACGGCGAGATGGGGCTCAACACGCTGCCGTGCAGCGTCGACGTCGCGATCGCGTGCTGGCCGTGGGGCGCGTACCTCGGCGACGAGGCGGTCTCGAAGGGCGTGCGCATGAAGATCAGCTCGTGGACGCGCCATGACCACAACACGATGCCGCCGGCGTCGAAGACGACGGGCAACTACGTGAACTCGTCGCTCGCCAAGGTCGAAGCCCTCAAGGCCGGCTACGACGAGGCGATCATGCTCAACAAGACGGGCCTGGTCTCGGAGTGCACCGGTGAGAACATCTTCGTGGCCCGCCACGGCCGGTTCATCACGCCGCCCCTCTCGGCGGGTGCCCTCGAGGGCATCACGCAGTCGACGGTGTCATCGATCGCCACCGACCTCGGGTTCGAGGTCGTGGAGGGTGAGCTGACGCGCAGCGACCTGTACGTCGCCGACGAGATGTTCGTGTGCGGCACCGCTGCCGAGGTGTCGACCGTCAACTCGGTGGACGATCGCCCGATCCCGTGCCCTGGCCCGATGAGCCAGGCCATCGCCGACACCTACGCCGACGTCGTTCGCGGCAAGGTCGACAAGTACCGCAGTTGGGTGGAACTGGCGTGAGTTCCGACCTGCCCGGCCTCGACCTGCCCAACGTCGGGGGCGAACCCGAGCCGGTGCGGGCCGTCGAGATCTTCGACACGACGCTGCGCGACGGTGCGCAGTTCGAGGGCATCTCCTTGTCGGTCGACGACAAGTTGCGCGTCGCCGAGCAGCTCGACTGGTTGGGCGTGCACTGGATCGAGGGCGGCTATCCGCTGTCGAACCCGAAGGACGAGGAGTTCTTCCGTCGTGCCCCTGCCGAGCTGAAGCTGTCGACGTCGACGCTCGTCGCGTTCGGCTCGACCCGCAAGCCGTTGGGCCGCTCCGACGACGACCCGACGTTGCGTGCTCTGGTCGAGGCCGGCACGTCGACGGTCTGCATCGTGGGCAAGTCGAGCGCGTTCCACGTGACCGAGGCGCTGGGCACGACCCTCGACGAGGGCATCGCGATGGCCGCCGAGTCGGTCGCCTTCCTCAAGGCCGCCGGCCTCCGGGTGTTCTTCGACGCCGAGCACTTCTTCGACGGGTACAAGGCGAACCCCGAGTACACGCTGCGTGTGCTCGAGGCGGCCGCGTCCAACGGCGCCGACTGCCTCGTGCTGTGCGACACCAACGGCGGATCGTTGCCCCACGAGGTGCAGCGCATCGTGTCCGAGGTGGCGTCGTACTTCGAGGACACGTCGCTCGGTATCCACACCCAGAACGACTCGGGCTGCGCGGTCGCCAACTCCGTCGCCGCCGTCGTCGGTGGCGTCTCGCAGGTGCAGGGCACCGTCAACGGCTACGGCGAGCGCACCGGCAACGCCAACCTCATGACGGTCATCCCCGACCTCACGCTCAAGATGGGCATCGCGACGCTCCCCGCCGGCCGCCTCGATCGCCTCACCGCGGTGTCCCGCCACGTCGCCGAGTTGGTCAACCTCCCGCCGCACCCCGCCGACCCCTACGTCGGGTCGTCGGCGTTCGCCCACAAGGGCGGCCTGCACACCTCTGCCCTCGGCAAGGTGGGTGGGTCGGCGTACGAGCACATCGATCCCGCCGACGTCGGCAACCACACGCGGGTGCTCGTCTCCGATCTCGGGGGTCGTGCCGGCATGTCGATGAAGGCCCAGGAGTTCGGGGTCGAGCTCGACGGGCGCGCCGCCGGCGAGCTGTCGGAGCGCTTGAAAGTCCTCGAGGCCGAGGGGTTCGTGTTCGAAGCCGCCGATGCGTCGCTCGAGCTGCTCATGCGTCGGTCGACGGGGTGGGAGCACGACTTCTTCTCCGTCGAGGGCTATCGCGTGTCGTCCTACCACCGTGAGGGGGCGGTACTCGCGGGGAGCGAGTCGCCCGACCTGTCGACGGAGGCGACCGTCAAGCTGTGGATCGGCGACGGTCAGGATGCGGTGCGGATCGCGTCGGTGGGGGAGGGCAACGGGCCGGTGAACGCGCTCGATGCAGCGCTCCGCGCCGCGCTCACCGATCGCTACCCGGCGCTCGCGAGCATCCACCTCATCGATTTCAAGGTGCGGATCCTCGACATGTCGGCGAGCACCGACGCCGTGACCCGGGTCTTGATCGACTCGACGAACGGCACCGACACCTGGACCACGATCGGCGTGTCCTCGAACATCATCGAGGCGTCCTGGATGGCGCTCGTCGACGCGTTGGTGTTCGGCCTGCTCAAGACCGACTGACCGCCGTTCTGCCCTGCAAACCGTGCGGTTCGCCGATTGAAATGCAGGACAGACCTGGCCGGTAGGCTGACGGTCGTATGGCTGCACCTGATTACGTCCCCACCTCGCCGACCGCGACCAAGTCGTACGTGTCGCCCCGCCGCCGCGCCGGGTCGTGGCTGGCCGACCGTCCGGGCGAACTCGAGGGCCGTCAGCCGGAGGGCGATCGCCTGGGCAGCCCCGGTCCCGACCAGGGCTATGTCGTGCACCTCACCGACACGCTCGTCGGCACGCTGCAGCTCGGCAGCCACGAGCACGAGTCGGACGCGTTGGCCGCCGTCGCTGCCGTCGGTCTCAAGCGGGCGTCGCTCTTCGGGCGCGCGCCGGTGATCCACGATGTGCAGGCGGGCGTTGTGGTGCTCGGTTTCGACCAGGCGCCGCCGACCGGCGAGGCCGCGGAACGTCGCCGGTTGCGGCTCGAAGAGGCGCATCACCCGCACTTCTACGGGAAGCTCCGCAGCATCGTCGACGAGATCGGTCCCGAGCTGCTGCACCGTCCGCTCTCGGCGATCGAGAAGGACGGCACCCAGATCACGTGGTGATCGATCGGGTCTCCGGCCCCTGACAGCCGTATGCAGGCCGTATGCAGGCCGTATGGACGGTCCAGGGAGCCCTGGCCGTCATCTTCACTGCCGGGTTGTTTCCCCTGGCGCTGCTGCCGCTGGTCAACAGGGTCTACCGGCACTTCGGGCGCTTCGCCGGCTGGCCCGCCGGGCGGTGTTCATGCCGTTCGTCGAACTGCTGATCGCCGTTCGCCGCCGGGATCGGGCGAGCCTCGCCGGGCTGGTCGGCGGCACCGCGACCGTGACCACGAGGTCGTGGGCCGCGTCACTCGCGGATGTCGACGGGCGTTCCGAAGGGGAGTGAGGCGTGCAGCTGCTCGATCACGGCATCGGGCATGCGGATGCACCCGTTGGATGCCGCCGTTCCGATGAGCTCGGGACGGTTCGTGCCGTGCATGGCGATCACCGGAACGCCGCCACTGAACTCGTCCATGACCTGGGAGTAGCCCGAGAGCGGCAGGATCCAGGGGCCGTATGCCGAGCCGGAGTACTTCTCCTCGTCGTCGGTGACGTAGAGGCGACCCGTCGGGGTCGGGGTATCGGCGGCGCCGACGACCACCTTCGTGGCGGCGATCACGGAGTCGCCGGCGTACGCGGTCAACGTGCGGTCGCTCAGGTCGATCTCCACGTGGGTATCGATGATCGTTCGAGTGACGTCGCTGGCGCGGATCCAGCCCTCGGTGCCGTTGGGGCGCACCGGCATCTCGACGCGGAGCCACTCGCCGTGGTCCTCGGTGACGATGAACGTGAGCGGGTTGCCCCAGGGAGTGGGGTTGTCGAAGTCCCAACCGGTCGGGTTGGCTCGACGCCCGATCACGGGACGTTCGATCGTGGGGATCGCCCGGGCGTTCGGCCGCTCGGGCGACGTGCCGGGGACGAGGCTCGCCAAGGTGGCGCCGGCCGCGGTCGCGCGGGGGTCGAGCACGGCGTCCGCGGGCGGCTGCGCGAACACCCCGATCGTGGGTACGACGGCGGTGGCGACGTCGGTCCGGGTGGGGTCGACCTCGATCGGGGGGAGCGGCACCGTGGTCGTACTCGTTGTGCTGGTCGTTGTGGTGGGCTGCGGATCGGCCGCCACCTTCGGTGGTTCGGCCCGGGTGACCGCCCACACGATCGCTCCGGCGACGAGCAGGAGCGCGACCGCAAACGCGGGCAGTCGGTACCGTCGTCCCCAGGAATTCACACGTTCAGCTTACGGCCGGCTGGTCCGATCCGATCAGCGCCCGCTTGTACCCTGAGATGCGAGCTCGGGGAGGAGCGATGGCGACGGCGAGCGAAGTGCATGAGGTCCAGACCGCCAAACGGCGGTCAGCGATCCGTGCCGCCCGTCGGGAACGCGAAGCCGCCCGCACCGACGAGCAGCGCCGTCGACGCCGTCGCCTCGTCCGGCGCGGTCTCCTCGCTGGCGTCGTGCTCGTGGTGTTGTACCTCGGGTTCACCGTGGCGCAGGTGTTCGCCGCCGACTCGTGGGACCACACCCGTGACGCCGATGCCGCCATCGTCTTGGGCGCAGCCCAGTACAACGGCACGCCGAGTCCGGTGTTCAAGGGACGACTCGACCGTGCCTTCGACCTGTGGAAGGAGGGGCGGGTCCCACTGATCGTCGTCACGGGTGGCGCCGCCGAGGGCGACCGCTTCACCGAGGCCTACTCGGGGCTCACCTACCTGAAGAAGAAGGGCGTGCCCGACGACGACATGATCGTCATCGACGACGGGTCGAGCACCTGGGAGTCGATGGCGGCGTCGGTCCGGGTGCTCCGCAAGCAGGGCATCACGAAGGTGCAGCTGGTGTCGGACCCGTACCACTCGTTCCGGCTCGAGGCGATCGCGGATGAGGTGGGACTCGACGGCGAGGTGTCGCCGACCTCGGCCGACTCGACGAGCGGCGAGCTCCTGCGGGAATCGATGCTCGTCGCCGGTGGCCGCATCATCGGGTACCGGCGCCTCGTGAACCTCGTCGAGTAACGCCCCGCCTGCCCCGCGGAGGGTTGCTCTGGGCGTCCCGCTCGGTATCTACATCACCACCGGACACCTACCTGTCCGTTCTCGATGCAGTTACTGGTTCGCTGGCGCTGGAGGCCCGGGCTACACTCTCGATGCTCTTCGGGGCACCACTCGGCCACTGGCCGGGACCACCCTTCGGAGATGGTGTAATTGGCAACACAACTGGTTCTGGTCCAGTTATTGGGGGTTCGAGTCCTCCTCTCCGAACTCAGGCACATCTGAAAATCGGGCGGCGCCCACCGGCTCCGCCTTCCTGGCCCCCATCGTCTAGTGGCCCAGGACACCACCCTCTCAAGGTGGCGGCACGGGTTCGAATCCCGTTGGGGGTACTGCTAGAAACCCGCCAAATGTGGCGGGTTTTGTCGTTGCGGGATCAGGGTTGTCCTGATCACCCTCCTGAAAATCCCGCGAAAATCCCGCGGCAGCCGCAGAAGGGGTTGGCCGGCACCGGGTTCAGTCGACTCTCAACCGGCTCCCTCGACGCATCGCGTGCCCGCGGATCCTGGCAGGATCACACCGTCGGCAGGGGCGGGGGTCGCGTTGTGAAAGAGGACGTACTCGAGCAGATCGTCGAGGACTATCTCCAGTTCAAGGGGTACTTCACGGCTCACAACGTCCGCTTTCGTCCGTCGGCCGAACATCCGTTGTTCGACCGTCGGCAGGACTCGGTCTACTCAGACGTCGACGTGGTCGCCGTCCACCCGAAGAAGCGCGGTACGGACCGGGTGCTCGTCGTCAGTTGCAAGGCCTGGCAGGTCGGATTCGACGCCACAGCGAAGCTGGCGGAGTTGCGTGGCGAGAAGAAGAACCCGAAGCGGGCCACTGAGAAGCATTTCCGCGAGTTGTGGATTCCGAAGTGGAGCGAGGCATTCCGCTCGACAGTGAAAGATCTCACTGGAGCTGAACGGTTCACGTATCGAGTCGCTGTCACCCGATTGAAGGGTGATCCCGACCCGTGGTCGACCGATCCGACGATCCGGGCCAACTTGCCGGGCTGTCCCGTCGGATTCCTCACTCTCGAGGACATGTGGGCGACCATGTTGGCTGAACTCACCACGACGCCAGCTGTGAGCGAGATCGGACGACTGGCCCAGCTTCTGAAAGCGGCCGGGCTCACAGCGCCGAAGCAAGTGGCGGCTCCGAAGCCGCCGACTCCGGGCTCTGATGCTGCCCTTGACGATGAGGCGTCGTGAGGTGGGTGACCAGGAGCAGGTGAGGGGTCCGGCTGGGAACGAGCAAGTCTTCCCGTTTGGGCGTCCGTCCACGCCGCGTGGACCGCGAACACCCAGCGGTCAAGCAGGCTTGTTCGTTCTCGGGGTCTATCCGAGTGCGCTCCACGTTCGATGGGAACCACCGGCGTGGGCGCGTCGAGACCTCGGGATCAGTGCCGTTGCGGCGCTCGCCGTCGACGATGAGCCGAGTGTGTTCTGGGACGGAGCAGATGCGGTTGATCGTGTTTCCGAGTGGCGCGCCGACGTCGGCTTCCTCGAAGGGGACGAAGAGGGCCGCTGGGGACGGGTCCGGCCGGCGGGCAATGGAACATCGGGCCGCTCGGTTGTCGAAGGTGTACTCGGTCCTCTCGGCATCGATGCAGAGTCCACGTGGTTCTCCGACGCCGTCGACCGCTTCTTCATCAAGCGAGCGGGCGGTGGACGACAGCGGCAGCAGGCAAACGCCATCGAAGAGGACTACGAGCCGTTCGCTCGGGCGACCGGACTCCCGTCAGCCTCGCTCCCGTTGCGCCCTACCGTCGCCGACCTTGTCGACCTGGCCGCTTCTGAGCACCGCGAGCGGCTCCGAAAAGAGCTGGTGAACTCGCGATCGCCGTTGGTGGTCACCCTGGGCGAGGAGGCGCGGCGAGTCCTCGCAGCTGTGGCGGACGAGGTTGAAGGCGGTCCAACTCGCCCGCTCGATGGCAAGCGGTTCGCGGAGTATCCGGACGATTACGGGGAAGCCGGCGCACTCCGCGTCGGTGATATGACTGCGCGGTGGTTAGCGCTCGTGCATCCCGGCCAACGCTCCCCACGATGGCAACAATTTCACGGGCAATGGCGATCACTCGTCCGGGGCAAAGCCGGTTGAATTCACGCCGACCCGCCGCGCCTTGAAGCCTGGGAGCCGGACGCCTGGCGACCGAACACTTCGTCGAGTCTGTTGGCGACCTCTCGGTCGCGGTCGTCGGCAGCGCGTTGGTATCGAATCGCGGCTGCCGTGGTGGAGTGCCCGAGTCGGGACATGACTTCCTTGAGCGTCGCTCCGTTCTGCGTCGCGAGGGTGCCGGCGGTGTGGCGAAGGTCGTGGAACCGTACTGTCTTGACGCCGACTTGAGAGCGGGTTTTGGCCCAGTTCTTCTTGAACCAACCTTCGCTCATCACGCCACCCTCGACGCCAGGGAACAGCGGCCCGTTCGGGTCGCCGCCGGCGAACAGCGCGATGTGTTCATCTAGAGCGTCGAGGACGAATCGAGGGAGCGTGACCACCCGTCGCGACGCAGCGGTCTTCGGGTCCTTACGACGGCCGCGCTTGTCGATGGCCTCCTCGACTGTCAGGGTTCCTTGGAGTCGGTTGTAGTGCCGGAGTCGAAGTGCTCGAAGCTCGCCGTATCGGAGGCCTCCGAATCCGGCGACGAGGATCATGGCCTGCAGCCGTTCGTCTGCGGCGCCGGCGAGCGTGAAGACCACTTCAGCGGGTACGAACTGGCGGTCTGTGATGGGATCCTGGCCAGCGCCTCGGATCGCACACGGGTTGCGCGGGATGATCTGGTCCTCGACGGCGGTAGCGAGAATGGCCTTCAAAATCCGATAGGCCTTCGCTGCGGTCGAAGGAACACGGTCGGCGAGCGGGCGGTTCCACTTGCGCACGAGCTCAGGCGTGATTCGGTTGAGGGCGAGGTGGCCGAACGTCGGGTAAATGTGGCGCTGGAGCGTGTCGGCGTAAGTCTCCCGGGTCATTAGCCCGAGGCGTCTGCCTTCGAGCCACTCGTCGGCGTAGGCCTTGAACTTCTTCTTTCCCGCTCGGGAGTCGAAGGAGAGGCCGCGGGTCTGGTCTGCCTCGACGTTCGCCTTGAATGCCTTGGCGGCCTCGAGGGTGGGGAAGGACTTGCTCTGCTCCGGTGAGTCCGGACTCGGCCGCCATCTGACGTTGTAGCTGGGGTGGCCCGCGGGAGTCTTGCGCCGCTTGATCGAGGCCATCAGCTTCCAACCGCCGATCGTTCCTCGCTGAGGCGGCGGTCAACGAACGCATCAATCGCGTCAGCCGGCACTCGGATCGCCCGCCCGATACGGACTGCGGGCAACTCATGGGCTGCAATCAGCTCGTAGGTGAGCGTTCGTCCGATGGCCAGCCGGCGGGCGGCCTCGGACACTGTGATCAGAACGGGCTCGTGTGTGTCGTTGGTGATGCTCATGTAGCGGCTAAGCGCATCGGAGCGATGAGCAACGACCAGGAGCGGATGAAGACCTGCTCGAAGCATGTCGAGCCTCCCCGGTTTCAAGGAGTGGGCAGCTTCCGCTGCGAGGCCTTCCGGCTCCATCGATCATACAGCCAGCCTCCGACCCTGCACCGATGACACAGACAGGCCGCTCCTTGCGGAGCGGCAGTGACCGGCCGGGTCTGGGGACACCCCCGTCTGTTCGAGGTCGGTGGCGACTCGCTTCGGTGGCGGGTCCGAGTCGACGGCCAGGACGGCCCGGTGTCGGGCTGCCTGGGACTCGTGGTCGGCAACGCCTCTGCGGCTGCGATGGACGGGCGCCGGGTCGAGATCGTGGGGTCTGACGGAACAGTCGCAGCGCTGCGGTGCGACGACGTCGGTGTGGTGGTGACGCCTTGCGGGTCGGCGATGTGGCCCGTTCGTGTTCAACGGTTGCTCGTAGATCGCGAGTTGGCCGGATCGTTTGATGGAGGAACGTGATGTTCGAGTTGGTGGAGATCGACCGTCTGGTCGGTGCGTCGGACAATCTGCGCCGCAACGTCGGCAACGTGACCGAGTTGGCGGCATCGATCCGATCGATCGGCGTGCTGGAGCCGCTGTTGGTCACACCGGCCGCTGACGGGTTCGCGGTCGTAGCAGGCCACCGTCGCCTGGCAGCCGCTCGCAAGGCGGACCTGGAGGTCGTGCCGTGCGTGGTTCGCGAGATGAGCGAGGTGGAGCGGGTGATCGCGATGGTCGTCGAGAACGAGCAACGCTCGGACCTCTCGCCGATCGAGTCGGCCGAGGGCTACTTCCGACTGATCGACATGGGGGTCACGCAGAAGGAGCTGGCCAAGAAGGTCGGTCGTTCGGCGAAGCATGTGGCGTCACGACTTGCATTGCTGGAGCTGCCTCGCGCCGTTCGCGGGCAGGTCCACGCGGGGCGGTTGGGCCTCGGGGCAGCGGCGGCATTGCTCGAGCTGGTGGACGAGCCACAGGTGATCGAGGAGATCGCCGCTGGTGACCCTGCCGACGTCGAGCGAGCGGTGCTTCGTCACCAGGCTCGAAGCGCGCAGCAACGCGGCCACCACGAGTCGGATGTGGGGGTTCCCGAGGATGACCTCCAGGTCAGGCGGGAAGGCGTCGACGGCGAGGCGGAGGCTGCGGAGTCGGAATGGCAGCGGCGGGCGAGAGAGCGATCGGAGGCGGAAGCCGCACGTCGGAAGTCGTTGTCCGAGGCGAGGACGGCGCGTGGAGAATTCGTCCTCGGGCTGGTCCAGCGACGGCTTCCGAAGGGCGACGTGTCAGGCCATGTGGCGGCGACCGTCGTCGAGACGATGTCGGCGGCTCAAGCCCGACTGGCGTGCCGGATGCTGGCGGTGGAGCCAATGCCGGGCACCTTCGGGCCCGACTACCGCACCCCGCTCGTCGACCACGCAGCGTCGTCGGTCGGAAATCGTGACCGGGTGGTGCTGGCCGTCTGCCTCGCCAAGGGCGAGGAGGCAGCGCGTGCCGGCTACCCGTCCCAGCTGGGATTTGGCTACGTCGAGTTCCTCGCCACGTTCGGATACGAGCCGACGGCGGGCGACCCTGAACGGCCAGCCGGCGACCAGGTCGGGCGGTCGAGCGATGCTGCGTGATTCCGATCCTTTGACACTGACGTGTCAAGGAAATCCTGACGCGGTGATTGACGATTGCTTCGCGGGCAACGAACATCAGGAAACCCCTGATGAACGGAGAAGCATGACCTCGCCAGCCGCGCTGCGCCACAACGAGACGGTCGATTGGCTGGTCTCCTGCGATCCACTGACCGTCGTCTTGTGGCTCGACCCGAAGGTCGACACGTCCGGCTTCGACGCCCTCGGTGAGTACACCGAGATGTTCTGGCTCCCGATCATCGGCCCGACCGCCACGCTCGCGTTGCGCCGACTCTGCCGGTGGACCGACGAGTCGCCCAACGGGTTTCGGGTGACACGAGAGAACCTCGCCGTCACGCTCGGCCTCGGCAAGGCAACGTCGAGGAACTCGTCGCTCATCCGAACGCTGGTCAGGCTCGTCGACTTCGGCTTCGCCCGACGCGAGAACGACCACCTCGCCGTCCGACGTGTTGTGCCCGTCGTGCCTGCACGGCTCACCGCGCGGTTCCCGGTCGGCCTGGCGAACCGCCACGACCAGGTGCTCGACGCACTTGATGAAGCTGCCGTGTCATGAAGGACGGCGACACGCGATGGCAGGACGGCTTGGGCGATGGTGGAGGCGACGGGGAACACGACGGCGGAGGCGACCAGCCCCCTCGCATCGACTTCGTCGGCATTCGTGGGGGCCAGGGAACGAGCACGGTCGCCGCTGCAACCGCTCTTCTGCTCGGCGAGATCCGCGGACAGGTGAGGCTCGAATCCAGTGATCTCGATGCTGCGGCAGCGCTCCTGGGAGTCGCTCTGGTGGCCGAGATGCCTACGCGGCTGACCGGCACCCTTGAGCTCGCCCCGTTGGGCTCAAGGGCAGCGCACGGGTGCTCGGCGCTCGTCTCCGATGTCGGTCAGCTGGCGTCGGCGGCCTCCGAGCGAGCCGTGGGGAGGCTCCGCATCGGTGTTCTGCGGGGACCGTGCTATGTGGCGCTCCGAGAGCTTGTGGGGGCTGACTCGCACCTCCTGGGGGGTCTGGTCCTGTGCGCTGAGGCGGGGCGTTCGCTGGATCGCCGTGACGTCGAAGACATTGCAGGCCTGCCAGTCCTCGCAACGGTTGATGTGACTCCGGCGGTGGCCCGCACGCTCGATGCCGGACTTGCCACAACGCGCCTCGCGAGGATGCGCGAGTTCGCCCATCTCCGACGTTGGCTCACGAGCCTCGTGTCAGGTCCCTCGTTCGGTCCCGATCGTGGCGCTCCCAGGCCTGTCGCCTTTCGGTCAGAACCCGTCGAAAAAACTTGCACAGACTGGCACCTTCCGCCGAGGGCGGAAGGTGCAGACATACCGAGTCTCGGGCGCGAGGCCCGCTCGCTCCGAGCGGCCACCTTCTCGAGACGGTCGAGGAGGGTGCACAGGGATCGTGCCGCTCGGCATCTGTTGCGCGTCGGTCGTAGCAAAGGAACTAGGTCCCGACGCCTCTCCTCCTTCGTTGTCAGCTAGCCGCGGAGCAACATCGTCTGCCGGCGCATGACCTTCGTCGTCATCGCGTTTGCTGGATTGGCGACGAGGTCGAGGGCGAAGAGCAGGACCGCCATCGAGAGCTGTGGTGGGAGGTAGCCGTCGTGAGCGTGAAGAATCGGGCGGCGCCTCGCTCCGTCCGGATGGTCGAGAGATAGCGCAGCGGTGAAGCTGTGCGTGTACGCGTGGCGGCGGATCTCTACGATCTCCCCCAAGGCAGCGTCCCGAGACACCTTTCGTGCGCCGATCAGTACCCGCCCATCCAACGGGCCGTTGGTTGCTCCCGGCTGGGGCCAGTGGCCGACCTCGGAAGCCGCGCGGAGACACTCGATCGCGAGGTGCAGCCTGCCCCAGATCGGATCCCTGCCAAGTGCCATCGATCGCTTGAGGCCCTGCCGACGGCGCTCGAGCATGGAGGGTACGAACCATTGCTTGGCCTGAGATTTGCCCGTCCGTACCCGAACGTGGCGATCGACGAGAGCCTGGTAAGTGTCGATGGCGTCGAAGAGCATCGCTTCTTGTTCCACGGCGCTGAACGGTCCACTGGCGAGGGTGGCCTGCGTCGACCGGAAGAAGCGGACGAAATCCAAGGTCGTATGAAAGCGATCGACCGGATCGAAATAGCCTTGACTATCCGCGAAGTTCCGAGGGTCTGTGAGCTCTTTGAGCATCGCGACCAACTCCCGGGTCCAGGCCTTGATGCCATCCTCGGAAGCACGTCGATCGGATTTCGGTTCGGCGTTCCAGCGCTCGATGTCGCCTGATGTGGGTCCAGAGAGACCTGCGCGTCCGAGGCTCGTGGCGAACCGAAGACCGTCGTCACCTAGTTGCGGTGAATGAAAGGCAATCAGCACGAGGTGCGGCGTGCGCCTGATCGCAACACCGTCCACGAACGGCTTCAGCCGGTTGAACCAGACTCCGTAGAACGACGGGTCGAGGCGGCTGTTGAGACCCGCCAGGTCGCGCGTCGAACCCATCGCCGCAAGGCTCGGATCGTCGAAGACGTAGGCATGGTCGGTCAGGGTCATCGCAACTCTCACCTCCGTCAGCCCTTTCTGCAGCCGTTCCGAGCAACACACAACGAAGGCGGTCGCTGGGCAACCGAGGTTCATCAGTCGACGAAGCCCGGCATCCAGATAGCCAGGAGCATCTGTCGATGACGAGTGCTCGATTTCCATCGACAACGCCGCGACCTCCCCAGCCACCGAGCCGGACGCCCGATGTCGGTCGATTTCGAATTGAACAAAGCCCGGCACAGACGCGGGAGACTCATGGGGTGTAGAGGACAAGACCTCACTGACGCGGGGATGATCCGAGATGCCGGTCTCAGGCGACCACGCTTCATGCAACTGAAGCAGGTCCTGGCCGCGACCGATTGGGCTGGGTCGGATCGCCATGCCACCGCGCACTCCAGCAAGCTCGTCCCAGTCGAACTCTCGGGCGAACGACCGGGCTCGCCTGAAGTCCCCCGCCGTCGGCCTCAGCTTGATGTACCGGTCCACAGTCAGCTCGCCCTTCAGGAGGCTCGAAGAGTACTCAGGCGCCCACGGGCGCGCTCCAAGATAGAGCTCGATGGAGGAGCGGAGCGTGGCGGTCGCCGACGGCCGTCGTCGATAGAACATCGGCCACTGCGACCAGCACACGGGCAACGACCGCGAGCGAGATTAGGTGGCCCGTTGCCGTCGGCCCCCGGTCGGGAAGGCCGCACTGGGAAATTTCGCAGTCCTCAGCGCGCACTCTCAGGGGGCGATGAGATCTTGGCCGACTAGCCACCGTCGCAGGTCATCTGTGATTCCGTCTGGCAGCTCGATCCCGCGTGAGGACATCCTTGTCTCGAGCGCGTTGGCGAGTGCGTCGATGATCGCTGCACGATCGGTTCCAGCATGCAGCTTGCCGGTGAACAACAGGGCCTTCAGGAAGAAGTCCACGTCCTTCCGACGGACGGACGGCGCAGTGCCTTCAACGCGATCACGCACGTAGCGGGTGAGCAAGCTGACCTCTCGAAGGCCAACCTCGCCAGATCGTGCGTCGATGCCGACTGCTGTCCAAGTCGACTCCTCCAACGCCGTGACCATGGCATCCATGAGGTCCACCATGTCGTGCTTGGTCACTACGGGAACTGCACGGTCAATGCTACGAAGTTCCAGCACGGAGGGCGGCAGGCCGGGACCTGGCGTCGACGACAGGCTGCCGGAGGGCGGCAGGTCGTCGATCGTCGAGCCGGGAGGGATCACGTAGGTGGGCCCCTGCTCGAGGAGATCGACCCCCGGAACGGCCGCGCGAAGCAGCGCCTTGAACGTCACGAAACCGCCCCAGTCCCGCGTCACCTCCGCGCCGAATCGGCTCTGCAACGTGTGTGCGAGAGAGGCCAGGGGAGTGGGCTTGGTGAGCTCGGCCACGGCACGGCCCAACTCACTCATCAGATCGGTCCGCGAGATCGAGAGGTTCCGCGCTTCTGAACGGCCGTCGGTGCTCGGCTCGTCGCTCCCAGGTGAGGCCGAGCGGCCGGTGCCTGCGTCGTCCGATACTGCAGCTTGCACGGCGCGGTCCAGCTCGTTTCGGATGTCCTCGGCGATCGCATCGACGGTGGCCAGCAGGTTGGCCATGTGAAGGGCCAGGTCTTGGGCAAGGGGCGGAAGCCGTGCACCCGGCTTGTAGGTGTCCTCGTGCGTGAGTTCTCCCCAGGCATCCTGAAGAAGCGTCCTCACCTGCAGTTCGGCTCGATATGGGCGCGGGCCAAATCTCCCTGCTACTGGCGTCTCGATGTTGAGGTGATACGCCCGATAGCCGGACCCTTTGGGCTCGAGGTGGTACGGGCGTTCAGAGAGGGCTTCCACGACGATCGATGGGTTCGGCTCCTCGTCTTCCGTCGTGGGGAGTGCACCGAGGATTAGCTGGAGCCGTCTGATGTCCGACGTGTTGTTGCAGACGATGCGCAGTCCGATGAGGTCGTCGACAGCCAGAAGGATCGACTCACAGTCGGTGATTTCGTCTCGCTTCTTCTGGAGCAGCTTGTTCCAGAGCCGATTCGGATTCTTGATTCGTGATGCGTTCAAGCGGATCCTTCGGCGCTCGAACTCATCTAACTCTTGGTCGAGGATCTCGTTGAGTAGTCGAACGAGTTGCTCTTTGGCCGGCACCAGTCGATCGGCCGAGATGCGCTCGTACCAATTCTGGAACTCGGCGTACGTGAAATCGAACGGCGACGCCGGCTCACCGGCCGTCGCTACTCTGTCGAGCGACACGTGGACTCCCCTCTGATGGGGCGCCATCATGCCACGGGCTCGTTCGGTCCTGCTCGTCCCCCGGGGGTCAGAGGGAGGTGACGTGTGTTCCAGCCGAGTCCCGGCTCGGCGAGCGACAAGTCCCTGGTCTTCACAGTTCAGGGTCGCCTCAGTGCGGAGGCCAATGCTCTGTGATCGGTCGCGCTGTCTTGGGCTCTCCTCGAGGAACGGTGAGAACGGGGGACTGCTGCGCGTTTCGGTGACCCTTCACCCAGCAGTGTCGGGTGGCGACTTCAAGGGTCAGTTCGAGGCTGACGTGAATCGAGGGCTCCAGCGCATCGGTCCAGTGTCTCAGCGAGCTTCGAGAGCCAGGCTTGGTCGTAGACCGGCAACATCTGCTCATCGACGCTTTCGGTGAGGACCGCGGACGCCATCCTCATCGTTTCGATGAGCGATCCAACGAACTCGGTGCCGATCACGATTCCGAGCACCTGGTCCGAGGCGACCGTGGGGACAGGTTCAAAGGGGACGCCCATGCCTGAGGTCCTTTGCTTGGTTGCCTTCGATGGGCGAGCGTGGCAGGCCAAGCCGCGCAACCCGGGAACGACCCCTCGGCCAGCGCGTGCCCGTTGTTCTAGCACAACACGCGTCGAACGTTCTTCTAACGCAACTACGCTGCCGTCGTGGCCCGCCTCGTCGATCTGGACGACCTGCTCGATGCTCAAGACGTCGCAGAGCTGATTGGCCTGACGAATCCCGGTGGTCTACCGACGTATCGCGCTCGCTACGACGACTTTCCCGAACCCGTGTGGCGATCGCGCGGTGGGCGCTGCCAGCTCTGGCTCCGCCGAGACGTCGTCGGGTGGGCGCAGAAGACCGGGCGCCTGACCTGACGATGAGCGCTTAGCGATCTCGAGGGCGTGTCGCGCCCGCCAGGAGATCGAACGTGTTGAACATTGGGATGCTCGCATCCGGTGGAGGCGAGTACTACGTCGGCGAGGTCGCGACGTCGGCCGAGGACTACTACACGGGCCGAGGCGAGGCCGCTGGCCGCTGGGTTGGCTCGCTCGCCAAACAGCTCGAGCTCTCGGGAGAGGTCGATCCCGACGTGTTCCGACGACTGTTGGAAGGTCGCGATCCGCACAGCGGGGAGGTGCTCGTGTCGGCGGCTGGGTCGGCGTCGTTGGCGGCGGCGCGGCGTGGACCACCAGATCCCGGCGAAGCCGGAGATGTCCTCGATGTCGTCCAGGCCGCCGCTGCGATCAATCGGTCGACTCGGTACGTGCGGATGTTGTTGGACGAAGGGTCGCGACATGCCGAGCGGGCAGCGACCGACCCGACGGCCGAACCGCCGAAGTCGTACCTGGCCGGCAGCACCTCCGTCACCGAGAAGGGGACGGTGCGGTGGTCGGTACCGCGTGGCGAGGTCGATCGGTACCTCTCGTCTCACAAGGACAAACAGCATCGGGCTGCGTACGACGTGACCTTGCGACCGCCGAAGTCGGTGTCCGTACTTTGGGCGCTGGGTGACGAACGGATTCGCGCGGAGGTGCGCTCAGCTCACGCAACCGCGGTGGACTCCACGGTGTCGTATCTCGAGAGCCACGCCATCCGGGCGCGCGAGAAGGGGATCAAGGTCACCGACGGAGTGGTCGCCGCGGCGTTCGACCATCGGACGAGTCGAGCCGGTGACCCGCTTCTCCACACTCACGTTGTGACGGCCAACATGACCAAGGTGACCGACGGGTCATGGCGGACGCTCTACAGCCCGGGGCTGTTCGAACATGCCAAGGCCGGTGGCTGCGAGATCGG
>Ga0209023_10002401_pt1 | contig 23444 bp, 14 predicted proteins | sample LakOneMetagenome_FD_187468 | JGI IMG/M metagenome (GOLD analysis project Ga0209023, IMG submission 187468) | Freshwater and sediment microbial communities from Lake Erie, Canada (SPAdes) (version 2) | ecosystem: Environmental > Aquatic > Freshwater > Lentic | place: Lake Erie, Canada... | reverse complement strand
ACCAACCAGGAAGACAACGCATTGGCGAGCTGCGACAATGGCAGATTGACGGCTTCGCCCATCAGGCCCTTACGGTTGGCGGCAAGGTGTTCGCACGGTTCGCGCACGTCGACCAGCATCGTGCCGGGGTACTCGCGCATCAGCTCTCGCAGTCCGCCGGCGTCGAGGTGCATCTCAGCGGCGCCATGGCCCACCGGTGCAAGCGGGAAAGCCGCCATAACCTCGAAGTCTCCGTCGTCGCCGCACAACAGGACGTGAGCGGCAACGACGCCTTCCAGTTCCGCCGCGCGAAGGCTGCCGGTGAAGGCAAGCATTGCTACCTCGTCCTTCCTCTCGACGAGGTAGCAGATGCTTCCAGCCCCCGCCGGGATGCGCTTGAGCCGCCACTGGCCAACAACCAGGGTGTCGCCATCGAAAGGCCAGCTGGCGGCATCGGTGGTCGATAGTTCCGCCACGAGCGTGTGCTGGTGTCGCCTCAGGACCCCCTCGACCTGGATGCGGGAATTGGCCGAGGGGTCGATGGCCACTGCCGCTCCGGTGTCGGCGTCGAGCAGCAGCCAGCAATGCGTGGCGCCAGCGCTCACGAGCTTGATTCCGTCAAGGCGCTCGCCGCAGGCGTCGGCCACCAGGCCGCATTCCCGCAATGCTTGTCCGGCATGGATAATCCGCTTGCAAGCGGCGCTGATCGTGTCGAGATCAGTCGCCGGCCCGAATGACAAGCGCACAGCGTTCTCGCAGCGCCAGGCGTCCAATCCCATCGCTGCGAGCACATACGACCCTGCTCCTTTTGCTGCAGAACAAGCACTGCCGGCGGAGACATGAATTCCCGCCGCATCGAACACGTCCAGAAGCTGGCCACTGCTCACGCCAGGCACGGAGAAGTTTACGGTCGTCGGCAGGGACAAATTGAATGGGGTGTTGAAGACAATGCCGGGCAAACTGTAGGTCAGGGCAGCCACCACCATGTCGCGCAGCTCGGCCAGCTCGGCGCTGGTGCGGAATACCGTCCCATTTTCCAGCGCTTCCAAGACCGCGCCGAGGGCTGCGATTCCGGGCACGTTCTCGGTGCCGGAACGCAGGCCACATTCCTGCCCACCGCCCATCATTAGAGGCGTATACGGTGCGCCGGCGCGCACGTACAGCATCCCGACCCCCTTTGGTGCATACAGCTTATGTCCGGAAAACGGCGCGTAGTCGATCCGGGTGCGCGCCAGGTTGACCGGCAGCTTGCCCAGTGCCTGTACGCAGTCCACCAGCCACAAGGCGTCGCTATTTTCCAGTACAGCGCCGATGCCTTTGAGATCCGAGATCACGCCCGTCTCGTTATTGGCCGCCATGGTGCAGACCAATGCGGCATCGGGCGCCATGCGCGCCAACGCCTCAAGGTCGTGCCTGCCCTGCTGGTCGACCGGAATGCTGCGCAGTTCGAGGTGCAAACCAAGCACCTGGTTCCAGTGCGCCAGGCTTTCCGGCACCGCCTTGTGCTCGGTCGCGCCGTACAGCAACAGACTCCCACCAGGGAGACCGCGTTCGCACCTCTCCCTGATCGAGTACAGTGCCGACAGCACGGCGGTCTGTATCCCTTCCGTCGCCCCGCTATTGAACATCAGCCGGCCCTCGCCGACGCCCAGCAGGCGGCTGGCCCGACGGCGCACATCGTCCAGCACCGCTTTCGCCCGCAGTCCGACCGAATGCGCGCTGCTGGGATTGCCGAAGTTGCCGGTCAGGGCGCGCGTGACGGCGTCCACGGCTGCCGGCAGAACGGTCGTTGTTGCATTGCTATCCAAATAGAGATCAGTATTCATCGAAGCCGGTTGCCTTGTCGGATGAGGATTCAGGTAAGCCAGGACGCTCATCCGGCCACCAGTTCAGGTGAAGGCGCGAAGGTCTCGAGGTAGCGCTGGGCGTCGAGCGCGGCCATGCAACCGGAAGCCGCACTGGTGATCGCTTGGCGGTAAACGGAATCTTGCACGTCGCCCGCGGCGAACACGCCGGCCTTCGAGGTCATGGTCGCCATGCCTTCGCTCCCGGAACGGGTCTTCAGGTAGCCCGCCGCCATCTCCAGCTGCCCCTCGAATAGCAAGGTTTGCGGCTTGTGCCCGATCGCCACGAACACGCCTTGCGCCTGCAGTTGCGTCAGCGCGCCGGAGTTCGAGCGCAGGGTGACTCCCGTGACGCCAGCGTTGTCGCCGTGCACCTCGTGCAGTTGGCTGTCGAGTACCAGCCGCACCTTGCCTTCCGCAACCTTGGCATACAGGCGGTCGACCAGGATGGGCTCGGCACGAAAGCTGTCGCGGCGGTGCACGAGCGTCACGAGGCGCGCGATCTGGCTCAGGTAGAGCGCTTCCTCGACAGCCGTATTGCCTCCGCCGATCACGGCCACGTCCTGGCCGCGGTAGAAGAAGCCGTCGCAGGTGGCGCAGGCCGAGACGCCGCGCCCGAGGTAGGCCTGCTCGGACGGCAGGCCAAGATACTGAGCAGAGGCGCCAGTGGCGATCACCAGGGCATCGCAGGTGTAGGTGTCGGACTCGCCGATCAGCCGGTACGGGGTTTCATCCAATTTCGCGGTATGGATATGATCCACCGCGATCTCGGTGCCGAAACGCATGGCGTGCTGCTGCATGCGCTGCATTAGTTCAGGTCCCTGCACACCGAGTGGATCGCCGGGCCAGTTCTCGACATCGGTGGTGGTCATCAGCTGCCCGCCGGTCTCCATGCCGGTGACTAGCATGGGCTGCAGGTTGGCGCGTGCCGCATACACCGCGGCGCTGTAGCCGGCGGGACCGGAGCCCAGGATCAGAAGCCGGGCGTGTTTCGTCGTGTTCTTCATGGTGTCGCCTCTTTCATGCGGACTGCAAGTCAGCACGCTTGCAGAGATAGTGGGTCAGGAGGGGCACTGGCCGGCCGGTGGCCCCTTTTTCCTTTCCGGTACGCCAGGCGGTGCCGGCGATGTCGAGGTGGGCCCAGAGCTGGCCGCGGGTGAAGCGTTCGAGGAAGGCCGCCGCCGTGACGGCGCCGCCGCCCGGGCTGCCGATGTTGGCGAGATCGGCGAAGTTGGACTTGAGCTGCTCACCATAGGCCTCGTCCAGCGGCATGCGCCAGGCCTGGTCGCCGGTAGCGCGGCCCGCCTCCAGCAGCTCGGCGGCCAGCGCGTCGTGGGCCTCGTCCATGCGGGTGAACAGGCCGCTGTTGTGCTGCCCCAGGGCCACCACACAGGCCCCGGTCAGGGTCGCGATGTCGATCAGCACCCGCGGCTCGAAGCGCGCGGCATAGCTCAGCGCGTCGCACAGCACCAGGCGGCCTTCGGCGTCGGTGTTCAGCACTTCGATGCTCAGGCCGCTCATCGAGGTCAGGATGTCTCCCGGCCTGACCGCGTTCCCGGACGGCATGTTCTCGCAGGCGGCGATGATGCCGACGACGTTCAGCGGCAGCTTCAGTTCGCCGATGGCGCGGAACACGCCCAGCACCGCCGCAGCGCCGCACATGTCGTACTTCATTTCATCCATCGATGCCCCGGGCTTGATCGAGATGCCGCCCGAGTCGAAGGTCAGGCCCTTGCCGACCAGGACGATGGGCGCATCGCCGCTGTTCCCGCCGCGGTGCTGCAGCACAGCCATCGCGGGCGGCTGGGCACTGCCGGAGGCGACAGCGAGATAGCTACGCATCTTCAGCTCGGCCATCTCCACCGGCCCCAGGACCTCCAGCCCGAAACCGAACTCGCGGGCAAGCTTGCAGGCGCACTCCGCCAGATAGGCGGGGGTGCAGATATTCGGGGGCAGGTCCCCCAGTTCGCGCGCGTAAACGCTCCCCCGCGCCATTGCCTGCGCCTGCGCCAGCGTCCGCATGACGGCGTCCAGCGGCGCCACCGGCAATACCAGTTCGCGCACACTGGACGGCCGCGCTTCCTTCTCGCTCTTCAGGCTGTCGGGCCGGTAGGTCAGCCCTTGCGCGGCTTGCGCGAGGTGGCGTACGACCCAGTGGATGTCGCGGCCTTCGACCTGCTCCAGCGGCAAGGCCAGGATCGCATTGTGTGCACCGATGCGCGACAGGCAGGCCAGCGCTTCGCGCACGCCCTGTTTGAACGCTGCCTCGGTGAGCGCCGCGCCATTGCCGAGACCGACGAGAAGCACGCGCTGCGCCGCCGTGCCGGCAGGCTGGCGCAGCATGAGCGTGGTGCCGGGCTTGCCGCTGATGTCGCCCGACGCGAGGGCGTGGCTGACGGCGCCCGCAGCGTCCAGGGCCCGGGCCTGCGCCGTCAGGACGCCGCCTTCATGGATACCGACCACGATGCAGCCCGCCTCGGCGCGCGCCAATTCTTGTTCCCGCTCCGGGCCATAGGCGGGGTTCAGTGTGATGTTCAATGATGCCTCCATAGATGAAGCCCGCATGCTAGTGCGTTGCGGCCTGTCGCTGGCCGTACGCCACCACACAATTCCGTCGGCCTGTGCGGCTCGAATCGGCAGTACGGTTTTGCGGGCGCATTCGCTGCGATCCGTCTGGCAGCGGCACTCGATACAGTGGCCCGAAAACCTCGGTTTCCGTACCGATCGTAGAGAGGAATCCGCTTTACGATGCCGTTTTCTCCATCCAGGCATTCCATGACCCATCCCCTCCCCGCTCTCGACAGCCCTCCCGACTTTCCTGCCATCGATCCCGCTTCGATCGAAGCCGCCATCCAGGCCCTGATCGCCCGCGCCCAAGCTGCGCTCGCGCGCGCGGCCGGCGCGGCCGTTCCGGCATGCTACGAGGCGCTGTCGGCGGCGCTCGATCCGCAGCTGGAAGCGCTGAATGTCGCCTGGAGCGTGGTGGCGCAGCTGCAGGCCGTGGCCGATACACCTGCCCTGCGCAAGAGCTACCAGGCCTGCCTGCCGCAGGTCACGGCCTTCTACACCGCGCTGGGCGCGGACCAGGGCCTCTACTGGAAGCGGCGCGCCATCGCGGCCGGTGCCGATCTGTCGCCGCCGCGCCGAAGGGCGCTCGCGCTGGCGCTGCAGGCTGCGCAACTGTCCGGGGTCGAGCTGCTGGGCGCGGACAAGCAGCGCTTCGCCGCCATCCAGGATCGCTGCGCCGTGCTGTCCCAGCGTTTCGCCACCAACCTGCTCGACGCCACCGACCGCTACGCCTGCTACGTCCCCGAAAGCGAGATGGACGGCGTTCCCGCGGATGTCTTCGATGCGGCGCGCACGGCAGCCCGGGCGGAAGGCCGCGAGGGCTGCAAGCTGGGGCTGCAGCAGGCGGTCTACGCCCCGGTCATGCGCCACGCGTCGAACCGGGCGCTGCGCGAAAAGCTGTACCACGCGTTCACCACGCGTGCCAGCGAGTTCGGTCCGCCGGAACTCGATAACCTGCCGCTGATGAAGGAATTGATCGCGCTGCGCCAGCAACGCGCACACCTGCTGGGCATGGACAGCCACGCCCATGTCTCCCTGGCGTCGAAAATGGCGCAGGACCCGGAGCAGGTCATCGGCTTCCTGCAGGACCTGGCCAAGGCGGCGCGGCCGGCCGCCGTCCGCGAAATGGAACAACTCCGCAGCTTCGCCCGCGGTGAGCTCCGGCTCGCCACGCTGGAGGCATGGGATCTGAGTTTCGTGAGCGAGCGCCTGCGCCAGGACCGTTATGCCTTCAGCGAGGACGAGCTCAAGCGCTACTTCAGCGTCGGCCGGGTGCTGGACGGTTTGCTGACGCTGGTACAGGGCCTATTCGGTATCCGTATCGAACGCACCGAGCTGCCCGTCTGGCATGACAGTGTCCACGCCTACCGCGTGTGGCGCGAGGGGCAGGAACTGGGCGTGTTCTATCTCGACCTGTATGCACGTCCGGGCAAGCGCAGCGGCGCATGGGTGAACGGCCTGCAGCCGCGCTGGCGCAGCGATGAGCGGCTGCGCACCGCGCTCGCCTGCGTTGTATGCAACTTCGCACCGCCGGACGAGCACGGCGTGGCCCTGCTCGGCCATGACAACCTAGTGACCCTGTTCCATGAATTCGGCCACAAGCTGCATTTCCTGCTGTCGACCGCCGAGAAACTGGGCGTGTCCGGATTTTCCGGCGTCGAGTGGGACGCCATCGAGCTGCCGAGCCAGCTCATGGAGAATCTGGCCTGGCAGTGGGACGTGCTCGAGCCCTTGAGCGGCCATGCCGACGACGGCAGCAAGCTGCCGAGCGCCCTGTTCGACAGGATGCTGGCGGCGAAGAACTTCATGGGTGGCGTGGCGCTGCTGCGCCAGATCGAGATGGCGCTGTTTGACATGCGCCTGCATGCGGTTCCGGGCGCCGAAAACGACATCCTCGCCCTGCTGGAAAGCATCCGCAGCGAGGTCGCCCCGATGCCGGTGCCGGCCTACAACCGCTTCGCCAACGGGTTCACCCACATCTTCGCCGGCGGCTACGCGGCCGGCTACTACAGCTACCTGTGGGCCGAAGTCCTGTCCGGGGACGCCTGGAGCGTGTTCGAGGAAGCCGGCATCCTGCACCAGCCAACCTGGGACCGGTTCCGCGAAACGGTGCTGGAAGTGGGCGGCAGCCGTCCCGCCGCCGACAGTTTTCAAGCCTTCCGCGGCCGCGCCGCCAGCCAGGACGCCCTGCTGCGCCAGCGCGCCATCCCTACTCGATGACACCATTGCTGCTGAGCCTCGGCCGTTGGGTCGGCACCGACCCGCTGCTCAAGAATCCGGACTTCCGCCGCTACTGGCTGAGCGGTGTCCTGAACAACTTCTCCACCCAGATCAGCGGCATGGCGATGCCGCTCTGCGCCGCCCTGCTGCTGGGCGCGACGCCGGCCCAGATGGGCATCCTGGTGGCGATGCAGTCGCTGCCCTTCGTCCTGTTCGGGCTGCCCGCCGGGGTATGGCTGGACCGCAACCGCAAGCGCCCCGCCCTCCTGGGCTGCAAGCTGAGCTCGATGATCGCGCTGCTGAGCGTACCGGCGGCTTACTGGATGGGCCAGCTGTCCATGCCTTGGCTGTATGCCGTCGCCTTCACGATCGGCTTCGGCTTCGTGCTCGGCGGTAGCGCCGAGCAGGTGCTCCTGACGAATATCGTCGGCCGCGACGGGGTGCTGGCGGCCCAGGCGCGCTTCGCCAGCACGGATTCGGTCGCGCGCCTGCTCGGCCCGGGCATGGCCGGCCCCCTGATCCAGCTGCTCACCGCCCCGTTTGCCATCCTGGTCACGACGGCCGGCCTGGCGATGTCGATCACGGTCATGCGCACGATCCGCTTTCCCGACCCGCGTCCCGCGGCCAGCAAGCGCCATCCGGTGCGCGAAATGCGCAAGGGGCTGGTGTTCATCTGGCGCCACCCCGTCCTGTTTCCGCTGGCCTGGGGCATCGGGACCTGGAACCTGCTGTTCAGCGGGTATGCGGCGCTGAGCATCGTGTTTGCCACGCGCACCCTCGGCCTGTCGGCCGGGATGCTGGGCCTGGTGGAGGCGGCGGGCGGCGCGGGCATCCTGGCCAGCGCCCTGACCGCCACGCGTCTGACCCGGCGTTACGGCACCGGCGCGACGATGCTGGCCGGCTTCGGCGCGACGGCGGCGTGCTTCCTGCTGACGGCCTTCCTTCCCGCGCGCCTTGGCGGCAGCGCCGGTGCCAGCGCCTTCGCCTATGCCCTGCTCCTGATGCTGCGCGACTACGGCCTGATGCTGATGTTCATTCCTTACCTGGCGCTGCGCCAGAACATCACACCCAGCCATTTCCTAGGCCGCGTGACTGCCACCATGCGCTTCATGACCGTGGCCCTGTCTCCGGTCGGCGCGCTGGCAGCCGGATTCTGCGCCGAGCTGCTCGGCATGCGGCCCACCTTGCTGGGCGTCGGGGGAATCAGTGTCCTGCTGGTCTGGCTGCTGCGCAGATCGCCCATCGCAGGCATACGCTAGGCGATCCGCGCCATCCGGCTCAGGCCTTCTTGCGCGCTTCCAGAAGGCGACCCATCGCGGGCAGGGCCGGACTGTCCTGGGTGCGGCTGACATTGAAACGCATTTTGGTCTCATACCCGTTCGAGCGCGAAAACAGTTCGCCCGGCGCCATCAGATGCCCGTCCTTGTACAAGGCATCCGCGAGGGCCATGGCGTTCACCTGCCCGGGCAGCGTCGCCCAGACGTACATGCCGGCGTTCGGCCGCTGCTCGAAGGTACAGCCAATTGCTCCCAGCTGATCGATGACGGGCTGGCGGCATTCGTCGAGCCGGCTGCGCAGCTGGGCGCAATGGTGCCGGTAGCCTCCCTGCGACAGCAACTGGTAGACCACGCGCTCGTTCACCGAGGTTCCCGCGATGTCGCCGACGGTCCGGTAAACCTGCAGCCACTCGATGACCTTGGCGTTGGCGCAGACGTACCCGACGCGCATGCCGGGCGCGATGGTCTTCGAAAAACTGCTGACGTAGATGACGCGGTTCAGCTGGTCCAGACTGGCCATGCGCGTGACCGCGGTGGCCTCCGCCGGCGGCAGCAGGTCGGAATAACTGTCGTCCTCCACGATCGTGAGGTCGAATTCCTCGGCAAGGCGGAGGATCTGGAAGGCCTTGTGGGGAGAAATATGGCCCGATGTCGGGCTGTGCAGCACCGAGCTGCAGAAGAAGAAGCGCGGACGATGCTGGATACAGTATGCGCGCAGTGCTTCCAGGTTGGGGCCGTCGGCGTCGCGCGGAACGGTAAGCAGCTCCAGGCCGGAAGCCATCAGGCGGTCGCGCAACAGGAAGGGCCCCGGATCTTCGACCAGGACTGGCTCGCCGACCGTGCGCAGCATCGACTGGACGATCAGCTGGATGGCATGGGTCGCCCCCGAGGTCACCATGATGCGCGACGCCGGCGCGTCGATCTGGACGTCGCGCAGCTTGGCCTGCAGCTGCTGGCGCAGCGGCAGATAGCCCTGCACGTCGTTGTAGCCGATCAGGTTGCGTACACTGGCACGCGCCACTGCACGCAGTGCCTTGCCCAGTCCTTCCTCGTCCAGCCACTCCGACGGCAGGGAACCCAGCCCGGTGCCGCTCTCCAGGCCCACGGCAGGCTGCACCAGGCGGAACCGCCACCACTCGGGCAAGGGCTGCGAGCTCGCACTTTCGGTGGCGCCCCGCGCGGGACGTCCCTTGAGCTTGACGAAGAATCCCGATCCGGGACGCGACTCCAGGTGGCCGTGCGCCACCAGCTTGTCGTAGGCGCGCGCGACGGTGTCGCGGCTGACTTCACAAGCGTCGGACAGCTGCCGCACCGAATGCAGGCGCTGCCCCGCTGCCAGCTTGCCGGCGCGGATCTGGGCGACCACCATGTCGAAGATGCGGTCGACCAGGGACAGGCGATCATGCGGGCTCGCCACCTGGTCGAGTGCCTGCTTGTTCAATGTGATAACGGGATGGTGGCTCGGACGTCCCCGGGGCATGCGGCGCTCCTGCTCTGAAAAGGTGGCTGGCATTAATTTCGTACTGATGAATCAACCAGTACAGACCGGCAAATATCCGGCATGACTGTATCGATATGACGCTAGTATGACAGAAATTTATTATCTATATTACCTAGCACCAACCACAAAATCAGAAGGCGTCTACCATGTTTCGCAAGGATTCGAGTTTCGCCCCCCGTATGTTGCTGCTCCCCGCCGCCCTGGCCAGTGTATTCGCACTGAGCGGGACGGTTTCGACTGCCTACGCTCAGGAGACGGCGTCCGCAGGCACTTCCGTACCGGTCCACTTGTACGAGCTGAAGCCTGGCCCGCTGGTGCAGACCCTGGATGCGATCCAGCAGGCCAGCGGCCAGAGGATCGCCTTTGACCGCGCGGCGCTGGCACCGGCCCAGGCCGGTGCCGTGCGGGGCAACTTGAGCGCCGGCGCAGCCGTGGCACAGGCCCTGTCCGGCACCGGCTACATCATGAACGAGGATGGCAGCGGCACCCTGGTTGTCACTGCGCAGCAAGTGGTGGTCACGGCCAAACGCGACGAAGCGGAAACCAGTTTCAAGGCCAGCCGCTCCGACACGGCGACGCGCAGCGGGAGCAGCCTGCACCTGACCCCTGGCTCCGTCACGCTGATCACCGGCAAGGTGCTGGAAACCCAGCAGGTCACCGATGTGACCGAGGCCTTGCGCAACGTCAGCGGTGTATCCTTCAACCAGAACCCACAGGGCATCGCCAACTTCGAGATCCGCGGCTTCACCGCTTCGTCGACCTCGAACGGCGTCAGCGACCCGCATGCCACCACGCGCGGCGTTTATACGGTGGAGCGGATCGAAGTGCTGAAAGGACCGCAAGCGATCCTGTCGGGCGGCGACTCGATCGGAGGCGGGGTGAATATCGTGGTCAAGAAGCCACAGGCGGAGCCGATTCGCGACCTGACCCTGCAATATGGCAGCCGCCAGGACAAGACGGTGGCATTGGACCTGTCGGGCCCGCTCAGCGAGGACAAGCGCCTCACCTACCGGACCGTCGCCAGCGTTTCCGATGCAGAAGACAGCGACGCCGGTTTCGATGGCCGCGAACACCGGTCGTTCATGCAGGCCTTCCGCTGGAAAGACCGCCGTACCGACTTCACCCTCGGCGCCGAGTACACCAAGGGCCATACTCCGGTCATGCGCTACACCTTCGCGCTGCGCGACGGCAGCATCCTGCCCCCTCCCGAGCGCGTGCTGGGCCATCCGGCGGACGGGTTCGATTTCCGTAACCGCCGCGTGCACTACCAGTTGGAACAACAGCTCACCGAAAATGCCGTCCTGGTCAGCCGCCTCCAGCATGCGCGCGACAATTTCGATGTTCACGCGCTCTCGCCAAACGGCTTCAGCTATGCGGCGGGAGCAGCGCCGAATGCGCCGCGGGCCGACATGACCTTTTACGGATCGCGAAGCTTCCGGAACGACTCGACGACGAGCGGCGACCACTATCTGCGCCTGGGCCTGCGCACCGGCCCGTTGCGGCACAAGCTCTCCATCGGCTACAACCATACCGACCTCGACTATTCCCAGACCCAACTTTCAGGGCCCGATCTCAGTGTCCCCGTCTATGCGGCGACGCCCTATGTCTTCCAGGACTTGCGGCAAGGGGCCACGTCTCTCGTGGTTGATGGACACGACGGGCAGAACCAGAAAGCAGCCTACATCCAGGACCTGATCTCTTACGAGAAATGGAACCTGCTGCTGAACTGGCGGCGTAACCGCTATACGGTGAAAGACTCTGCATACACCTTCTACCCAGACAAATTCGTATACAGCGCGCCTGCCGAGATCACCTATTCGACCACGCCCGGCGCCGGCATCGTCTACCAGCTTACCGACCAGACCACCCTGTACGCCAGCTATGCGCAAGGCTTCGATCCGCAGAACTTCCTGCAATGCGGCGGCGGCGTCGTGCCGCCGAACGAGACCCGCAACCGTGAAGTCGGCGCGAAGTTCGACCTGCTCGACAGCCGCTTCGCACTGACGACCAGCCTGTTCTCGATGCAGCAATCGAACAGCCTCGTCTACTTCCAGCCCGGTAACTGCTACAACGTGCGCGACGCCCAGCGCACGCGGGGCGCGGAAATCGACGCCCAAGGACGCCTTGCTCCTGGCCTGGAGGCGGTGTTCAATTACACCTACACCAAGATCGAGGACGTCGGCAGCAGCACGGCCGTGTTCCCGGGGCGGCCCAAGCACAAGATGAGCCTGTGGGCGCTGTACGACTTCCAGTCCGCTGCGCTGAAAGGCTTTAGCGCCGGCCTGGGCGTCAGCGCCAGCAGCCGGTCACTCGGATCGCGGGACCCGCGCGCACAGTTCCACCTTCCCGGCCAGGCGCAGGTCGATACCAGCCTGCGCTACAGCGGCGGCCCCTGGGCCCTCACCTTCGGGATCACGAACCTGTTCGACCGGACCTTGTACTCGACCACGGTCAGCAACAGCTTCATCCCGGTCAATGCGGGCCGCGCGTTCATGCTGACGGTGAAGCGCAGTTTCAAGTAACAGCCTCTGGTAGACGAAAGAACGTATGCGTGAACATGTGCAGGATCCTCCCAGGCCCAAGCTTCGCACCCTGGTTTTCAGTTTCTGGCGCGAATCGCGGAGCTGGCAAGCCTACCTGATGCTGGCAGTCGTGCTGACCATCATGTTCGGCTCGGCCTCGCTCCATATCTGGGCCAACAAGCTGTCGGGCGAGGTAACGGACGCCCTGATCAGCATGAAATGGGAGCGCATCTGGCCGGTCATGGCACTGACCGTCGTCGCGGGTCTCATCGCTGCCGTGACGATGGTCGTGAACACGGCGCTGCAAGGCCTGATCGACCTGCGCTGGCGCACCTGGCTGACCGGGAAGCTGCAGCGCGAGTGGCTCGGCGCGCATGCGTTCTACGATATCGAGCGCGAAGGCGTGCTGACCAATGCCGACCAGCGGATCGCCGAAGACGTCAGGATGTTCACGGATCAGACGCTCACGCTCTCGCTCAACTTCCTGGGCGTGATCGTCAACGTCGTGACCTACTCGGCCCTGCTGTGGGGACTGTCGGGCATCCTGCGCTTTAACGCCGGGGGCGTCGGCTTCGCCATCCCGGGCTACATGGTGTTTATCGCCTTCGCCTACAACTTCACCCTGCTGGCGCTGGTGCACTGGGTCGGCAAGCGCATGATCGGCCTGAATATGGAACGCCAGGGCGTCGAGGCCGACTACCGCTTCGCCGCCATGCAGGTGCGCGAGAATGCCGAGCAGATTGCCTTCTATGGCGGCGCGGAGGCCGAGCGCTCCAGGCTGACGAAGCTGTTCGCAAAGATCCGTTTCAATACGGTGTCGCTGATCGCACGCCAGGCCAAGATCATGATGACCCAGTCCGTGTATGGCCACCTGTTCACCGGCTTGCCCATTTTGGCGGCGCTGCCGCGCTACCTGGCCGGCGAGCTCACGATGGGCGGCATCACCCGGGTCACCGGCGCTTACGGCATGTTGAGCAACTCCCTGAACTTCTTCGCCCAGGCCTACCAGGGCTACGCCAGTTGGCTGGCGAATGCCAACCGCGTGCGCGACCTGCAGTGGGCGATCCACAAGGCCCAGCAGCGCCGGAACGGTTTCGAGCTGGCGCACAAGCCTTCTTCGGCCCTGACGACCGGGACGCTGACGGTGCGCGATCCGCTGCAGCGCATCCTGACCGAGGTCGGACCACTGCGCTTCGCACCGGGCGAGCGCTGGATGGTGCGCGGCCCATCGGGTGCGGGCAAGAGTACGCTGCTGCGCGTGCTGGCCGGCCTGTGGCCTCATGGCACCGGCAGCGTGGCCATTCCCGAGAGCGCCAGGCTGATGTTCGTGCCGCAGCGCAGCTACCTGCCCAGCGGCCCATTCAAGCAGGCGATGTGCTACCCGCATTCCCAGGATGCCTTCGACGATGCGCACTGCAGGCAAGTACTGACCTACTGTGGGCTCGACCACCGTATTCCGGATCTGTACGCCTTCGACAACTGGCAGCAGCAGCTGTCCGGTGGCGAACAGCAGCGTGTGGCCTTCGCACGCGTATTGCTGCACGCTCCCGACTTCGTGTTCCTGGACGAAGCCACCAGCGCGCTCGACCCGGCGCTGGAGACCCGTCTGTACACGGCGCTGACTGAAGCACTGCCCACGGCGACCATCATCAGCGTCGCCCACCGCGCCGAACTGGCCCGCTTCCACGACCGCGTGCTCGAGATCCGCCCGCACACCGAAAACTGTACTGAGGCGCTCACGCAGAGTGCCTGACAGAATAGGCTTGATCCGTACTGATTCTGGGCGGCCGGAGCAGCTATTCTGCTCTGGTTGGCCTCACCTACCTTTAATAAGAGAAAACACATGAGCAAGAACATCATCAAGGCGACCGACGCCTCCTTCGAGGCGGACGTCCTGAAAGCACCTGGCGTCGTACTGGTCGATTTCTGGGCCGAATGGTGCGGCCCCTGCCGTGCGCTGGCCCCAATCCTCGACGGCCTGGCCGACGAATACCCGGAAATCCGCGTGGTCAAGGTCAACTCCGACGAAAACCGCGCGGTCTCCGAGCAATGCAAGGTGCGCGGCCTGCCCAGCCTCCTGCTGTTCGTCGACGGCGTGGAGCGCGAGCGCGTGCTCGGCCTGACCTCGAAGACCCGCCTGGCGGCCTTGGTCGACCAGCACCTGGAGGCGTGAGCATGGGGACCGCATTCAATGGCAGTACCGAAGCCAAATCCGCACTGGTCGGCCGCCTGGCCGCCCATGCCGACGCCAAGCGCCTCGTGCCGGGCGCTTTCCGCTGGTCCGGCGAGCAGGGCAGCCTGGTCGGCTGCCTGCTCGAAAACCCTGACCCGGCCTGCTGGGAAACCGAACTCGGCCTGCCGCAATGGCTGGCCCTTGTGGCCGACAAGCTGGCCGAAGGCAGCGGCTCGCCGGAAAGCGCAGCCGCCCTGGGCGCCCGCCTGCTCCAGGCGATCCGCCCGGGCGTCGACCTGGAACCGGTCGGCAGCCGCTTCATCCTCCGGCTTCTCGCCGACCTGCAGACGCGCCTGAGCGCACCGGCCGGGACGGCGGCGCAGGCGTTGGCCGAGGTGGAGCAGCTGCACCGGAGCGTGGCGGCTGGCGAGCAAGTCCCGGCCCCGCAGTGGCGTGCGGTGCGGCGCGCCGCCACCGCCGCCACGGACGAGCTCAAGGCGGAAGACGAACAGGCACTCGCCCTGCTGAAATGCGTCGAGACAGCGGCGTGGAATCCGGCCAGCTCCCCCGTCGTGGTCTACGACACGCTACGCACCTGGGTCGAGGCGCGCACCTTGATCGCATCGATCGATGCGGGCTGGCGCAGCGACTACGAGCCGACCCTGCGCGCTCACCTGCAGGAGATGTTCGAGACTTACATCAAGGACAATCCCGAGCTGCAGAAGACCAAGACCGTCTTCGACTTCCTGGAGGAGCATTATCCGGACGATGCCCGCATGATCCGCGTAAAGAACCAGGTCGATCGCGATGCGCACAAGGATGCCTATCCTTACGCTGCCGACCTGCTGATCGACCTCCTGAAGGCCGCCTGAACCATCCCTCCGCCGGCGGCTTCCCTGCCGCCGTGCCGTTTTCCGGAACGACCATGAGCCCATTCGAACTGCTGCGCACCCACTCCATCCCCTCGCTCCAGGCCACCCTGGAGGAATACCGCGACCCTTCGACCGGCGCGCGCCACATCCACCTGGCGAACGACGAGGCCGACCTGGCCTTCCTGGTCGCGTTTCCCACCGTGCCCGACAACAGCGACGGCCGCGCCCACATCCTCGAGCACCTGGCCCTGTCGGGTTCCGAACGCTACCCGGTGCGCGACCCCTTCTTTTCCATGATGCGGCGCTCGACGGCCACCTTCATGAACGCGATGACCTATGCCGACCGCACGGTCTATCCCTTCGTCAGCACCGACGCCCGCGACTATTTCAACCTGCTCGACGTCTACCTGGACGCCACCTTCTTCCCCAAGCTCGATTACCTGAACTTCCGGCAGGAAGGCTGGCGCCACGTGCTCGACGGCGGCAAGCTGGGCTACCAGGGGGTGGTGTTCAACGAAATGAAAGGCGCCTTCGCCGATCCGGGCCGGGCCCTGTACCACGGCTTGCTGGCCAACCTGTTCCAGGGGACCACGTATGAAGTCGTCTCCGGCGGCGACCCGCTGGACATTCCCGACCTCAGCCATGCCGCGCTCAAGGAATTCCACTCCAGTCACTACCATCCGTCCCAGGCCGTGTTCATGACCGCCGGTCCGGTGCCGGCCCGGGAGATCCAGCAACGCATCGCCGAGCGCGTGCTGTCGCGGCTGACCGGCAGCGCGCCCTTGAAGATGCCGCAGCTCGCAGCGCTGGAAGCGCCGCGCCAGGCGTCCATCAAGGTCCCGGCACAGGCAGGACGCGACGACGGATTCGGCATCCAGTTCGCCTGGATCCTCGGCGAGTCGGCCGACAGCAGCGTGTTCCAGCAGGCCCGCTTGCTGGAAGCCGGCCTGCTCGGCGATGCCTCCGCGCCGCTGCGCAAGGTCATGGAATCGGCCGGCTATGGCCGTCCTTCGCGCATGAACGGCATCGACGACAGCGCGCGCCAGCTCGCCTTCCACCTCGGCATGGAAGGGCTGGAGCAGCACCAGGTGGCCGATGCCCAGATCCGCATCTGGGGCGCGCTCGAGCAAGCCGCGCAGAGCGGCGTGCCGGAAGCCGTCCTGCGCGCGGCGCTGCGCAACATCCGCTACCAGCAGCGCAACACGGCAAGCGGCCAGATGCCGAATGTCCTGATGCGCATGTTGACTGCGGTGCCGGTGGCGATGCGCGGCGGCGAGGTGAAGGATTCCTTCGACAGCGAACGCGCGCTCGGTCAGCTGGAACAGCGGATCGCCGAGCCGGGCTTCTTCGAGGGCCTGGTGCGTGGACTGCTCGAGTCGCCGGCGCGCCTGACGGCCACCGTCGTCCCCGATCCGGAATATTTCGCGAAACGCGACGCGGCGGAAGCCGCGCGCCTGGCGCGCGAGCAGGCCGGCCTGAGCGCAGCCGACCGCAGCCGCATCGAAGCGGACAACGCCGCACTGCTGGCGCTGCAAGACCAGTCGACGGATACCTCGGTCCTGCCGCGCATCACGCCGCGCGATGTCTCCCCCCAGCCGCGCCCCCTGCCGCAGCTCGCCCCACACACCGGCTGCCACGCCGTCTCGATCGCCTCCAACGGGATTTCCTACGCGCGCGTGCAATACGATGTCACGGCGCTCGATGAGCAGGACTGGCCCTGGCTACAGCTGTACGTCGACCTGCGCCGGGACCTGGGCGTCGGCGAGCGCAGTTACGACCAGGCCGACGCCTGGCGCCAGCAGGCGGCGCCCGCCTTCGGCCTGCAGCTGTCTCCGGTGCTGAACGACGGCGCGCTGCGGCTGGCCCTGAGCTTCCAGGCGAGCGGCCTGCGCGAGGAGCAGGGAGGAATCGCCGATGTCATCCGGGCGTATGTCGGCAGCCCGCGTTTCGACGAGTTCCTGCGTATCGCCTTCCTGTGCACGCAGATGGCGCAGCAACGGATCAAGAACCTGGCCCAGATGGGCGACCACTACGCGAACCTGGCTGCGGGCGCGCCCGGCTCCCCCCTGCGCTATTTCGAGAACGCCACGGCCGGCATCGGCTACCTGCCCTTCGTCACCGGCCTCCAGGTCCGCGCCGCCACCGAGGAAGGCGTGGCATGGATCGCCTCCCAGCTGGCGCGCATCCATGCTCTGGTGACCGCATCCCCGGCAACCGTCATCTGCGCCGGCAGCGGCGCCGACGCGCAAGCGCTCGCGGAACTCGTCGCCATGCCGGCGCAAGGCGCCGGCAGCGCTGCGACCGCTACAGGTGCGCTGGCCGGTGTGCCCGCGGATTGCGCGCTGCACGTACCGAGCCAGGTGAATCACTGCCACCTCGCGTGGCCGGTGCCCGACGAACGCCATCCGGACGCGCCGGCGCTGGCGGTGGCGGCCGAACTGCTGACCCACCAATTCCTGCATACAGCGATCCGCGAAAAAGGCGGCGCGTATGGCGGCGGGGCCAGCTATGTTCCGGGCGCCGGCATCTTCGCGATGAAATCCTTCCGCGATCCGCGCCTGGCGGGCACTTACGCCGACTTCGCGTCGGCCCTCGACGGCCTGGAGGCAGCGGTCTTCCCGGACGAGCAGGTTGAACAGGCCATCATCTCTGTGATCAAGGGCCTGGACCGTCCCGCGTCCCCGTTCGATGCCGTGCTGCTGTCCCTGAACCTGCAGCGACGCGGCATCGGCGCCGCCGACCGCGCCCGCTTCCGCACCGGGGTGCTGAACTGCACTGCGGACGCAGTCAAAGCCGCGGCGGACCGGTGGCTGCGCACGCGCACACCGAATCGTGCCGCCTTCGCCGGCGACAAGGCTCAGGATCTGGCAGGACTGATGCTGGTCGACCTGCTCGCCCTGACTGTGCCGGACCAGCTGGCTGCGTGAGAAGCATGATCGCCATTGCCCTATCTGGCCTGGCGGTCGGATTGATCCTCGCGCTCACTGGCGCTGGCGGCGGCGTGCTAGCGGTGCCCTTGCTGGTCTACGGCGCCGGCATGAGCATGGTCCAGGCCGGCCCGGTCGCCCTGGTCGCGGTCGGCCTTGGCGCCGCCGCGAGCGCGGTCCTCGGTTTGCGCGACTGCACCGTGCGCTACCGGGCCGCGTTGCTGATCGCAGGTTGCGGCATCCTGCTCGCGCCGCTGGGCCTGTGGAGCGCAAAGCAGGTCGGCAGCCGCTGGCTGTCGGCCCTGTTCGCGCTCATCTTGCTGCACGTGGCGCGCAACAGCTGGCGGCGCGGCGCGGGCTGGCAGCCCGCTGCCGGCCGCCAGCCGGCTTGCAGGCGCGATCCTGCTACCGGCCGCCTGCGCTGGACGTCCCGCTGCGCACGTGAGCTGTCCGTCTCCGGCGGCCTCGCCGGCCTGTTGTCCGGGCTGCTTGGGGTGGGCGGCGGCTTCGTCGTCGTTCCGGCCTTGCTCCGCGCCACCGACCTGCCCGTGGCCTCGATTGTGGCGACCTCGCTGTCGGTGGTCGCCCTGGTGTCGCTGAGCGGCGTTGCGGCAGGGGTCGCCAGCGGCGCCGTGGCCTGGCAACTGGTGCTGCCCTTCTGCGCCGGCACGCTGGCAGGCATGTTTGCCGGACGCACGCTCGCCGGACGGCTGCCCGAGAGCACCATCCACAAGGCCTTCGCCGCCCTGGCGGCGCTGACTGCGGCCGCCATGCTCGCCGGCGCGCTGCTGTACACCTAAATGTTGAGAAAGCCATGAACCCGATCCAGCTATTCGATACCGAATCGTCGACCTTCACCTATGTTCTGGCTGCTCCCGGCAGCCTCGACGCCGCCATCATCGACCCCGTCGCCCAGCATCTCGAGCGCGACCTGGCGCTGCTCGAGCGTCTCGGCCTACGGCTGGCCTATGTTCTCGAGACCCACGCCCATGCCGACCACGTGACCTCGGCAGGTGCGTTGCACCTGCGTACCGGCGCCAAGGCCGCTACGCCGAGCGGCTGCGGCATCCAGGGGGCGGAGCTGCAGCTCGAAGACGGCGCCGCCATCTCCTTCGGCGCCAGCGACACCATTTACGCCGTGCATACGCCCGGGCATACCGCCGGCAGCATGAGCTTCCTGTGGCGCGGGAATGTCTTTACCGGCGACACCCTGCTCATCGACGGCTGCGGCCGGACCGACTTCCAGGGAGGCGACGCGCGCGCCCTCTATCACAGCATCACGGGCAAGCTATTTGCGCTGCCGGACGACACGAGGGTCTGGCCTGGCCACGATTACCAGGGCCGCACCGTGTCCAGCATCGGCTGGGAAAAGCGGCACAACAAGCGCCTGGCTGGCCGCGACTGCGCAGAGTTCGCCGAGCTGATGGATAAGCTCGATTTGCCCAGGCCGAAATTGATTGACGTTGCCGTACCTGCCAACCGCAAGCTCGGCCTGCCGCAGAACCCGGTCATGCACCAATCTTGAATTGAAGGAACCGAAGTGAACAATTGGACCTTGCGACTGCACCAATCTCAAAGGCAGCGGCAAACCAATAGCAAAGAACTGCTACCTTTGCCGAGAGATATCCGCGACGGACTCTCGCTGCAGTATCACCTCCACCTCGAGATCTTGCGAGCAGGGAGAGGAACGCTGTTTTCTCTCCAGTTGCTGATGCGCGTTGCGCTCGGCGCCGCGATGTTGCAGCAGCTTGGTTATGGGAAAAGCATGGATTCGACGATCGAAGCGCTCGAAGACGCGGCCAAGCGGGCTCTGGACAGCTGGGGAGAAGGCGAATACCGCTTCGACGCAGAGACGTACCGGCACTTCGCGCGACTGGTCACCCATCACGACGGGCAACTCGAACACGCACCGGTCAAGGCTTTATCCTATGTCGAGACCAAGCTCGCCCAGTACAGCAAAGCGGCCTGACGCATGATCATCGGCCCTGCTTCCATCCAGCCTGATCCTTTCGCATCATCGACGCCATGACGAGCTCCAACCCTCCTTCGCTTGCCGCGCACCGCCTTGCCGCACTACGCGCGGCCATGCGCAAGCGCGGTATCGACGCCTTCATCATTCCTTCGAGCGACCCGCACCTGTCGGAATACCTGCCCACCCATTGGCAAGGCCGCGAATGGATGTCCGGCTTCACCGGCTCGGCCGGAACCTTCGTCGCGACCGCGCAATTCGCCGGCGTCTGGACCGACAGCCGCTACTGGACCCAAGCCGAATCCGAGCTGGCCGGTTCGGAGATAGAGCTGATGAAAAGCACCGACGCACGCCCGGCACACGTGGACTGGCTGGCGGAAAACCTGCACTCGGGAGGCACGGTTGCTGTCGATGCCCGCGTGCTGGGACTGGCCGGCATGCGCCTGATGGCGGACGCTCTGGAAGCGCGCGGTATTCGCCTCCGCACCGAACTTGACCTGCTCGACGGCGTGTGGGAGGACCGCCCGGCCCTGCCGGACAGCCCGGTATGCGAGCATCTTCCGCCCTATGCGACGGTCACGCGCGCGAGCAAGCTGGCGGCGATCCGCGAAGCGATGCGCAAGCTGGGCGCAGACCATCATCTCGTCTCTACCCTGGACGACATCGCCTGGCTGCTCAACCTGCGCGGCAGTGACGTTAGCTTCAACCCGGTATTCGTGTCCCATGTGCTCATCAATCCGGAGCGGGTGAAGCTGTTCATCGGTGAGGATAAGCTGACCCCAGCGCTGCTGCGCAGGTTGGAGGCCGACGGCGTGCACGTGGCACCCTATGCCAACACGGCGCATGCGCTGGCTTCGCTGCCGGACGGCTCCGTCGTCCTCCTCGATCCGCGCCGAGTGACGGGCGGCATGCGCAAGGCAGTGGCGCCAGGCGTGCGCGTCATCGAAGGCATCAATCCGAGCACACTTGCGAAGTCGCGCAAGGAAGACGCCGAGGCGGCCAACGTGCGCACTACCATGGAAAAAGATGGCGCGGCACTGTGCGAGTTCTTTTCTTGGCTCGAAGCAACGCTGGCCGATGCCGGCTGTGCACCTGTGGACGAAGCCGACATCGACTTCCAGATCACGGCAGCGCGTGCACGCCAACCTGGCTTCGTGAGCCGGAGTTTTGCCACCATTGCCGGCTTCAATGCGAACGGCGCCATCGTGCATTACCGCGCCACCCCGGGCAGCTGTGCCACCATCGAGGGGGACGGCTTGCTGCTGATCGACTCGGGCGGCCAGTACCTGGGCGGGACCACCGACATCACCCGCGTTATTCCGGTCGGCACGCCTTCCGAAATCCAGAAGCGCGACTGCACCCTGGTTCTCAAGGGCCTGATCAACCTGTCGGCCACGCGCTTCCCGCGCGGCACCCGCTCGCCAATGCTGGACGCCTTCGCGCGCGCCCCGATCTGGGCTGCCGGCATCGACTATGGTCATGGCACAGGCCACGGCGTCGGCTATTTCCTGAACGTGCACGAAGGCCCGCAGTCGATCTCGCAACTGGCGATGCCTGGGCCGGATACGGCAATGGAACCGGGCATGATCACCTCGATCGAGCCAGGGATTTACCGTCCGGGACGCTGGGGCATTCACATCGAGAACCTGGTGCTGAACCGCAGCGTCGAGACCACCGAGTTCGGCGAATACCTGGCTTTCGAGACGCTGACCTTGTGTCCGATTGACACCCGCTGCCTCGACATAAGTATCCTGCGGTCCGACGAAGTCGCCTGGCTGAACAGTTACCACGCGACCGTACGCGCGCGCCTGACGTCGCACGTGGAAGGCTCCGCGCACGATTGGCTGATGTTGCGGACGAGGGCGATTTAAGTCGACACAGGCTAAAGCATTAACGATCGCTCGACGGCATGATGTTCAGCTTCACGTTCAGCGGGCAGTGCTGTCTCATTGAACCGTACAGTACTCCGATAGCCAAGCGTAGCCGCACGTGAATGACGTCGATTGTACACCTTCAGGATCTATCTTAATCATTCAAAGTCGCTCGAAGTTTGCCCTTATCTTCGGACGACGCTGACTGTCAGCATCGGTTCGGCCGCAACAAAAATGCGTCTACAAGGAGGTTTGTCTCATTATTATTGAGGCTTATCCTTGCGGCTGTACCAGTCGATGACCGCCACCAGATAGGCGAAGCCCCGAGCCAAGCTTTCGGCCATGTAGATATCGGTCGGGAAGTTGCTGCGTTCCGTGACGATGACCTTGCGCTGCGTGCCTGCGCCCTGCGCCTGCAGGTGGATCGCGGCGGCCAGCCAGCGCCTTGAACAGGTTCAGTGAGGTGCTGTCGGTAACGGCCACTTCGCCGGCGCGTACGCCAAGCAGCGGGGCCAGGCGGTCGCCCAAGCTTCGGCATATCAAACCAGCCGGCCGTATTCCAGCTCTTGATCAGGTCCTGGCGCGATTCGCGTGCGACAAACTTCCTGGGCACGCGCAAGGGAGGTTTTCGGCTGGGCGCCGAGCGAATTGCCGTCCAGGTAGATCAGGCCTGCGGGCAGGTCGAAGCGCTCGCACAAGGAGCGGAGCAGGTCGTAGTCATCGCGGGCCAGGCAGGCCTCGCGAGTTGAGGTAAACGGTCATGCGGGTTCCTCGTTGGGCAGGGCGCGCAGGATGGTGCGCACCGGGCTGGCGTCCATACCAGCGAATTTCAGGGGCAGCGCGATCAGCTCTTAGTCGCGTCCGGACGCCTCATTGAGGATCACGCTTCCGAAGTTGGCCATGCGGCCGACGCGCATAGGTTTGCCATCAACCAGCATCCGCACACTGCTCTTACCACGGAACCTCACATTGCCATTGGATACGGTCACCGAGGCGCGCTCCCCTCCTGACACCAGTTCGAGGCCGCTATCGCATCGGCCCGAAACGGAATGAGTTGAGCATGATGACGCGTGCGTGGCGTACGATGGAAATTCTCAAAAATTACCTCTCACTTCGAACGCCCAGACGGTTCAAGCAGCCTTGACCACTCCCCGTTTCAGCTGGTCCCGCTCGATCGATTCGAACAAGGCCTTGAAATTGCCTTCGCCGAAGCCGTCGTCGCCCTTGCGCTGGATAAATTCGAAGAACACCGGCCCCAGCTGGGTCTCCGAGAAGATCTGCAGCAGCAGGCGCGGCTTGCCGTCGACCACCGAGCCGTCGAGCAGCAGGCCGCGTGCCTGCAGTTCGTCCGGATTCTCGCCGTGGCCGGGGATGCGGCCGTCGAGCATCTCGTAATAGGTGGCGGGCGGCGCGCTCATCAGCGGCACGCCGGCCGCGCGCAGGGCGTCGACGGTGGTGACCAAGTCCTCGGTCAGCAGGGCGATGTGCTGGATGCCTTCGCCGTTGAACTGCATCAGGAATTCCTCGATCTGGCCGCCGCCGGCCTTGCCTTCCTCGTTCAACGGAATCCGGATCTTGCCATCGGGCGCAGTCATCGCCTTCGAGGTCAGGCCGGTGTACTCGCCCTTGATGTCGAAGTAGCGGATTTCGCGGAAGTTGAACAGCTTCTCGTAGAAGCCGGCCCAGAAGGCCATGCGGCCGCGGTAGACATTGTGGGTCAG
>Ga0209023_10002400_pt1 | contig 23446 bp, 25 predicted proteins | sample LakOneMetagenome_FD_187468 | JGI IMG/M metagenome (GOLD analysis project Ga0209023, IMG submission 187468) | Freshwater and sediment microbial communities from Lake Erie, Canada (SPAdes) (version 2) | ecosystem: Environmental > Aquatic > Freshwater > Lentic | place: Lake Erie, Canada... | reverse complement strand
GTCGGCCCTGCTCGGAACCTTCGAGCGGGCCGGATTCCGCGAGGTCAGGACGCCAACCCTGGAGTACGCCGACGCTCTCGAGCTCGGCGACGGAAACTCGGCCGGTTCCGCCTACCGCTTCTTCGACGAACGGGGCGAGCTGCTTGCCCTCCGGACCGACATGACGATCCCGATCGCCCGGCTGGTCGCCGACCGCTATCGCGACATCGATCCGCCACACCGGCTCAGCTACTTCGCCAACGCCTACCGGGCAGTCACTCCGCAGAGGGGCGAGCTGCGCGAATTCGGACAGGCCGGAGTGGAGCTGATCGGGGTTCCGGGTCACGGCGGCACCGCCGAAGTGGTCGAACTGCTCGATCGCTCGCTTTCCGCTGTCGGACTAGGCGAATCGGTCATCGGCCTCGGTCACTCGCAGCTCTGGACTTCGCTGCTTGAAGACATCGGAGCCAGTCCCGATCTGACGACCCGGGTTTCCGGCCTGCTGGTCGATCACGATCTGGTCGGGGTCGAGGTGGCCCTGGGGCAGTCAGGAGAGCTGGACGGGGAGAAGGTCGCCCAGGCAGTCAGGCTCAGCCAGCTCCGCGGTGGTGCCGAAGTGTTCGAGGAAGCGAGGGGCTTCGGAGGTCCGAAGTTTGCCGACGCACTCGGCCGGCTGAGTGGAACCTTCGATGAGATCTCGGCCCGTTCGATCAGCCGCCAGGTCCTGCTCGACCTCGGCATGTTCCGTGACATCGGCTACTACACCGGTTCGACCATCGAGGTGTATGACGGCGCGGTGGGCGAGATCATCGGCGGCGGTGGCCGCTACGACGGCCTGATGAGCAAGTTCGGACTCGAGCTGCCCGCGGCCGGATTCACTCTCTACATCGAGCGGATACACAAGGCCCAGCTCGAGCGGGGCGGGGTCAGCCGACAGATGGATACCGACGCGGAGGCAGGCAGCGATGTTTGACCAGCTGCGCGATCCCGACGGCAAGCTGAAGCTCGCGGTTCCGCGTGGAGCGCTGCTCGGTGAAGTTCTCGACCTGCTCGATCAGGTCGGCATCGAGACCACCGAGGTCCGGGGTGACTCCCGCTCGCTGGTCTTCGACGGTGGCGAGCTGATGCTGATCACCATGCGTCCTTCCGATGTTCCGACCTATGTCTCGGCCGGTGCCGCCGACGTAGGAATAACCGGCAAGGACGTGTTGCTCGAGCAGGGAGACCGTTCGGTCTACGAACTCGTCGATCTGGGAATCGGACCGTGTCGGATGGTTCTTGCGACCCAGAAGGGCGATGTCGCCCCGACCGAGCACCAGCGACGGCTCGGAATGATGAAGATCGCGACCAAATACAAGCGGATAGCCGAGCAGTACTTCGCCGAGCAGGGCCGTCAGGTCGAACTGGTCGAGGTCAAGGGATCGATCGAGCTGGCCCCGCTGGTCGGACTGGCCGACGGAATCGTCGATCTGGTCGCCACCGGTCGCACCCTGGCCGAAAACAACCTTGAAGTGCGTGAGGAGATCCTTAGCAGCACCGGCCGGCTTGTCGCCAACCGGGTTTCGTACCGGATCCGCCGCGAAGAAGTCGACGGTCTCGCCGCCCGGCTGCGTGAGGTCGTGGCCGGCCCGGGAGAGTCGTGAAGTCGCGCCGTCTCCAGTGGGCGGCCCCGGACCAGCTCGTCGGGGAAATCCGCGAGTACCTCAGTCATGAAGAACGTTCGGTTGACGTCAGCGGGATCGCTGCCGAAGTCGCCGAACGCGGCGATGCCGCACTGCTCGAGCTGACCGCGAAATTCGATGCCCCTGAAGCCGACGGTCTGAGTCTGAGAGTCGGGCAGGACGATGCTCTGGCGGCGCTCGAAGAGCTCGATCCGGCCGTACGCGAAGCTCTCGAGATCGCAATCGCCAACGTTCGCACGGTGGCGGAGGCCCAGCTTCACGGCGGCGAGAAAGCGGTCACGCTCCCGCAGGGACAGACCGTGACAGTCGGCGAAGTGCCAGTCGGCGCCGCCGGAATCTATGCGCCAGGCGGTCGGGCTTCCTATCCCTCGACCGTTGTCATGGGTTGTGTAACCGCCCGGGTCGCGGGTGTGGAGCGAGTCGTTCTGGTCGCCCCGCCCGGACCGGACGGAATGATCGACGCGACCACTCTGGCCGCGGCAGCACTCTGTGAAGTCGACGAGATCTATGCGGTTGGCGGCGCTCAGGCCGTTTTCGCCCTGGCTCGTGGCACCGAGACGATCAGGCCCGTTGACGTCATCGCCGGACCCGGCAATGCGTGGGTCCAGGCCGCCAAGCGGGAGGTCTTTGGCGAAGTGGCCATCGATTCGCTCGCTGGTCCTTCCGATTTGACGGTGGTCATTGACTCCCGGACCAATCTGCGGTGGGCGGCCCTCGATCTTTGCGCCCAAGCCGAGCATGGCGAGGAGAGTCCCCTGGTCGCGATCGCGACCGAACCTGGCGCGGTCGACAGGCTGGAAGCCGAAGTCGAGGCCGCCGCAGCAGAGAACCCGAGCGTGAACGACTGCCGGCTCGCCCTGATCGAGGCTCCGTCCACCGTCGAGGCGATCGCCCTGGTCAATCTGATCGCCCCCGAGCACCTTCAGCTGATGAGCGCGGACTCGATCGCCCTGGCCAGCGCTGTGCGGACGGCCGGTTGCGTTTTCACCGGCCAGGAGGCGGGAACCGCCTTCGGCGACTATGTCGCGGGCTCCAACCACGTGCTTCCCACCGACGGCACCGGCAGGATTTTCGGCCCGCTTTCTCCCGCCACATTCAGGCGGTCAACGGCGCGGGTAAGCTTGGACGCCGAATCGGCCCGGAAACTGGCTGGTCCGCTGGACGCACTGGCCCGGGCTGAAGGGCTGCCGGTCCACGGACTGTCGGCAACGGCCCGAGCAAACGATCCCGATCAGGAAAACCGATGAGCAGACAGGCAACAATCGAGCGGAAGACCAAGGAAACGGGCATCGAGCTGAGCCTCGATCTCGACGCGACTGAATCCAGCGCTGAAACAGGTATCGGATTCTTCGATCACATGCTGGACCTGCTCGCCCGTCACGCCAACATCGGCCTGAACGTGAAGGCAATCGGCGATCTCGAAACCGGTTCGCACCACACGGTGGAGGACGTCGGAATCGTCTTCGGTCAGGCGCTTGACCAGGCCCTCGGCGACCGGGCCGGTATCCGCCGTTACGGCAGCGCCGTGGTGCCGATGGACGAGGCCTGCGCCGAATGCGCGCTCGACATCTCAGGCCGTGCGCTTTCTGTCTTCCGGGGCGACATCCCCGTCACCTCGATCGCCAATTACGAAACCGAGCTGACCGAGGAGTTCTTCCGGGCGGTTGCCGGCGGGGCGAAAATGACCCTTCACATCGACATCCGTTACGGCTCGAATGTGCATCACAAGATCGAAGCGGCTTTCAAGGCTTTCGCACGCGCCCTGCGCGTCGCCATTTCGATCGATCCTGAAGAGAAAGGCGTGCCCAGTACCAAGGGCACGCTGAACGGTTGACCCCCGGCGCTCCGGCCATGGGTGCCAGCCCGCAGATCGCCATCCTCGATTACGGGATGGGCAACCTCCGTTCCGTCGAGAAGGCTCTCGAGAAGGTCGGTGCTGACCCGCAGGTGACTTCCGACGAGGAAGCGATCGTCGCTGCCGACGGTCTGATCCTTCCGGGGGTCGGCGCGTTCCCGAAGGCGATGGAGCGGATCCGTGAGCTGGAACTCGACCGGATGCTGCGGGAGGCGGTCGACCGGGACAAGCCCGTGCTGGGGATCTGTCTCGGTCTGCAGCTGCTCTTCGAATCCTCGGTTGAACAGGGCGGGTCCGAAGGGATCGGGCTGCTCGAAGGTGACGTGGTCCAGGTCCCGGCCGGTGGCCGGAAGGTTCCGCACATCGGCTGGGCCGAGGTGACCTGGGAAAAGCCGGATGAACTCACCAACGGACTGCGTCCCGGCGAACCGTTCTACTTCGTCCATTCATTCGTGGTCCAGCCGACCGAAACGGAGCTGGTCGGTTCCGCGACCTATGGCAGCAGCTTCGCCTGCGCGGCCGGGAAGGACAAGGTCTGGGGAGTCCAGTTTCACCCCGAGAAGTCGAGTTCGGCAGGTCTGCGGATGCTGACCAACTTCATGGAGATCTGCCAGAAGGAGGGCTCATGATTCTCTACCCGGCGATCGACGTCCTCGGAGGCAAGGCAGTGCGCCTGCTGAAGGGCGAATACGACCAGGAGACCCGGTACTTCGACGACCCGGCCGATGCTGCCCGCCAATGGGCGGACGGCGGGGCCGAGTACATCCATGTGGTCGACCTCGACGGTGCGAAGACCGGCGAGCCGGTCAACCTCGACCGGATTGAAAGCATCGCTGCCGCGGTCGACTGCCCGATCGAGGTCGGCGGTGGGATCCGGGACCTGGAGACTGCGGGGCGCATCCTCGACGCCGGTGCCGCCCGGGTAGTGGTCGGTACTGCTGCGATGCGTGACCGGGAATTCCTCGACGCACTGATCGCCGAGCGCGGGGCGGAGCAGGTCGTGGTCGGGATCGACGCCCGCGGAGGCCAGGTTTCGCTGGCTGGCTGGACCGAATCGAGCGGGGTGGACGTGGCCGACGCGGCCGCCGAACTGACCCGCCGCGGTGTGGTGCGCTTTCTCTTCACCCCGATCGAAGTCGACGGCACGATGGAAGGACCGAACATTCCCGAGCTGATCCGTGTCGCCGGGTCCACAGACGCTTCCGTGATCGCTTCCGGCGGAGTCGGAGATCTCGGTCATCTCGAAGACCTGGCCCGCAGGGCACCGGCCAATGTCGAAGGCGTGATCGTTGGCAAGGCACTCTTCGAAGGCAAGTTCACGGTGGCCGAAGGAATCGAGGCGCTGCGATGAGCGACCTCAAGCGGATCATCCCCTGTCTCGACGTTGACAACGGCCGCGTGGTCAAGGGCACGAATTTCGTCGATATCCGCGACGCAGGAGATCCGGTCGAACTGGCCGAACGCTATGACGCCGAAGGCGCCGACGAACTGGTCTTCCTCGACATCACCGCCTCACACGAAGGTCGCGACACGATCGTCGATCTGGCCAGACGCACCGCGGAGAACGTCTTCATCCCGTTCACGATCGGCGGCGGCATCCGTTCCGTTGACGATGCTCGCGCAGTGCTCGGCGCCGGCGCGGACAAGGTCGCCGTGAACAGCGCCGCCCTGAAGCGCCCCGAGCTGCTGACCGAACTTGCCGAAGTGTTCGGTTCCCAGTGCGTCGTGATCGCGATCGACGCCAAACGGGAAGAGGACGGCAGCTACGGCGTCTACCTGAACGGAGGCCGGGTGGCCACCGGGCGCGACGCGATCGAGTGGGCGAAGGAAGCGACCTCGCTCGGAGCCGGGGAGATTCTTCTGACCAGCATGGACCGCGATGGAACCAACATCGGTTACGAACTCGAACTGACCCGCGCGGTGGCCCGGGCGACCGACGTCCCGGTGATCGCCTCGGGCGGAGCCGGCGAACTCAACCATCTGGTCGATGCGATCAAGGAAGGCGAAGCCGACGCAGTCCTCTGCGCCTCGATCTTCCACTACGGCCATTACACGGTCGGCGAGGCCAAGACCCACATGGCCATGCACGAAATCCCGGTCAGGGTCTAGACACCGAGGGCGGAGAGATCCTCGGCCAGGGCGGAGGCTCCGTCGCCGGAATCGATCCGGATCCGGTTGAGTTCGAAGGGCATCGACTTTTCGGCCAGGCCCGGGTTGACGGTGGTAGCACCGCGGTAGCCGGCCTTCTTGACGGCGGCGATCACTTCGTCGTTGTACTGGCCGGCCGGGTAACAGAAGTTGATGATCTCGATGCCGAGGTCTTTCTCCAGTTCCTGCTTCGAGCCGACCAGTTCCTGCTCGAGGGTGGCCGGGTCCAGGGTCGTTAGGTCCGGGTGGGTGATCGTGTGTGAGGCGATCTCCCAGCCCGCGTCGTACATCTTCTTGACCTGTTTCGAAGAGAGGTCCGACCCTTCCGACTTGAGGTTGAGCTGGCCGGCCCAGCCCTTCTTTTCCAGGATCGGCATCGCGAACAGGTACTGGCCGAGGTAGCCGTCATCGAAAGAAAGTACGACCGGTTTCGGGGGCAGGGTGCCGCCGTCGTACCAGGCGTTCTGGACCTGGACCAGGGTCACCGCGGTATAGCCGTTGTCGGCCAGCCAGTCGACCTGATCCTGAAAATCCCGGGTGCTCAGGAAGAGACCGGGGTAATCCTCGGCTCCCGCGGCAGGGCCGATCACGTGGTACATCAGGATCGGGACCGGACCCGTATGTGGCTCCCAGGTGTCGTCGGGATGAGCTCCGCCGCGCTGGTCTTCAGCCGAATTCGTTGCCGATCCCTCGGAGCCGGTTTTGGTGCCGCTCTGCTTGGCGGAAGCGGTGACGGAATCACCTGGCTTGGTTCCTTCGTCACCGCCACGCAGGAAGAGCAGGGCGATGGCCGCCGCGACCAGGGCAACGGCGAAGCTGCCGAGCATGATTCGGCGGCGAACGAGAGTGCGGTGTCGGACCTGCTCCTTCCGGCGGGCCAGCCGGGACTCGAAATCAGGATCCACGCCGGATCTGCCTACTGCCCGCCGGCCTGGTCAGACTGTCCGGCGCCCCGCTTGTTGCCCTGGGCCTGCTTTCGGGCCTTGGCGCGCGCCGCCTTACGGGCCGCCTTGGCACGCCGTTCGGCCCGCAGCTCCTTGCGGGTGATCGGCTCGAGGGCGTGGATGCTCGAGTAACCGACCAGATAGAGCTTCTCCCCGTCGGAGATGCCCGGCATGTAGGCACCGGTGTGGAATTCGAAAACCTTCCGGCCGGACTTGGCGCTGATCCCGTAGGTGGTGGTGCCATCGAACGTCGCGGCATAGACGGTTCGGCCGATCACGCTGAGCGAGCCGATCACCTGACCGCCCATAGGGAATGTCCAGCGGACCTCTCCCGTCTTCGCGTTGATCGCGTAGGCATTGCCGTCGAAAGATCCGATGTAGACGGTGGGCGGGGTGCCGGGAACTTGGGCTACAGAGGGGCCCGAGTAGACCCAGTCACCGGTGGAATAGGTCCAGGCGACTTCGCCGGTGTCCTTGTCGAAGCTGTAGACCCGGCCATCGTTGCTGCCGAGGTAGACCCGGCCGTAGGCGACCGCCGGAGTCGAATAGAAGGAACCGGCCCGGCCGAAGCTTCCGCCGAGACTGTCGGACTGCCATTTGATCTCGCCGGTCTTTGCCCGCACCGCCGAAACGACGCCCCCGTAGTCACCGACGAACAGGGTTCCGTCTTCGTATGCGGGAGCCCCCTTGATCGCGCCGGCAACCGAGGTCTCCCAGACTTCCTTGCCGTTGCTCGCCTTTAGCGCGTAGAGCACGCCGTTCTCGCAACCGAAATAGACCCGCTGGTGGACGACCACGGGAGAGGATTCGGAACGGCAGGGCAGCGGCTTCTCCCAGATCTTGCGGCCGTTCTTCGCGTTCATGGAAAGGACGTGTCCCGGCTCGAGATTGACTATGTAGAGCCGGCCCTTTGAATAGGTCGGGGTCGAGGCGTTGAGCGAGGCGATCTTGCGATGCCAGATCTCGCGTCCGTTGTCGGTCCGGAGCGCTCGGGCGTTGCCGTCGTTGTCGACGAAGTAGAGACGGCCGTCGACGACGATCGGCGGGAATTCGAGCAGCGGCGTGTCGCCGTACTTCCAGACCCGCTTGAACGGCGGGTGGATTCCGTTGACCGGCAGGTAGCCGGTTCGTTGCGGATTGAGCCGGAAGGTGCTCCAGTTGACCGTCTTGTCCTGCGGCACCTTGTTCGGCTTCTTGACCGGATTCTCGAATGGCACATCCGGATTGCTGACATCAGCCGGTCGTTTCAGCTCGTTCCAGGCGATCAGGCCGATTCCGATCCCGGCCACCAGCAGCACTCCCACGACCGCGAGGATCTTGTTCCGCTGCTTGTACCAGGGGGCCTCGGGAACGGGCTTCTGTGGGTTGTCAGGTGTTTCGGTCATCCGGAGAAGGGATCATGGTACGGGAGAGCACTGATGACCCCCGGAATCGACCCTGACTTCAACCGCCTCGCGTCCCTGATCTGGACCCACCCCGCAATCGGCCGGGTGCGCGAGGTTGCGACCGATCCTGTCTTTCTGGTCGGCGGCGCGATTCGCGACGGGCTGGCCGACTTCGAGGTCGATGACATCGACCTGGTGGTGGAGGGCGACCCGGTCCCGCTGGCTGCCGGTCTCGATCCCGAAGCCCAGGTCAACGATCGCTTCGGCACGGTCAACCTGCGGATCGACGGCATGCCGGTTGACATCGCAACCGCGCGGACCGAGACCTACTCCCGGCCCGGTGCCCTTCCCGAGGTCAAACCGGGATTGCTCAGGGACGACCTGGTCCGCCGGGACTTCACGATCAATGCGATGGCGATCGGGATCGAGGAAGACTCGGAACTGATCGATCCCTTCGGCGGCATCGCCGACCTCAGGTCCGGGGTGTTACGGATCCTTCACGACGGATCCTTCGAGGACGATCCGACCCGTGCGCTCAGGGCAGCAAGGTACGCGGCGCGCCTCGGCTTCGACCTGGAACCGAAGACCGCTGAGTTGCTCATGAAGACCAATCTCGGAGCGGTTTCGCTGGAAAGGGTCGAGAACGAACTCGGTCTGATCGCATCCGAAGACAATGCCCTTGAAGCACTCCGGCTGGCCCGGGTCTGGGGGCTCGTCGATTTCGACGAAGAGCGGCTCGACCTCGCCGACCTCGCAATCGGCCTGATCGAAGTCGAACCCTGGAAAGGCGAGGTCGAAAGGCGGGACCTGATTCTGGTGGCGATCTTCGGTGATCTGCCCGGGGAGGAACTTCTCGTCGAGCCACCGGACGCCTGGGCGGGGCATCTTCTGGCGAGAAACCGATCCCCGATCGAACTGATCCTGGCCCGGGCAAGCGGTGCGACGTGGCTCGATCGCTGGCAGGAGAAGTGGCGCTGGGTCGAGCTGGAGATCACCGGTGCCGACCTGCTGGCGGCCGGGGTGCCGGAAGGTCCGGCGATCGGCGATGGTCTGGATGCAGCCCTGGAAGCGAAGCTGAACCGGGGCGCGAGCGGCGCCGTGGCAGAGCTTGCCGTGGCACTCAAGGCGACCGGCAGCAGGCAGTCTTGAACTGGCGGGAGAAACACGGGCTGCCCTGGCTGGAAGCCGATCTCGCCGGCGAGGCGACGGTCTGCTTCACCAGCCGGAAGGGCGGAGTGAGCGAAGGACCGTTCGAATCACTCAACCTCGGGATCCTGACCGAGGACCGCCGGGAAGACGTGATGGCCAACCGGCGGCAACTGGCATCCGCTCTCGACATAGATGCGGACCGGGTGGTGATGGGCCGTCAGGTCCACGGGGCCGGGCTCGATTACGCCGGACCGGAGATTCCGGGCGCGTATGCGTCACCGGGTCCCGGGCCGCCGCCGGAAGCCGACGGTCAGCTGACCGACGAGACGGATCGGCCCCTGCTGGTCCTCGTGGCCGACTGCCTGCCGGTCGCGATGGTCAGCGACCGGGGCCTGGCAATGCTCCACTGCGGATGGCGTGGACTTGCGGCGGGAATCATCGATGCCGCTGCCCTGCAGATAGGTGGGTGGGCGGCAGCCATCGGACCGGGGATCGGACCCTGCTGCTTCGAGGTCGGCCCGGAAGTGGAGGCGGCTTTCGCGCATCTGGGACCCGGCCTCATGAACGGCCGTAACCTCGATCTGCCCGAGGTGGCTCGCCGCCTTCTGGAGCGGGCGGGGGTGGAAACCGTCGAATCGGCCGGGATCTGCACCCATTGCGATGAGCGGTTCTTTTCCCACCGGAGAGACGGCGGGATCACCGGCCGGCAGGCCGGCATCGCCTGGCTGAATTAATCCGCCCGCGAGATTTTCGCTGCAAAACGGGTATTTCCGTGATAATTGCCGCTATCCCACGCTGATTCGGGAGGAATCGGCCTCCCCGGAAAGAAAACACCGCATACCTATGGCACTACGCGATTCCTGGCATCGAACCCTCGTCTACTTCGGACTGGCGGAGGAAGACGACCATCACCACGAGTACGACGACTACGAAGACGACTACGTCGAGGAGGACGACTACGAAAGTCGTCGTGGACGTCGTGGACGGGAAGCCAACGTCCGCCGGCTTCCGACCTCGCGCCGCACACGTCATGACGAGATCGACGACATCTTTTCCGACGATGACCCGATGCCGACCAGCAACCGCAGCAGCGGCGGCGGTCGCAGTCGCCAGCTTCGTTCGGTTGCCGGCGACGGTGACGGTGATGACGTCCAGGTTCACCTGGTCATCCCGCGGAACTTCAACGATGCCCAGCAGGTTGCCGATCAGTTCAAGCGCAAGGTGCCGGTCATCCTCAACCTCCAGACCACCGATCACGAACTTTCCAAGCGCCTGATCGACTTCGCTTCCGGGCTCACCTACGCCCTCGACGGCGGAATGCAGCGGATTGCCGAAAAGGTCTTCCTGCTGACTCCCCGCAACGTCGAAGTTTCAGCCGAAGAGAAGGCGCGGCTGATCGACAAGGGCTTCTTCAACCAGTCGTGAGCTGACTTCGGAGCCCCCGGTGCACGACTGACCGGGGGTAATCCATATCCTTGGGTCCATGGTCGTTGGATTCATAGGTTCAGGAAACATGGCCGCCGCGATGGCGCGCGGCTGGGCGAAGGCGAAGGAAGACTCGCCCTCTCAGATGCTTTTCACCGATTCCGGCTCCGGCCGGGCCACGGCCCTGGCGGCCGAGGTCGGTGGCAGCGCCGTGGCTTCGAACGAGGAACTGGTCGAACGTTCCGATTTCGTCATTCTCGCCGTGAAGCCGGCGGCCCTTGAAGGCGTGGCGGCCAGCCTGCCAGCGCCCAAGGCCGTGCTTTCGCTGCTCGGAGCGACCCCGCTCGAAAAGCTTGCCGGTCAGTTCCCCGACAGCACCGTGATCCGGCTGATGCCGAACCTCGCGGTCGAAGTCAAGGCGGGAGTGATCTGCATGGCCGACCCGGAAGGGGCCGACGAACAGATCGTCGCCGACTCCCACCGGCTGCTCGGCTCGATCGCGACCGTCTATGAACTCCCGGACGAGCAGATGGACGTCGCCACGGCGGTCATGGGTTGCTCGCCCGCCTATTTCGCGGTGATCGCGGATGCGCTGGGCAGCGAAGGGACGGCCGGTGGACTCGAGCCTGATGCGGCGATCCGCATGGTCGGTGAATCGATGGCCGGAACCGCCGAACTGCTTCGTAGCCGCACACCCTTCGAGATCCAGACCGCAGTCGCTTCGCCGGGTGGCAGCACCGAAGCCGGCCTCGATGCACTGGCCGCGGCCGGAGGCGCAGAAGCCTTCCGCCAGGCGTATGAGGCATCGATCGCGCGAATGCGCGGAAACTGACCGTGGAAGCAGTACTCGCCCTGACCCGTGGTGACGTGGCTGCCTACGTCAACGCGCTCTTCACGGTCTACATCATCCTCGTCTTCCTCAAGGTCCTGATGTCCTGGATTCCGAGGCTGCCGGAAAACGCAGTCGTCCAGTCGGTCGCCGATTTCATCCGGGAAACGACCGATCCCTACCTGAACCTCTTTCGTCGCTTTCTCCCGCCGGTCGGCGGCAGCGGCTTCGCGCTCGATCTGAGCCCGATGGTCGGGATCCTGCTCCTGCTGGTCGGTCAGCAGGTCGTAGTCGCACTGGTCAGGGGCTGATCGATGAAGGGCTACCGCCATCTGATCTGGGCCGGGTTGCTGGCCGCGCTGGTCGTGATCCTCGATCAGGCCAGCAAGGCGCTGGTCACCGACCGGATCGAACCGGGCGAGCTGGTGAACGTGCTCGGGCCGCTCGATTTCACCGTGACCCACAACGACGGGGTCGCTTTCGGACTGGCCGGTGGTGGCGGCATCTTCGTGATCCTGCTGGCCGCTGTGGCACTGGTCGCGCTTGGCGCCTTCATCGCCTCGGCTCCGGAGAGCAACCTGACCTGGATATCCGGAGGACTGATCCTCGGCGGAGCTGCGGGGAACCTGATCGACCGGATCCGGATCGGTCACGTGACCGACTTCATCCTCTTTCCCAGCTGGCCGGCCTTCAACCTCGCCGACTGCGCGATAACGGTCGGAGTCGTCCTGCTGGCGATAGCCCTGATCACCGGTGCCCCGGACGACGAACCGGAAAAGCCCGCGACCGATGGCGCCTGAAGACGACAGCGCAGGCAGAGCCGGACCGACCGGCTTCCGGATCGTCTACCGGGACGATTATCTGGCGGTGATCGACAAGGGCTGGGATCTGGTCGTTCACCCGGCTCCTTCGCATGAGGGGGAGACCCTGGTCGAGATGCTCGGCGAAGAGCTGGCAGGCGGCGAAGATCCCGAGCGACCGGGAATCGTCCACCGGCTGGACCGGGGGACCAGCGGTCTGATGGTCGTGGCCCGCGAGGAGCAGACCCACGCCGACCTCCAGCAGATGATCCGCGACCGGAAAGTCGCCCGCATCTACAAGGCCCTGGCTGACGGCCGGTTTCGATCGAGGACCGGCACGATCGACGCTCCGATCGGGCGTGCGTCCCGCAAGCGCCATCGCATGGCCGTAAACGGGGCGGGCCCGCGGGATGCCGTGACCCACTTCGAGGTCGTGGAGGCGCTTCGCAGGGAAAGTCTGCTCGAAGTCAAGCTGGAAACCGGCCGCACCCACCAGATCAGGGTCCACCTCGAAGCGATCGGCCATCCGGTGGTCGGCGACGTCACCTACAACGGTCCCGCCAGATACGGATTGACGCGCCAGTTCCTGCATTCTTCCCGGCTTGAATTCGTTCATCCACGCACCGGGGAAGAGATGAAATTCAGCGCCGGGTTGCCTGAAGATCTCGCCACGGCGCTCGAAGCCGCACGAGACTGCGGATCCCTCTAGACTGGGCTGCTGTCCGTATTCCCAAACCCCCGGGATACGACGGTGGCTCCTGCCGCCCGGAATGGTTCCGAGGCGGATTCCACCGAAAACGACCCGGGCGGATCCGTTTTTTCACCCAATTCAAGGAGAAGCATGTCCCAGGTAGGAATCCAGGAACTCCTGGAAGCCGGAGTTCACTTCGGCCACCAGACCAGCCGCTGGAACCCGAATATGCGCCGCTACATCGCCGGCGAAATCGACGGGATCCACATCATCGACCTGCTGCAGACCGAGGAAATGCTCGAGGAAGCTCGCCGCTTCGTCGGAGAACTCACCTCGGGCGGTGGCAAGGTTCTCTTCGTCGGAACCAAGAAGCAGGCTTCCGACGTGATCGAAGACTGGGCCGGCAAGTCCAACATGCCGTTCGTCAACCGGCGCTGGCTGCCGGGTCTTCTGACCAACTTCAGCGTTTCCTCGCAGCGCATCAAGCGCATGCACGAGATTCGCGGCCTGGTCGAATCGGGTCAGATCGACCTGCTGCCGACCAAGGAACGCATGAACATGCAGGCCGAGCTGGCCAAGCTCGAGTTCGCTCTCGGCGGAGTCGCCGACATGGACCGCGTCCCGGACGCCGTCTTCATCACCGACCTCAAGGCCGAAGAGATCGCCCTGCGCGAGGCAACACGCCTGCGCCTGCCGGTCATCGCCCTGGTCGACTCGAACTGCGACCCGGGTCACATCGACCACGTGGTTCCCGGCAACGACGACGCGATCCGTTCCTGCGAACTGGTTATCTCGACCATCGGCTCCGCCGTGGAACAGGGTGCCGGTGCCTGGGCCGTGATCGAGGAGAAGCGCCGCGCCGAAGAGCAGGCCCGCCGCGAGAAGGAAGAAGCGGAGCGGAAGAAGCGCGAAGAAGAAGAACGCGCCCGCCGCGAGCAGATCGAAAAGGAACAGGCCGAGGAGAAGGCCCGCCAGCGCGAAGAGAAGGCGAAGGCCGACGCCGCCGCCAAGGAGCAGGCAGCCAAGCCGCATCCGCAGGCGATCCCGGACGATGCCCCGCACCCGCAGGCAGTCCCCGACAACCCGCATCCGCAGGCCGTCCCGGACAACCCGCATCCGCAGGCCGTCCCGGACAACCCGCACCCCCAGGCGATCCCGGACGACGCCCCGCATCCGCAGGCCGTTCCGGACGACGCAGAATCGACTGAAGAAGCAGCCAGCACCGAGGAGAGCAACTAATGGCAGACATCAAGGCCGCAGACGTGAAGGCTCTGCGCGAACAGACCGGCGCCGGAATGATGGACGCGAAGGCTGCCCTGATCGAAGCTGACGGCGACGCTGAACGCGCTGTCGAGCTGCTCCGGGTCAAGGGCCAGGCATCGGCCGCCAAGCGCTCCGACCGTGGTACCTCCGAAGGCGTGGTCGCTTCCTACATTCACGCCAACAAAAAGGTCGGCGCCCTGGTCGAAGTCCAGTGCGAAACCGACTTCGTTGCCCGCAACGAGGACTTCGCCGCTTTCGCATACGAAGTCGCGATGCATGTCGCCGCGGCTTCGCCCGCCCATGTCTCCAAGGACGAGATCCCCGAGGACAAGATCGCGGCCGAGCGCCGGGTCTTCGAGGAGAAGGCCAAGGAAGAAGGCAAGCCGGACAACATCGTCGAGAAGATCGTCGACGGTCAGGTCGCCAAGTGGGCCAAGGACATCGTCCTGCTCGAACAGGAACACGTCAACACCGACAAGCACGACTCGAAGACGATCGAGCAGCTGCGCGAGGAAATCGCCGCCAAGGTTGGCGAGAACGTGGTGATCAGCCGCTTCTCCTGCTTCCGCATCGGCGAGTAGGCGGTAGTTTTTCCAACGGAATGAGTGACTCGGAGCCGCGGTTCAAGCGGATAATGCTGAAACTGTCCGGTGAAGCCCTCATGGGCAAGCTGGACTTCGGAACAGATCCGGACGAAGTCGAACGGATCGCCCGTCAGATCGGCATCATCCGCGACCGCGGCGTCGAAGTCGCGATCGTGGTCGGGGCCGGCAACATCTACCGCGGGGTGGATGGGGCGGCACAGGGCATGGACCGGGCGACCGGTGACTACATGGGCATGCTGGCCACAGTGCTCAATGCCCTGACCCTTCAGGACGTCCTGGAAAAACACGGCCACTTCACCCGGGTTATCTCGGCGATCGACGTGAAGGAAGTCGCCGAGCCGTACATCCGCCGGCGCGCCATGCGCCATCTCGAGAAGGGCCGCGTCTGCATTTTCGCCGGAGGAACGGGAAACCCGTTCTTCACGACGGATACCGCCGCGGCACTGCGCGGACTCGAGATTCACGCCGAAGCGATCCTGATGGCAAAGAACGGGGTGGAGGGCGTCTTCGACAGCGATCCTTCGCTCAATCCCGATGCCGAATTCATTCCCGAGATAACCCATCGTGAAGCGATCGAAAGGGGGCTCAAAGTGATGGATTCAACTGCGCTGAGCCTCTGCATGGACAACGACCTGCCGATCTATGTCTTCAACATGGCTGAAGAGGCCAATATGGATAGGATCGTTTCCGGCGAGAAAGTGGGCACGCTGGTCAGCTCCAGGGTCGCCGGAAACTGATCGCCTGAGGAGAAACCATGATTGACGACCTGCTTGCTGACGCCAAGGACCGCATGAAAAAGACGGTCGAGTCCACCTCCGGTGAGTTCGCGACCGTACGTACCGGAAGGGCCACTCCGCATCTGCTGGACCGGATTTCGGTCGACTACTACGGCGCCAACACTCCGCTCAACCAGCTTGCCAACGTCGCCGCCTCCGAAGCGAGACTGCTGACCGTCACTCCGTATGACAAGGGTGCCCTGGGCCTGATCGAGAAGGCGATCCAGGAATCAGACGTCGGATTGACACCGTCCAACGACGGCAACGTGATCCGCCTTCAGATCCCCGATCTGACCGAGGAACGACGCAAGGAAATGGTCAAGGTGGTTCACGGTGTCGCCGAAGACGGGCGGGTTGCCGTCCGCAACGTGCGTCGCGACGTGATGGCCGACCTGCGCGAGCTCAAGAAGGAAGGCGAAGTCGGTGAAGACGACGAACGCCGCGGCGAGGAAGCCCTCCAGAAGCAGACTGATGCCGCGATCGCGGAGATCGATGCCCTGCTGAAAGGCAAGGAAGAAGAGATTCTCGAGGTGTGAGCGCACCCCGATACGTAGCCATCATCACCGACGGCAACGGGCGCTGGGCCCAGAGCCGCGGACTTCCGGTCGAAGAAGGCCACAAGGCCGGCGCCGATGTCGTCAAGGCGCGCCTGCGGGACGCCGTTGAACTCGGCATCAAGGAACTGACCGTCTTTTCATTCTCGACCGAGAACTGGTCCAGGTCCCCGGAGGAAGTCTCCGCCCTGATGGAGATGTTCTCCCAGCGAATCGTCAATGAAACCCCCGAACTGAACGAAGAGGGCGTCCGGATGCGTTTCATCGGTCGCCGCGAAGGGGTCTCGGAAAAGCTTCAGCGGCAGATGGACGAAGCCGAGTCGCTCACCGCCGCCAACGACACGATCACCTTCTTCATCGCCTTCAACTACGGAGGTCGGGCCGAGATCGTCGATGCCGCCCGGAAGTTCGAAGGAACCACTGAAGAGGAGTTCCGGCAGTGCCTCTATGCCCCGGAGATGAACGATCCGGAGCTTCTGATCCGGACCTCCGGAGAGCAGCGGATCTCGAATTACCTGCTCTGGCAATGCGCCTATTCCGAATTCGTCTTCACCGATGTGCTCTGGCCGGACTTCACCCGTGAGGCCTTCGAAGCTTCGCTCGGGGAATACGGCAATCGGAAGCGGCGATTCGGTACGAGGGAGCCCGCCTGATGGGCGAAACCGCGAAAAGGATCCTCGTCGCGATCCCCTGGATCATCGTGGTGATCGCGATCATCATCGCCGGAGGCCCCTGGTTCGCCGCCGCCCTGGCCGTCTTCGGCTGCCTCGGACTGCGGGAGTTCTTCCAGATGTCCGAGAGCTACCGGCCGTTCCAGATTCCCGCCTACCTGTCACTGGTCGGAATCGTCGCTTCTGCCTGGCTCGGAACCCAGTTCAACCTGGTCATGTTCCTCGCCCTGCCGTTCCTGCTGATCTTCTTCGCCGCGGCACGTCGCAAGGACCGGGGCAACGTGACCGGCTCGGTCGCCGTGACCCTGCTCGGGATCTACTGGATCGGGCTGGCCCTGTCACACGCAGTGCTGCTTCGCGAACTACCGGACCACGGTGCCGCCCTGGTGGTCAACGTCCTGGTCGGCACCTTCGCCTGCGACACCGGTGCCTACGCGGTGGGACGCATGTTCGGGGTCCACAAGTTCGCTCCGAACCTCTCGCCGAACAAGACGATCGAAGGACTGGTCGGCGGCTTCCTGATCGGCATGCTGGGAGTCTGGTGCGCCGGTCTCTACCAGGACTGGCTTTCGGGGGTGGACGCGCTGATCCTGGGGGCGGCGGTCGCTGCGGTCGCGCCGATCGGCGATCTCTTCGAGTCAATGATCAAGCGGGACCTCGGGACCAAGGACACCGGCAACCTGTTCGGTCCGCATGGGGGGCTGCTCGACCGGCTCGACGCGGTGTTCTTCACGATCGTGGTCGGCTACTACGTCTCCGTGGCCCTTGTCTACTGACGGCCATGACTGATGAGTCCTCAAATCCGGAATTCGCGGAATCAGGAAGATGACGGCTGAGAAAAGGGTCCTGATACTCGGTTCAACCGGGTCGATCGGCACCCAGGCCCTGGAGATCATCACCGGCCGCGAGGATCTCGTGCCGGTCGGGCTGGCGGTCGGCCGGGACTGGCAGACCGCTGTGGCACAGGCCCGCGGCGCCGGGATCGGGATCATCGCCGTGGCGGATCCGTCGGCGGCGGCAGATGCGGCGGCGAACTTCGACGGCACCGTGCTCTCCGGGGAGGCCGCGGCAAGGGAACTCATCGCGGCAACCGGCCCGGACATGGTCCTGAACGGGATCGTCGGTGCGGCAGGTCTCGGTCCGACCATCGCCGCCCTCAGCCAGGGGATCGACGTCGCCCTGGCCAACAAGGAGAGTCTCGTGATCGGCGGCGAGCTGATCACCGAACTCGCCGAAGCGACCGGAGCGAGACTGCTGCCGGTCGACTCGGAGCATTCAGCGATCTTCCAGCTGGTCGAGAACGAGGATCGTGACGCGATCAGCCGGATCGTCCTGACTGCTTCCGGCGGACCGTTCCGGGGGCGGACGGATCTCGAAGGAATCACCGTCGAGGAAGCGCTCGACCATCCGACCTGGGCAATGGGAGGACGGATAACCATCGACTCCGCGACCCTTATGAACAAGGGTTTCGAGATGATCGAAGCCCGGCTGCTCTTCGACCTTCCCTACGAACAGATCGATGTGGTGGTCCATCCCCAGTCGATCGTTCATTCACTGATCGACCTCAGGGACGGGGCGACCCTGGCCCATCTCGGTTACCCGGATATGAGGGTCCCGATCGCCTATGCCCTGACCTGGCCCGAGCGCTCGGAGGTCCCGGTCGAGAGACTTGACCTGGCGAAGGTGGGGCGGCTCGAATTCGAGGAACCGGATCCGAAGACCTTCCGCTGCCTGGCACTGGCCCGTGAAGCCGGTGAATCCGGCGGCATCGCACCCTGTGTCCTGAACGCAGCCGACGAAGTCGCAGTCGCGGCCTTCCTCGACGGCCAGATCACTTTCAGTGACATCGCAGCGGTGATCGAGCAGACGCTCGACGAAGTGGGGAGTGGCCCCGCCAAAGGCTTTGACGAGCTTTTCGCGGTTGACGAAGCGGGCCGGGAACGCGCTTCTGAGATCATCAATGGTCTGACCTGAACCGAATCACCCCTTTCCCACATTGAGCTTCCTGATCGCATTCCTAGCTTTCAGTGCCCTGATCGTCCTCCACGAGGCCGGGCACTTCTTCGCCGCAAAAGCGGTTGGAATGCGCGTGGAACGATTCTTTCTCTTCTTCCCGCCGAAGCTGGTCTCGATCAAACGTGGCGAGACCGAATACGGAATCGGAGCGATCCCGCTGGGCGGTTTCGTCCGGATCACCGGCATGAACCCGGACGAAGACCTGCCGGCAGAAGTCGCCGCCAGGGGCTACTACCACCAGCCGGTCTGGAAGCGGATCGTGGTCATCGGGGCCGGACCCGCGGTCAACATCATGCTGGCCTTCCTGATCCTCTGGGTACTTGCCTTCGGGATCCAGCAGCCCAGTCAGAACGTGGAACAGATCCAGCCGGGCAGCCCGGCCGCGGCGAAGCTCCAGGCAGGCGACCGGATAATTTCCGTCGACGGGGTCAGCGGCAGCCAGGAAGCGATTGCCGATCAGATCAACTCCCACCGCTGCGCCGGCAAACAGGTCGACGGCTGCAAGGCAGCACAGTCGGCGACCGTGGTGATCGATCGAAACGGCCAGCAGAAGACCCTCGAAATCACCCCGGTCTACGACGCTTCGGTCGAGCGAAGCCGGCTCGGTTTCGCGTTCGGTCTAGAAGACGCCAATCCCGGCCCGATTGAGTCCGCCCGGATCTCGCTCGACTACATGTGGTTCGTCACCTCGAGCACCGCGTCAGCGCTGTCTCACCTTTACGAGAAGCAGCAGCGGGACCAGCTTTCCGGCGTGGTCGGCAGCTATGAAGTGACCCGCCAGGCGGTCGACGTCGGGGCCAGGCAGGCATTCACCCTGATCGCCCTGATCAGCCTTTCGCTCGGTCTGATCAACCTGCTGCCCTTCCTGCCGCTCGACGGCGGGCACATCTTCTGGAGCATCGTCGAGAAGATCCGCGGTCGTCCGGTGCCATTCGCGGTCATGGAGCGGGCCGGACTGATCGGCTTCGCACTGGTCATAGGTCTCTTCATCCTCGGCCTCAACAACGACATCGGGCGCCTGACGGGCGAAGGCTTCAATATCAGGTAAGGACATAAGGAAGTCGGCGAGCTTCGCTCCGCCTCCAAGTGAAACCCGCCGGGCCACGAGATTCATCAATGGATGGCCCGGCTCCGGTTGCTGGATCTTCTAGGGGACGGCCCCTATATGCCTGAGGCTGTGTCTGGGATACATTTCCGGCGTAGTTCTTGTGGAGAGAACAGAGGAGGAGCAGGTGCAGACGTCCGGAACGGTGACCGAATTCGATGGCGGTCCCGCTGTCGAACCCGAATTCAAGAACCTTTATCTGGCATTCCAGAACACCGTCAGCCGCAAGGGTGACGAGCTGGCGATCAAGTCGGAGGAAGAGGGCGTAGAGCTCAGCTGGAATGACGTTGACAGGCGGGTGAGGGCCATCGCCGGCGGTCTCAACGCGCTGGGAGTGACCCGGGGCGACCGGGTCGGAATGCTGCTCGGCTCCCGCTCGGACTTCATTCCGATCGATCTCGCCGCGGTTTCGATCGGCGCGCTGCCCTTCTCGATCTACCAGACCCTGGCTCCGGACCAGATCGAATACGTGGTCGAAGACTCGGGGACGGAACTGATCATCACCGAATCGGCCTATCTGCCGAACCTGCTCGAGGCCCGCAAGAACCTGCCGGGACTCAAGCGCGTGGTGATGCTTGACGGCGACGGCGGAGACATGACGATGGCCGAGCTCGAAGCGCTGGATCCCGACTTCGATCCGGGCCCGCTGGCCGATCAGGTCGGTCTCGACGATCCGCTCACCCTGATCTACACCTCGGGCACCACCGGTCCGCCGAAGGGAGTCCTGCTGACCCAGGGCAACCTGATGTCGATGCTGACCACGGTCATGCATTCGGTTCTGGAGATTCCGGATTCAGGCCGGGTGATTTCCTGGTTGCCCGCCGCTCACATCGCCGAGCGCGGCGCCAATTACTACACGCCCGTCATGCACGGACTCGAAGTCCACGTCTGTCCCGATCCGAAACGGATCATTGAGTTCCTGCCCAAGGTCCAGCCCTCCTGGTTCTTCGCGGTGCCGCGGATCTGGGAGAAGCTCAAGGCCGGTCTGGAAAGCAATCTGGCCAGCCTGCCCGAGGAACAGCGGGAGAAGGCTCTGGCCGGCCTCAACGCCGCGATCCAGAAGGTCCGGCTCGAACAGGCCGGGGAAGAGGTCCCGGAGGATCTGGCCGCCGCGGTGGCCGCGGCAGACGAAGCACTTTTCTCCCATCTCCGGGTGGCCCTCGGCTTCGACGAAGCGCTCGCAGTGAGCGCCGGAGCGGCCCCGACACCAGCCGAAGTACTCGAGTTCTTCCATGCGATCGGGATTCCGGTCGGCGAGCTCTGGGGCCTGTCGGAGACCTGCGGCGTGATCACCATCAACCCGCCCTCGAGGATCAAGATCGGAACCGTCGGTCCGCCGGTTCCCGGCGTGGAGATGCGTGTCGCCGAAGACGGGGAGCTGCTCTGCCGCAGCCCGTTCATCATGAAGGAGTACCGCAACAAGCCCGACAAGACGGCGGAAACGATCGTCGACGGCTGGCTGCTGACCGGCGACATCGGGGAGATCGACGAGGAGGGTTACGTGACCATCCTCGACCGCAAGAAGGAACTGATCATCAACGCAGCCGGCAAGAACATGTCGCCGGCCAACATCGAGGCGCAGATCAAGGTCGCTTCTCCGCTGATCAACCAGGCCGTGACGGTCGGTGACGGCAGGCCGTACAACGTCGCCCTGATCGTGCTCGATCCCGACTTTGCTCCGGTCTGGGCAAGCCAGAACGGCATTGAAAGATCCTTCGAGGACCTGGCCGGCGACGAAAGGGTTCAGGCGGCGATCACCGCCGCGGTCGAAGAAGCCAACAGCAAGATGGCCAGGGTGGAGCAGATAAAGAAGTTCAAGCTGATCCCGGGTGAATGGCTGCCCGGTGGCGATGAGCTCACCCCGACCATGAAGCTGAAGCGGAAGCCGATAGCCGAGAAGTACGAGGACGAGATCGAGGACCTCTACGCCTAGACCCGTAGACCCGGTGCCGGTGGGGCCTCTTCCTCGGCCCGAAACGTCGTCAGAGGCCCCACCGCCACCGGGTCATTCCCTCAAGCGCGTATATCCTCGACGCTGATGATCGAACCTCGGACCCTGGAAAGAATCGCACTCGAGAGGTTGCCTGAACTTCAGGTGGCCAGTGGACTTTTTCGTGCGACTGCGCGGATCGAAGGGGTGGAGGATGAAACCGAGGCGGCGACGACGCTGCAGGCCGGGATCGTCGTTCTGCTCGGACTTCTGCGCGCCGAAGAAGCGGAGACCGAGCAGCCGTTCTCAATCGGCGCCCTCCGGACAAGGATCCTCGGGGACCTCGGAGCAACCAGTGTCAGCCCTGGGGAGCTCGGACTGGCGCTCTGGGCCGAATCCCGGGCCGGGGGCGAAGCGATTGCCGAGATCGACGGCCTGATCAGGCGGGCGACCACCGCCGGACTTGAGAAGGTTCCGACGGAACAGCTTGCCTGGCTCGCATCTGGACTGGCCGAGACCGCGGTGCTGACCGGCGATCCCGCCACCGGGTTGATCGGCGAGGTGAAGTCGGAATTGACCGGCAGGCTCACTCCCGGTGGGCTTTCGCGCGACGTCCACGCGCGACGCCTCGGGGTCGCGGTGCCGGTAGCCGGACAGTTTCATCTGCTTCACGCCCTGGTCCAGCTGATCAGGGCCGGCGAGGAAGACCTGCGTCCAGCCGCCGATCAGATCGCCGGCGCGCTGCTTTCACTCCAGCGGCAGGACGGGGCGTGGCCCGGGCTGGTTGACCCGGTTCGGACCGAAGCCGCGGTCGTCTATCCGGTGCTTTCGGTCACCCAGGTGGCAGTTGCGCCGATCGCCCTGCGGGCTGCTTCCGAACTCGGTCTTGGCGACTTCAACTCGGCCATCGAATCCGGTTTGAACTGGGCGAACGGCGGCAATGCCCTGGGGCTCGACCTGGTCCACGAAGCCGACGCGAGAATCGACCGCGGCATCCTGACCAAGCGCAAGCCCGGTGCTCTGGAACGGGGAATCAGCTCCGCAGCGAGGCGGATCCGGGGTCAGGCTTTCGAGCCCGACGCCAGACAGCTGATCATCGATCCGGCCGCCTCAAGCGAAGATCTGGGCTGGGTACTCGAGGCCTGGTCCGGTAGATAGCGCCTCTGGCTGCTCCGGTAGCCTGCATAGGCAGTGGCATCGAAAAGACAGATATTCGTGGGCCGGGTTCCGGTCGGTGGCGGAGCGCCAGTCGTGGTGCAGACCATGACCAAGACCGAGACCGCAAACCTGACCGCAACCATGGATCAGATCAACAAGGTCGCCGAGGCCGGTGCCGACGTGGTCCGGGTTGCCGTTCCACGTGACAAGGACATCGAAGCGCTCAAGACGATCGTCAAGGATTCGCCGATTCCGATCATCGCCGACATCCACTTCAACCACACCCTCGCCCTGAAGGCGATCGACGCGGGGGCACACTGCATCAGGCTGAACCCCGGCAACATCGGCGGCCGCGACAAGGTGGCAGAAGTGGCCGAGCTGGCCAATCTCAAGGGCACCCCGATGCGGATCGGGGTCAACTCCGGTTCGCTTCCCAAACACCTCCACGCGCTGGAGAGGGAAAACCCGGTCGAAGCACTGG
>Ga0209023_10002399_pt1 | contig 23456 bp, 22 predicted proteins | sample LakOneMetagenome_FD_187468 | JGI IMG/M metagenome (GOLD analysis project Ga0209023, IMG submission 187468) | Freshwater and sediment microbial communities from Lake Erie, Canada (SPAdes) (version 2) | ecosystem: Environmental > Aquatic > Freshwater > Lentic | place: Lake Erie, Canada... | reverse complement strand
GGCGGCGCCGATCACCGGTCCCGTCGCGGCCGTGTCGAGAAGTGCCTGCGAGTAGGCGGCCACGTATCCCGCGGTCAGATAAAGAGCGAGGAACCGCCCCCGGCCCAGCAGCGCCTCGACTGCGCCGCCGAAGATCCAGAGGAAGAGCATGGTGATGGCGACGTGGAGGGCGTCGGCGTGCATGAACATCGACGTCAGCGGCGTCATCCACCAGGGCGCCTGGTCGAGGTCGTCGGGGATGGTCGTCCCGACGGTCCCGCCCGCCTCGACGAGGCCGTCCTCGCCGCAGACGATGCCCTCCGAGCCGATCCCGCACTCGCTGCCCGGATGGGTGAGCCGATAAGGGATCGCTCCCAGCTCGATCGCCGCCTGGTCCCGCTTGGAGACGTGCGCGGCCGCCAGTTCGGGGCTCGACGACGCGTCGCCGGAGAGCGTCAGCTGCCAGCCGAGGACCAGCAGGTTGAGCACGATCAGCAGGATCGTGACCCGCGGCAGGGGACCGGAGGTCTGGCTGTCCTTGAGGGGGATCAACCCCCACAGGTTCGCCTATCCGGTCCCCTGCCGCTGTCCTCCTAGGGCGTGCAGGCGTCCACGATCGTCGGCTCGATCGGCTCGCTCGACTTCAGGTCCATCGCCCGCGATGTGACGTCGAGCAGGAAGCCCCGGTCGGTCGACACGCCCTCGCACTCGGGGTTGGCCGCGACGACCGCCTCGATGGTCGCCTGCTTCTCGTCCTCGGCCTCGAGGATGAAGTCGCCGGCGACGACGTCGGTCGCGGCGGACGCAGTGCTCGAGTCGCCCGCCGAGGCGGTGGTGGAATCGTCGCCTCCGCAGGCGCCGAGCCCGAGGGCGAGGACGGCGGCCGCGGCCAGCGTCGGGATGAACTTGGCTCTCATGGTGAGTTCCTCTCGTCGGTTCGCTTGACGAGACCACCATCGCCCGTGGGCGGACCCCCGCCATCGAGGAAACCCCCAATATCCACCCCCAAGATTCGGGTGGGTCAGGAGGCGCGGGCGGCGAGGGCCTCGCGGGCGCTCTCGTCAGCGTGGTAGCTCGAGCGGACCAGCGGCCCGGCGGCGACCGACTCGAAGCCGATCTTCCGCGCTTCGGCGGCGAGCGCGTCGAACTCCTCCGGCTCCCAGTAGCGGACCACCGGCAGGTGTCGCTCCGTGGGCCGCAGGTATTGGCCGACCGTCAGCACCTGGACCTTGTGCTCGCGGAGGATGCCGAACGTCTCGACCATCTCGTCGAAGCTCTCGCCGAGGCCGACCATCAGCCCCGACTTCGTGATCACGTCGGGACCGCCCATCTCCTTGGCCACCTTCAGGACGCGGGTGGAGCGCTCGAACTTCGACCCGCGGCGTGCCATCGGGTAGAGGCGCGGGACGACCTCGCAGTTGTGGTTGAAGACGTCGGGACGCTCCGCGATCACCTTCGCGAGCGGCATCTCCTGGCCCCGGAAGTCGGGCGTCAGCACCTCGACCTTGCAGCCGGGAGCCTGCATCCGGATCGACCTGATGACGCCGACGAAAGCGCTCGCTCCGTAATCGGGCAGGTCGTCGCGGTCGACGGACGTGATCACCGCATGGTTGAGGCCCATCTGGGCGACCGACCGGGCCACGCGGGCCGGCTCTAGCGGGTCGTTCCACGTCGGCTTTCCCGTGTTGACGTTGCAGAAGCCGCAGCGCCGGGTGCAGGTGTCGCCGAGGATCATGAAGGTTGCGGTTCCGCGCTCCCAGCACTCACCGATGTTGGGGCAGTTGGCCTCGGCGCAGACGGTGTGAAGGCCCTCGCTCTTGATCTGCGACTTCAGCTCGCGGTACTTCGGCCCGCCCGGCGCGGGGACCTTGAGCCAACGCGGCTTGCGCTCACGGAACGGCCGCCCCTGGACCTTCTCGACGGCGATCCCGCCGGGACGAGCCCGCGAGCGGGTCTTGTGTTCGCGCTCGGGAGCTTCCGGTGCGTCGACTGGAGGCGGGGTGCTCACGACTTCCAACTTAGCGATCGCGGGTCGGCGGTCACTGGTCCTGCCCGTCTCCCTCGTTCTCCTCGGGCTCGGAGCGGTTGCGCATCGCCCGCCGGCGGCGGTCGGGAAGCCGGTCGACCGCCCGCCCGATCCTCTCGACGGTGCCCTCCAGCGGGGTCACGAGAGTTACGGCGCTCGTCAGGGTCGGCAGCGCGGCGACGATCTCCTCTCCGAGCGCGGCGACGCGCTCGGCGTGCACGTCCATGACCTCGGCCTGACGGCTCAGCTGCCTGCCGAGATCCTCCATCGCCGACCCGAGGTTCTCGATCCGCTCGCCGCGGCGGTCGAGCTGCTCGAGCGCGACCAGGCCGCGCTGAGAGGCCTCCGCGAGCGTGTGGAGGTCGTCGAAGGCGCGGAGCACGAGCCGGACCGGAAGCAGCACGTCGAGCGGCGAAGGCACCCGATCAGGGTATCGCCGTGCCCGGGCTCAGCCCGGAGTGACCACGGCGAGCAGGTAGTCGGCGTCGACGTGCATCGTGCCGTCCGTAGCCGTGTTGGCCCCTGAGTAGAGGGCCGCGAGTTGCTCCCGCAAGGAGTCCCACTTTCCCTGCGCCTCGAGCACCTCCTTGGCCATCACGGTCGGACCGAGCGTCCGCTCGTTGCGGTCCATCCATTCCTCGATCGACTCGTCCTCGAACGCGACGCTCAGGGTGCTGCACTCGACCTCGTCACCGGCGAACAGCTCGCGAATTCGCTCCTCGGTGCCCCACAGAACCGGCGGCTGGAAGCCCTCGGGCGGAGGCGGCATGTTGGCGCCGATCAGCCCGAACATGCGGCCGTTCAGGCCGGTCGGAGTCCACGCGCATGTGACGATCCGGCCACCCGGGCGACAGACGCGTCGCAGTTCGTCGGCCGCCCTCTGCTGGTGCGGGGCGAACATCACTCCGAAGACCGAGGTGACCCGGTCGAAGGAGTCGTCCGGGTAGGGGAGGTTCTCGGCGTCGCCCTCGACGAACTCGATCTCGACGCCGGCCTCCCGGGCTCGTTCGCCGGCGATCTCGATCAGCTTCGGCGTCAGGTCCAGTCCGGTGACTTCCGCACCGCGCTTCGCGGCGGCCATGGCGGCATTGCCGGTGCCGGTCGCCACGTCGAGCACCTTCATGCCCCTCTCGATTCCGGCGTGCTCGACCGCCTGCTTCGAAGCGTCCTCGATCATCTCGGCGATCGACTCGTAGTCCCCGATCGTCCACATGTGACGCTGCCGCGTCTTGATCTCTTCCAGTCCGCTCATGGCTCTCTCCTCCTGGGTCGAACCCTGCCCCTGGAGGCGAGCCTACTCCCTACCTGGGGGTGAGTCGGACGGGGAGCCCGCCCTCCGGCGAGAGCGTGGGTGCCTGATGGATGGTCATCTCGTGTCCGGCCGGCAGCTCGAAGCGGAAGCGCCTGATCAGAGCCGCGGCGATCGCGTGAACCTCCGTGTAGCCGAACCGCTTGCCGACGCAGACCCGCGGCCCCATCCCGAACGGCACGTAGGCGCCGCGCGGCCACTTCGCCCGCCGCTCCGGCAGGAACCGGTCGGGGTCGAAGCGGTCCGGGTCCGGGAAGAACTGGGGGAGCCGGTGGCTGACCCACGAGCTGTAGAAGCAGGGCAGCCCCGCCGGGGCCGTCACCCCCGCAAACTCGAAGTCGCGGATCGAGCGGCGCGGCCCGATCCAGGCCGGCGGGTAGAGGCGCAGCGTCTCGTCGACCGCGCGGGTCAGCAACGGCAGTCCCCCGAACAGCTCCTCGGCGCTCGGCTCGCGCTCCCCGCAGACATCGGCGAGCTCGGCCGCCAGGCGGTCCGCCCACTCGGGGTTCCGAGCCAGTTCGTAGACGAGGAAGCTGACCGTCGAGGTCGTGGTGTCGTGGCCGGCGAAGAGAAGCGTGAGGACGTGGTCGAGCACCTGGCGGTCGCCGAGTCCGCGGCCCTCCTCGTCGGTCGCCGCGATCAGCGAGCCGAGCATGTCCTCACCGTCCTCGCCTCGCTCGCGGCGGCGAGCGATCTCGGCGCCGACGAGGCGCTCGAGCGCCGCCCGGTCCCGGCGCAGCTTCGCCAGCGGCGTCCCCGGGCCGAACAGCATCTGCATCGGGAACTCGCGCGAGTGGAAGCTGAGCCCGCTCTCGAAGTGGTCGGCGATCTCCGCGGCGCGGCCGGAGTCGGGGTCGAAGCCGAAGAGGGCGCGCATCGCTATCCGCATCGCCAGGTCCCGGGTCCACACGTACATGTCCGTGAACGAGCCGATCGGGAGTGCGTCGCATGCCATCGTCGACTCGTCGCCCATCACCGTCGCGGCCGACAGCACCCGGTCGCGGTGGAAGGCCGGCATCAGGATCGCCCGCGAGTTGTCGTGGTAGTCGCCGTCGGTCGTCAGCAGGCCGTCGCCGAGCAGCGTCAGCAGGTCGCCCATCCGGCCCTCGCGCCAGGCGAAGTTCTCGCGGCCGGAGACGAGCATGAAGTGATTCGCCTCCGGGCCGATCATCGCGAGGTTGTAGCCGAGGACGATCCGGATCCCGAAGATCGGCCCGTAGCGCTCGTAGCCCTCGCGCAGGAGGTTGAGCGGATCGCGGCGGAAGCGCCAGGTGTTGCGCAGGCTGACGCCGTTCTCCCCGGGAGGGAAGGTGCCGCGCCGGGCGGCCCGCCGCTCCTCGGCGATGTCGGCCGGGATCGCCCGCGGCCCGGGGAACGCCGGCCGCGGCCCGGGGTCGCCGACCTTCGTCGAACCGCTCATGCGGCGTTAGCCGTCCCGTCGGCGTAGAGCGCGTGCCAGGCGATCGCGGTGATCGCCTCGGCGAGCCGGTCGAGCCCCGCCTCGTCGCTGTCGCCGAGCCGCTCGCACGCGCCCTGGACCATGCTCACCAGGGCGACGACGGTCTCGCGCGTGTGTACGTCGCGGACCGACCCGTCCTCCTTGCCCTCCTCGATCAGACGCGCCAGCGGCGCCGAGTGGCGTTCGACCATCGCCTCCTGGATCGCCCGGATCTCGGGGTCGTAGGCAGCGGTCTCCTCGAGCGCCATCAGAACCTGCCGGTGCTCGGCCGTGACGTCGACGAGCCGGCGCGTGGCGACGAGCAGGTCGGCTCGCGTCGAACCCGGCGCCCACCAGGCTCCGGCCGCGGCGATGAGCTGCTCCATCATCCGCTCGGAGACGCGCGTGACGAGCTCGCCCTTGTCGCGGAAGTGGACGTAGAAGGTGGACCGGGCGACGCCGGCCTCCGAGCAGAGCTGCTCGACGCTCAGCTCGATGAAGGGGGTGCCGGAGGCGAGCAGTCGCTCGGTCGCCTCGACCAGCCGCACCGATGCGGACTGCCGGCCGGCCGGGGCCTTCGATCTGCGCGTAACGGACGGGATGCCCGGCAGGATACAACCTGTCCGGACACCCTGTCCGATTTCGCAAGACCTAGTCGATCGCGACCGTCTTCGAAACGGCGCTCTTGCAGGTGACGCCGGAGCTCGGGCTGCTCTTGTTGGCCTTCGCGTAGTAGGCCCCGGGCTTCTCGGTCTTGATGATCTGCCACTTGCCCATCGAGTCGGTGCGGGTCTTGCCGATCACCTTGTCGTCGCCCTTCTTGACCTTGAAGAGACGGATCTTCCGGTTGCTGACGCAGGCGTCGGAATCCGACTTCACCTTGCCGTGGAAGGCCGGGAACTTGTCGCTCAGCTTGACCTTCGTCGGGATGCCTCCGTGCCCGGCGGCATCGGCCGAGGCGACGATGCCCAGCGCGATCATCGAGGCGGTCGCCAGGGTTGCGAGACCGCGAACTGCAAACTTCATTTTGAACTCCTCACTCGTTGGGTGGGGCGGCATCCTGCCCCCACCGCCCACGGGTGTCAAGCCTCGGTGGCGCTCCGCTCGGCCCGGCCGCTGCCGGCGACCGCGGTCAGAAAGCGGCCGATGCCCTCCGCGATCCGCGCGGTGCGCTCGGAGGGCCAGAGGTCGAAGGCGTGCTCGGCGGCCGGCAGCTCGACGTAACGGACCGGGTGCCTGGAGACCGAGCGGAGACGCTCGACGAAGAAGCGGGCGTCCTCGACCGGTACGAGCGTGTCGCGCTCGCCGTGGATGACGAGGAACGGCGGCGCGTCGGCGTGGACGCGGAAGGTGGGGGAGGCGTCACGGAACGAATCGGGGTCGTCCTCGTAGCGGCGCTTGAAGACGACCTGCTCCAGCACCCACCTGCGCATTCCCTCGTAGTAGAAGCCGTTGGAGTTCGTCAGGTCGTAAACGCCGTAGAAGGGGACGACCGCCGACAGGGAGGTGTCGGCCTCCTCGAAGCCCGGCTGGAAGGAGGGGTCGTTCTCGCTCAGCCCGGCCAGCGCCGTCAGATGCCCGCCCGCTGAGCCTCCCGTGATGCAGATCAGCTCCGGGTCGATCCCGAGCTCGGACGCGTTCTCGCGGACCCAGGCGATCGCCCGCTTCACGTCGACGATCTGGTCGGGGAAGGTGGCCTCGGGACTGAGGCGGTAGTCGATGTTGAAGCCGACCCACCCGATCTGGGCGAGGTGGTTGAGCAATGGGATGCCCTGCTCGTAGCGGGAGCCCGCGAACCAGCCGCCGCCGTGGACCTGGATGACCGCGGGGCGGGGGCCGCTGCCCGAGGGGTCGGGTGTCGAGGCGCCGGGCCGGTAGATGTCAAGCCGCAGCCGCTCGCCGTCGACCTCCGAGAAGACCACCCCGCGCTCGCGGCGCACCTCTCGGGTGACGAACATCAGCGGCGGCACGACCAGATGACTGCGGGGGATCCGAGGTGCGTCTTCGCCCGCCGGCTCGATGTCCTCGAGCGCCTCGTCGATCCGCTCGACGCTGCGGTGGGCGAGCCAGGCGTTGCGGACCTCCCAGACAACTGCGACGCCCGTCAATGCCCGAAGAGGGCGCAGGGCGCGGGCCGGGATGCGGAGGATGCGAAGCGCCCAGTAGGCGAACAGTCCGCCGAGCGCAAGCTGAGGCCCTGACTCGCGCAGGACCGTCGAAGTCCACCAGCGGGTCACCCGGAAGAGCAGCTTCGGCGGTGCGGGCGGCCGGATCCGCGCGAGCCTGACCCACTCCTTCAGCGAGGCACGGAAGAAGCTCGGCGGGCGGTTGCTCGACTCGGGGTCAGGCATCGCTCTCGAGTATGCCGCCCAGCCGCGATGCGACGACCCCGAAGGCGAAGTAGAGGGGGACCAGCCAGGGCGCGACATCGGCCAGGCCGTCGACGTTCGACGTGTACTCGAAGACTCCGGCGTGGTGCTGGAGGATCTCCGCGATCGGGCCGACCACCGCCGCGACCGCGCCGAGGGCAAGCGACCACCGCCCGTCGCCGAACCGCACAGCGACCAGGATCGCCAGGCAGGCAATGAACGCCGTCACCGTGCTCGTCGATTCGTCGGAGAGGAGCGCGGTCAGCAGGTAGATGGCCATTACCGAGGCGATCCCGGCGAGGCCCTCCTCGAGGGTGCCCGGCCGGCTCGGCCCGAGCCGAACCCTGATCTCGCCGATCGCCGCGGTGGCGATCCCTACGGTCAGCGGAAAGAAGAGCGGGCTGCCCCAGATCGTCGGCACTCCGCCGACGTCGAGGTATCGCGTGGTCCCGGAGGCCACGTGGGCGTGGTCCCCGATCAGACCGCAGATGCAGCCGACGCCGAACAGCGCCAGCAGCGACTTGGACGAGAGTCGCATCGCGCGCAGCCTAGTAATCAGGAGGCCGCGCGGCGGACCGCCTCGTCCAGCCGACCGAGCCGTGCGTCTTGCTCACCGACCATTGCGCCGAGGTGCTCTCGTACTGCTTCGACGTCGAGCGTCTCGGCCGAAATCATCGCTTCGATGTCAGCCCAATCCTTCGTGCGATCGAACATAGCCTTGAAGGTTGCGAGCTCGATCGGTCCGAGGATCGGGATCTCGGTCGCCTCGAACGGAACGGTGCGCCGGTTCCGCGCGGCGTCCTCGTGAATCGGTTCGTAGTCGAAGAAGAGGTCGACGGGTGTCTCGTCCCACCAGAGCCTGACCTGCCCGTCGCGGCGGATCGCCTCGATGTCGCTCTGCTCTCGGGCGACTCCGGCCGGAAGTGCATTCACGGCCTCCTCGCAACGGTCCGATGGGATGAACACGTTCACGTCGATATCGCTGGTTCCCCGAGGATCCAACGTCGAGTACGCGAGGGCGATCGCCCCTCCGAACGCGTGCGGGATTCCGGCGCCCGAGAGCCCGCGGTCGATTGCGATGAGGCGCTCCTGAAGGGTCACGAACGGCTTGACGGGAGTGGTGGGAAACGGAGTTCGGGGTCAGGCCGGGAAGGCAGGGCGGCTGCAAGCCCCAGCACGTCGTGGAGGCCACGCGCGACCCGTTCCAGTGCAGCCCGCGACGGCGTTCTGACCGGGGTGGCCCCGTTCTCGATCCGGAGTCGGTGACCGCTTGCCGCCAGGATCCGCTCGAGCGTCCTGGCTGACGGCACCTTCCGCCCGTGCTCGTAGGCCGAAAGCGTCGCCTGCGAAGTGCCGCTGCGCTCGGCCAACGCGGCTTGGGTCATTCCCGCGGCATGGCGGGCGGATCGGATGGAAGCGGCGAAATCCATGGGGAGAGTATATCCAGTCGGATATATTGCGCAAGCCGGGCCGCGTCTCCCGCAACAATGTCCGCCCCATGGCATCGCCACACCGCACAGCCGACCCCTACCGCGACACCGACGTCATCGACGAGCGGGCGCCGCGCACCAACCAGACCGTCGTCTTCGCGACGGCTCTGCTGGGGGTCGTCCTCGGGTGGCCGATCCTCTGGGCGCTGATGGCGCTGCAGTTGCTGGTCGGCCTGGTCTTCGGCCGCCGCTTCTGCCTCCCGTGCCTCGCCTACTTCGAGCTGATCCAGCCGCGGTTCGGGGAGGGCCGGCTCGAGGACTCCCGCCCGCCGCGTCTCGCCAACCAGATGGGCTTCGTCTTTCTGACAGCCGCCTCGGTCTCGTGGTGGCTGGGCGCCGAGACGCTCGGCGCCGTCCTCGCCACGATGGTCGCGGCGCTGGCGCTGCTCGCGGCGACGACCGGCTTCTGCACCGGCTGCGAGCTCTACAAGCTGAGCGCCCGGCTGCGCGGTATCTCGGCCCGCCACCACGACCGGATCGAGGTCGGCGACCTCGACGGCTTCCCGGCGGCCGACCGCAACATCGTCCAGTTCACGCACCCGATCTGCTCGGACTGCCGCGAATGGGACCGCCGGCTCGAGGCCGAGGGCACCCCGCGGGTCACGATCGACGTCCGCGAGAGCCCCGGCCTGGCCGAGAAGTACGGCATCGCCGTCGTGCCGACGATCTTCGCGGTGGACCGCGAAGGCGCCGTCATCGAGCGGCTCGCCTAGAGCGCGGAGCTGCTTCTACAGCCCGTACGTCTTCGAGACGATCTCGCGCTGGATCTCGTTCGTGCCGCCGTAGATCGACATCACGAGGCTGGTGCGGACGTGACGCTCCATGTCGTACTCGGAGGCGTAGCCGTAGCCGCCCATCATCTGCATGCCCTCGAGCGAGCAGGCCTTGGCGACCTCGGTCGCCTTCAGCTTCGCCATCGAGGCCTCGCGGGGGAGCATGCGCGACGGGTCCTCGTCGACCTTGCGGGCCACGTCGTAGACGAGCAGGCGTACGCACTCGAGTTCGGTCGCGAGGTCGGCGATCCGATGCTTGAGCACCTGGAAGCTGCCGATCGGCCGACCGAACTGCTTGCGCTCCTTGATGTAGTCGAGGACGTCGTCGAAGGCGCGCTGGGCGATCCCGAGCGCCGTCGCGGCGAGGATCAGACGCTCGACGTTGAGCCCGGCCATGAGCTGAATCCAGCCGTTGCCCTCCTCGCCGAGCATCCGGTCGGCGGAGACGTGACAGTCGGTCAGGAAGACGTCGTTGACCTCCTTGCCTCCCATCGTCTGGATCCCGTTGATCTCGATCCCCTCGGCGTCGGTCGGGACCGACAGCATCGTCAGCCCCTCGTGCTTTGAGCCGGACGAGTCGGAGCGGCCGATGACGAGGATGTGGTCGGCGAGATGAGCGGCGCTGATCCAGGTCTTCTGCCCGTTGAGGACGTAGCCGTCGTCGGTCCGCTCGATCTTGCACTTGAGGTTGCCGACGTCCGAGCCCGCCTCGGGCTCCGACATCGCGATCGCCTCGACCCGGCCCGACGTGATCCCGCCGAGCATCTCCGCCTTCTGCTCCTCGGTGCCGAACCGCTCGTAGGCGCCGGCGACGATCTGGCTGACGCCGTAACCGGCGATCGGGACGAGCCCACGCATGGTCTCCTCGAGGAAGATGCACGCATCGACCATCCCGGCACCGGCGCCGCCGTACTGCTCGTCGACGGTGACCCCCAGCCAGCCGAGCTCGGCGAGCTTCTCGTAGATCTCCTGGTTGTGGAGCTCCGTGTAGCCGTCGCTCAGCTTCTCGCGCTGCTCGGCGGTTCCGCACTCGCGCTCCGCGAAGTCGCGGATCGCGTCGCGGAAGTCGACCTGCTCGTCCGTCAGTCCGCTGACCGGTGTTGCCGTGATCGTGCTCATCTCTTCCTCTCCTCCTCGACCCTGAGGCCTACGCCTTGACGGCGGGCTTGTAGACCGACACGACGGCCGCGCCGCCGAGCCCGATGTTGTGCTGGAGCGCCACCTTGGCGCCGTCCACCTGGCGCTTGTCGGCCGTGCCGCGCAACTGCCACGTCAGCTCGCTGCACTGGGCGAGGCCGGTGGCGCCGAGCGGGTGGCCCTTGCTGATCAGGCCGCCCGACGGGTTGACGACCGGACCGTCGCCGCCGTAGGTCGTCGCCTCGGCCTCGACGAGCAGGTGACCCTCACCCTCCTCGGCGAATCCGAGCGCCTCGTAGGTGATCAGCTCGTTCGCGCTGAAGCAGTCGTGGAGCTCGCAGACGTCGACCTCGTCGGCGCTGATCCCCGCCTCCTCGTATGCCTGGCGGGCTGCCTCCTTCGACATGTCGGAGCCGACGATCGTCATGCAGTCGGCGGTCTCGTCGAACGTCGAGCTCATGTCGGTGACCATGGCCTGTCCGGCGATCTCGACCGCCTGATCCCAGAGGTCGTGCTCGTCGACGTACTTCTCGGAGGCGACGATCACCGCGGCGGCGCCGTCGGACGTCGGCGAGCACTGCAGCTTCGTCAGCGGCTCGTGGATCATCCGCGCTTCCTTGATCTCGTCCAGCGTGTACTCGTCCTGGAACTGCGCGTACGGGTTGTTGACCGAGTGCTTGTGGTTCTTCCAGCCGATCCACGCGTAGTGCTCGGGCTTGGAGCCGTACTTCTCCATGTGGTCGCGGCCGGCGTTGCCGAACATCTGCGGCGCGAAGGGGGACTCCTCCGGGTCGCGGACCTCGAACATGCGACCCATGTGCTTGTCGAGCGCCGGGGTCCGGTCGGTGTACTTCATCCCGAGCGAGCCCTTCTCCATCTTCTCGAAGCCGACCGCGAGCGCGCAGTCGACGAGGCCACCCTGCACCGCGCGGCGAGCCAGATAGAGCGCCGACGAGCCGGTCGAGCAGTTGTTGTTGACGTTGACGATCGGGATCCCGGTCAGCCCGAGCTCGTAGATCGCCCGCTGCCCGTAGGTGGAGTCGCCGTAGCAGTAGCCGGCGTAGGCCTCCTCGACGTCCTCGTAGGGGATGCCCGCGTCGGCGAACGCCTTCTCGCCGGCCTCCTTGGCCCAATCCGGGTAGTCGCCCTCCTTGCTGCCGGGCTTGTCGAACTTCGTCATGCCGACGCCGATCACAAAGGTCCTGTTGCTCATCTCGTGTTCTCCTTGGGTGTGGTTGGTGTCTTCGACGGGATCGCCTCGTAGGCGCTCCCGATCAGTTGCGGAAGTGCTGCTTTCAGGAATGCGGCCACCTGCTCGCGGCTCCAGCGGTCACGCTCGAGCCACTCGCGGGTAGCGGCCTCGGCCATGCCGCCGTAGGCGCGCAGGACCGCGTGGAGCTCGGGCGGGGCGTCGGCGGTCGGGCCGAGGCCGAGTACCTCGATCAGCCGCGCCGTCGCCTCCTCGCGAGCGTCGTCGAGGACGGCCTCGATCTCGGGATCGCGCCCCAGGCCCTCGGCGCCGACCGCGGCCAGCCAGGCCTCGCGATTGCGCTCGACCATCTCGAGCCAGCGCTCGATCGACTCGTCGAGCCGGTCCTGGGGGGTGGCGCCGTCGACGTACTCTGGGACCGGCTGGGAGCGGAAGCGGACCATCTCGCGGACGACCTCGACGTAGAGCTCGTGCTTCGTCCCGTAATAGTGGTTGATCAGCCCTCGAGCGACGTTCGCCTCGGCGGCGATCTCCGTCGTCGACACGGCGCTGAAGCCGCGTTCGGAGAAGAGGCGCCGGGCGGCGGCCAGGATCCTGGCGTTGGCGTCCTGCACGGTGGCCGTGGGAGGCATCGACAGGATGATAGCTCGGATTGGCAGTCTGCCAATCCGAGGGCGGTTCAAGGCCGACGGGTGAGGATGCCGCGGGTGGTCGACGGGTACGGCCCCGGCCAGACGATCCGCGGCCTGTCGCGAGTGTCGAAGGCGATCCTCAGCTCTCCGTCTCGGCTCGAGCCGCCGCCGCCCGCCACCTTGACGACGTTGCGCCGATGCGCTTCGGGCCGAAGCCGGAGGGCCTGGACGGAGTGCTTCGGGGACTGGTACCGGCGCCACACGACCATCGCCCGATCGCGGGAGTCGAACGCAACCTCGGGCGAGTACGCGTAGGAATCCGACGTCGAGAGCCGTCCGACGGGCCCGGCGTGCCCATCGGGGGAGAGGAGGGTGGACTCGATCCGGGTGCCGGGACCGTCGTAACCGGTCCAGACCACCAGGGACCGCCCGTGAGAATCGATGTCCACCGCTGGGCTGGAGTTGACGGTGCCGGGGCGCGACAGGGTCTCGGCCTCCCCCGGATGTCCACCGGCGCCGATCCGGACCGCCTGGATCGCGTCGCGGTTCGTCTCGTCCCGGAACTCCCAGACGACGGTCGCGTGACCTTCGTCGTCGATGGCCAGGCGCGGGTCCGCCGCGTCGTCGGTCGGCCCGGACAGGTCGGTGACCGGCCCGATCGAGCCGTCCGCACCGAAGCGGGCCGCCTGGATGCGCGGGTAGCTGCTGTCACGCCGCCCCGGCCGCTTCCAGACGACGGTCGCCGTCCCGGCGGGATCGACCGCCACCTGAGGCTGACTGTCGCGGCCCCCGAACGGCAGAGTCTGGATCGCGCCGGCCGCGCCGTCGGCATGCACCTGCACCGACTGGATCCTGTAGCGGAAGGGAATGAAGCCGAAGCTGGGCGTCGTCCAGGCCAGCGTCGAGAGCCCCTGATGGTCGATCGCGGCGCGGAGGTCGTAGACCGAGAGCTGCGTCGGAATCGTCCGCACGGCGCCCACCTCGCCGCTCGCCGAGATCCGGGCGAAGCGGATCTCGGCCTCACCCCCCTCGTCGACCGCCCAGAAGACGGTCACGCGATTCTGCTCGTCGACCACCATCTGCGGCGCCGATGTGATGTCCCCTTGATCGAGAGTGACGGTCGACTCCAGGGTGGACCGATTGAGATGGGCCACCTTGACCTGTGACTCCTGATCTGACCAGCGCCGCCAGGCGATGGTGGCCTCGTCACGACCGTCGACGATCACTTCCGGGTTGGACCGATACGAGGTGTCGTCGAGTATCTGGGCGGGAGGGAACGCGATCGCTCCGACGGCGACACCGGTCCGGGCGAACTGGGTCACGGCGAGCGCCGCGAGGATCGCGATGACGATGGTCGCCGACCGCGGCGAGTGGGTTGACGAGACCATGCCTCGACGCTAGATGGGTTCATCCGAGCGGCAAGCAAACCAAGGGTCCGACCGGCGTCACCCGCGATTCCGCACATATAGTCCTGCGTTCAGGTTCTCGCTCGACACGGGAGGTCGAAACGGTGGGATCAGGTCAGATCAGGACGTTGCGCGTTTGCGCGGTCGCCGCGGGATGCCTCGCCGTCACCTGGGCGATCGCCTCGAGCGCCGTGGCGAAGCCGTTCCTGTACGTGCCGAACTACGGGACCGGCAACGTGTCGGGCGTGAGCGCCGCCCCGAGCGGACAGCTCTCGCTGCTCGGTCAGTCGCCGTTCGCCGCGGCGTCGGAGCCCTTCGCAGGCGCTGCCACCCCCGACGGTCGGTACGTCTACGTGACGAACAACGGCACCGACGATCTGAGCGGCTACAAGGTCGCCGGGAACGGTTCGCTGACGCCGCTCGGCGGATTCCCGATCGACGTCGACCTCGGGCCGCAGTCGGTCGCGGTCGACCCCTCGGGCAAGCGTCTCTACATCACCGGCTTCGACCTCGATCACGTCAGCGTCTGGAAGATCGCCGGTGACGGCGGCCTCGACGAGGTCGGGAGCGGCAGCTCGACCGGCGATGCGCCGAGCGGTCTGGCGTTCACGCCGGACGGCCGGTTCCTCTACGTCCCGAGCCTCGGAAACGACAACGTTCACGCCTACCGGATCGGCGCGAGCGGCTCGCTGACGACGGCTCCCGGCTCGCCGTTCCCGGCCGGCGATCAGGCCAACGGAGCGGTCGTCAGCCCGGACGGGGCGTTCCTCTACGTGACCAACCGCGGCGCCAATTCGGTGTCCGGTTACGCCATCGCCGACAACGGCGCCCTCAGCGCGACCCCCGCATCGCCCTACTTCGCCAGCGGACCCCAGGGGCTCGCCATCGCGAATGGCGGTTCGCACCTCTACGTGGCCGACACTTCCACCGACAAGCTGTCGGTCTTCCAGATCGCGGGCAACGGATCGCTCAGTCAGATCCCGGGCTCACCCGTGACGGCGGGCGACGGCCCGACGGCCGTTGCTGCCAACCAGACCGGCGACCGTCTCTACGTGACCAACCAGGTCTCCAGCAGCATCAGCAGCTACCAGGTCGCCGGAGACGGATCGATCTCCGCAGCGCCCGGATCGCCGCTCGCCCTCGACGGCACGAGCCCGCTCGGCTGCATGATCGCCGTCGTCGACCCGCAGAAGCTGACCGGCTTCCGCACGAAGGCGAAGAAGAGCCAGAAGCAGAAGGGCAAGAGCGTGAAGGTCGTCGTCAAGGCCGGCGCCGATCAGGCGGCCTCGCTGGCCGGCACCGGCAAGGTCGGCAAGGTGAAGCTGAAGAAGGCGAAGGGGACCGCCAAGGCGGGCAAGCTCGGCAAGCTCACGTTGACGGCCAAGGGCTCGGCCGCCGAGAAGATCCTCGATGCGCTCACGAAGGGCAAGAAGCCGAAGGCGGCGATCACGGTCAAGGGCACCAACGCCGTTTCGAAGACCACGAAGAGCAAGAAGGTCGCGGTCAAACTGAAGTAGGGTCGGGGTTCGTGACCCGACCGCTTGGAGGAGACCGGCTGTGAGCACCGTCCGCGAGGCAACCTTCGAGCTGCTCAGGGCTCGCGGGATGACGACGATCTTCGGCAACCCGGGGTCGACCGAGCTGCCGATGCTCGCCGACTACCCCGACGACTTCCGCTACGTGCTCGGCCTGCAGGAGGCCGTCGTCGTCGGCATGGCCGACGGCTACGCCCAGGCCAGCGGCAACGTCGGTCACGTCAACCTCCACACCGCGCCCGGCGTCGGCAACGCGATGGGGGCGATCTTCAACGCCCAGGCCAATCACGCGCCGCTGCTGATCACCGCGGGCCAGCAGGTCCGCGCCGCGGTGACGATGCAGGCGAACCTGACCAACCGCGACGCCACCCGCATGCCCCACCCGCTGGTCAAGTGGTCGTACGAACCGCCGACGGCGGCCGACGTGCCGACCGCGATCGGCCGGGCGATCCACACTGCGTCGCTGCCGCCGAAGGGCCCGGCCTTCGTCTCGATCCCGATGGACGACTGGACCGAGGAGGCGAACGCCGACGGCTCGGCGCAGGCGATCGCCCGCAGGGTCGACGGCCGCGCCACCGCCGCACCCGATCTGGTCGCCGACCTGGCGAGCCGCCTAGCGGGCGCTTCGAACCCGGTCCTGATCGCCGGGCCCGACATCGACGCCTCCGGCGGCTGGGACCTCGGCGTCCGCCTCGCCGAGCTGCAGCACCTGCCGGTCTGGTCGATCCCCGCGACCGGAGGCGGCCGTCTCGGCTTCCCCGAGAACCACCCGAACTTCAAGGGCACGTTGCCGCCGGCGATCGGGCCGGTCTCGGAGACGCTCGCCGGCCACGACCTGATCCTCGTCGCCGGCGCGTCCGTGTTCGCCTACTACCCCTACATCCCCGGCGACCTGCTGCCGGAGGGCGCCGACCTGATCGTGATCACCTCCGATCCCGAGGAGGCGGCCCGCGCCCCGATGGGCGAGGCGATCGTCGCCGACGTGAAGTTGACGCTGGAAGCGTTGCTGGGTGAACTGGGCGACGAGGAGTCCTCACGGCCCGCCCCCGAGGAGCGGGAGGGCCCGATGGACCCAGCCGACCTCGGCCTCGAGCCCGGCGGCCCGATCAGCGGCACCGAGGCGATGGCCGCGCTCGGCTCCGCGTTCCCCGACGACGGCATCATCGTCCTCGAGGCGCCGTCCTCGACGATGGCCCTCCGCAACCAGCTCCGCATCTCGCGGCCGGGCAGCTATTACTTCGGCGCGGGCGGGGGCCTCGGCTTCGGCCTCTCCGCCTCGGTCGGGGTGCAGATGGCCCAGCCCGACCGCCCGGTCGTCTGCGTCGTCGGCGAGGGCTCGGCCCAGTACGCGATCACGGCCTTCTGGAGCGCCGTCGCCTACGACGTTCCGGTCACCTTCCTCGTCCTGCGCAACTCCGAGTACGCGATCCTCAAGTGGTTCTCGCTCGCCGAGGGTGTCGAGGGTGCTCCCGGCCTCGACCTGCCCGCGCTCGACGTTGCGGCGGTCGCCGAGGGCTACGGCGTGCCGGCGCAGAAGGTCGAGACCGGCGACGAGCTGAGCGCCGCCCTGAAGGCGCAGATCGGATCCGGGAAGCCCGGCCTCGTCGAGGTCGGCGTGGCCCCGGGCATGTGGCTGGCCTGATCGGAGCGGGCTGAGCGTCATGCCGCTGCTCGCGCCGAAGACCTCGCGGATCGCCCCCGTACCGCCGGTTCCGCCGCCGCCCGACCGCGCTTCGGCAGGTCTGGCCGGGGGCACGGCCGAGCCCCTCGCCGCGGGACTCCGCCAGGTCCTCGGCGAGGCCGGAGTGCTCGGCCGCGCGACCGACCTGATCCGGTACGCGTCCGATGCCAGCCCTTACCGCCGCATCCCGGCGGCGGTCGTCCAGCCTCGCACCGTCGAGGAGGTCGCCGGGCTGATGGCGTTCGCGGCCGGGTCGTCGACGCCGCTCGTCTTCCGCTCGGGCGGCACGAGCCTGAACGGCCAGTCGCAGACCGACGGGATCCTCGCCGACGTCCGCCGCCACTGGGGCGGGATCGAGGTCCTCGACGACGGCGCCCGCGTGCGGGTCGGCCCCGGCACGGTGCTCGGTCACGTCAACCGGGTCCTCGCCCCATACGGCCGGAAGCTCGGCCCGGACCCCGCCTCGACCGATATCGCCACGGTCGGCGGCGTGATCGCCAACAACTCGGGAGGGATGCGCTGCGGCACGGTTCGGGACTCCTACTCGACCGTCTCGTCGCTCACCTTCGCGCTCCCCTCGGGAACGATCATCGACACGGCCGCGCCCGATGCCGGCGAGAGATTCACCGCCGCTGAACCGGAGCTGGCCGCCGGGCTGATCGAGATCCGCGACCGGATCCGCACCGATGGCGACCTGCGTGAGCGGATCAAGCGCAAGTTCGAGATCAAGAACACGACCGGCTACCGGCTCTGCGCCTTCCTCGACGCCGACGAGCCGCTCGAGATCTTCCGCCGGTTGCTGGTCGGCTCGGAGGGGACGCTCGCGTTCATCGCGGAGGCCGTCTACGAGACCGTGCCTCTGCCGGCGATGACGACGCTCACCTGGATCCACTTCGACTCGATCGCAGACGCGACCGCTCCCGTCGGAGACCTCGTCGCGGCCGGCGCCTCCGCCGTCGAGCTGATGGTCGCGCCCGCGCTCATGGTCGCCGCCAACTCGATCCCGGGAACCCCCGAGTACTGGAAGGAACTGCCGCTCGAGTCGGCGGCGCTGCTCGTCGAGTTCGGCGCCGACGACGCCGCCGGGCTCGAACGGGGCGAGGCCGCGACCGCCGAGGTCCTCGCCGGCCTGGAGGGGAAGGCGTTCCGCGGCCCCGAGTTCGCCCGCGACCACGAGACCGTCGAGCTCTACTGGCGCGTCCGCGAGGGATTGCACGGCCTCGTCGGCAGGCTCCGCCCGCCCGGCACGGCCTTGATCGTCGAGGACGTCTGCGTCCCGCCCGCCCGGATCGCCGAGGCGGCCGAGGAGATCCGGGCCCTCCTGGCCGAGCACGGCTTCCTGAGCGGGGTCGCCGGTCACACCTCGGCCGGGAACCTGCACTTCATGCTCACCCCCGACTTCTCGAAGCCCGAGGACCTGCAGCGCTACGAGACGTTCATGGAGAAGCTCGTGACGCTGGTGCTCGACACCTACGACGGGTCGCTGAAGGCGGAGCACGGAACCGGGGTCAACATGGCGCCGTTCGTCGAGCGCGAGTGGGGGAGGACGGCCACCGAAATGATGTGGCAGGTCAAGGAACTCGCCGATCCGAACGCGGTGCTCGGCCCCGGCATCGTCCTCAACCGCGACCCCGCCTGCCACCTCGAGAACCTGAAGACCACGCCGGTGATCGAGGAGTCGGCGACGACCTGCGTCGAATGCGGCTTCTGCGAGCCGGTCTGCCCGAGCCGCAACCTGACGCTGACGCCGCGCCAGAGGATCGTCCTGCGCCGCGAGATGGCCCGGCAGCCCGCCGGCTCCCCGCTGCTCGCGAAGCTGATCGAGGAGTACGAGTACGACGGCCTGCAGACCTGCGCGGCCGACGGCACCTGCGCGACCACGTGCCCGCTGGGGATCGACACCGGCGCCCTGGTCAAGTCGATGCGCGAGAGCGAGCACGGCCGGCGCGAGGAGCGGGCGGGCCTCCGGGTCGCGCAGCGATGGGCGAAGTTCTAGGCCGCCTCCCGTGCGGGGCTCGGCACCGGCGCAGCGATCTCGGAGGCGATCGGCGACAGCGCAATGGCCGGCATCACCGCCGCGGCACGGGCTGCGATCGGCGCCGAGCTGGTGCCGGAGTGGGAGCCGCCGATGCCGCCGCCTGCGAAGGCGGGAATGCCGCCGACCGTGCAGCCGGGCGCCGCGGCCGTGTACCTGCCGGCCTGCGTCAACCGCATCTTCGGCCGCGACACCGAAGGCCTCGCGGCCGGCGACCCGCTCGCGCCGGGCTCGCTCCCCGAGGCGCTCGTCGCGGTCTCGCTCCGTGCCGGCAAGCCGGTGTGGATCCCGACCGACGTCGCGGGCAGCTGCTGCGGCACGCCGTGGGTGTCGAAGGGCTACCGCGACGGCGCCGCCTGGATGGTCAACTCGACCGTCGAGGACCTGTGGCGGTGGTCGGACGGCGGCCGGCTGCCCGTGGTGATCGACGCCTCGTCCTGCACCCACGGCCTGCTCGAGGCGGCCGAGCGGCTGAACGCCCCTAACGCCGAACGGCTGGCGGCGATGACCATCCTCGACTCGGTCGCCTGGGCCGCCGATCACCTACTGCCGGACCTCGAGGTCGGCGAGCGGATCGGCTCCGCCGTCATCCACCCGACCTGCTCGGGGACGCACCTCGGCCTCAACGGCGAGCTCGAACGCCTCGCCGCCGCCCTCGCCGACGAAGTCGTCGTCCCCGACGAGGCGACCTGTTGCGGCTTCGCCGGCGACCGCGGCTTCCTCCACCCCGAGCTGAGCGCGTCGGCGACGGCGGGAGAGGCGAGCCAGGTCGCCGCCGCGAACGGCGACGCCCACATCTGCGCCAACCGGACCTGCGAGATCGGGCTGACGCGAGCGACGGGGGAGAGCTACGAATCCTTCGTCTACCTGCTCGAGCGCCTCACCCGGTGACGGTGTGACCCTCGACCGGATCCCCGATCCGGGAGAGCCGGTGCCCGCGGTCGCGTGGCCGACGCTGGGCCTGCTCGTCGTGGCCGTCGGACTCTGGGTCTCCTCGTCGGTCCTCTACCTGGAGGGCGTCATGTCCTGGTGGCTGACGATCCCTCTCAACGCGGTCGCCTCCTACTTGGCGTTCACGGTCTCCCACGACGCCGCCCACCACGCTGCGTCCTCCGACTCGAAGGCGAACAGGGCGATGGGGAGGATCGCGACGCCGCTGTTCGCCCCGCACTCGTCGTTCCCGACCTGGCGCTTCATCCACATGCAGCACCACCGGTTCACGAACGACACCGAGGGAGCCGACCCCGACCACTACACGATGGAGGGGCCCGCCTGGCAACGGCCGCTGCGCTGGATCAGCGTCGATCTGTACTACCTCGTCTTCTACGTGCCGCGGCTCGGCGGGCGGCCGCGCGGCGAGCGGATCGAGGCGGCCGCGACCTTCGCGGCGCTCGTCGCGATCACCGTCGCCGCGGTGCTGACGGGCCATCTCGTCGACCTCCTGGTCGTCCTCTTCATCCCGTGTCGGCTCGCGATTCTCTACCTCGCCTGGGCATTCGACTACCTGCCCCACAACGGGCTGCACGAGAAGCCGACCGGCGACAAGCTCAAGACCACCCGCAACCGCGTCGGGATGGAGCGGCTCCTGACCCCGGTGCTGCTCTACCAGAACTACCACCTGGTCCATCACCTCCACCCGCTGATCCCGTTCTACCGCTACATCGCGGTCTGGCGACGCAACGAGAGCGAGTATCTGAGCGGCGATCCCGAACTCAGCACGCCCCGCGGACGCAAGCTGACCGCGGACGAGTACCGCCGCATGCGCGAGCTCCAGCACCACTGACCGCGTCAGTCGGACCGGCACTGCCCTAGCCTTCCGCCTCCCGTGACGACCAACTCGGAACTGACGACGAACGCTGCCCGGACCGGCGAGGCCGTCCTGCGCGAGGTGATCGGCACGCTGGCTCCGATCGAGCGGCCGGCCGGCTCGGAGGGCGAGCGCCAGGCCGCGCACTGGATCGCCGATCGGCTGACCGCCGCCGGGGCCCCCGCCCGGGTGGAGGAGGCGAAGTTCCGCGGCGACTTCGCCGGCGTGGTCGGCGCGCTCGCCGCCGTCGGCGCAGCCGCCGGGGTTGCCGCGACGACGAAGCGCGGCCGCCGGCTGGGTGCCGTCGCCGGGGCGGTCGTCGCCGGACTGATCGCCGACGACATCTCGAACGGCTCGCGTCCCTTCCGGCGCATGGTCCGCCCCGAGCGGACGACCTGGAACGTGATCGGCGAGGCGGGCGACCCCGACGCCGAGCGCACCCTCGTCGTCCTCGCCCATCACGACGCCGCGCAGACCGGCTTCATCTTCGACCCGACCTTCCAGGAGAAGCTGATCGACCGCTTCCCGGGGATCGTCGAGCGTCTCGACACGTCGCTGCCGATGTGGTGGCCGGTGCTGGCAGGCCCACTGCTCGCGACGGCCGGCGGGCTGACCGGCCGCAAGGGCCTGGCCCGGACGGGCGCCGCGATCAGCGCGGCCTCCGCCGCGACGATGGCCGACATCCAGCGCGGCGCGACTGTCCCCGGTGCCAACGACAACCTGACCGCGGTGGCGGTGATCGTCGCCCTCGCCGAGGCCTTCGCCGCGAAGCCGGTCGAGGGGCTGCGCGTCCAGCTCGTCTCCGTCGGCGCGGAGGAGGTCCTGCAGGGCGGGATCTACGGCTACTGCGAGCGGCACCTGGCGGGCATGGATCGCGAGAAGACCTTCTTCCTGAACGTAGAGACGGTCGGCGGCCCGTCGCTGGCGCTGCTCGAGGGCGAGGGATGCGTCGTCATGGAGGACTACTTCGACCGTCCGTTCCGCGACCTGATCGGCCGGGTCGCCGACCGCGGCGGGACGCCGCTGCGCCGTGGGATGCGAGCCCGCACCAGCACCGACAGCGTCGTGCCGAGCCGGATGGGCGTGCCGACCGCGACCCTCGTGGCGATCAACCGCTACAAGGCCCTCTCCAACTACCACCGGATGACCGACACGCCCGAGAACATCTGCTGGCCGACGGTCGCCTGCGCCGCCGACCTCGCCGAGGACGTCGCCCGGGAGCTTGCGAGCCCGGGCGTCGCGGCGGACGCATAGACCGCGCGGGGTTAGGCTCGACTGGCGATGTGGGAAGGCAAGCGCGTTTCCGTTGTGCTGATGACCTACGCCGAGCGGTATTCGATCCGCTCGGTCATCGAGGGCTTCTTCGAGACGGGTGTGGTCGACGAGGTGCTGGTCGTCAACAACAACGCCGAGCCGGGAACGAGCGAGGAGGTCGCCGCGACGCCGGCGCGTGAGGTGTTCGAACGGAACCAGGGCTACGGCCACGCCAGTCGGCGCGGCCTGCGCGAGGCCACCGGGGATCTGATCGTGCTCGCTGAGCCCGACGGCACCTTCCTGCCGGACGACATCCACAAGCTGCTCGTCTTCAGCGAGGAGTGCGACGTGGTCTTCGGCACGCGGACGACGCGCGAGCTGATCTGGGAGGGGGCCAACATGGAGTGGTTCCTGAAGTGGGGCAACTGGGGTGTCGCCAAGGGCGTAGAGGTCCTCTTCAACACGAGCCACCTCAGCGACGTCGGCTGCTCCTATCGGCTGTTCACTCGCGAGACGGCGGATCTGGTCGCGGAGAAGATGCGGATCGGCGGCAACCACGCCGGCCCCGAGATGATGCTGATCGCGATCACCAACGGTGCCCGCTTCGTCGAGATCCCCGTCAACTACCTGCCGCGGGTCGGCACGTCCTCGGCCACAGGCAGCCCTCTTGCTGCGATCTTGATCGGGCTGCGGATGATCGAGATGATCCTGCGGTTCCGGATCCGGACGCCGCGCAGGATCGTGCGACCCGAGCGGCTCTCGATCGACGAGCGCAGCGGAGACGCGTCTCGGTGAGTGATCGAGGGGCTGCGATCGAGGATCCGCCCGCCGTCTCCTCGTACGGACGCTCCGCCGCCGGGCTGACCGCGGCGCTCGGCCTCGGCGGGCTGCTCACCTACGTCTTCTTCATCCTCACCTCCCACGGTCTCACCGAGGACCAGTACGGGGAGGTCGTGGTTCTCTGGTCGGTCGTATTCATCGTCGCGTCGACCCTCTACCGCCCGATCGAGCAGTTGCTCGCGCGCACGCTCGCCGAGCGCGATCAGGTCGGCGCCCCGTCGGGCGACGCTCTGCGCACCGCCGGCGTGATCCAGGCGGGCGTCTGCCTGCTGACGGTCGTCGGCCTGCTGATCTTCCGCGGTCCGCTCCAGGACAACCTGTTCAGCAACGACCCGGACTTCTTCTGGGCGATGCTCGTGTCGCTGGTCGGCTTCTCGCTCGCCTATTTCGCCAGGGGGTTCCTCGCGGGTCGCGGTCACTTCGGGGTCTACGCCGCGCTGCTGATGGTCGAGTCGATGCTGCGGGTCGTCTTCGCCGTGCTGCTGACGGTCGGGATCTTCGACGGACCGGCATCCATCGCGGTAGCGATCGCGCT
>Ga0209023_10002398_pt1 | contig 23466 bp, 21 predicted proteins | sample LakOneMetagenome_FD_187468 | JGI IMG/M metagenome (GOLD analysis project Ga0209023, IMG submission 187468) | Freshwater and sediment microbial communities from Lake Erie, Canada (SPAdes) (version 2) | ecosystem: Environmental > Aquatic > Freshwater > Lentic | place: Lake Erie, Canada... | reverse complement strand
TGCCAGCGTGCCGCTGGTGGTCGGGCTGTTGTTGGGCGAGCGTCCGCACCCGGTCGCGCTGGTCGGCGTGCTGTTGGCACTACCGGCGATCGTCCTGGTGGCTCGCGAACGCCATGACCATCCGGTCCACGCCCGGCGCTCGACCGTCGTGTCCGCGGTGATCGCCGGGTTCGGGTTCGGAGGCTTCTTCGTGTTGCTCAGCCGGGCCGACAGCGCGTCGGGCCTGTGGCCCCTGGTCGGGGCCCGCATCGGATCGCTGTCGATGCTGGCGGTGGTGCTCGTCGTGACTCGTCGCCCGTGGCGCATCGCCCGGGGGACGTGGCGAACCGTGGTCAGCGCGGGGGTCGGCGACGTGACCGCCAACGGTCTGTACCTGCTGGCGGTCGGTCGTGGGCTGCTCTCGGTCGTCGCTGTGATCGGGTCGATGTACCCGGCGTCGACGGTGATCCTGGCTCGCTTCGTGCTGCACGAGCGGTTGCAGCGGGTGCAGATCGTGGGTTTGTTGCTGGCCCTGGCGTCGCTGGGCCTCGTGGCGCTCGGTCGCTGACCGCGATGCGGTTGGTCAGATCCCGTCGAGCTCGGCGAGCGCGCCGATGACCGGCTGAGCCAGGCGCAGTCGCTCGTCGTAGCCATCGTTCCATGGCAGCAGTCCGTTGCGATCCGGCCACACGAACTGGCTCAGTCGGAACGTCGAGTCGCGATGGAAGTGCGCGGCGCTGGCGAACATGTCGGCGTACTCGTCGACGTCCATGGGCAGCATCGCGGCCGGCAGGTCGTTGTCGAGCAGTCCCACGAACACGCCCTCGGGGATGCTGCCGCCACCACCGAGGTACTCCGCCATCATGTCCATCAGCCCTCGGGCAGCCACGGGCTGAAGCCCGAAGATGACCACCTCGGGGTGGGCGTAGGTCAGCTCGAAACCGATGCTGTAGGTGTACCCGGGCGTGGGAGGGTCCTCCTGCGCCGCCACCGGTTCGGCGCACCAGCCGTTGGTCTCCACGACCCACGCGATCTTGTCGTCGTGTTCCATGTCACGGTCGGGGAAGACCTCGTTGCTCACGGCGTCGACCCTAGCTCTGAGCGATGCGGGCCAGACCCGCGCGGTCGACCTTGAGCATGGGGGTCAGGGGGAGGGCATCCACCACCACCAGTGCCTCGGGCAACTTCCACGCGGCGAGGCGATCGCGGCCGTGCTCGCGCAGCTCGGACAACGTGGGAACCGCGTCGCGATCGCGGACCACGACCACGGCCACGCCGATCTCGCCCATCACGTCGTCGGGCCTCGGGGCGATGGCCAACTCGGCCACGAGCGGATGATCCGACAGCACCGCTTCGACCTCCGACGGCGCCACGTTGTAGCCGCCGCGTACGTACTGCTCCTTGATCCGACCCCGCAGTCGGAACAGGCCTCGTTCGTCGACCAGGGCCAGGTCGCCGCTGTGGATCCAGCCGTCGCGAATCGTGTCGGCCGTGGCCTCGGGGTCACGCCAGTACCCGGTCATCTGCGACGGCGTGCGCACGCAGAGCTCGCCGATCTCACCGGTGGGCACCTCGATCGACGTGCCGGGCTCGACGATGCGAGCTGCGACCCCGGGCCGCGGCCGCCCGATCGAGGCCAGCGCTTCATCGTCGTCGGCGCCGAAGGCCGTGCCGATCCCGGTGCCGCCGGACTCGGTGCTGGAGTAGCGGATCGAATAGTCCGCACCGAAGCGTTCCTTGGCCTCGGCGACGAGCGCCGGCGGCGAGAACGCCCCTCCGACGATGAGCGTCTCGACACAACCCAGGTCGAGGTCGTCGAAGCGGGCGCTGCGCAGGAGCAGGGCGATCTGCGGTGCGACCCCGCCGATCGACGTGATGCGATGACGGGAGACGAGGTCGAGCACGTCGTCGGCGCGCCACTTCGCCAACCCGACGAGGGTGTGGCCGCGCCGCAGGTACCAGGCGAGCTTGGTCGTGATGCCCACGTGGGCGAACTGCGTCGACAGCAGCATCGGGCCGCCGCCGCCCCACTCGTCGGCGACCGGGCCGAGATCGATGTGCCGGACGGCGTCGAGCTGACGGTGGGTGAAGACCGCGCCCTTGGGGGTGCCGGTGGTTCCGGAGGTGAACACGATCGACGCCACCCGATCGGCATCGGCGTCGAGCGGCGCGACCGGCTTGGCGCGAGGGAGGTCGTCGCCGGATCCGAGCACGACGGTGGGGTCGGCCGACTCGATCAGCCGAGCGCGTTCCACCTCAGCCAAGGACGGATTGATGCCGACGGCCACGCCGCCGACCTTGGAGATGGCGACTGCTGCGATCAGGTAGTCGGCGTCGGACGCTCGGGTGAGCACCACCCGGTCGCCGATGCGCACGCCGGCCCCGGCCAGGCCGCCGGCCACCTCGTCGCTGCGGTCGTTCAGCTCGCTGAAGGTGAGCGAACCGCCCGGCCCGTCCCACGCGGTGCGGCCACCGAAGCGTTGCGCCGCGCCCCGCACGACCACATCGAGCGACGTCTGGTCAACCACCGCCGAACCCTAGGCTGGTGCCGTGGATGGCCTCGAGAGTGACGCCGCGCTGGACCTCGTGCGGCGCGTGTCGTTGGCCCTTCCCGAGACGAACGAGCGCGCCAGCCACGGTGCACCCACGTTCTTCGTCCGTGACAAGAAGGCGTTCGTGATGTTCCACGACGACCACCACGGCGACGGCATCCTGGGCATCTGGTGCGCGGCGCCCGTCGGCGTGCAGGCGACGCTGATCGACGCGGAGCCCGATCGCTTCTATCGCCCGGCCTATGTCGGTCACCGCGGTTGGCTCGGCGTGCGACTCGACCGCGATGTCGACCCCGACGAGCTCGAACAGATCATCGAGGACGCCTATCGCTGCGTGGCGCCCGCCACGCTCCTGAAGCTGCTCGATCAGCAGCAGGATCAGTAGCCGTCGGCCGGCTTCCACAGGTCGAAGCGGAGGCCGGTGGGGTCCTCGCACACTGCTCCGCCGCCCGAGGTGTACTCATCGACGCTGATCACGGTGCCGCCCAGCTCGACCACCTTGGCCGTTGCTTCGCCGAGGTCGCGCACTCGGAAGTACGGGCGGATGAAGTCAGTGGGCGCGCCGTCGGCGGCGGCGTGCAGGCCGAACGGCACGATCGAGCTCTCGACGTGCCGGGCTCGTCCTCCATCGGGTGAGTCGTTGGGTTCGGCGAACTGCCAGCCGAAGAGTCCGCCGAAGAAGGAGGCCGACGCCTCGAGGTCGTTGACGTTGATGACGTAGTAGCCGACCTCGTTCCACAGATCCTCGGCCTGAGTGGGGTGGGGTGCTCCAGCCGCCGCTTCGGGGTCGGCCGGGGCATCGGTCGACAGCTGGGTCTGGATGCCCCAGCGATGACCGAAGGGATCGAAGAAGTACGCGCCGCGGGCACCGTAGAACTGGTCGGCCGGCTCGCGTTCGCTGCGTCCGCCCCGCTCGAGTGCCAGGGCGTAGGTGGCATCGACATCGGGCACGTACATCGTGATCGAGACGGTCGTGCCGCCGAGGGCGGTGGGTCCGACGATGCCCATCTCGGGGAACTCGTCGGCGAGGTGGACGAGGGAGTCCTCCACTCGCAGCTCGGCGTGACCGATCCGGCCGTCGTCCATGAGGATCGGCTCCATCGTCGACGCGAACCCGAGCACCTCGGTGTAGAAGGCGATGGCCGCGGCGGCATCGTTCACGATGAGGTACGGGACGATGGCCGGTGACCCGGTGGGGCGGGGTGCGCGTGTCGACATGGTGGCTCCGGTGGTTGAGGTCGTCGGGATGGCGGCGACAGCGGGTGTGCCGCCGAGTTCGGCTTCGAGGCGGCGTCGGAGCTCGGACACGAAGTCCTCCGGCGGACGCATCGGTTCCGGGTCGAGGTGCAGTGCGTCGAACGGATCGGTCATGGGGTCACCTCTCCGTAGGCGAGGCGGAAGGCGTGCTTCGCCCGGATGAGCAGGGCCTCGGTGGCATGGGGAGTGCGGTCGAGGAGATCGGCCACCTGTCGCACCGGCAGCCCGTCGAGGTAGCGAAACGTCAGTACGGCTCGGTGGTGCGGAGCGAGCTGAGCCAGGGTGGCGTGCGCCGCGGCGGCATCGATGTGTTGGTCGGTCGGATCGGTGGCGTCGGTCGGCTCGACCAGTTGCAGCTTGCGGTCCTCGCGGGCCAACCGACGCCAGTGGTCGGCCAGCTTGTGGCGGGCGATGCCGACGAGCCAGGCCGCAGAGATCTCCGCGACGGTCCCGGATTCGATGGAGCGGACGGCTCCGAGGAACGTCTCGGAGGTGAGATCCTCCGCAGTCACATCATCGGGCGTGCGGCGGCGGAGGTAGCCGTAGACCTCATCGACACCGGAGTCGTACAACGCGAGCAGCGCGGCGCCCTGGTCGAGGTGGAACGGCTCACGATCACTCACGCCTGGTTCATCGTTCCCACTGCTCGAAGTCCAACGCAGAAATCCGTGAGGCTCATCGTCACAGGAGGTAGATGAGGCCGTCGCCCACGTCGCGCAGGCCGATGCCGGTGCTCTCGAGTGCCGCGGTCCACGAGCCGGTGTTGTCGGGGTCGTTCTGCTCCATGCCGTGGTCCGCGATCACGATCACTGCGGTCCGGTCGAGCACGCCCGCAGCTTCGACCGCCGCCATCACCTCGCCGATTCGGCCGTCGCTGTCGCGCACCGCGGCCCGCGCCGCCATGCCGTGCGGACCCGATTCGTGGCCCGCCTCGTCGGTCAAGGCCAGCGCGCACCAGCTCAACGTGGGAAGGGCGTTGCCGTCGCGTTGCTGCCACGCCTCGACGGTCTGGGTGGTGCTGGTGTGATCGATCGCCGACATGAAGCGGTACTGCTGGCTCGCGCCCGCCGCCGCCAGGTCGACGTGGGGAAGCGACTCCACGTCGGGCATGGCAGGGATGTCGCCGGAGCGCAGCAGGCCGAACGAGCTGAACGACGCGCCCGTGTCGCAGAACTCGAAGGTGGCGGTGGTGAAGGCGCCGGGTCGGCATCGCTCGACCGCCTGGTACAGCGTCTCGACATCGGGGTCGAGGTGCTGCATGGCCACGAACATCTGGTCCATCGCCAGCAGGTCGGGCACGCGATCGGCACCTCGATCGAACCACGTGTTGTGCAGCACGCCGGTGTGGCCCGGATGCGCGCCGGTGACCTCGGTCGTGTGATTGGCGAGGGTCGCGGTCGGCAACGACGCGATCATGCCCTGTCGATAGGCGGTGCCCCGCGCCACCAGCTCGGCCAGGTGCGGCGCTTCGCCCGATTCGATGACGTCGTGCAGCAGGTTGGCGTTGCACCCGTCGAGCAGGAACACCACCACGTGCTCGGCCCGTTCGCCGGTGAGCACGGCGCGCTCCGGGTCGCCGTCCTGGCGTCGCAACAGGGCGTCGTGGCGCCGCTCGCCCGTGGGCCCGGTCCCGTCGGGATGCGGGTCGATGCCGAGGAGGGCAGCGACGGTCGGTGCCACGTTGACGGTGCGGGTGGATCGGTCGACGAAGCCGTCGTGGCGCACTCCGGCACCTGCCGCGATGAAGGGAGCGCGACCCTGGGTCACGCCGAGCGAGCCGTGCTGGCCCAGGTGTGAGTCGAAGTGGTGCGACGACGTGTGCCCGATCACCAGATCGGGAGCATGGGGGCCGTCGAAGAACTGTGCGATCGAGTCGCGGGCGTGTGGGTAGGCGTTGGCGGTGCGATGGGGGAACAGTGATTCGCCCTCGTGCGCATGGCCCACGAAACGATCGGCGGTGTCCACGCCGATCGGGTCACGCCCGGTCACCGAGAGGTCGTCGTAGCGGTAGCGCCCGTCGACGGCCACGCGCCGGAAGGTGACCTCGCCATCGACGGCGCTCACCCGGTACTGCTCGGTGTCGGGATGCGTGATCACCAGCTCGACCTCGCGCTCGAGCGCGCCGTCGATCAGCAGGTCGGTGATCGTCTCGATGGCCGATCGCTGCGCGTCGGTTCGTTGTGCGTCGGTCCGCTGTCCGTCAGTCCCCATGTGGCCATTGTCGACCAGAATCGGTCGCTATGACAGCCGCGTCCACCCGACACCGAGGCACACCGTGAACGAATCCTTCGGCCCCGACATCGTGCTGCTCGACGGCTCCGTCGCACTCGTCACCGGTGGCGCCCAGGGCATCGGTGCCGCGACCGCGCTCACACTCGCCCGCTTCGGCGCCGACATCGCCATCTGCGACAAGCTCGACGAGCCGATGGCCGACGTGGTCGACGAGATCGAGGCGATGGGCCGCACCGTCACCCGCGCCCACCTCGACGTGCGTCACGACGAGCCGGTCGCCGATTTCCTGGCAGAGGTCGCGGCCCGCCACGGCCGCCTCGACATCGTCGTCAACAACGCCGGGGGAGGGTTCTTCGCTCCCTTCCTCGACGTGAGCAGCAAGGGCCAAGCGGCGCTCATCGCCGAGAACTTCACCCAGGTGGCGTCGATGACGCGGGCGTGCGTGCCCCTCATGACCAACGGTGGGTCGATCATCAACATCACGTCGATCGAAGGACACCGAGCCGGTCCGGGCTTCGCCATCTACTCGGCCATGAAGGCCGCCGTCGAGAGCCTGACCAAGACGTTGGCGCTCGAGCTCGCCGACCAGCACATCCGGGTCAACGCGGTGGCGCCGGACATGATCCCGACGCCGGGAGACGCTGGGCTCATCTCGGACTCCGGCGCGATGTCGGGTGCGACCTATCAGCAGCCCTGGCCGATCGGAGGCACCACCTGGGACTGCGCGGCAGCGGTGCTGTTCCTGGCAGGCCGGCTGTCGTCGTTCATGACCGGATCGACGCTGCACGTCGATGGTGGCACCTACGCCGCGTCGGGGTGGACCCGGCGCGACGAAGGCGGATGGAAGCTGTGACCGCTACTCGCTGAGCGTGCAGCCCTTCGGGGCCGTGACCGGGTTGCAGCGGGCCTGCAGCGCTCCCGGCAGCGCCGCGGTGTACCCGCTGGGGGCTGGTTCGCCCGCCGGAAAGTCCGAGTGCACGATCTGTGCTCCGGACTTCATCGCCGCCTCGCGCTGCGCGGGCTCGGCCGGCGCGGCGACGTCGAGGTCGGCGTCGGCACGAGTTCGCACGATGTAGCCCTGCTTCACGTTCTGGGCGATCTTCGGGCTGGTCGGGTCGTTCACGATGAACAGCGCACCGTCGGGTCGGTCGAAGCCCTCGGTGGTGAAGGCCACTCGGCCCTTCAATGAATCGTGGCCGGCCAGATAGGCGTCGATGCTGGGCCCGGAGCTGTCGAGGAAGAACATCATCTTCCCGCGGACCGAGTCGATGCTCGGCCACCCCGTGGTGGTCACCGCGGTGCTCAGGTCCTTGGCCGAGCCCCGCACATCGTCGGGAGTGAGCAGCTTCGAGCCGAGCGTGTCGCGCAGCTCGGTGTCGAGGCCGTCGAGCTCGGTCGCGCCCCACGGCGTCACCGTGGTGAGGTCGAAGGGTTTCGGCAGCCCACTGTTCTCGAGTTCCAACGAGATCATGAGCGGCAGGTGGCGGGGGTGCGCGTCGGACCACTTCTTCAACGTCTCGAGGCACGCCTTGAACGGCTCGCAGGTGGTGATCTCGTCGATGTCGACGATGTGGAACACCTTGATGCCGGGCTGGTCCATGCCGGTGGGCAGCTTGGGGTTGTCGACACCGAGGATGCCGGGGCCCTTCGGGGTGGCGAAGGTGCCGCCGACCGGGTCGGCATAGATGTCGAGCTCGAAGGTCCGAATGCCCCGGTCGAGCTGCGTCTCCAGCGGGGCGTGGGTGTAGTCGAGTGTAGCCGGGTCGCCCAGGCCCTTGGCCACGTCGGGCACCTTCTCGGCGATCGCCTTGATCTTGTCGAGCAGCCGGGGCTCGGGAGCGATGTGGTAGCTGTTGTGCGACCCCACGTATTGCAGGTCGTTGAGTCGCAGCGCCGCGGTCGGCGACGTGGTGGTCGTCACTGCGTCGGGATCGGTCGCCGTGCTGTTGTCGCTACAGGCACTCACGCCCACGACGAGTGCCACCGCGACGCCGAGCGCCACCGTCATCCGCGTCCGTCGAACACCGCCGGTTCGTCCGCCACCAAGTCGACCCATGTGAGCCACCCCCTCATTCGGGGCGTGACCATATCGGTCACCGGTTGTTCACCTCGACGTCAGTGACCGGCCAGCCATTCGTCACCGAGACGGAACTCGTCGTCCATCTGCTGGTCGATGATGCCCTTGGAGAAGTCTGCGATCTTGCCGCCGATCAGCGGGATCTTCACGTTGATCGACGTGGTCACCACGTAGTGGGTCTGCTTCTTGCCATCCGCGGTGAGCCGGGTGGTGCCGGCCACCTTGATGGGCGCTCCCTTGGTGTCGGCCGAGAAGGTGCCGCCGTAGGTGCCGTCACCGTTGTCCTTCCACGTGTCGACCGAGACCACGGTGTTCGTCGGTTTGAGCACCTTCTTGGCGAAGCCGGGCAGGTCGGTGTCGACGAGGCGGGAGATGGTGATGGTCAGCGCGTCGTCGGTCAGCTCGGTGTCGATGACCTCGAGGTCGCGGTGGCCCATGTTCGTGAACTTCGCGGCGTGGCTGGCGGGGTCGTGGAACATCTTCCAGACCTTGGCGATGGGTGCATCGAAGGTGTGCTCTCGCGTGACGTCGACCATGGTGGCCCTCCCCGTGTTTCAGGTGCCGAAGGTAGCGGGTCGCCCCGTGCCGAGGCCTCGGGGTAGTTTCTGACGGTCCGTCAGAAACTGTGCCGTTCGAACCTGTGGAGTCCGACATGACCACGCCCCCGCCGCCGCTCGCCGGCGTCCGCATCATCGAGTGCTCCATGCTCGGTCCGGGAGCCATCACCACCTCGTTGGCCGACCTCGGAGCCGAGGTCATCAAGGTCGAGCCGCCGCAGGGCGACTACATCCGGCAGATGACCTGGCCGATCGTCAACGGCACCTCGCTCATGCACTGGCACATCAGCCGGGGCAAGCGGTCGATCACCCTCGACCTGCGGACCGAGGAAGGCGCGGACGTGTTCCGCGAGCTGGTCCGCGACGCCGACGCCGTCATCGAGGCCATGCGCCCCGGTGGCCTGGCCAAGCGGGGACTCGGCTACGAGGATCTCAAGGCCATCAACCCCAAGATCGTGTTCTGCACCATCTCCGGCTACGGCATGACGGGTCCCTACAAGACCATGCCGAGTCACGGCATCACCTACGACACGTGGGCGGGCCTCGTCGGCCCCGAGACCGACGACGAGGGCTTCTGCTACATCCCCGAGCACCCCTCGGTCGGCATCCACGCCGGACCGCTCTTCGGTGCCCTCGGCGTGCTGGCCGGCATCACTCGGGCCCGGGCCACCGGCATCGGCGGTCAGCTCGAGATCGCCCAGACCGACGCTGCGGCGTCGATGGACTGGCTGCGTTCCGAGACCTGGAAGGCCTACGAGCGACCCCAGAGCGAGGTGACCGGCAACAAGAGCGACAACTACGAGCGCCGCGCACCCGGTACGGCCGGCATGCGCGAAGGCGTGCGCTACCAGTTCTACGTGACCTCCGACGATCGACACGTGCTGTTCATGGCGTCCGAGCAGGAGTTCTGGAAGAACTTCTGTGCCGGTGTCGACCGCATGGACCTGTTCGAGAAGTGGCCGGGCAGCCAGTACGGCGACCACGCCCGCGGCAATCGTGAGCTGCAGGCCGAACTGCGCGACATCTTCGCCACCAAGACCGCCGCGGAGTGGCTGCGCTTCGGCGATGAGCACAACACCGCGATCGGTCCCGTCAACACGCCGAAGACGATCGCCGATGACCCGCAGTTCCAGGATCGCTTCCCGTGGCTGACCCACGAGGAGCACGGCATCGACATGTTGCCGACGCCGATCAAGTTCATCGGCGAGGAGATGCCCAAGCCGAGCCTGGCGCCCACCGCCGGTGAGCAGACCGACGAGATCCTGTCCGAGGTTCTGGGCTACGACGACGAGCGCATCGCCTCGCTGCGCGCGGCGGGTGCCCTCGGCAAGTCCTGAGTCTCTGGGCCGGCCGGCTGACCGCCCTCGGCAGTCGCGATCGACCACACTGTCGAACGTGAGAACCGGAGTGATCCGCGCCGTCGCGGCCGTCGTCGTGATCGTGGTCGGGCTGATGCTCGGCAGCGGCGTCGCCTCGGCGCACTCCGTGCTGCTCGAGACCGCGCCGAGCGCGGGCGGCACCGTGGCCACCTCGCCGAAGGAGATCAAGCTCACCTTCAACGAATCGGTCGAGATCCAGCTCGGTGCCATCCGGCTGTTCGACTCGCGCGGTCGCCAGATCGACCTCCCGCCGGCGGGGCCGATGGGTGCCGACCAGGTGGTCACCCGGCTTCCTCACCTTGCCGACGGCTCCTACGTGGTGTCGTGGCGAGTCGTATCGACGGACAGTCACCCGGTCAACGGAGCCTTCACCTTCGCCGTGGGAACCGCCGCGGCAGGCTCGGACACCCGCAGCCTCGTGGCCCGATTGGTCGATGACACCGGCTCGCCCACTGTCGGCGTGACGCTGGCCGTCACTCGCTGGATCACCTACCTGGCCGCGTCGGTCGCGATCGGCGGCCTGATCTTCCTCGGCTGGTGCAACCGGTCGGGCTGGTCGTCGTCTCGGACTCGTCGACGACTCACTGTCGCCTCGGCACTGGTCGGCGTCGCCAGCCTGGCGTCGATCGCCGCGCAGGGGGCGTACGGCGCGGGTGAGGGCATCGGCTCGGTGCTCTCGCCGAGCCTCTGGGTCGACGTGGCCGGTACGCGGTTCGGCCACGCCGCGTTGGCGCGGGTGCTGGCCGCAGCCGTGCTGGTCCTCGGCCTGCGGGCCCTGTTCGCGGCGCGGTCGCAGCTGAACACGGCGGTCACCGTGATCGGCGCGGCGTGGGTGATCGCGTCGCTCGCCGCCGCCAACCACGGCCTGACCGGGCGTTGGATCCTCGTGGCCTACCTCGCCGATCTGGTGCACCTGCTGGGCATGTCGATCTGGTTGGGCGGACTGGTTGCGTTGGCGGCGATGCTGCGCCGGAGCGGCATCGACGACGACCCCTCGGTCAACGACGCGGTGGCGGCGACTCGGCGGTTCTCGGGCCTGGCGGTGGTGTCGGTGGTGGCCCTGGTGATCACCGGTTCGGTCGAGGCGATCCGCCAGGTCGGTTCCCCCTCCGCGCTCACGTCGACCTCGTATGGCACGACGCTCATCGTGAAGGTGGGGATCGTGGCGGTGGTGATCTCGGTGGCGTGGGTCAGTCGACGGTTGACCCACGTGTGGGCGGACTCGACGGCGCCTCGTCTGCAACCTCTCGGCGCTGCGGTCCTGACTTCCACCTCGGGCTCGTCAGGCGCAGCGGGTCTCGACGGCGAGGAGATCGAGCCCGAGGTCCTCGAGCGTGAGACCCGCCGGTTCCTCCGTCGATCGGTCCTGGTCGAAGTGGCCATGATCCTGGTGGTGCTGGTCGCCTCGACGATCCTGTCGAACACCATCCCCGCCATCGAGGCGGTGGCCATCCCGTTCAACCAGACCGTCGTGACCGGCGACGGGTTCGCCGCCATCTCGGTCACACCGGCCCGGGTCGGCACGACCGCGGTCCACGTGACCGTGACCGACTCGGACGGATCGATCCCACAGGTCGACGACATGACGGTGTCGATCACCTTGCCCGAACGCGATGTCGGGCCGCTCGACATCCCGATGGACCGCTACCAATCGGTCTCGAACCACTTCACGACCGCGACCGCGACCTTCCCGTTCGCCGGGACGTGGACCCTCGAGGTGCGAGCGAAGGTCGGACGCTTCAGCGAGCGGGTGTTCACCGTGCTCGTGCCGGTCCGGTAGTCGAGACGACGGTCGTGGAACCAACTGCCCAGTCGCGACGACTCATCTCTGAACCCTGAACGAGGAGCTTGCATGCACCGACGCACCCATCGACGTACCACCCGCGCCGTCACGGCCGCCGCCGGCGCTCTCGTCGCCATCGGCGTGTGGGCGGTGCCTGCCTCGGCCCACGTCGAGGCGGATCCGTCCGAGGCGCCCGCCGGCAGCACGACGGTGATCTCGTTCACCATTCCGCACGGCTGTGCCGGGTCGCCCACCACCGGCGTCGACATGAAGTTGCCCGAGGGCGTCACCGGGGCCAAGCCGGTGTACCAGGGCGGCTGGACGGCTGCCGTCGCCACCGGTGCCATCACGCCGTTCACCAACGAGGACGGCGAGAAGATCACCGAGGCGCCGACCGAGATCAATTGGACCGGGGGTCCGCTGCCCGACGATCAGGTGCTCGAGCTCCGGGTGCAGGTCACGCTGCCCGACAAGGCCGGCGAGACCGTCACGTTCCCGACGGTGCAGACGTGCGAGGTGGGCACGACCGACTGGATCGAGCTGACGGGAGCCGACGGCAAGGAGCCGGAGCATCCCGCGCCGGCCGTGACCTTGACCGCCGCGATCGCCGGTGGTGAGGACGACCACGACCACGCGACGACGACTGTCGCCGGCGCACCCGCCGGCGACGACCATGCGACCACCGAGTCGGCCTCGGCCGCCGTGAGCAAGGCGCAGGACGACGCTGACTCGGCCAAGACGTTCGGCATCGCCGGCGTTGGAGTCGGGGCGGTGGGCCTGCTGGTCGGCCTGGGTGCTCTCCTTCGTGGTCGGGGGGCAGCCCCTAAGATGTGACGACCCGTCAGAAACGGGTCGATGCCGAAGGGGTCCAGGTGGCGAACGACGAGTCCGAGCTGATCCGCGGCGACCTGCGCTGGGGCACGATCCCGGCACTGTTGCGTGATGCGTCCATCAACCACGCCGACTCGATCGCCCTGATCGACGGCGACGTGCAGCTCACCTACGCCGAGCTGCGCCAGCGCGCCGACGCGGCCGGTCGTGCGTTCGTCGCGGCGGGCCTGCAGCTCGGCGATCGGGTGGCCATCTGGGCCCCCAACATCTGGGAGTGGGTCGTGGTGCTCCTGGGGCTGCAGTCAGCCGGGGGAGTGCTCGTTCCGATCAACACCCGCTACAAGGGCGTCGAGGCCCTGGGCATCCTCGAGGCGAGCCGGGCGCGCATCCTGGTCACCGTCGAAGGCTTCCTGGGCAATGACTACGTGACCATGCTCCACGACGCGGTCGACGACGAGTCGCACTCGCTCGTGCATCTCGAGCGCATCGTCACCCTGCGCGGCGACGCCCCCGACGGGGCCGTCACCTGGAGCGAGTTCGAGCAGCTCGGCAACGAGGTCGAGCTGTCGGCACTCGACGATCGGGTCGACGCGCTGCGATCGGGTCACCTGTCGGACCTGCTGTTCACGTCGGGCACGACCGGAGCGCCCAAGGGAGTCATGTGCACCCACGGCCAGACGGTGAGGGCGTTCTGCGATTGGGCGTCGGTGGTCGGGCTGCGAGCCGAGGACAAGTACCTCGTGGTGAACCCGTTCTTCCACGCCTTCGGCTACAAGGCCGGCATCGTGGCGGCCATGACGAAGGGGGCCACCCTGGTGCCCGAGGCCGTGTTCGACGTGCCGGCGGTGATGGCGTCGATCGAGCGGGAGGGGATCACGATGATCCCCGGTCCGCCCACGCTGTACCAGTCGATCATGAACCACCCCGACTTCGATGCGTCGAGGGTCACGTCGCTCCGCTTGGCGGTGACCGGCGCGGCGGTGGTGGCGGTGTCGCTCATCGAGGACATGCGCAACGTGTTGGGCTTCGAGACGGTGATCACCGGATACGGCTTGACCGAGGCCAGCGGGATCGCGGCGATGTGTCGCCACGACGACGACGCCGAGACCATCGCCAGCTTCAGCGGACGGGCCATCCCCGGCGTCGAGATCATGACCGTCGGCGACGACGGGGTGGCCACCCCTCCCGGCGAACCGGGTGAGGTGTGCGTGCGTGGCTACAACGTGATGCTGGGGTACTTCGAGGACCCCGTGAAGACCGCCGAGACCATCGACGACGAGGGTTGGCTGCACACCGGAGACATCGGGGTCATGGACGAGCGGGGCTACCTGCGCATCACCGACCGGCTCAAGGACATGTTCATCGTGGGCGGGTTCAACGTGTACCCCGCCGAGGTCGAGTCGCTGCTGCTGCGGCATCCCGACGTGGCGCAGGTCGCGGTGATCGGAGCTCCCGACGAGCGCATGGGCGAAGTCGGCCATGCCTTCTTGGTGCCGACCACCGGGGCCACGCTCGATCCCGACGAGTTGCGCACGTGGGCCCGCGCCCAGATGGCCAACTTCAAGGTGCCGTCCGTCTTCATCTCCGTGGACTCGTTGCCCATGAACGCCTCGGGCAAGGTCCTCAAGTTCGAACTTCGCGATCGGGTCGGTTCGACCGCACCCGACGCCCAGCCAGGAGCCCCCACATGAAGTTCTTCAACGCCCTCATCGGGGCGACGCCGCGAGATCTGACCACGATCGCGGTGGCCTGCGAGCAGGCCGGCTTCGACGGCGTCGCGCTGAGCGATCACGTCGTCTATCCCGAAGACCTCCAGTCGGACTATCCGTACACGCCCGACGGCAAGCCGATGTTCTCCCCCGACACGGACTGGCCGGACCCGTGGGTGCTGGTCGGCGCCCTGGGCGCTGTGACCACCACGCTCGAGTTCGTGACCAACGTGTACGTGCTGCCGTTGCGCAACCCGTTCGTCACGGCCAAGGCGGTCGGCACTGCGGCCTACCTCACCGACAACCGAGTTCGCCTCGGCATCGGAGCCGGTTGGATGCGCGAGGAGTTCGACCTGATGGGCCAGCCCTTCGAGCAGCGCGGTGCCCGCCTCGACGAGACCATCGACATCCTTCGGGCGCTCTGGGGTGGCGGGATGGTCGAGTACCACGGCAAGCACTTCGACTTCGATCGGGTGGAGATGCGTCCCGCCCCGACCGAACCGGTGCCGGTCTACGTCGGCGGTCACTCCAAGGTGGCGCTGCGACGGGCCGCCCGCAACGACGGCTGGATCGGCGTGAACTACTCGGTCGACGAGCTCGAGGCCTACTGCATCGAGCTGCACAAGCTGCGCGAGGAGCTGGGCACCGCCGATCGCCCCTACGAGATCGTGGCCTCACCCCTGGCGTCACCCGACGCCGAGACGGTGGTGCGGCTCGAGGACATGGGGGTCACCACGCTGTTGACCTCCGCGTGGATGGCTGCGGGGCACCTCGAGGTGTCGAAGGAGCAGGCGGTCGATCTCATCGGTTCCTACGGCGAGAAGTACATCGCCCCGTTGCGGAGCTGAGCGAACATGACCGACGAGGACACGATCGACGACGAACTGCGCGCGGTCGACGGTCGGGTTCCGGGTCGCCGAGGTCTCGCCACTCGACAACGGTTGCTCTCGTGCACCCTCGAGATGCTCAGCGATCAGACCTACCGGGACCTGAAGGTGGTCGACATCGCTCGGCGGGCGTCGACCTCGCCGGCCACCTTCTACCAGTACTTCCCCGACGTGAACACGGCCATCCTGGCGCTCGCCGAGGAGATGACCGTCGACGCGTCGGCCTCGCTGCTCGGGCTGGTTCGCGAGGGCCCGTGGAAGGGTGCCGCCGGCTTCGACACGGCGACCGCGATCGCCGAGGGGTTCATCTCGGTGTGGGAGCGCCACTGGCCGCTGATGCGGGTGATGGAGCACACCTCGGCCGAAGGTGATGAGCGGTTCCGTCACGTGCGGACCCGTCTGCTCAACCAGTTCACCGAGGCGCTGGCCGAGGTCATCCGCCAGATGCAGGCCAGTCGCAAGGGCGTGCCGCCGGTCGATCCGATGGCAACTGCCGGCGTGCTGGTGTCGATGCTGGCGCACGTGGCCGCGCACCGCTACGGCTTCGAGTTCTACGGCATTCGCACCGAGGATCTGGCGTCGTCGATGGCCCACATCCTGTTCACGACCGTGACGGGCCAGAAACCTCCGGGTTGATCCTGGGTCACACCGATCCCGAATGGCCTCGATCAGGAATGACCGCGGCGCGGTCCGGGTTGCAGCTCGCATGACCACGCTTGCTCCGCTTCCCGACGGCCCGTACGACATCGAGTTCTTCTTCGACAGCGGCTGTCCGTTCGCGTGGATGACCTCACGGTGGGTCCACCAGGTGATCGACGCCAAGGGCATCAAGGTCGGGTGGCGATTCATCTCACTGAAGTTCATCAACGAGAACAACGAGCACCTGCCCGAGGGATACAAGAAGGCCACCGAGGCCGGGCTGCGCTTCCATCGCATCTGCGCGGCAGCCCGCGAGCGCTTCGGCAACGAGGCCGTCGGCAACCTGTACAGCGGTTACGGCAAGGCCTACTGGTACCGCACCCTCGATGGTGACTTCGGCGAGAAGATGGCCAGCGCCGCAGCCGGTGTCGACGTGCCCGCCATCATCGCCGGTGCCGGGCTGCCCGCTGATCTGATCGACGCCGCCGAGGACGACTCGTGGGACACCCTCATCCGGGCCGAGAGCGACGAAGCCTTCGAGCGCACCGGGCCCGATGTCGGCACCCCGATCATCACGTGGGGCGAGGGCGGCAACTCGATGTTCGGACCGGTCATCTCGTCGCTGCCCGACGAGGAGACGGCGTTGAAGTACTACGACGCGCTGCGGGTGGTCGTCGACTTCGAGGGCTTCAGCGAGCTGAAGCGAACCAAGCGTCCCCCGCTCGACCTGCCGCTGCTGAAGTAGTGCCGTCAGGCCGCGTGATCGGCGGGTGTGGCCGCGTCGGTTCCGAAGCCGCTCGAGATGCGCTCCAGAGCGGAGCCGCGCCCCATGAGTGCTCGGGCCATGTCGGCAACCTCGTGGCGACGTCGCCATCCGACCGACAACATGCGCCGGTTCAGCACCGGTCCGCCGGGGATCGCCGCCTTCCACCAGGGTGAGGGCAGGTAGCCGAGCTCGCGCACCGCGATCATGCCCCAGAAGGCCAGGTCGCTCGGCGCACCGCCGGCCGACAGATGAGCCCGGATGCGCATGCCCCCGTGGACCATGCCCAAGATGTCGTCGTTGATCGCGTCGTGGAGGATCGCCTCGGGGATGTCGATGAGATCCGCGGCATCGGAGGGGCGCGTCGCCGAGCGCCACACCCGCTTCGTCGGGACCGACACCGACCAGTAGGGCGTGGCGGTGTCGCGCGGCACGTGGAAGCAGACCGGTCGGGGGATGAGGCGCGACCCGAGCAGTGGTGGGAACGACGAGATGAACCGCCGCATGTAGGCGTCGAACGCCGGCCACTCCAGGTGACGCTCGGCCTCGGCGGCCAGATCCGCGTCGACCTTCGGGCGCACCTCTACTGCCAGTTGCTCGAGGTTGGCCTCACGGTCGGAGTACCAGTCGCGGTCGAGGTGCTCGAAGCCGCCATCGGTCGACCAGCGCTCGCCCGGGATCATCGGAACGACCTCGCCCCGAGGAAACCCACCTGCCGCCACGACGTGGTCGCGGACCTCGAACGGAGTGATGAGGTGCGCGTTCACGTGGAACGACTCGGGGTGCAGGAACCCGACCATCGACCCGAACGGCACGGCGTAGCGGGGCTGGAGGATCTTCATGACCCTCAGGAAGTCGTCGAGGTAGGTCTCGCGACGCACGAGCGTGAGGTCGGCGGGATCATCGGCGGTGTAGCCCAGGGGGTAGCTCTGTGCGAACGAGTGGGCCTTCATGGCGAAGGTGGGGTGTCCGAACGTCGAGATGATCTCGTCGAGGGCGTGGCCGCGGATCTTGCAGTCGTTGATGTCGACCAACACGTCGTCGCCGTCGCGGATCACGAACGTGGAGTCGTCGATGCCGTACTGGTAGGACGCGATCGACACCCCGTGTCCGAGCTCGCGGACCTCGCCGTGCGGCAGTTCGTCGACTCGCTCGAACCCGAGTCGCTGCACCTCCGCCGACATGACATCGACACCGAAGCGCGGGATCAGCACCTTGGCCGAGCGGTCGAGCGTGCGCATCGACGGATAGTGGAAGTGATCGAAGTGGTGGTGGGTGAGGTACACGTAGTCCGGCGAACGGACCTCGGGCGCCACCTCGGTCGGCGGGTAGTGCCACCACGAGCGCCAGTAGCACGAGCCCGACAGCCACGGGTCGATCAGGATGGTGCCGGCCCGTGTTTCGACCGACAGGCAACTGTGTCCGATGAGGGTGAACCGCATGAGCCCGCGAGCCTACGCGGCTGGTCGTCGGGCCTGGTTCAAGGGGCCGGCGTTCAGACTGCGGCGGGGAGGGTGGCAGCAGGGTTGGCGCGCTCGGTCTCGGCGCGGCGGCGGATGGCGATCCACCCGCCTCCGGCTGCGACCAGTGCTGCCAGCCCGCCGACGAACACGCCGGCTCGCGGGTTGATGAGATCGCAGATGGCCCCGACCAGCGGGCCACCGATCGGGGTGCTGCCGAGGAAGACGATGGCCTGCAGTGCCAGCACTCGACCTCGCATGGTCGGGTCGGCCCGGACCTGAACGATGGCGGTCGAGGCGGTCATGAAGGCGATGCTCGCTCCACCGACCAGGAGCCCGACCGGGAACACGGTGGCCAGGTTGGGCAGGAACGCGAACACGGTCATCGTCACGCCGAACGCTGCGGCGGCCATCACCACGTGGCGAACCTCGACGACTCGCCGTCGGGCAGTGGCCAGCGCGCCGATCAGCGACCCCACGCTGATCACGGACAGGAGCAGGGTGAAGGTGCCGTCGTCGCCGTGGAAGGTCTTCTTCACGAACAGTGGCATGACGACGTTGAAGTTGAAGGTCAGGGTGCCGATCACGGCCATCATCACGAGCGGGATCCACAGGTCGGGCACCCCACGCACGTAGCGGAAGCCCTCGCGGATCTGCCCCTTGCCCCGGATCGTGCGAGGTCCCGAGCGGAACTTGCTGGAGTCCATCAGCCCGTAGCCGAGGAGCACGGCGATGTACGACAGCCCGTCCACCAGGAAGCACCATCCGTAGCCGGCGGTGCTGATGAGCAGGCCGGCCAAGGCGGGGCCGAAGATGCGCGACGACGTCATGAGCGCACTGTTGAGGCTGACCGCGTTGTTGACCTTGTCCTCGGGGACGAGCTCGACCACGAAGGCGCGCCGAGCCGGGTTGTCGAAGGCGGTGCCGATTCCGCCGAGCAGTGCGACGGCGAAGAACGCCAGCACGGGCGGCTTTTCCATGAACGCCAGCGCGGCGAGGGCGAACGACTGCGCCATGGCAAAGACCTGCACGATGAAGAGCAGCTTGCGCTTGTCGGAACGGTCGGCGATCAGGCCGGCCCACGCGCCGAGGAACAGCACGGGGGCGAACTGGCAGGCGGTGAGCAGCCCGACGTCGAAGCCGTTGCCGGTCAGCTTGAGCACGAGGAGGGCCTGGGCCACCAGCGTGAGCCAGTTCCCGATCTGCGAGATGCCCTGCCCGGCGAAGAACAGGCGGAAGTTGCGGACGCGGAACGATGAGAAGGTCTCGTTGGCCGCGGTGGTGAATCGGAGTTTCATTGCTCGATCGGTTTGGTGAGGGCCTCGAGGACCGCGACGGCTTCGTCGAGTCGTGCCAGGTCCTCGGGTGGAAGTGCGGACAGGCGATCCGACAGCCACTCGGTCCGGCGGACCCGGATCGACTCCAACTGCTGCACGCCACTCGGGGTGATGGTGACGCGACACACGCGCCGGTCGTTCGGATCGATCTGGCGGGTGACGAACCCGCGCTCGTCGAGCTTGTCGACCAGCTTGGTGATCGTCGGCGGCGTCACGTGCTCCTCGACGGCGAGGCGACTGAGGGTGATGGGCCCCTCGCGACCGATGGTGGCGAGGGCGGTCGCCAACGCCGGCGCGAAGCCGCTCTGGTCCTGCTGACGCAGGAGCCGGGACAGACGAGTGACGTGGAGACGGAGGGGTCCGGCCAGTTCGACGGGGGAGGCGGTGCGTGACACGCCGTCCACGATATCGCCATTAGTTAGCTCACGAAACTAAATAGCCCATCCACGACCTCATTTGTCGCGCCGCCGCGTACACCCACGTACGCGGTGGCACTACAGAACGGAGTGGGGGGAAGGGGGTTCGGTAGGGTGAGCCGGGTGGTGACCCCGGCCCGCAGAGTCACGCTGCTCATCGTGGCGGCGATGACGGTCGGGATGGGGATCCGCGTCGCCAACATGGTGTGGTGGCGACCGCTCGAGGTGCCGCCCATCGGCTCGACCAGCTTCAAGCCGGCCGATCCCGACGCCCTCGTGCTCGGCGGCGACGCCTTCACCTACCACCACCAGGCCAACGCGCTGGCCAACGGCGACGGGTATGCCGACGGCTACCGCTACGCCAACCTCGGCGACGTCGCACCGTCCGCCTCGCATCCGCCCGGCTTCTCCACCTATCTGTCGCTGTTCTCCCTGGTCGGCCTGGACTCGCCGACCGACCACCGGGTCGCCTCGTCGCTGCTCAGCCTCGTCACCATCGCCGGAGTGGCCGGGGCGGCTCGCCGTCTGCTCGGCGGGGTCGCCGGAGATCGAGCCGCAGTCGCCGGAGCGTGGTTGGTGGCGCTGGCGCCCGCGGTGTGGATCAACGACACGATGCTGCTGTCGGAGTCGCTTGCTCAGGCCGCGGTCGCAGTGTTCCTCTACGCCTCGATCCGGCTGTGGAAGGAACGGTCGTGGCCGTGGGCCGCAGTGGCCGGTGTTGCTGCGGGCATCGCCACCCTCACCCGCAACGAGCAGATCGTGTTGTTCGGCGTGCTGTTGGTGATGGTCGTGGCCCGTCGAGGTGAGCGCATCAAGGACAGCCTCCACCTCGCCGTGGTGGCGGGGCTGTGCGGCGCCGTGTTGATCGTGCCGTGGGTGGCCCGCAACCTCGTGACCTTCCAGCACACGACGATCCTCACCACCGGCACCGGCGCAGCCCTCTCGGCCGCCAGCTGCCCCCAGACGTACTCCGGCGCGTCGCTCGGTTGGTACTACAACTGCTTCGACGGGCCCTATCCCGACAAGGTGGTCGATCCCCGGACCGGCTTCACCATCGAGGTCGACTCGCAAGGTCGGCCGATCGACGAGTCCGGTCGCGACATCGAGCCGATGAAGCAGGCCAAGGCGTGGATCCTCGACCACAGGAGCGAGTACCCCAAGGTGGTCGCCGCTCGGGTCGGTCGCCTGTGGGGATGGTTCCGCCCGGCCCAGACCACCCGATTCGAGATCGCGCTCGAGTCACGCGGCGCGTGGCAGAGCTGGGCCGCGTTGGTCGGGCTGTACCTCACCGAGATCAGTGGCATCGCCGGGCTCGTGATCATGCGCCGACGTCGCCTCCCGATCTCGCCGGTGTTGGCGCTGGTGGGCGTCGCCACGTTCGGCGCCGCCATCACCTTCGGCGTGGGTCGTTACCGTTCGACGGCCGAGATCGCGTTGCTGCTGGCGTCATCGGTCGCCGTCTCGACCGCGTGGTCGTCGGTGACTTCGTCGATCGCCGGGCGGCGCCACCTCGACCACAGCGCGTCCACGCCGATCCCGCCCAGCACGACCCAGACCACCTCCGCTGCCACGCGATAGCGGGTGATGCCCATGCTCGAGGCCGCAGTGAACGTGACCATCAGCATCAGGCCGAACATCGGCGCCAGCGATCGCTTGCGCCGCCACAAGGCCGCGGTGCCGGCCGCTGCAGCGAGACCGATGGCGTAGTAGCTCCACAGCCCCGCCCAGCTCTCCCACTTGCCGCGCCGCTCGAAGAACACATCGAGATCGACGCCCTGGAACGGGCGGTACACGTTGTAGATGCGCCCGATCCGGGCCGCCACCACGACCGGCAGCCGGCTCTTGTGCGTCGAGATGTACTCGGTGGCGTGCTTGCGAAGGATGAGTTCGATGTCGGACTCGTCGGCCGACTTGGGCCAGGTGGAGGTCGAGCAGGTGGCGTCGGTGTAGCCGAGCAGCTGTCCGTAGTACGTGCTGTCGCAGTTCGACACGTCGAGTACGAAGCCCGCGCCGATGGCGAGGAACACCGGATGGTGGAAGGTCGTGAGGTTCTTGATGACCCACGGACTGGCGATCAGCGCACCGCAGATCCCGGCGACGGCGAGGTTGCGGATGGTGGTCTTCCACCCGAGTTGCCGACTGGCCCACCAGCACACGGGAACGAGGACGAACACGAACAGCGTCTGGCTCTCGGATCGGGTGAGACACGCCAACCCGATGGCGCCACCGACCGCCGCAGCCCGCCACATCGTCGGCCGATCGATCAGGCGATACGCGGTCCACAACAGCAGCACCATGAGCGGCGCGTACATCGATTCGGACAGGATCAGGCCGTCGTTGATCCACAGGTTCGGGTAGATCGCCGCCAGCACCGCAGCGATCAGCGCGGCCCGCTCCCGACCCGTGATCTTGAGGGTGAGCACGCCGACGCCGACGACGCACAGGGTGCCGAGCAGGCTCGACGCCAAGCGCATCGACAGCGGTGACTCGAAGCCGAGGAACTGGAAGATCGCCAGGTACGCGGTGTACAGCGGCGGGTGGCCGGCCGAGTGGGCGATGACGCCGTGGTAGTGGGGTTCGGTCGCCCCGTACCAGTTGAAGGGGTTGGCGAAGCCGTCGCCCCGGGCCACGAGCTTCGACTGCAGCCAGTACCAGGTGTTGTCGGTGAGATCAGGCGGCGGCGGTGAGAGCTTGCGGTACTCGACCATGACGGTGAGCACTCGCACCGCCAGGCCCAGCCCTCCGATGAGGCCGAGTCGCACCCGGAACGATCGGAGCAGCCGCGACACCGCCCCAAGGTAGTCGGGTGGGTACTTCCGCCCACGACCACAGAGCGTGGTTACCCATGGTCACGGAATGTGGTCATCCGTACCTTCGCAAGAAGCGGGCCTGCGCTGGGGAGCGACGGAGACCGCTCGAGGCGTCGGTCTCCGTCGCATCCAGGTCCCGGCCTGGTGGGCCGTCAGCGCGACGCCGTCTCGGGGACTCGATCGAGGTGCTCGGGCGGTCCGTGCACCCGGCGTGTCGGCAGCGTGGCCAGCAGCCCCACCACCACGCAGATGCCCCAGGCCAATGCCACGCCGATCCGGGTGCCGTCGTGCCAGTCGTCGGTCGCGGCCACCACGACCCCGGCGATGCCGATGCCGAGCGACACCCCCAACGTGTCGCACAGCTGCATGCCCGAGGTCACTGCGCCGATGGCATCCGGCGGAGCATCGAGCAGCACGGCTTGGCTGAGGGGGCTGTAGGCGAGCCCGATCCCGAGACCGGCGATCATCGTTCCGGCGAAGGCGACCGTCACCGGGATCGAGCTGATCAGGACGAGCGACAGCACCGAGTAGCCCGCCGCTACGAAGCACAGCCCCCAGGTCACCAGTCGCCGCGGCCCGAGCCGACCGATCAGGCGCTCCTGGGTCCACGAGCCGCCGGTCCACGTGAACGCGCCCGCGGCCAGGACGAATCCGGAGAACATGGCCGACTGGCCTCGGATCTCGACGAGGGCGAACGCCACGAAATAGTCGGCGCCGAAGAACGCGAAGGTCAGCAACCCGCGGCTGGCGCAGGCCGCAGCCATCGGGGTGGCGGCGCGCAGCGTGCCGTCGGGGGTG
>Ga0209023_10002397_pt1 | contig 23472 bp, 22 predicted proteins | sample LakOneMetagenome_FD_187468 | JGI IMG/M metagenome (GOLD analysis project Ga0209023, IMG submission 187468) | Freshwater and sediment microbial communities from Lake Erie, Canada (SPAdes) (version 2) | ecosystem: Environmental > Aquatic > Freshwater > Lentic | place: Lake Erie, Canada... | reverse complement strand
CGATCTTGCCGCCTGCTTGAGCAGTTCCCAGTAAAGCGGCTCGAGGCTGATCGAGGTCTTGTGCCCGGCGATCTCGACCGAGCGTTTGACCGGGGGGTGGTAGGGGGTGGTCATGGCTTTGCCTTAGACCGAATTCGGTCAATCCCAAAACAACCCAACCTCCGTTCGTGTCGAGCGAAGTCGAGACACTGCGCGCGGCATCTGGACTTCGCTCGATGCGAACGGGGGTAGGTTTAGGTTACAGTCGGCAGATACGAATAATTTGGGGTGGCTCGCCCATGCCCCCACCCCTACACCCACCCCATGTCCAGCGGCTATCAGTCCCTGTCCGAGAAGGAGAAGCAGACCCTGCGGCTGCTGCTGACCGGCTATGATGCCAAGAGCATGGCCCGGCACCTGGGGCTTTCGGTCCATACCATCAACGAACGGCTGCGCGACGCGCGGCGCAAGCTGGGCACATCGAGCAGCCGCGAGGCCGCGCGGTTGCTGCGCGAGGTTGAGGCGCAGGACCCCGAATTGCTGGGGGACAAAGATTTGGGGGATGCCCCTGCCCCGGCAACAGCGCAGATGGCCCCCCAGCCAGCCCGAGGTGACGGCAATTTGCGCCGCACCGGCTGGATTGTTGGAGGACTTGTCATGACCATCAGCCTTGCCCTGCTTGCCCTGTCGGCGTTGTCAGGCCCGAGCCAGGCTCCTGCAGTACCGCTTGCGGCTGCCGCAGCCCCTGTGGCCACCCAGGCCAGTGAAGCCGCGGCGGTTGACGCCGCACGGCAGTTCCTTGCCTTGCTTGACCGCGATGACTGGGCAGCCAGCTATCAGGCGACGCACCAGTCGTTCAAACTGCTCAACACCCCCGATTGGTGGGCCGATGCCTCAAAGAAGGTCCGCGGCCAGGTGGGCACGGCCCAATCGCGCGAACTGGCAACGGTCAATTTCACCCCGGCACCGCCGAACGGTTACTGGATCATCTCGTTCAAGGCCAAATACAGCAAGAAAGGCAGCGTGGTCGAAACGCTGCACATGGCATCTGAGAACGGCGGCTGGAAAATGACGGGTATCACCGTCGAATAGGATCAGGCCGCGCGGATTGCCTTGCTGTCCGCTGTCTGCCCCTGCTCCAGCCCTTCCAGATTGGGCTGCAGCGCGAACAGGCAGCGGGCCAGCTCTTCAAGCCCGAAAGCCTGCTGGAAGGTGATCCCGTGCTCCAGTTGCCTGCGCCAGGCAATATGGCCGAAGCGTAGCGGCAGGCCATCAGCATCGCAGCGCACGAAGGCCCCCTCGGGCAGGCGCCGGTCGGCGATGATCCTGGCCCCGCAGCGCGAAATGTCGGCCAGCATGGCCGGGCAGTCTTCGCCCGCCACGGTCAGCAGCACCGGCAGCTTCAGCCGCAGGCGCACCGCGCGATGCGGGTACTGGCCAGTCTCATCCAGGAATTCGTTCAGCGCAACCGGCGCGGCAAAGCGGTAACCGGCCTCGCCGCTATCGGCCGCGCTGCGCTGCCAGGTCCGCTCGATCGGATAGAGCGTGCCATTTGCCAGCTCGAGGAAAATCCGCGGCTCTTCGGGCACCGCATGAAAGAACCGCAGCCCCACCCCGCCGCGCGAAACATCGCGCACCAGGCAGACATATTCACCGCTCTGGCAAATCACCTTCGCGGTGCGCAGCATCAGAGTCTGACGCGGATCGCTGCGCTGGTCGGTTGCAGGCGTGGCACTCATGGCGGTGTCTCGGCTCGGTTTATGACCAACCGAACCTAACCGGATGTGGTTAACGGAGCGATAAGGTGCCGCTCCGCCCCATCAATACATATGCTGCCCGCCGTTGATGCTCATGGTCGAGCCGGTCATGAAGCCGCCGTTATCGCTGGTCAGGAATGCCACCCCGCGGGCAATTTCCTCGGCCATACCAAGCCGGCCGACCGGAATCTTGGCGACGATCTTTTCGAGCACCGGTGCGGGGACCGCCGCGACCATGTCGGTATCGATATAGCCCGGCGCGATCGCGTTGACGGTGACGCCGTATTTCGCGCCTTCCTGCGCCAGCGCCTTGGTGAAGCCGTGGATGCCCGACTTGGCGGCGGCATAGTTGACCTGGCCGTACTGCCCGGCCTGGCCATTGATCGAACCGATATTGACGATCCGCCCCCAGCCGCGCTCGCGCATGCCGGGGAAGGTCGCCTTGGCCATGTTGAAGCATCCGCCCAGGTTGATCCGCATCACCTCGTTCCAGTCATCGAAGCTCATCTTGTGGAGCACGCCGTCGCGGGTCACCCCGGCGTTGTTGATGACAATGTCAATGGAGCCGTATTCGGCAGCGATATCGTTGCAGTTGTGGATGCAGGCCTCATGGTCACCCACGTCCCAACGAATTGACGGAATGCCGGTGGCGGCAGTGAAGGCCTTGGCCTTCTCCTCGTTGCCGCCGTAGTTGGCGATCACGGTGTGACCCTGTTTTTGAAGGCGCTTACAGATTGCCTCGCCAATCCCGCGGGTGCCGCCGGTTACGATCGCTACGCGTGCCATTTGCCTATTCCTTCCCAAGAACTACCGTTACGGCATGCTTACCCGCCCCGCGAACCGGTGCAAGATCACGCATACGTAAACTGGGAAGGCTTGGGCTTAGAACCGGAACTGGGTGCCGACGTAAACCGCCTGGTTATCCTGACGGCCATCGTTGATCGGGCGCAGCCGATCGCGATCGGAAGTCACCCGCACGCCTGCAGTGACATCGAGGTTGCGGGTCACGCGGTAGGCCCCGCCCAGATCGACCTGCTGGTCGCTCTGTTCAAACGTGCGCGGACTGCGGCCGGTCTTCTCACGCTCGTCCAGCGCGATGCGCGGGGCGAAGCGGGATTGGTCGGGCGCGACACCAGGCTTTGGTTTGTAGCTGGCAAGGTCAGGCAAATCCATTTGCCGGAACGACTGCGCTGGCGCCGAATTCTGGGCAAATCCGCGATAGCCGCGCGCCGCGCCCAGACTGTAGGCGGTCGGCGCGATCGGGGCACCGGCGGTTGATGCGGAAACCTCGATCGGCGCGGTTCGGCGTACGGCGAGACCTGTGAGATTGCCATTGAGGCGCACCGCCACCGTCACCACCGAGGCATCAGCCCGGCTGGGTGTGGCCGCAGGAGTAAAGCGGAACAGCTTGCCCTTGGATAGCGCGCGCACGGTGATCGAACGCGACAGCCGCGGATCGACTTCGGCGGGCACGAAGGCACCTTCGGCCGAATTATCTGCCAAGGTCTCAATCCGGGGAGCGAATCCGCCCGCAAAAGCCAGCACCGCGCTGGGCAATGCCAGCACGCTGACCGCGCCGCACAGCAGAATCGCGGCCATGCTGGCCCCGCCTTTCCTGCCGCCCTTTGCTGCCAGTTGGCTCATCGTTTTGCTTGTTCCCAGACTCACGCGCGGATAATCGCGCAAAACGGCTGCTTTTCCAAGCTCGGAATGGCCTTGCGGGGATGAATTCACCCTGAACCATAGCCGCACCGGACCTATTCAGGACGGGTTCACCGTTTTGACCGGTTATAGCGCGGCAAAGCGGGCTTGCCGCCGTTGCCGCCTCGGCTATAGAGGCAGCGCGTCCAGCAAGCAGGCTGGCAAACACGATAACAGGATTTTGGCACGCGATGACTGGCAGCACCTTCACCCGACCCAGCAAACTCCGCCTTGCCGGGCGCGCCGGGCTTGTCGCGCTGGCAATTGTTGCCCTGGCTGCCTGCGGCGGCGGCAACAAGCGCCCCAAGGCGGATCTCGCCGCATCGAAGATCACCACCATCGGGGTCAACTCGTACCTGTGGCGCGCCAGCCTTGAAGCAGTCAGCTTCATGCCGCTGCTGCAGACCGACAGCAACGGCGGCGTGATCGTGACCGACTGGTACGCCAACCCCAACAATCCCAATGAGCGGATGAAGGTTTCGGTGGCGATCCTCGACCAGGACCTGCGCGCCGATGCGCTGCGCGTCGCCGCCAGCCGTCAGGTAATGCAGAACGGTGTCTGGGCCGAAGCCCCGGTCCAGGCCGCGACCGTGCAGAAGCTGGAAGACGTGATCCTGACCCGCGCCCGCGACCTTCGCCGTCAGGCCACCGCGGCGAAGTAAGGCAGCCGGTTGGGCTGACCCGATCGTAAACTGCGATTGGGTTGCAGATATTTTCGCCTGTTGGAGAGTAGCGGCCGCAATTCGGCCATCGCGCTAAATTGCATGCGGTTTAGGCAGGCGTTGCCGGGGCAGCCGATCTGCCCCGCGCAACTATCAACCGCTCAAAAGCTCAGTCGCCGTTCAGGCGCGCGCGCATTTCCTTGCCCGGCTTGAAATAGGGTACGCGCTTGCCCGGCACGCTGACGCTTTCGCCGGTGCGCGGGTTGCGGCCCTTGCGGGCATCGCGTTCACGGGTGGAAAAAGCGCCGAAGCCGCGCAGTTCGACCCGGCCACCTGTGGCCAGCCGCGCAGCTATTTCGTCGAAGAAAGTGCCGACGATTTTTTCGATTTCTTCCATGCGCAGCCCAGGATTCTCTTGGGCCAGCACTTGCAGCAGTTCAGAACGGATCATTGCACGCCTTTCGGCGGGCTGCTCGCAGACAGCCCGTACCTCGATTGGTAAAAAGCGCGGCGCAGCTTCCGACCCGGTGCAAGCAGCACTGCACAAAGGGGATAGTGCCAAATGCATCCCCCCGACGCAATCAGAGAATATGGTAAAAAATTACAATTCTACGGCGAGGAGGTCTGAAGGAGTAATTCCCAGCCGTTCGATCCGCCGGGCGATGGCCGGCCATTCGCGCGAAAGGAACAGCTCGCGCTCGCTATGGCGCAGTTTTTCGGCCGCTCCGCGCGCGACGAACATGCCGACTCCGCGCTGAACCTCAACCAGACCATCAAGCTGGAACTGCTGGTAAGCCTTGGCGACAGTCAGCGGATTAGCACCCTGATCTGCCGCGAAAGCGCGGACCGAAGGCAACATCGTGCCTTCGCCATAGGTTCCATCGATAATCGCCGCAGCAATGATATCGCGCAATTTGAGGTAGACGGGCTTGTTGTCAGGCATGCTGCATCACTGCCATAATACAGCGGGTCAGGCAAGCAAAATCCCGCCCTGAACCATTTTCGCAAGGGCATTACGCACCCGCGCAACATTCTGCTTTGCAGGGCCGATTTCCTCGCTAATCTCCCCTGATCCAGCGCCGTCCGACCGGGCGGCGAGTGCCACAAAGACAATGAGGGGAGCTTTCCGGCACCATGACAAATCCAATCGACGACGCAGCCGCCGAACCCGGTGCCGTCCCGGCCGATATTACCACGATTCATCCAGGCCCTTCGGACGACGGGCAGTGGTTCGGACATCCGCGTCAGCTGGCGCGACTGTTCACCACCGAGGCGATGGAACGGTTCGGTTACTACGGTATGCGGGCCTTGCTGACGCTCTATTTGGCGCAGCACTTCCTGTTTTCCGATACCACGACCACGGGTCTCTACGGCGGGTTTACGGCTCTGGTCTATCTCACTCCGCTAATCGGCGGCTTGCTCGCGGATCGCTATCTCGGCTCCAAACGCTCGGTCAAATTCGGCGCCATCGTGATGTCGATCGGTTACCTGGTGCTGTGCTTCAGCAGCACCGGCGGCGCGGCCAAGCCCTTCGCGACGATCGAAGGGCAGCGTTACGAGGTGACGGTCGTTGGAAGCGGTGACAGCAAGCAACAATTCGTCGTCCAGGATGGTCAACGGCTGCAAATCAAGGGCAATGAGGACAAAACCGTCTCACTGCTCGCCGCTGACGGCAAGGAAGTGCGCAAGATCGCCGATGGCAAATTCAAGCCAGGCGGCGATCGTTCACAGTTTTATACCTTCCTGCTGCTCACTGGTCTCGCGCTGGTGACGATCGGCAATGGCTTCTTCAAACCCAATATCTCGACCATTGTCGGCTCGCTCTATAAGGCGGGCGATCAGCGCAAGGACGCTGGCTTCACAATCTTTTACATGGGCATCAATCTCGGTTCGCTGTTCTCACAGATCCTGTGCCCACTCCTGGCAGTAGGGATGGGAAGCTGGGGCGGCCTCGGCTGGTGGGCCGGTTTCGGACTTGCCGCCGCAGGGATGGGTGTGTCGTGGCTGCTGTTCCAGTTCGATGGCGGCAAGCTCGATGGCTTTGGCGACCGGCCGGAGGGTGCGGATTCCAGCAAGGATGTGATGATCTACATCGGTGCCTTGCTGGTGGTTCCAGTGTTCTACCTGCTGTTCAGCAACCTGATGAACTATGTTCGCCCCGAAGCGGGCCAAGGCATCATTGGCTATATCACCACCTTGCCGATCATGGGCAAGATCATGTTCGGGACGTTCCTGGTCTCTGTTCCGGGGATTCTGATCTGGGCCTGGCGCAATGGCGATCGCACGGAGTTTGAGATGATGCTCGCCGCGATGGTGCTGATCGTCTTCAACACCGTGTTCTGGACCCTGTTCGAGCAGGCCGGCTCTTCGCTGACGCTGTTCGCCGATCGCAACACTGACATGTCGGTCTTCGGCCTGTTCAGCATCACCGCCGGGCAGACCCAGTTCTTCAATGCCTTCTTCATTGTGGCGCTGGCGCCGCTGTTCAGCATGATGTGGAACGCGATGGCGCGACGCGGCAATGAACCGACCATTCCGGTTAAGTTCGGGCTGGCCCTGATGGGCGTCGGCGCGGGCTTTCTGTTCCTGGTCTGGGGTTCGCAATTCGCCGGACCCGACTTCAAGGTTGGTCTGTGGTGGCTGGCCGGGCTCTACCTGATCCATTCGGTAGCCGAACTGTGCATTTCGCCGGTAGGCCTGTCGATGATCACCAAGCTGTCGATCGCGCGGATCGTCGGGCTGATGATGGGGGTCTGGTTCCTTTCGATCGCGGTGGCGCAGTATGTCGCTGGCGTGGTCGCGCAGGTCGCCAGCGTCGAAACCGTCGGCGGACAGGTAACCAACCTCAAGGTCAGTCTCGAAACTTATGTCGGTGTGTTCCAGACCATCGGCCTGGTCTCGGCCGGAATCGGTGCCTTGCTGCTGCTGCTCGCCTGGCCGCTCAAGAAGCTGATGCACGGAGTAAAATGAAGATGCGAATGGTGGGGCGCAAAGCAGGCTTGCTCGCCGTCGCCGCAATGGCCCTGGTGCTGACCGGCACCGGGGCCGCTTCGGCCAAGGATGACAAGAAAAAGGAAGGCCCCGCCGTCAAGGCAGCGCGGGATTTCAACAAGGATCCCTATCCTTCATCCTACAAGCCCTACCCGGGCCGCGTCACCCTGATCACCGGAGCAACGGTGTTCGACGGCACTGGAAAGCGGATCGATGGCGGCGTGGTGCTGATCAAGGAAGGCAAGATCGCCGCGATTGCGGGCAGTCTGGCCGACCTTGACGTGCCGGCCGACGCGGTGCGGATCGATGGCACCGGCAAATTTGTCACCCCCGGGATCATCGACGCACACAGCCACCTGGGCGACTATCCCAGCCCCGGAGTGGACGCCAATTCGGACGGCAACGAATCGACCGCGCCGACCACCCCCAATGTCTGGGCTGAACATTCGGTCTGGCCGCAAGATCCGGGCTTCACGCGGGCCATGGCCAACGGCGGGATCACCGCCCTGCTGGTCCTGCCCGGCAGCGCCAACCTGATGGGCGGGCGCGGGGTGGTGCTGAAGAATGTGCCCAGCCGCACCGTGCAGGGGATGAAATTCCCCGGCGCGCCCTACAGCCTCAAGATGGCCTGCGGCGAGAACCCCAAGCGGGTCTATGGCTCCAAGGGGCGGATGCCTTCAACCCGGATGGGGAATTTCGCGGTCAATCGCGAGACCTGGATCAAAGCACGCGAATATCGCGCCAAGCGCGAGGCCGGCAAGCTTGAAAGCCGGGACCTGGCGATGGAAACGCTGGCAGGCGTGCTCGACGGGGAAATCCTGGTCCAGAACCACTGTTACCGCGCCGACGAGATGGCGCTGGTGCTCGATATGGCCAAGGAGTTTGGCTATCACGTTTCAACCTTCCACCACGCGGTAGAGGCCTACAAGATCGGCGACCTGCTGAAGGAAGCCGGCACCTGCAGCGCGGTCTGGGCGGATTGGTGGGGCTTCAAGATGGAAGCCTATGACGCGATCCCCGAAAACGCCGGACTGCTCTACAAGGCAGGAGCCTGCGTGGTCATCCATTCCGACGACGCCAACGGGATCCAGCGCCTGCCGCAGGAAGCCGCCAAGGCGCAAGGCGATGCGCGACGGATCGGGATCGACATTCCCGACGCCGAAGTGATCCGCTGGCTAACGCTCAACCCGGCCAAGGCGATCGGGGTCGACAAGCTGACCGGCAGTCTGGAAGCCGGCAAGGCGGCTGACATGGTGCTGTGGAACGGCAACCCGCTGTCGGTCTATTCGCGGCCCGAAAAGGTCTGGGTAGATGGTGCCCTGCTGTTCGATTCAAGCGACCGCAAGCGCCGCGCAGTGAGCGACTTCGAGCTTGGCCAGCCCGGCGAAGGAGACGTGAAATGAGCGCGCGCAAAATGACGCTCGCGCTGGCTGCGCTGCTCGCCGGAGCCGCCGCACCTGCTTTGGCCCAGACTGTCGCGATTACCGGCGGCAAGGTGGTGATCGGCGATGGCAGCGACCCGGTCGAGGGCGGCACGGTGCTGGTCCAGGACGGCAAGGTCGTTGCTGCCGGAAAAGGCGTTGCAGTGCCCGCCGGGGTCAAGACCATCGACGCGACCGGCAAATGGGTGACCCCCGGGCTGGTCGTGGCTGTCACTGACCTGGGTCTGGTCGATGTCGGCGCGGTCGATGACAGCAACGACGACGATGCCAGCAAGTCACCTTTCAGCGCCGCGCTCGATATCTCGGCGGCGATCAATCCCGATGCCCAGCCGATAAAGATCAGCCGCGCCGGCGGGGTAACCCGCGCGGCAGTGGCTCCGCTCGGCACCAGCTCGATCTTTGGTGGACAGGGCGCGGTGATCGATCTGGGGGCCGATCCCCAGGCCGTGACCACGGCGCGGGCATTCCAGTATGTCGAGCTCGGCGAAACCGGGGCGAAGCGCGCCGGGGGCAGCCGGGTGGCAACCTATGTCGCGCTGCACAATGCGCTGGGCGAAGCCAGGGAACTTGCCGCCGCTCCTGCCGCACCGCGCCGTGATGACGTGCTGCTGAGCCGCCGCGATGCCCAGGCGCTCGTGGCGGTGGTGACCGGCAAGCAGCCGCTTTATGTCCATGTCGAGCGCGCCGCCGATATCCGCATGGTCCTGAATTTGCGGACCGAATATCCCTCGCTGCGGCTGGTAATCGTGGGGGCGACCGAAGGCTGGATCGTCGCCGGAGAGCTGGCCAAGGCCGGAGTTCCGGTGCTTGCCACGCCAATGGTCGATCTGCCGGAAAGTTTCGAACAATTGGGTTCAACCCAGTCGAATCTGGGGCGGATGAAGGCGGCCGGGGTCAAGGTTGCGCTCGGCGCGTTCTTTGATCAGCCGCGCTATGCCCCGCAGTACGCCGGAAACCTGGTCGCGCTGACCAGGGTGCCGGGAGCCAGCGGGCTGACATGGGGCCAGGCCTTTGCCGCAATCAGTTCGGGGCCGGCCGAAGCGATCGGGATGGGCGACAGGTTCGGCAGCCTGCGCCCTGGCCGCGCGGGCGACGTGGTGATCTGGGATGGCGATCCGTTGGAGCTGACTTCAGGGGTGGTCAAAGTGTACATCGATGGCATTGAACAGCCACTCGACAATCACCAGACCCGCCTGCGCGACCGCTACAATACCGACAACCAGGGAAGCCTGCCCAGGGCTTTCGATTGGTAGGGCAAAATCAGCACAAGAGGGGGCAGTCATGACCGAACAACTCGCCAACCTGATCGCCGCATCGCTGGCCTTTGTCGGCACCCATTTCGCTTTGTCGCACCCGTTCCGCGCCGGCCTGGTCAAACGGCTGGGCCAGCCAGGTTTCATGGGGCTTTACAGCGTGGTCGCGCTGGTCACATTCGGCTGGATGGTCCTGGCCTTCCGCGCCTTGCCGATGGTCGAGGTTCCGCTGTGGGATGGAACCCGCGATGTGGCTTGGGTGCTTTCCAGCGTGGTGATGCTGATGGCCGCGGTGCTGTTCGCGGGATCGTTCCAGGGCAATCCGGCGCTGCCCGACCCGCGCGCCAAGGAACTGGCTCGCAAGGACCCGCACGGGGTGTTCAAGGTCACCCGCCACCCGATGATGTGGAGCTTTGCGCTGTGGTCAGTCTCGCACGTGCTGGTCAGCCCGACGCCGCGAGTGCTGGTGCTGTCTGGAGCGATGGCGTTCCTCGCGCTGGTTGGTGCGCGGCTGCAGGACAGCAAGAAGCTCGCGGCGATGGGCGCCAACTGGGAAAGCTGGGAGCGCCGCACTTCGTTCCTCCCGCGGCTGACCGTGCTGCCTGCGGTCGGACTGGTGCCGTGGCTGGGCGGGTTTGCATTGTGGCTGGGAGCGACCTGGCTACACGTCATGCTGGTGGGCATCCCCGCCGGGATCTGGCGCTGGCTCTGAGCGCTACTTCTCCAGTACGTAAGTAATTTCGTGACACAGCAGCGAGGGGCGTAGCCGCTTGAGCGCGGGCATGCTGCCCACGGCGCGCTGCGCGACGAGTTTGAGCCCGCTGACTTCCGCCAGCCGCCGCACCGCATCGACCGTGAAATAGTGCAAGTGCCCGCCATCCCACTCGCGCTGTTCGAACCAGTCCGCGCTTGATGTGTTGGGCAGCCGCCCCAGCAAAAGCTCGATCCGGCAGCGCACCGATCCCACATTGGGCAGGTTGATGAAGATCCGCGCTCCTGGCTTGGCCACCCGCGCCACCTCGGCAAAGGCGTGGAACGGATCGTAGAGGTGCTCAATCACCATCATCGCGATTACCACGTCAAACCGCGCGTCCTCGAAGGGAAAGCGCTTGTCGAGGTTGGCCAGGTGGACCGCCAGATTGTCCGGCTGGCCTTCGCTGGCAAAACGATCGACGATATCGACGATGTCGTACCGCGCACAGTGCGGGGCGAGGTTTTCGACCACCCCGTTGCCGCCATAGCCCATTTCGAGCGCATGCTTGCCGGGATTTTCGCACAGGTACTCATAGGCCGCCGAATAGCGGTGATTGCCCGCTTCGAGTGCGGCGCGGCTGAGCGAGGCGACGCCGCCGTCGCGGGTCAACTGGGCGGCAAAGCTGCGCTCGTAAAAAAGCTTGGCGGGATCTTCACTGGGGACGGGTTCGCTGGCCATGATTTGAGGTGCTTAGCGAAGGATGCGGGCGCAGCCAATGGACCTTCGCATCGCTGCTGTGTAGGGCCGGGGCGATGGCAAAACGCACTTCCCAACAGCCGCTGGCGGGCAAGCGGATCGGCCTGGTCTCGGCCTGGGCCTCGCGGCTGGGCGGCGGGGTGTTCGAAGCCGTGGTCGCCCAGGCCCGGCTGATTGCCGAGCAAGGCGGCGAAGTGCAGGTCTTCGCATTGGCAGATGGCCACAGCGGCGAAGACTCTGCGCGGTTTGGCGAAGCACAGGTCCAGGTCTTTCCGGTCAGGGGACCGGTCCAGATCGGCTATGCCCCCGCGCTGTTGCCGGCACTGCTGGGCGCGGAGCTTGATTGCCTGCACCTCCACGGCATCTGGATGTATCCCTCGCTCGCGGCCAGCCGCTGGGCGAGGGCAACCGGCAAGGGTTATGTCGTGTCGCCACACGGCATGCTCGATCCGTGGATCACCGCGCGCGGACGTTGGAAGAAGGCGCTGGCCCGGGCCGGCTATGAACGGACCAGCTGGCAAAAGGCGAGCTTTCTTCATGCCCTGACCGCGCGCGAAGCGGCTGACATCAAACGCGAGAGCGGGCGCAGCGACAGCGTGGTGATCGCCAATGCCGGACCGGAGGCCGGTCCCGTGCCGGGCGGGCCTCGGCAACCACACCTGCTCTACATCGGCCGGATCCATGCCAAGAAGAACCTGCTCGCGCTGGTCGAGGCCTGGCGGCGCGCCGAGCGGCCATCTGACGCGCGGCTGGCTTTGGCGGGCTGGGGCGATGAGGCCGATGTCGCCGAATTGCGCGCAGCGGTTGCGGCGGTTGGCCCCTCGGTAGAATTTGTCGGCCCGGTCTATGGCGCGGCCAAGCAGGCACTGCTCGATTCAGCGCGGTTCACTGTGCTTCCTTCGCACAGCGAGGGACTGCCGATGGCGGTGCTCGAAGGTTGGGCCGCGGGAGTGCCAGCGGTGCTGACCGGCGAATGCAACCTGCCCGAGGGCCTGGCTGCCGGTGCGGCATTCGATTGCGGGTATGAGGCCGAGACTATCGGTCCCGCGCTCGAAGCGGCGCTGCGGATCGGTGCGGACGACTGGCTGGCGATGGCTCGCGCCGCGCATGACCTCGCCACCGGGCCTTTCGCCCCAGAGACCATTGCCGCGCGGTGGAGCGAAGCCTACCTTCGCGCGATCAACCGTGGGGGAGGACAATGACGACGCCGCTCGACGCACGCGAGAACCGCCCGCTCGAAGGCGGAGCCAGTTTCTCGCTGGGTAACCGCCTGTTGCGGGTGCTATGGATGGCGACCTGGCTGGTGCTGTGCCGCTTCACACCGCCGCCGCTCCACGCCTGGCGGCGGCTGGTGCTGAAAATGTTCGGCGCGAAAGTGGCGCGCAGCGCGCGGGTCCATGCCAGCGTTTCGGTCTGGCTTCCGGCCAATCTCGAATTGGGTGAGAACGCTCTGATCGGACCCGGGGTGCGCCTTTACAATCAGGGCCGGATCGTCATTGGCGCGCGAACTGTCATCTCGCAGCGCGCGCATATCTGCGCCTCAACCCACGATCTGCGTGACCCGCAGTTCCAGCTGCTGCTGCGTCCGGTGACGATTGGCTCTCAATGTTGGGTCGCGGCCGAGGCCTTTGTCGGCCCCGGAGTGACAATGCACGATCAATCGGTGCTGGGCGTGCGTGGTGCGCTGTTCGAGGATGCCGTGGCGGGCGGGGTCTATTCCGGAAATCCAGCGCAGTTCGTCAAAGACCGCCAGCTGCGATCCTGACGTCTTCCAACCACAGGTCGCCGCTGTCGGGTCCAACCCCGAACAGCAAGTTCTGCGCCGCGCAGCTGCCATCGACGACCAGCCCGGCCTGCCAGCGCCCGCTCGCCGGGTTAGGCTGCGCGGTCAGCCATTGCGGTGCTTCGCCCTGGCAAGCGAGCGCAACCGACAGTGTCTTGCCCGGCCCGCCCTTGCCGTCGTCGCTGCGCCAGGTCAGCAGATAACGGCCTGGGGCCAGAACTAGCAACTGCGAGAGCACCGGCCGAGTGTTTGGCGTAACGCCTTGCACAGTCAGGCGCTGGCCCGCACCGTTCGGAGATGGTACGAAGCCCAGCGTCAGCCCGTCGCTGCCCAGCAGTTCCCAGGCGAAAGCGCTGACCTTGTCGCGCGGCCCGGCCATCTGGAACCGGCCATCGCCGAGCAGTTCCTTGCCCGCCGCCGGGCAGTGCGCGCGCCACAGCTCCCGCCCCTCGCGCATTTGGCCCAACACGGCCAGGCGATTGACGCTGGGCGCAATTGCCGGGCAGCCCAGCACCAGGCCTTTCTGTGCCGCCTCGGTCAGCACCGGCACGCGTTGCAGCATGACATCGGTCGGCAGATCGGCGACATCGCCGGCATAACTGGTCAACCAGATCGGGCTTGCGGCCATCCGCTCCACAAGCGCGCTGCGCCCGGCGGGGTTCCGTTCCAGCGGATCGAGCAACTGGCGCTGGCGGTGTAGCGCAGGCTGCTGACGCAGCAACGCGTCGAGCCGCATCGCCGCGATCCGATAGTCGCCCGCGGCCAGCGCGCGAACCATCCAGTAGCTCTGCGTGATCGGGACCCGCCAACCCAGTTTCCCAGCCACCCGGAAAGCCACTTCGGCCCCGCCGCGTTCGCCCGAGGCAAGCCGCCCCGCCCCCAGCATCGCGGTGCTTTGCGGATCGGTCGGCGCATCGGCGATCGCTGCCTTGCCCAATTCGAGCGCTTCGCGGGCCTGACCTTTGGCCAACGCCTGTCCGCCGCGCACGCGCAGCGCTTCGGATGCGAAGAATGCGGGTACTTTCGCCGCCAGATCGGGCGATGCGGCGCTGATCCGATCTAGCCCGCTGCCCAGCGCCAGGGCGGAGTAGCCCAGGCAGGCGAGGACCAGGCCGACGCGTGCCCACATATCAGGACTTGTCCGCGCTTTCGTACTGGTAATAGTCGTAGCCGTAGTATTCGCTGTAGCGGTTGCCGGCTTTCAACGGATCGAACTTGGTCAGCACCGCGCCGAGCAGGATCGGCCGCATCCCGCGCAGGCGGCGCAGCGCAGCCTTGAGCGAGCCGCGGCGGCTGCGATCAGCCTCGACCACGAAGACCACCCCGTCAACCAGCGCAGACATCAGCGGCGCGTCGGCCAGTCCCAGGATCGGCGGGCTATCGACCAGCACAACGTCGTACTGGCTGGCGGCTTCGACCAGGATTTCTTCGATCCGCGCGGTTGACAGCAGCTCGGTCGGGCTGGGGGGGATCGGCCCTGCGACAAGCAGGCTGAGGTAATCCTGACCGGACCTGGCCACTGCACCGGCCAGCGGATCGTGCGAGGTCAGCAGGCTGGAAAGTCCGCGCTCGTTGGGCAGGTTGAGCCGCTTGTGCAGCGAGGGGCGGCGCAAATCGGCATCGATCAGCAAGACCCGCTTGCCCATCCGGGCAAAGCCCGATGCGATCGCGACGCTGGTGGTGGTCTTGCCTTCGGCGGCCTGGGCACTGGTTACCAGCATGACCTGCGGCAGGCCGTCGGTGGTCGAATAGAGCACCGAACCGCGCAGTGAATTGTAGGCTTCCGAAACCGGCGACTTGGGATCGAGCAAGGCTTCCTCTGGATCGTTGCCCTTGGCCTGGGGGATCACGCCCAGCAGCGGCAACGCCAGCTTGGCTTCGACATCCTCGGGCACGCGGATCGCATCGTCGAACTGGTCCTTGAAGAACACCACCAGCGCGGCCAGACCAAGCCCGATGAACAGGCCGACCAGCAGGTTCTTGAACAAGTTGGGCGAACTGGGCGCTTTTGGCACTTCGGCAGTGTCGATAATCGAAACGTTCGACAGGCTGACCCTGGCGACCGCGTTCAGCGTCTTGTAGCGTTCGAGCAAGCCTTCGTAGAGCTGGCGGTTGGTATCGGCCTCGCGCGCCAGCAGGTTGTATTGCACCGCGCGGTCCTGTTCGGACATGGTTTCGCCCTTGAGCCGGTCAACCTGGCCCTTGAGCGCGCGCTCGGTCGACAGCGCAGCCTGATATTCGCTGTTGACCGAATTGCGTACGTTGATCGCCATGCTGTTCAGCTGCTGGTTGATCGCCGCGAGCTGGGCCTCGCGGGCCTTGACCGAGGGGTAGTCCGCAAGGTGGCGCGCACGATCCTGGCCAAGTTCTGCCTCGAGCCGCGCGCGGTCCGAAAGCAGCGCCGCCACGGTCGAATTCTGCAGCACCAGCGGCGAGGACAGCAGCGGTCCGGACGACACCGCACGCCAGCGGCCTTCGGCTTCGATCCGCCGCGCGGTTGCTTCGTTGGCGGCAGCGTTGATTTGCCCAAGGCTTGATCCGGTTACCGAAGATCCGCGATCGACCGAGCTTTTGCCGCCTTCGCTTTCAACATTGCCTTCGCCCGTGCGGATGATTCCGGCTTCGCGGGCATAGGCATTGACCGCGCGTTCGGACAGTTCGAGCCGGTTCTTGGCTTCGGTCAGCTGTCCTTCGAGATAGGTTCGGGCATAGGACGAACTGTCATATTTGCGGTCGAGATTGGCCTGGATGAATTCGCTGGCATAAGCATTGGCGATCTTGGCCGAAAGCTCGCGGTCGTTCGAGACATAGCTGACCGTGACGATTCGCGAATCGCGCGGCAGCTTGACCGCTAGATTGCCGGCCATCAGGCTGACGGCCTGTTCGCGCAAGGCGTCGGGGGCAGTGCCGGCAGGCGGCAGCGGTCGGCCTTGCGCCTCGTAAATCTGCGGACTGCCGATCAGGTTGAGTTTCTGGGCCACCCGCAGCGCCAGCCCGCGGCTCTGCATGATATCGGTCTGCGTCTTGAGGAAACGGTCGACATCATAGGATGCGGTCATCTGATCGTCGCTGGTATCGTCCTTCGACCCCAGCACCCGGCCGCTGCTGTCGTTGATCTGGATCGTCGCGCTGGCGGTATAGCGTTTGGTCTGCAGCCAGGTCGCGACCAGCGCGATCCCCAGCGCGGCCACTACGATCGCGGCGATCAACCAAATGTTGGCGCGAATCGCGGCGGCGACATAACGGAAATCAAAGGCGGAACGGGTCGTGCCGAAATGTTCGACCTCGTCATGCGAATCGAGCGAACCCAGTCCGTGGAAATGCGGCTCGGCGGCGGGAAGTTTGCTGGACAAAGGGCTTTCCTACCGGAAAATGTAGAACAGGTTGAGGGCCGGAGCGGCCTGGAGGAACTGCTTCCAGGCCGATTTCAACCCAGATCGGCCAACCACCACGGTATCGCCGGCCAGGATCTGCGGATCGGCGGCAAGGCCCTTGCGGATGTCGTCGATATTGAAGCGCGCCCCCATCCGCTGACCATTGACGACCCGGAAGATCATCACTTCGTTAAGCTGCGCCGTATCGGTCGGGCTCTTGGCCTGGGCCACTGCGGTCAGCAGCGAGGTGCCGGGCATGGCTTCGAACACTCCCGGTTCGCGCACATCACCCTCAACCGTGAACGTGGTGCGGCGGCGTTCGGTGACGATCACCGCGACTTGCGGATCGCGGATGAAGCGCGCGCCCAGCCGCTTGACCAGCTCGTCGCGCAACTCCGCCGAGGTGCGTCCGGCGGCGGGCACTTGTCCGGCCAGCGGCACCTGGATGCTCCCGCTCGAATCGACCACATAGGCATCCGAAGTCAGCTCGGGCTCGCCCAGCACCCGGATCGACAAGTGATCGCCGGGGCGCAGGGTGTCTTCGTCGGGCCAGGCCTCGGTGTTGGGGAAGACCGCATAGGCTTGCGGCCCGGTCGGCAGCGGACTGGGCTTGCCGGCGCATCCGCCCAGCGACAGCGCCATGATTGCGGCCGCAACCAGACCTTGCTGCCTCAGCTTGACCATTATTCGTCTTGTCCCGAAACCATTGCGACCCGCGGCGCCATCAGCAGTCCTGTGCAGGCCGCGCCCAGGCACGCCATAGACATGGATCGTAGCGGATAATCAACCACCGAGTGCAGGGCAAAGACTGTCAAACCAGCGATAGCGAACACGACCAGGCCAGCACCGCTGCGCGCCGGATCGCGCCAGGCTCGCCAGCCTTCGCGCAGCACCAGCCAGGCCGACGCACCAAGCGCGGCCAGCCCCAAAGCTCCGGCTTCGACCGCGAGTTCCAGATAGTCGTTGTGGGCCCGGTTGGGCAGGAATGGGCGGACCACTTCAAGCTGCTCGTCGGCCACCAGCGCGGGGGTGAAATTGCCCATGCCAACCCCGGCCGGGAAATGCGTCTGCGCGACATAGAGCGCATCGCGCCAAATCTGCGGGCGCAGTTCGTTGGAAAAGTCGAAGCGCTGGATCACAGCCGCCAAAGCGGGGCTAGTGCGGGCCAGCAGGAGCCCCAGCAGGCCCAGCACCCCCAGTGCCGCCAGTCCGAAAAAGACGTGTCGTCGCGCCAACGGCAGCCAGTGGCGCAGCAGCCACAGACTGGCAATGAACGGGATCGGCAAAAGCATGATCCCGGTGCGCGATGCGGTCAGCGCTACGCCGAGGGCGAATATCGCCAGGCCTCCTCCGCTGAGGCCGAACACCAGCCAGCGGTTTGCGGGCAGGCGGTGCCGATCGACCAGCGAACGCACCACCAATGCCACGCCAGGCATCGCCACCAGCAGGAAATCCGCGGTCGAATTGCGGTTAGCCTGAAAGCCGGTCAGCACCGGTCGGATCTCGTCATAAAGATGCGACCAGCTGGTCTCGCCCTCGGTCAACTGCAGGGCCCCCAGCATCAGGCTGGCGATCGCTGCGGCCAGTGTCACCATCACCAGGCGAAACCGCGTGGGCTGGTCCAGTGTCGTCGTCATCGCCAGCATGGCCAGCGGCGGCAACAGTGACAGCAGCGAGGCCAATGTCCGATGCGGCGCAAGCGAGATCGGCCGCCAGGTCTGGTCAAGATCGATCAGGGCCAGCGCCTCTCGCTGCAATTCGCGACCTGGCAGGGCTTGCCACGGCATCGGCGGCAGGGGGATCAATTGCAGAGCCGGCAGCGCGGCTATCAGCAAGACGATCAGGCGGGCCGATACGGGAACAAGCCGCCACTGGCCGCGCTGACCAACGGGCAGCAGCCAGGCGAGCAGCAGCAGCGCTGCGAGCAGTTCGAGTGCAAGTTCAGTAGCAGGAGCCGGCGAACCGCCACCCCCCAGGACCAGCGCGCAGCCAAGCAGCACCGATGCCAGCCAGCCGGAAGCATCCGGCGATCGCGGCAATGCCGACAAGGTTGACGGTGCTGGCAGAACTTTCTCGCAAGCTAGGTTTGATTTCTCAATCCTCGTAGGGCTTAGTCGTCGTGATTTCTAGCCCGCATAAATTGTAGTTCTGGTCCTCTCGCCAGCTTTGCCGAAGCATACGGCAAACATCTTGGACTATTGGTTGGCTGGTCCGATGGCGAGGTAACTCAACCGTTGCTGCCCCCAGCTAACCCGGCGGTCAAGCCGGTTGCGCTGCCGACACCCAGCGCGGTCAATATACCCCCCGGACCGCCGCCGCCAGCAGCAGCTTCGGCAGCCTCCTTGCCGACCAGCGGCGCATCGTCGCAGGTCTTGTCGCGCAACAGGTTCGTCACCACGTCTTCGGCCGAGCCATTGCTGCTGGCCGGGCCGGTGGTGACGATGCAGACGCACTGGCCGCCATCGAGTTCCTGACGGGCAATGTCGGCAACGCCGGGGTTGCCCGAGCGGATCACGTCGACCCGGCACGCCTTGCCGCCGCCATCGCCATTGCCGTCGGCGAAGGCAGACTGCAGGCCGGGCATGGCTTCAATCGAGCGCGTACCGACGCCGGTAAAACCAGCACCAATCAGAGCTACCGAGGCAGCAGCGGCAAGAAACTGCGAGGTCACAGCGGCAAACTCCTAGGGATATTTCCGCAGCCCTTAACACGCGACTGGTTACCAAGTCCACCTCGCTCTGTCGCAAAATCGCACAGATTCAGCGAGTTGGATCAATTTCTGCTGTGTGCAGTCGACTGTGAAAAATATCGTATTTTCAATATAATAGACTTATCGGGCTTAGAAAGCCCGGTCGTGGACAATGACCATGACAGTGCTGGCGACGATCCGCAGGTCGCGCCACAAGGACCAGCCATCGAGGTATTCAAGATCGGATTCAAGCCGCTCGGCCAGATCCTCCTCGCGCTCGGTGGCACCACGCTGGCCCCTGACCTGCGCCAGCCCGGTCAGTCCAGGCTTGAGCGCGTGGCGCTCCCAGTACCGGTCATCGACTTCCCAGAATAGCTTCTCGCCGGCTTGCGATCCCAGCGCATGCGGGCGTGGGCCGACAATTGCCATCTCGCCCTTCAACACGTTGAACAATTGGGGCAATTCATCGATGCTGGTGCGGCGGATGAACCGCCCGACCCGGGTGATCCGGTCATCGTCACGACAGGTGGATTGCTGGCCCTGGCCATCGCTGAGATCCGAACGCATCGACCGGAATTTGAGCATATTGAAGAACCGGTTGCCGCGCCCGACGCGGCGCTGAACGAACAGTACCGGACTGCCGTCTTCCAGCAGGATCGCGATCGAAACCAGCAGCAACAGCGGCGAGAGGATGAGCAGCCCGCCTCCGGCCAGCGCCAGATCGAACCCTCGCTTTGCCGCCCGGGCGCGCAGCCCCAGGGGGCCAACCGAGACGCGCAGCAAGCCCTGTCCATCGACCACCCGCGCACCGTGTGCGCCCAATTCCGCAATGCTGGGATCGATCACCTCGCCATCGATATTCGCACCTTTGAGGATCGTTGCCCAGGCTGCGCGGCGGGCCGGCGGGCAGGACACGACCACCCGGTCGATCGCGTGCAGCAGCGCGCCGATCCGGTTGAGTTGGGCGGGATTGTCCAATGCCGGGACCAGCCGCAGCGCCTTGGCATCGACCCGGTAGGCTCCGGGCAGGGCGACGGCCGGGCCGCCATCGTCGATCAGCAGTTCATTGATCAGCTGGGTTCCGCAGCGCCAGCGAATGAAATCCCGCATCTGCGCGCGGGTCCAGACCAGCATCAGACCCGAAAACAGCACCCCTGACGTGAAGAGTACACGCGAAAACTCGGCGCTCGATTTGGTGTAGAAAGTGATGAACACCACCACAGCAGCCGAGATCCCCAGTGCCCCCACCCCGCGCAGCGCCCCGGTTCGCGCCGTGCGCAACGTCGAGAGCGAATAGGCCCCGTTATAGAGCGCAACGGTCAGGAACACCGGCAATAGCAATTGCGCCAGGATCCCGGCCTGGTCCAGCCCATCGCCGCCAAGGTAGAGGTAGCCCGAAAGCACGAACCCGGCGAAAATCGACAGGATATCGCCAAGCATCTGCGCCAGATAGCCCTGCAACCGGCGCCGTTCGAGCGGTTGGGCCGGGACAAAGGCTTCAGGCAAGGGCGTAGGGGGCGTGTCGGATCGATTGGCGCTGATGGCGGCGTGCTGATTCATCGATGGGACCCGTTTGTACGGCATCTGCGATGTGCCGTTCCCGATAGTGCAAGAGAATGGCCCTGCCTTCAAGGCAAAGCTCAGGGTTTTTTCCTATGCGCGAGGCGCCGCGGCGCGCGCGATTTCGGCCAGGCCCTGGGCGAGCAGCAGCTCGGCGTTCTGGCTGTTGGCCAGCAGCTGGCGGTGCAGGTCGATCAGCCGGTCGACCAGCCGCGCCAGCTTGCGCCCGCGCCAGGTGCTGAGCTGCTGGATCAGGTCACGGCTGTCCTTCCAGAAAACCCGCTTGGCATTTGATTCGGCCTCGATGAACTGCCGTACGTTACCGCGCGGCCCCATTCTGGCGGCGAGCTGGGCGAGCTGGGTGGCGCGGCGTTCGAAGGCCAGCAGGAGGCCGACCGGATTAAGTCCGAGCTCGCGCATCCGGTGCAGTTCGCCCGCGAGCTTGGCCACTTCCCCGCCCAGCACAACGTTGACCAGCGACATGAAGCCATCGTCCTCGGTCCGCGCGCCGATTGCCTCAAGCGCGGCGGCATCGGCCTTGCGCGGCGCCTGCGGGCTGGCATCAAGATAGAGTGCGAGCTTGGTTACTTCGCTTTGCGCCAACCGCGTATCGAGCGCGGCGGCCTTGGCAATCCGTTCGGCCAGGTCCCCGCCCAGCGTCACCCCGGCAGCATCTGCCATGTCCCGCACCGCGCCGGTCACACTGCGCAAGTCCGGGGGATAGAACATCGCGACCAAGGCGTCGCCGCGCCCGGCCAGCAGCTTGGCACTGCGTGACTTGTCAGTCGCGCTGCTGGCGACCACCAGCACCGGCCAGCCAGGAGTATCGTCCGCCACCAGGTTTTCGAGTGCGTCGTGCACTTCATCGCCGGTCGCGCGGATCCAGATGTGGCGAGTATCGCCGAATAGCGAGCTGGAGCGTGCCTCGTCGCTGAGCCGCACCGGATCGCGCTTGAGGTCTGCGCCGGAAAACTCGACCCGCTCACCGGGGTCGGGCAGCAGCGAAAGCACATGGTGCGCGGCGTCGTGCGCGCCGGCCTCGTCGGGGCCGCAGAAGAAGAACACCCGCGCTTCCTTCGCGGCGCGCGCGGCCTGGCTTTTGAAGTCCTTCTGGGTCGCCTTCACTTCTGTTCGCTTGGGGCAGTGGCGGCAGCGCCCCTGAGCTTGAGCGACACCCGGGTGACGATCCGGCTCGCAACTTCCTTTGACAGGTTCTCCAGCGCGGTCTGCTCGGCCGCGATGGTCGCGTATTCACTGCTGGTGACGTCGATCCCGGCGTCCGAGCCCACCGTATCGTCGAGCAGGATCTTCCCGCTCTCAAGATCGACCAGCTGGAACCGCGCCCGCAAGGTGCGGCGTTCGCGCGCGACAGTGTCGTCGGACAGCAGCCCCAAGCCTTCGAGCTTGTCGTCGAGCCGGACATCGAGCCGGTACCGCTTCGCGCCCTGCCCGCTCGCGCCCAACCGGTCGGTCAGCGCATTGCGCACCAGCCAGCCGGCCTTGCCCTCGATCGGCGAAACATCGACCGATGACAGCCCTTGCGCCACAGTGCCACTGGCCCCGCCGGCATACATCGGCTTGAGCCCGCAGGCGGCGAGCGGCAGGGCGAGCAGGATTGCCACCCCCAACCCCGTTCGCATCGAGCCCTTCGGCAGGCTCAGGATGAACTGCCGTCCCTTGGCCGCCAGTCGAGATGCCGTGCTCAGGTGTCTCGACTTCGCTCGACACGAACGGAGGTGGGGGATGGGGGGCAGGAGCCGCTTCATCACGCCACCAGGTTAACCAGCCGGTCGGGCACCACGATCACTTTCTTGACTGCCTTGCCATCGAGCGCACGCTGGACCTTCTCATTGGCCAGGGCAAGCGCTTCGATCTCTTCGCGCGGCAGGCCCTTGGCCACCGTGATGGTGTCGCGCAGCTTGCCCAGCACCTGGATCGCAATAGTCACCTCGTCATCGACCAGCATCGCCGGATCGTAGCTGGGCCAAGGCTCGTCCGCGACCAGGCCTTCATCGGGCCAACGCTGATGCAGCGATTCTTCGGCAAGGTGCGGCATCATTGGCGCGACCATCAGGCGCAGTTTGCGGATCGCGTCGCTGCGGCTGGCGGATAGCTCGGCCTTGTCGATCGCATTGGCCAGCTCGTAAATCCGCGCGACCGCCTTGTTGAAGGCCAGCGCTTCGATATCGGCCGCGACCGCGGCGACGGTCTGGTGGGTCTTGCGTTCAAGCGCCACATCGTTGTTCGCATCAGCCCCGGCCCCGCCCGCGCCTTCCTGCCCGAACAGCCGCCACAGCCGCTGGACGAACCGCGCGCAGCCTTCGATCCCCGCTTCGGACCAGGGCAGGTCGCGTTCGGGCGGGCTGTCGCTAAGCATGAACCAGCGCACCGCGTCGGCGCCGTACTTGGCGATAATTCCGTCGGGATCGACCACGTTCTTTTTCGACTTGGACATCTTTATGGTCGCGCCAATTTCCACCACTCGCCCATCCGCGATGAGGGTTGCGCCTTCGCTCGTTCGATTCACCTCTGCTGGCGAATACAATTGGTCGAGAACCTTCATTGGCCGGTATTCCGTTTCGCCAATTCCGCGCACCATGGTCATCTTGGTTGTGTAGTAAGTCTCGTGCGTCACCATTCCTTGGGTGAACAGGCTGGCGAAGGGTTCCTTCACATCGATAAGCCCGATGTGGCTGAGCGCGCGGGTCCAGAAGCGGGCATAGAGCAGGTGCAGGATCGCATGCTCGATCCCGCCGATATATTGCTCGACTGGCAGCCATTGCTTGATGACCTCGGGATCGAACGGTCGGTCAGCGGGCTGGCTAGATCGG
>Ga0209023_10002396_pt1 | contig 23474 bp, 17 predicted proteins | sample LakOneMetagenome_FD_187468 | JGI IMG/M metagenome (GOLD analysis project Ga0209023, IMG submission 187468) | Freshwater and sediment microbial communities from Lake Erie, Canada (SPAdes) (version 2) | ecosystem: Environmental > Aquatic > Freshwater > Lentic | place: Lake Erie, Canada... | reverse complement strand
TGCTCTTCCGATCTTGGTAGAATCCACCGCGTTTCCCGAGAATCGGTATGAAAAAGAATCGGCTCGAAGCGTTCACTGACGGTGTGTTCGCGATCGTCATCACGCTGCTCATTCTCGACCTTCGCTTGCCGAACGTGACGTATGGCGAACTGCCGAACGCCCTGCGTGCACTGGCGCCAGCCATCGGTGTCTACGTGCTCAGCTTCGTGCTCATCGGCATGTACTGGGTGTTCCATCACCACTCGATGACCCTCGTGCACGATGTGGACGGTGTGCTGCTCTGGCTGAACATCGTCTTTCTGCTGTTCATCAGCTTCATGCCGTTTCCGACGATGATGATGGGGCGATATCCGAATCAGACCCTGCCAGTCGTGGTCTACGGATGCAATCTGCTGATGGCCAATCTGAATGGGTTCATCATGCTGCTGTACCTGCGCCGGAATCCTGCGCTCACGTCGAGCTACTTCACCGACAGGCTGTACCGCGCGCAAGTGCGTGTCTATGTCATCGTCAACGGCCTCTACATGCTGTTCATCGCGCTGGCCTTCGTTTCGCCCGTCGCGGCCGTCATTGCGTTTGCTGCAATGGGACTGTTCCTTGTCGTGCGGTCAGCGGTGAACATGGGCATTGGCCGATGTGTGATTGGCGGCGTCGACTCGGTACCTGCTGCATTCCCCCTCCCTTGAATGCGCGACGCTCCACCGATGTGCCCGGCATACGGTGTTATCCCTCGCTCGTGACAGGCGCGTCGTTGGATTGCTTGCGCCTCGCCGTTTCTCTGCAGGATTCGCATCTCGCGCTCGATGACTGGTGCAGGTGGTCGAGCGTTTCGAGGGCGAACGCCGTTTCAGGCACAGGAGGTCGTGCAGTCGACGAGCGCGGCGACTGGCGGCGACGCTGTTATCTGGTGTCGGCCCGAGAGGCGGTGTCAGCCGCGTTGCAGTTCTGCGTCGAGGATGACGTATGGCACGTATCGGTAGTCGCGGATGAGCGCGATCTGTCCGTCGCGCCACTCGAGCCACATGAAGTGGCTGGGCGTCGACATGGACGAGTCGTACACGGCAATGACTTCACGTTCATCAAGCCACGCGTGCGCCACCCGGTGCGGCGGCTTCTTCGCGTAGAACGTGAAGAACAGGTGTGCGTCCTCGGCGCGCAGCGGGAAGTCCGACTGCTTGAGGCGGAAGTCGCTCGCCAGCATCGCGCGAAGACCCGTCCAGTCGTGCCGATTGAACAGCTCGACGTACTGCGCGACCTGGGCGGACGCCGGTGGCGGTGCGGTAGACGACGCGCTGACGGCGCGCGCGTTGATCGCCCGGAGTCCTGCCCGGCCGCGGGCCAGGTGCGCCTTGACGCTGTCGACGCTCAACTCGAGCAATGTGGCGATCTCGGCGAGCGATTCATCCAGAACATCCTTGAGAATCACAACCGAGCGTTGCGTCACCGGCAACTCCGCGAAGCGCGACACCGCGGTGTGCACGGCTTCTCGCCGCAGGATGGCCTCGCCAGGATCGATGGCGGCGTCATCGACGAGATCGCCAATCTCATCGACGGATTCGGTGCGCCGCACCGCGCGAGACCGCAGCACGTCCAGCGCCCGGTTGTGCGCCACCCTGAACAACCATGGCCGCATCGTTGCCGCATCCGGCGATGGCGCCGAAACGATGGCCTTTGCCAGCACATCCTGCACCACGTCCTCGCCGTCGATCACAGAACCCATGAGGCGGGCGCAGTAACGATGCAAAGATGGCCGCAACTCCTGGATAGTGGTCGCAAACTCCGACACGCCCGTCTCCTTGTCGGCGCTACGCCGGCGCGTCTTCCAACACCGTCAGACCAGTAGCCGCCTTCACTCCGAAGGCGAGCCCGCGATCGTGACGTTCGTCGGTGAGAATGTCGACCACAAAGTCGCCGAACGCGCGCGGTGACAGAGCCGGGCCGAAACGTGCGAGGAACTGCTCCTGCGTGATGCCGTCGGCGGTCGCATAGGCATGCGAGCCCCTGTCGCCCGTGCCGGTGCCGCCGACCATCTGCTGCGGCACGATGGTCTGGAAGCGGATCTTCAAGCCACTCCGTAGGCTGAAGAGGTCGGCATATTTCGCGAGCAGCCAAACCATCTTCTTGGCCCCACCGTACCCACCGGAAAGCACGGACCCGTTGACCGCCGCGCCACTCGAGGTCATCAGCACTCGACTGCCGGGTGCAAGCGGCTGACGCAGCGCTGCCTGCGTCCACCCGAAGGTCCCGCGGACGTCGACGTTCCAGTTGGCGGAGAAATCGTCCCACGAGATCTGATCGATGCGCCCCATGGGCGGTGGCGTGCCGGCATTGAGAATCAGGATATCGGGTTTGACGTCAGTGAGAATTCGACCGGCAGCGGATGGGTCGTTGATGTCCGCCACGCGAACGGCGATGCTCAAGCGGCGTTCGGCCGCCTGCAAGTCAGCTGGGCCGCGGGCGACCGCGGTCACGACCGCGCCACGTTCGACCAGGCTCTCGACGACGCCCAACCCCAGCCCCCGACTGCCGCCAGTCACGACCACCCGTTTGCCCCTGATGTCCACGCGGTGCCTCCTTCGGCGATGTGAGTCTCGCTGCAACAACGATCGAGGGCATCAAAAGGAGTCAGCGAGACGGCGGCGCAACGTTTCGACGTGAGCAGGCGAAACTGAGCACGAGTGGGAAGTGGACATCATCGCGGGGTGCCGTCATGAGCCCCCGTCCCGCCCCGGAGAAGACGTCAAGGAGCCGGTCGCTCGTCGCCTGGTCGCCCGCGTCACCTGTCAACGCTGCACGACGTTCGCATGCGCGCGAATCGAGGGGATGAGGTCGCGCGTCACGATCTCGTCCGACATCGCGAGCCGCCGCCGCGCCAGCCCCTGCTGGTCTTTCGCCGGTGCGCAGGACAGCGGGGCATGTGTCTCGAAGTCGTAGCAGCGCGATCGTTCGATAGGCCCGGCGTTGTTGAGGAAATAGCGGACGCCGTCCACGAAGCTCCCGTCGCGGAACACCACGGTGTCGGATGCGCCGCCGCTCAAGTCATGACCGAGCATCACCTCGCCCCGGGTGTCCACCCCGAGCAGGGACAGGATGGTGGGCGCCACATCGATATGTCCGCCAGCATTCTTCATATGACGACGGGAGCTGGTGCCGGGCAACCGGATCATCAGCGGCAGACGCTTGCGGTTCTGCCACAACCCGAAGTCGTCCTCTGATGAGAGACCGAGCAGGCGCGCGTACTCAGGCGAGTCTTCCAGAAATGCCTGGTGATCGCCGTAGACGACGATGACGGTGCGTTCGAGCAGGCCGTTCGCCGCGAGCCGATCGAGAAAGGCGCCGAACGCCGTGTCGAAGGCGTGCACCGAGTGCAGATAGTTCGACAGTCGCTGGTCGTGAATGTTTCGCAGGTCGAGCGTGCGCTCACTGGCTGGTACGTCGAACGGGTCGTGATTCGACGAGGTCAGCAGATACGCGTAGAACGGCGCGGGCTGGGTTGCCAGCTTGTCGGCTGTCTGACGCAGAAAGTCGCGATCCGAGATCCAGCTCCAGTTTGCTGTCTTCTCCGATTCGGGGTAGTCGCCGTCGAACCACGACTCTGAAAATCCGAACGCCCGATGCATCGCGTCCATATGCCAGAAGCCGGCCGGCGCTCCGCATGCCGAGATGGTCTTGTATCCCTGTTCCCGCAAACGCTCGGCAGTTCCTCGCCACTGATTGTTCGCGAACGAGTCGGCCACGAAGGCGTCAGCGAGCGGATGCAGCGATTGGTTGGTCAGCAGTTCGGCGTCCGAGGTCGTGCCGATGCTGGTCTGGTCGAAGAACCGCTCGAAGTAGAGGCTCTCGTCCGCGAGGCGATTCAAGCGCGGCGTGATGACCTGACCGTCAACCGTCAGTCCAATCGGAAAGCCCTGCAGCGACTCGGCGCTGATCTGGATGACGTTCAGGCCCGATGCCACGCCGTACGTGGAACCAGGTTGAGAGACCTGCTGCCGCGTGCCCTGGACGAATGCCGCGAGTTCGTCGGGGCGCGGCGAGTGCTCGGGGGTGGTGCCCGCCAGCACGGTGCGTATCGCGTCGAGCAGGTGATACGGGAGCACGCCGATCAACGTCGGCAGTTCGCCCTGTGCCACCGTGGAATCCGTAAGTCCTTCGCTTGCGCACACGAGGCGGGCAGACGGCAGCAGCAGCACGCCGCCGATCGCCACGGCCCAGAGTGCCCGTCGGAGGGTGTGCGAACGAGTTGCCGCTGTGTCACGCCGCGTGGCCAACCAGGAAAGGAGCAGCACGACAGGAACGGCGTCCGCGAGGAACCAGAGATAACGGAAGTCCCATTCGGTGGCTGTTCCCATCGCCAGCTCACGAAGCATGCGGTACTGCCCCAGTCGCCGAATCGGGAAGATGACGCCGAAGTACCTGACGTGAATGCGATCGGCCATCATCACCAGGCTCATCACCAGGTAGGAGATGGCGAGAAGCCAGCCTTCGAGAGCTCTCGACACGACGGTCGCTGGAGCCAACAGCAGAAGCAGGCAGCCCAGGGTCGCCGTTCCCGCGTAGAAACCGGGGAACGGCTCATTGAACGTGGTGTGAGTGGTGTGAAAGGGCATCCACCAGGTCTGCCGCAACAGCGCACCGGCCACCGCGAACTTGACGGCCAGAGCGATGACCACGAAGACCAAGGGGGTTGGCCGGAAGCGTCTCGCACGCGTTCTGACCCCGACGGAGTGAGCCTCGTTCGGTCGGGCGGCAGGCTGGTCCAGGTTCCCGGCCAGGAGAACAGTGGCCACAGGCGATTCCATAAGCTGAGCAATATTAGCTCGACAGTTTGCATGGAATCACACAAAACTTATCGTTTGGTCTATTTCGTTGGGACTACGTCAAAACGCCTGGAACCGGCAGCGCCGGCTCGACGGCGGCGCCAGGCACCTGCCGCGCGCCCCAAGGTCTCCCCGGCGGTACGCATCGTGCTCGCACACGCGCGTCACCGCTGTTGGACCCGACACATACGTCGGTCCATCGCGCCGCGTGCCCGGATCGAGCGTGACACGGCAACAAAAGGACTCGCCTCATGACCAAGCCGCAGAACGTTCAACAGCCGACGCCGCCGTTTCCGAAACAGAAGCTGGAGAAGCCCGGCCTCGAAGCCGACATGGAACAGCGTCCGCGCTACAAGGCGCCCCGATACAAACCGGCGGGCAAACTCGAGAACAAGGTCGCGCTGATCACCGGCGGAGACTCCGGTATTGGTCGCGCCGTCGCCGTCATGTACGCCCGTGAAGGTGCCGACGTCGCCATCGTGTGCCTGCCCGAGGAACGCGTTGACGCGGAAGAGACCACACGTGTGGTGGAAGAACACGGTCGACGCTGCGTGACGTTCGAAGGCGACTTGACGGATCCTGTGTTCTGTCGCACGACGGTCGAGCGAACACTCGCGGAGTTCGGACAGCTGAACATCCTGGTGAGCAACGCCGCCTATCAGAACCGGAAGGCGTCCATCGAAGAGATCAGCGACGAGGAGTTCGATCGGACATTCAAGACGAATGTGTACGCGTTCTTCCGCCTGGTGAAAGCGGCAGTGCCGCATCTGGCACCGGGTTCGTCCATCATCGTCACGGGCTCGGAGACGGGATTCGACGGTCCCGAGATGTTGCCCGACTACTCGGCCACGAAGGGCGCCATTCACACGCTGACGAAAGTACTCGCGAAGATGCTGGCTGAACGCGGCGTGCGCGTGAACTGCGTGGCGCCGGGACCGGTGTGGACGCCGCTCAACCTTGCCGATGAAGGTACGACCCCCGAGAAGGTGTCCATGTTCGGCGCGAAGACGCCGATGAAAAGACCCGCACAACCTGAGGAACTGGCGCCTGCCTATGTCTTCTTCGCCTCAGATGCAGACTCGAGCTACATCTCCGGTGAAGTGCTCGCGGTGATGGGCGGCGGAACAGCGCCAGGTTAACTCTGCGCTGGCGCCTCGCGACGAGGCTCAGTCTTCGAGTCGATTGCTGGCATGGCTGGGCCGGTCGCGCGCATCTTTCCGGCCCGCATCCTGCAGTCGCAGCCTCCGTCGCGTCTACGGCGGAGGTGTATGGAGCGCGAGCAGACCGTTGTTGTGTCAGGCGTGTGCGTCTTGTGGCTCTGCAGCCTCCTCACGCTCGAGTTGTCGGCTCAACAGGGGCTGTCGCTCGATGCTGCGCTGGAACGTGCGCTGTCTGAGAGCGAACAGGTGCGAATCGCTGCGGCGAGTGTCGAGCGCGCGGACGGCCAACAGGCGCGAGTGAGGAGCGAGCTCTTTCCACAGCTGAGCGCCGGCGCGTCGTATGACCGGGCGCTCGCCTCCGAGTTCTCCGGTCTTTTCAGTCCGTCAGCGAGTAGCACGCCGTGTGATTCGTTCGTGGCAGACCCCTCAGGCAGCGTGGACGCGCGGCTCGCAGAACTCGAGCGCGCGGTCAATTGCGGTGCGACGGGCGCCACCACATCTGGTTCCGATGGCCTGACGAACCTGCCGTTCGGCCGCAAGAATACATACCGCGCGTCGCTGTCGTTCTCGCAGAGCCTGTTCTCGGGCGGTCGCATCGGCGCCGCGCGTGAGCAGGCGAATGCGTCGCGTTCCGCCGCCGACGTCGACCTCGCGTCGGCTCGCGCCCAGGTCATGCTGGATGTCGTTCAGGCCTACTACGACGCGGCGCTCAGTGCGCGCCTCGTGGAGATTGCCGAGGCGACCTATCAACAGGCAGACGCCACGTTGACGCTGACACGCCTTGGGTTCGAGGCGGGCAGTCAACCCGAGTTCGAGCTGCTGCGTGCCCAGGTTGCGAGAGACAACCAGCGACCCGTCGTCATTCGCAGTCAGTCGCAACGAGAGATCGCCCTGCTTCGTCTGAAGCAACTGCTGAACCTGCCGCCCTCGGACGCCATCGTGCTGACGACGACGCTCGATGCGGCGGTGCCGCCAGCGCCAGACCATCTGCCCGTGGGTTCAGCAACAGGCGAACCACCGCCGATCACGCGTGCCCCTGAGCGTGAAGCGATGTTCGGCCTCCGCCAACGTGAGGCGGCAGCCGCATTGACGCGCTCCGCCAGGTATCCAACCGCCAGCCTGACGTCCAACTACGAAGAGGTCGCGTATCCAGGCGGCGTGATCCCAGGTCTTGGTGATCTCCGTCGCAATTGGACCATCGGAGCGTCGGTGCAGGTGCCTGTGTTGACTGGTGGTCGTCAGCGCGCGGACGAAGCGATTGCCCGCGCGGATGTCCACGACGCTGAGGCGCGTCTTCGCCTCACGCGGCAACAGGCGGCCGTCGACACCCGAACGGCCTTCGAAGAGCTGAAAGCAGCGGCTGCTTCCTGGGATGCCAGTGCGGGCACGGTGCAACAGGCAGAGCGCGCCTATCAGATTGCAGAACTGCGTTACCGCGAAGGCGTGTCTACCCAGCTTGAAGTGACTGACGCGCAGGTGCTGCTCGTGCAGGCTCGCGCGACCAGGGCACAGGCGGCTCGCGATCTTCAGGTGGCACGTGCACGTGTGGCCCTGCTGCCCGACTTGCCCGTCGGTGCGGGTGCCGCATCTTCATCGGGGCAGATGACATTGCCAGCAGTGTCCGCATCACAACAAAGCGCGCCCTCGACGCCGGCTCGCACGCCGGCAGCATCGACGACGCAATCGGCCACTGGCGCAAATGCCTCCGGCGGTTCGTCAGGGAGGAACTGAGATGCGCTGGCTTCGCTCCATCGTCGGCTGCACAGGCAGCGCGCGGATGTCGTTCAGGCGCAGTGCTTCCGTCGTGCTGATGGTTGCGCTCGCAGGAAGCGCATGCCGGCGGCAGACGCCGGCGCAGCAGGCCGCCGCGCCGCAGCCACTGCAGATTGGCAGCGAGAGCGTCGCGACCGTACAGAAGCAGGAGATCAGGACCGGTCCCGCGATTTCAGGCGAACTGGCGGCGGACACACAAGCCACCGTACGAGCCCAAGTTGGCGGCTCGATTGTTCGCATGCTGTTCGACGAAGGCCAGACCGTGAAGCGCGGCGCTGTGCTGGCGCAGATCGAAGCGCGCGATCTGCAGCAGGGAGTGACCTCCGCTGACATTGCCGTGCAGACCGCGCAGCAATCGGTGGAGCTCGCGCAGCGCGAAGTGACGCGCACTGACCGACTCGTGTCTGGCGGCGCACTCTCGCAGCGCGATCTCGACACGTCGCGCAACGCCCTGGCGAACGCGCAGTCGCAACTCGCCGCCGCACAAGCGCGCGCGACCTCGGCCCGCGCACAACTGGGAGACACGACGTTACGCTCTCCCATCTCTGGCGTCATCGCTCGCAAGCCGGCCAACGCAGGCGATGTGGTGTCCGCAGGCTCTGAGCTCTACACGATCATCGACCCGAGCAGCATGCGGCTCGCGGCGTCAGTTCCTGCCGATCAGATTGGTGGCCTGCACGTCGGCGTTCCGGTGTCGTTCTCGGTCAAGGGCTACGCGGAACGCTTCAACGGGCAGATCGTCAGGGTCAGTCCGGCTGCCGACCCGGCAACCAGGCAGGTGCCAATCTTCGTGAGCATTCCCAATACGAGTGGCGTCCTCATCGCTGGTCTTTTCGCCGAAGGTCGGGTGGAGACCGATATCAAGCGCGCGCTGGTGGTGCCGAACACGGCCGTCGAAGGCACAGGCGAGGCATTGAGCGCGACGCGTGTGAGTGGCGGCAAAGCGGAGAAGGTCACGGTGCGAGTCGGTGTGCGCGACCGACAGACCGAGAACGTGGAGGTTGTCGCCGGCCTCGGTGAAGGCGACATCGTGTTGACCGGCGCGGCTCGTGACGTCACGCCTGGAACCCCCGTCGTCATTGTGAGCCGCGATGCGGCGACGACACGGTAATCATGGTCATTTCCGATTTCGCTATCAGCCGCCCTGTCATCACCATCGTCACCATGCTGGCGCTGGCGGTCTTCGGCCTCTTCGCGCTGTTCAATCTCGACACCGACGAGTTCCCCGACGTGCAGCCGCCGGTGGTAGCCGTGGCGATTTCATATCCCGGGGCATCGCCGGACAGTGTGGAACGCGAGATTCTCGAACCGGTTGAAGAGGCCATCTCCGGCATCAGCGGCGTCAACAAGATCACCTCGTCGGCGCTGGACGGATTCGCCACGCTCATTGTCGAGTTCGTTTTCGAGAAGGACCTGCAGGAAGCGACGCAGCAGATTCGTGACGAGATCTCTGCCAAACGCAACGACCTGCCGCCGGAAATGGAAGAACCGATCCTGACCCGGTTCGATCCTGCCGACCTGCCGATCGTGTCACTGACGCTCTCGTCGTCGTCGGTCTCGGGCGCTGAATTGACGGCGCTTGCCGACCCGGGTTTGACGCGCCAACTGCGCGCGCTCAAGGGCGTGGCGCAGGTCAATGTGGTTGGCGGTATCAAGCGAGAGATGACCGTGGCCATCCGCCCCGACGCCCTGCAGTCTGCGGGTGTGGGCATCGCGGAGGTCGTGCAGTCCCTGCAGGCCCAGAGTCTGGCCGCGCCGGTTGGGCGGGTGACGGGGCAGCTCGATGAGCGCACCATCCGGCTGCGCGGTCGCGCCGAGTCGGCTGAGGAGTTCGGTCAGCTGGTCGTGAAGCAGCAGGGCGGACGGATCGTTCGACTGCGCGACGTGGCCGATGTGCACGCCGGCACTGAGGAGCAGCGGACGGCGGCGGTCTACAACGGCGAGCAGGCGGTTGGCCTGGACGTGGTGAAGGCCAAGGGCAACAGCACCACCGCCGTCGCCGATGCGGTACGCAAGCAGGTCAGCCAGATTCAGAGCGCACTGCCGAAAGACGTTTCCTTGCGCATCGTGCGCGATGCCGGCACACGCGTGCAGGAGTCGGTTCGCAATGTCGAGGAAGCGCTTATCGAAGGCGCTGCACTCACCGTGCTCGTGGTGTTCGTCTTCCTGAACTCGTGGCGTTCTACGGTCATCACGGGCCTGGCGCTGCCGGTGTCGGTGCTCGCGTCGTTCGTGGCGGTGTGGGCGTACGGCTTCACGCTCAACACGATGTCGCTGCTCGGGCTATCGCTCGCCATCGGCATCCTCATAGACGACGCGATCGTGGTGCGGGAGAATATCGTGCGGCACGTGCAGCTCGGGAAAGACCACATGCAGGCCGCACACGACGGCACCGATGAAATCGGACTGGCGGTGGCTGCCACGACGTTTTCGATTGTGGTGGTCTTCGTCCCGATCGCCTTCATGGGCGGCATCGCGCAGCAGTGGTTCGCTCCCTTCGCGTTGACGATCGCGGCGTCCGTGCTCGTGTCACTGTTCGTGTCGTTCTCGCTCGACCCGATGCTCTCGGCGTACTGGCCGGATCCGCACGTCGCGCCGTCCGAGCGCGGACCGATGACGCGCGCGCTGGACGGGTTCAATGCGTGGTTCGACCGGCAGGCTGAAAAATACAAAGCCGTGATCGGCTGGGCGCTCGACCATCGGTGGTCAATGGTGGGCCTGGCACTCCTCAGCTTTGCTGGCGCTATCGCACTGCCGGTGTTCGGCTTCGTGGGCGGCGCGTTCTTCCCGATTCAGGACGTCTCCGAGTTCAACATCGTCATTCAGACGCCGCCGGGCTCGAATCTCGACTACACGATGCTGAAGGCTGAAGAGGCGGCCGTGCTCGCGCGGTCCAAATCGGAAGTGGCCTACACCTACACCAGCATCGGTGGCCAGACGGGAGCCGTCGATGAAGGGAACGTGTACGTGCGTTTGAAGCCGCGCGCCGAACGCGAGCGGCACCAGGAGGCCGTGTCTACCGAACTGCGGTCTGAGCTTGGCCGACTTGGCGGTGTGACGGCGTCGATCAGCAGCGGCTCGTTCGACAACCAGAAGCAGATTCAGTTGCAGATTCATGGACCCGAGGCAGGGGAACTCACGCGACTGGCGGAGAGCATCGCGAAAGAGGTCGCGCAGGTGCCCGGTGCCGTCGATGTCGGATTGTCGACGCGCGGACAGAAGCCTGAACTGGACGTGCAGGTCGACCGCGGGCTTGCCGGCTCGCTCGGCATCACCGTGGGCTCGATCGCGCAGGCGCTGCGCGTCGCGTTTGCGGGCGTCGACTCGGGCGACTGGGTCGATCCAAGCGGTGAGACGCGCGATGTCACCGTGCGCATCGATCCTTCCGCACGCGCTCGGCGCGAGAGCCTCGAGTCCCTTCCGATCGCCGTAGCGGGCGGTGCTGCGTCGGGGGCCGCTGGGTCCGGTGCGGGCAGAGGCGGGGCAGCGATGGCCGGTGCCGCAGGGGCGTCGGGTTCTGGTGGTGCGCCGACCGTCGTGCCGCTCAGGCAAGTCGCGACAATTGGAGACGACCTTGGTCCGGCGCGTATCGATCATCTCGATCGTGACCGCGTGGTCTCCGTGCAGGCCAACACGCAGGGTCGTTCGTTGACAGAAGTGATGACTGACATTCAGGCGCGCCTGAAGCGCGTGCCCCTTCCAGCCGGCTACCAGATGACGACGGGAGGAGAGACGGCGGACCAGCAGGAAGTGTTCGGGCGCATTCTCGTCTCGCTTGGCATTGCCGTCATGCTGATGTACTTCGTGCTGGTCGTGCAGTTCGGCTCGTTCCTCGATCCGCTGCCTATTCTCGTGTCGTTGCCACTCTCGCTGATTGGCGTGATGCTGGCGCTGCTCGTCACCGGCTCCACGCTCAACCTGATGAGCCTGATTGGCGTCATCCTGCTGATGGGCATCGTCGCGAAGAACGCGATTCTGCTGATCGACTTCGCGAAGTGGTCCGAGGCCTCAGGGCTGAGTCGTCGCGAGGCGTTGATTCAGGCTGGACGCGTGCGCCTGCGTCCCATTCTCATGACGACGCTGGCGCTCATTGCCGGCATGGTGCCGGTCGCCCTTGGTCTTGGCGAAGGTGCAGACTTCCGTGCGCCGCTTGGCCGCGCGGTCATCGGCGGCACGATCACCTCCACGCTGCTCACGCTGCTGGTGATTCCTACCGCGTACGAAATCCTCTCCGACTGGCGCGATCACGTGATGGCTCGACTCACGCACCGTGCTGCAGCACCGCGTCACGAATCGCCCAGTCCGCTGGGCGCGGAGCACGGGCAGGGCACGATCACGCCGCGCGCCTGACATCCGCGTGCGGTGCGGACGCGCGTGGGCGGTGCCAGACACACACACGCGGCATGCTCGAGCGGATGGGCTGCCGCTCGCCCGCGACAGTCCGGATAGAATGCCTGCCGGTTCGCTACACACCACATGTCTCACGCGCGCGTTGTCCTGCTGCTCCTTTTGACGTTGCTCCTGACGACCGTGCTCGGCTACTTCGCCGTGACCGCGTTGATCTTCGGCTACTGGGAACTCGCGCGCGTGCCCGATCCGGACGGCGGCGGCGCCATGGCTGTCGGTCTGGTTATTGCGCCGGTGGGTGCGCTGGTCGTCGGCGTACTGGCTACGGCCCTGACCTGGCCCGCGCTCGCGAAAAGACAGCGCACTCTCGCACCGCCGCCCGATAGCTCATCGCGACGCGATCAACGCCTGCTTCTGGCGACCGCTGGACTGATTGCGGGACTGGTGGCCGGACTTGTCGTCGCGAATGCGGTGCAGGCGACCCTTCAGCCGTACATCTACGACAGTCGACCAGCGTTCTGGTTCTTCGAGCGTGCCCACGAGATCAGCATGCCGCTGTGCGGTCTCATCGGTGTGGTCTTTGCGGCAATCGCGTCGCGCCGCTAGTCAGCCCCCGACAAAACACCGCGCGCGACCGGCGCAGGGTCTTCCCGTCTGGGGCCTTGTGAGAGGCGTCCGCTAATCGACGCGGTGAAATCGATTCTGCGGACCCGCAACAAGAGGCGAGTGTTTCGTCACGTACGCGGTCAGCGCGTCGATGTCCGACTCCACGCCGACGACCTCTGTTGACTCCGAGAGCACGGTGAATCCATCACCACCACCAAACAGGAAGTCCGATGCCGCCACGCGCACGTGATCTGTTGGGGCCAGCGTGCGGCCATTGAGCTGAATTGAATCGCGCTCGACATGCTCGCCTGACGGAGCCTTTGCACGATAGCGATACGCAAATCCTCTCGACACCTGCAGCATGGTGGTCGAGCCAGGGCGCGGATTGTCGAACTGCTGCTCGAGCAGACGCCGGACCTGTTCGCCGCTCAAGGTCATCAGCGTGACGACGTTGCCGAAGGGCTGCGCGGTGATGAGATCGCCGTACGTGAGGTCGCCTGGCTTGACGGCGGCGCGAGGTGTCGACACCAGATTGGCGCGGATGCCGCCCGAGTTCATGAAGGCCACTGCCGCTCCTCCCTCCGGCAGACCCAGCGTGGCTTCCAGTTGCGCGTCGGCAATCACGTCGCCAAGCGCGGACTCACCAGAGTCATTGGGTTCGCGCACGATGTCTGCGGCCAGGGAGCCCATCACGCGGCTGGCCTGCGCCTCCGCCAGTGCCTTGTAGCGGCTGATGATGCGGGAAATCTTCGGATCGCGAGGCACGTCGCGAGTCACCGTTTCGTTTTGTGCCGATGCGTGCACGATGCGTCCGCTCGCACGATCGATGTCGAGCGTGATGCGTGTCAGGCCGCGCCCGTACGCACCCGAGTTGGTAACCAGATGGCCGCCGAGCCGACAGTTGTAGACGGAATGGTTGTGACCGCTGACTACCACCGGAATGTCGGCGCTCAATCTGGATGCGATGGAGTCGATGCCGCCCGAGAAGTGATCGCAGTCGTTCGGGTCGACGGGTCCGGTCTGGTATTGGCGTCCACCTTCGTGAATCAGCAGCACCACGGCCCGCACACCCTGCCGCGTCAACTGCTCGGCGTAGGCATTTGCGGTCGTCGCCTCGTCCAGAAATTCAAGATCCTTCATGTACTTCGCCGACACGATCTGCGGCGTCCCACGCAGCGTCTCGCCGATGAAGCCGATCTTCACGCCGCCGATCTTCTTGATCGCCACCGGTGGAAACAACGTCTTGCGCGTGTCGGTCCGCACGATGTTGGCGGCAAGGTAGTCGTACTTGGCGCCGCGGAACCTGCCTGTCGGCGCACAGCCTTCGACCGGATGACATCCGCCGCGCTCCATGCGCAGCAGTTCGGGCGCCCCTTCGTCCAGCTCGTGGTTCCCCACGGCCGACAGCGACAGGTGCATCACGTTCATTGCTTCGATGGTCGCTTCGTCGTGATACATCGACGAGACCAGCGGAGATGCGCCGATAAGATCACCGCCGGCGACAATGAGCGTGTTCGGGTTGTCTGCACGCGCACGTGCCAGGTGCGTCGCGAGATACTCGGCGCCGCCGGCAGGCGTGGCATTCACACGGCCGTCTCCGCCGCTCGGCGGTTCGAGGTTGCCGTGGAAGTCGTTGATAGCGAGGAGCTGGACGCGGACCGTGCCCGCCGTATCGGTGTGCTGGGGAAACGCCAGCACGGAGAGGGCAGTGGCTATCGCCAATCCGAGGACGGCACGCGTGCGTGGTGCTACCGAGGGAGAAGTCGCGTCGGCCATGTGAGTCGCTGACTAGAGCATAGTCCCGCGGCATCATTGCGGGATGTTCGCAGGCCGCAGCGACGCGCGTGCTGTCGACCATTCACTGGTCTGCACTCGAGACGCCGTTGAGCCCTATGTCGGCACCCTCTCGACGCATTGATGCCGTGGACGCGCGCCGCGGACCTGACATAACGTTGAGCTGGATGACGCACACGATCATCATGCTGCATCGCCTGATCGGGTATCCGGCGGCGCTCATGATCGCGCCGCTGGCGCCGCTGCCGTACTCACCCGCCGCCTCGCCTGGAGTGTGGTGGCCCTGACCTTCGTGTTCGGTTGCTGCGCGGTCTACGACGTGATGTACGGCGCAGCCATGACCGGGCATTAGCTCCTGGTCCCGTGTCAGAATCATCGGTCTATGGAATATCGGCGACTCGGTCGTACGGATCTCACGGTCAGCGTCATTGGTCTCGGCACGATGACCTTCGGCGAACAGAACACGGAAGCAGACGGACACGAACAGCTCGATTACGCGCTGGATCAGGGCATCACGCTGGTCGACACCGCGGAGATGTACTCGGTTCCGCCCACAGCTGAAACCCAGGGGTCGACGGAACGCATTCTCGGCACGTGGTTCAAGAAGAGCGGCAAGCGTTCGAAGGTGGTGCTTGCGACGAAGGTGGCAGGACCGGGCCGAGCCCTTGGTGTGGACTACATGCGCGGCGGCAACAACTGCCTCGATCGCGCGAACATCACGGCGGCCGTGGACGCGAGCCTCGCGCGCCTCCAGACGGACTACATCGATCTGTATCAGGTGCATTGGCCCGAGCGTTCGACCAACTTCTTCGGTCGTCTCGACTACGCGCATCAGCCGCAGGAGTCGAGCGTGCCGATCGAGGAGACCCTGGAGACGCTCGATTCGCTGGTTCGCGCCGGCAAGGTGCGCCACATCGGGGTGTCGAATGAAACCCCCTGGGGTGTGAGCCGCTATCTCCACCTCTCTGAGACACGTGGCTGGTCGCGACTCGCCAGCATTCAGAATCCCTACAACCTGCTCAATCGGTCGTTCGAAGTTGGCCTCGCCGAGATGTCGATTCGCGAGGAGGTGGGACTGCTGGCCTACTCGCCGCTCGCCTTCGGTGTGCTGACCGGCAAGTTCCTCGACGGCGCCAGGCCACCGGAAGCTCGCATCGTTCGCTGGCCACGCTTCGGGCGCTACAACGGCGACATTGCTTCAAGTACTGCCGCGGCCTACGTGTCCATCGCCAGGCGCCACGGTCTCGACCCGGCGCAGATGGCGCTGTCGTTCGTCAACAGCCGCTCGTTCGTCGCCAGCAATCTCATCGGTGCAACGACGATGGCGCAGCTGAAGACCAACGTGGCCAGCATCGATCTCACGTTGTCGGAGGAAGTCGTCGCCGAGATCGACGCCGTGCACAAATCACAACCCAATCCATGTCCGTAAGCGTGCGGGCAACCGCGGGGCGACGCGGGACAGGTTCAGCGTTATCCGCGGCGCTCCGCAGTGAGCCCATGAATGAATAAAAACGGCATGGATTGGTCGATCGCGCACGACGAGGTGACCGGCGAGGAGTACGTCGCGGTGCCGACACCCGGAGACTGGCTGCTCCGCGATCCACTGACGAACAAGGGCACGGCGTTCACGGTCGACGAACGTCGTCGCCTGCATCTCGAAGGACGCATTCCGCCTGTCGTCAGCACCATCGAGCAGCAGCTGGAACGCACCTACGAGGCGTATTGCCAGAAGACCTCGCCGCTCGAGCAGTACATCTACCTGACGAGCCTGCAGGACCGGAATGAGACGCTCTTCTTCCGCCTCCTGCACGATCACATCGACGAGATGATGCCGGTGGTCTACACGCCGGTGGTGGGCGAAGCCTGCCAGCAGTTCTCGCACATCTACCGGCGTCCACGCGGCCTGTACATCTCGTACGAACAGCGTGACCGCATCGAAGAGATTCTTCGCAACCAGAATCAGTCCGCCGCCATCATCGTCGTCACCGACGGCGAGCGCATCCTGGGTCTCGGAGATCAGGGCGTTGGCGGCATGGGCATTCCCACGGGCAAGCTGTCGCTGTACACCGCGTGTGCCGGCATTCCGCCGTGGCTCACACTGCCCATCACGCTCGATGTCGGCACCGACAACGACGCGCGCTTGAACGACCCGCTCTACGTGGGTCTGCGTCACAAGCGGATACGTGGCGCCGAGTATCAAGCGTTCGTGGATCGCTTCGTCGACGCCGTGATGCGGGTGCTGCCGGAGACGGTGCTGCAGTGGGAGGATTTCCTGAAGGGCAACGCCATCACGCAGCTCGAACGCTTTCGTGATCGGTTGTGCACCTTCAACGACGACATTCAGGGGACCGCGGCGGTTGCCGTTGCCGGTGTCTACGGCGCGCTGCGGATCTCTGGCGGACGAATGCGCGATCAGCGCTTCCTGCTCGGCGGCGCTGGTGCGTCGGCGCAAGGCATCGCGTCGCTGCTGGTGTCGGCACTCTGCGCCGACGGGTTGCCGCTGGATGAGGCGAGACTGCGACTGGCCACCGTCGACAGCCAGGGACTCGTGACGACCGGACGCCGCAGCATGGAGCCGTTCAAGGCGGCGTACGCGCGGCCCGTCGATGAAGTCGCCGGCTTCGACTGCGTCGATCCGAGCCGCGTCACACTGGAAGAGGCCATCCGCAATCTCCGCCCAACCGCGCTGATTGGCACCTCCGGCACCGCTGGTCTGTTCAGCGAAGCGGTGGTGCGGGCGATGGCCGACGTGAACGAGCGGCCCATCATCTTTCCACTTTCGAATCCCACCAGCAAAGCCGAGTGCACACCGGCCGACGCGACACGCTGGTCGGATGGACGCGCCATCCTCGCGACGGGCAGCCCGTTCGCGCCCGTCGAACACCGCGGTACACGGATGCGCATCGGTCAGGGCAACAACGCGTTCATCTTTCCAGGCGTCGGACTCGGCCTGTGGGTTGGCGGTGTTCGCCGCGTGACTGACGCGATGTTCCTCGACGCGGCGCGGGTGCTGGCCGGTCTGGTTGGTGCAGACGATCTGGCGGAGGGCGCCGTCTACCCGAAGCTCACACGCATTCGCGACTGCTCACACGCGGTCGCGTGCGCCGTCATCAGGCGCGCGGTTTCGGAAGGTCACGCTGCGCCGGCCATGCTCGACGATCTGGAGGGGCGAGTGAGGCGTGCGATGTGGGAGCCGATCTACAAGCCAATGCGGTGGGAACCGGTTGGTGAGCGGTGACGCACGCGGGTTCGGCGCTTCACCAACTCACACTTCACCAGCTCGCCGAGTCTGACGACTCTCAGAACTCGACGTGCGTCTGCGCGAGCAGACGCTTTTCGAGTGTCTGCGAATCGTAGTTGCGACGAAGCAGCTCGAAGCTGCCGACCAGCCCCACGCGACCGCGACCGACCTGACTCCAGCGTGCGCCACCAACAGTGAAGCGACGCACCGCATCGTAGTCGTCGTCCTTGTTCGGGTCGTAGAGGTCGACGCGTCCGAAGCCCGCCCAGCCGTTCAAGCCCTGTCTGGCTTCACCGAAGAACGATGTGCCGCGACGCTGCAGGTCGTCGGAGGTGAACGGATTGTCGGTGGCAGACAGATACTGCGCCGTGGCGACGACGTGTGTCTGTTCATAGCTTGCCATCGCAATCGCGACGTTGCGCGGACGGCTTTGCGCATACCACCCGTGCGAGTAGAACCCTGACAGGCCCAGTCCGTTGGCCGCACCGCCAGAGAACGGACGCACCGTCACGCGCGCCTGCACGCTCTTGTATTTGTCCAGTTCCGCGCGCCCTGAGCCTTCGCCGTTGTAGACGCCAACCTGCAGGTCGGCAAACCCGATGGCGCTCTTCAGGCTGACGCCAAGATCGGTCTGTCCCGGAATCAAGTCCTGCCGCTCCGCGAACATCGGCCCCTGCACGCGATACCTGTCGATGGACTGTTCGAACGACAGCCACGGCGTGTCGTGCATGCCAAAGACGATCGACGTGCCTTTGGTGATGTCGGCTTCGAGCGACGCGTACGCCAGGCGAAGCGCCAGGTTCGTGCTCAGGTCGGCGTCGGTGGTCGGCTGCACGTCAGGCGTGAAGCGGAAGCGAACGCGCGGAGAGAGGCGCGCGCGAATGTCGAGGAAGCCGCGCGTGACGTCGAAGGCGTTGTAGCCGTCGGCTTCGTGAAGATCAGCTGAGTACTGCAGGTACGACAGCACGCCGAAGGTGACAGACGGATACGTGTCGTTGCCCGGATCGCTGGCGGCTGGTTGCGGCGCGACTTGCGCGGCGGCTGTGCCGCACAGGCCGAGTGCCAGGGTTGTCGTCAGAAAGAGTCGTCGAATCATCGATTGACCTCGTGTGCGAGGAAGCGCGCGGCCCTGCGGTATCGCAAGCCTGATCAGAAGATGGCGGGTGCGCCGTTGCGGAAATCGCCGTTCAGGATGGGTACCGAGTTGACGCCGAGCCACTGGTCGAGCACCCGCGCGTAGACGGAGCGGAAGTCGGTCTCGTGGTGCACGTCGCCCGAGTCGCCTTCGAGCGTTGGGTGCCCGAGCGTCAGCGTCGCGGCCGTGCCGTGCAGACCGCCGCGCACCATGCCGCCCAGCACGAACATCAATCCGGCGGCGCCGTGGTCGGTGCCGTGGCTCGCGTTCTCGGAGATGCGACGACCGAACTCGGAGTAGACCAGCACTGTGGTGTCGTTGAGCAGTCCCTGATTGCGGATGTCGGAGTAGAACGCCAACAGGCCATCGCCCAGCGTGCCCATCAACTCGCCGTAGTAGCCGTCACTTCCGCCTTGTCCAGAGTGCGTGTCGTAGCCGCCGGTCTGCACCCAGTAGACGCGAGACGTGATGCCCTGCGTGATGGCGCCCGCCACCGTTTGCAGCGCCAGCGAGAAGCTGTTGTACGGATAGACAACCGTGGGCTTGTAGGTGGCGACGCTGGCAACACGGTCGAGCGTTTCGAGTGCTGAGAGATTGATGCTGTTCACGAACGCGAGCTGCGGCGTTCTGGGATTGCTGTTGGCAGCCATGGCGGCGGCTGTCGCACGTTCGTCGAGCGCCGCCTGCCCGTAGTTCGGACTCGCGTACGCGAAGCTCGACGCATCGGGGATGGACACCACACTCGATTGCACCGACTGCAAGGCGCGCGGTGTTCCACCGGCCGTGTTCCACGCGGTGAGGTTGTCCACCGGTCTCGGCAGCGTATCGAGATATCGACCGAGCCACCCCGATCCACCGACGGTCTGCGGGATGGCGCTGCCGAAGACATCGTAGGCCTCGAAGTGCGAGCGGCTCGATTCGGGATATCCCGTGCGCTGCACGACAGCCAGCCGACCTTCGTTGTAGATGTTCCACAGACCTGCGAGACGCGGATGGAGTCCGAGTGCGTGACCCGCGCTGTCTGCACCAACCTGCAGCACCTGGCCAGGCGGGATGGCAATGGTCGGACGCCGGTCGTAGTACGACGGATCCTTGTACGACACCAGCGTGTTCAGTGCGTCGTTACCGCCGCCAAGGTAGATGACCACGAGTCGACGCGACGGCAAGCCCTGGGCCGCCGCAATCGAGCGAAGAAACGCCGGCGCCGCGAGACTGAGGCTGACAGTCGCGACACCTTGCTTGATGAAAAGTCGACGAGAGAGGTCCACGGCGGCTCCTGCTACACCAGTTGGTATTCGGATGAGCCGACCAGCAGGCGTGCCAGCCCGGAGGCTCGTGTCATGAGCTGATAGTCCTGACCACTCCAGCCTTCCTCGGCGAGCACGTACGCTTCGAGGGCGCGCTGCGGAGCCTGATCGAGCGGCGCGAGTCGCACGCGATCGAGCATTCCCGTGAGCAGCGACTGCGGGGTACGTCCGTGTGGTCGCATGGCCACCGCGAGAAACTCACGCTGGTTGGCGGCCAGCGTGGCCGCGAAGTTACTGCGCGTCATCATCGTGGCCGTGGACACCCAGGCGGCGCCGCCTGGCCAGCCGCCGACATTCGGCGGTTCGTAGAGCTGCATGCCCATGTTGGCGAGCGGGTCGAGCACCTGATCGAGCGGGTAGTTCTGCCAGCCGACTTCCTTGATGGCGCGGACGACGAATTCGGCAGGCCACGAGTAGCGCGTGAACTGATAGGTCGGATTGTTGAACCACGACGAGGTCAGCACGTGGCGAATGACCGGCCTGATCTCGGTCTTGTTCTGCAGATACACGGCGACTGTCGCGTCGAGGAACGCCGGGTCTGGCGCTGCAAGCTCGCTGATGAAAAAGCGCCAGAACTTTGTCGCCAGCCGCCGTGCCGTGGCCGGGTGCGTGGCGAGCGCCGTCAGGAAGTCGATGCCGTCCTGCATGCCGCCTGCTTCGCTGCGCGCGGCAATGGTGCGGCTGCCGTTGGCGTAGATCGGGAACGTGAACGTCTTCTCGTCGGTGTCGTGCTCAGACGGATTGAAGGTGAATTCGTAGTAGCCGTTCGGATCGTCGTACGACTGTCCTTCGTTCTCACCGAGATTCCATCCGGTGAACACGCGCGCCGCGGCGCGAACATCGGCCTCGGTGTAGTTGCCAACGCCAAGCGTGAACAACTCCATGACCTCGCGGGCGAAGTTCTCCTGCGGAAGCGCCTTCACATTGCTCTGTCCATCCAGCCAGACGAGCATGGCGGGATCGCGCGCTACCTGCAGCAGCAGGTCGCGGAAGTTGCCGAGCGCGTATTGTCGAAAGAGTTCGATCTGCCCCTGCGGACCGCGCAGCACGCCAGGCTTGAGCGCCATCATCTTCGTGGCTTGCACGGAGCTGATGAGACCCGACAGCTTGCTGTAGGACGTGGCGAAGTGGTTGTGCCAGAAGAGCGACATCTTCTCCTGCAGCGGCCGCTTCGAGTGGAGCATGCGGAACAGCCAACGCTGTCGCGCATCTTCGATTCTGATGTCCGGCGTAAACAGGTACTGCGTCGAGACCTGCGCGTGATCCGGACGGCCAATCCTCGCATCGACATCGTCGGGCCGACCTTCGTAGTCGACCAGGTACGAGACCACGGCTGACCGCGACATGCCGGCGAACGTTTGAGTGTCGGTGGAGCTGGCGCCGAAGCCGGCGCGACGAAGGAGGTGTTCGATGTCAGCGTCGAGTCGTGGCATGAGGGTTCGGGTCGTCACTCGGTTCGCGTGTGCAGCTGCCGCCTTCGAGGCACTGCGGCGAGCACGCCACGCGAAACTGGCCGTCGATGCGCCAGTGTCCTTGGAGCTGGCCGAGCTGTAGCAAGGGCAATGCCCCATCTGGCAGGCCACGCGATCGCAGGTTTCGAAAGCTTTTCGGAGAGATATTGCGAGCCGACGTTCCGCCGGCGACATCGGCACCGTGTAGGCGTGACCGGACCTGTCTTGGAATCGGACGCCTGGTGACAAGTCAGGCCAACATGTTGTCCACGGTCGTCGACGGCCAGGCTCCGAGACTCGGGAGCTCGATCACTCTATGTAAGAGCCGCCGGCCACCGAGTGTGCTGATTCGAGTGTGCCGATCAACTCGCGGGTGTCGGTCACGTCCCGTCGCCGGACGCGGTGCGCGCTGTAGTCCGGCACGAGACGTGCGGCCGCTCAGACTTCGTTGAACTCGTGCGTGATTCGTTGACCGGTCTTGTCCGTGTACGAGAGCGAGACCTCGTCCGCGGTGGGCGCTGGAACCTTCGCCGTGTTCTGCTGCTTCGTACTGCTCCGCAGGACGTAGGTGCTGGTCTTGCCGGAGCCGAACTTCACCACGACCGACTGACGACGCTTGTCGACGCTGACAACGCTGCCCTCACTGGTGAGGGGCTCAGTAGCGACGTCGGGTTCGAGGTCGGCGTTCGCCGAGCGGTCGGCGTGGGCTGACGTCCGCACCACGACGGTCGTTCCCGGCAGCAACTGATCGAGCACGCCGTTGGTCGGGTGAATGCCGAAGAGGCTCTTGAACGCCGTTCCAATGCGGTGCAGTCCCGACCCTGCGCCAGCCACGGCGGCATCTTCCGCCTTCCGCTCTGCCTCTGCAGTGGCCGGCGGGACCATCGTGCCGGTGACGCCCTGAATCGGCATCTGTGCAGACGCGCGTGCCGAGCTCCCCAGAACAATCACGAAGCCGATCACGGCACATGCCAGGAAGTGTGTGAGGCGCATAGTGACCTCCAACGTCAGTGTCGCCAATCCGTCGCAATTCAGCCTGGAAAGCGACTGAATTGCCGCGATATCCGGAAACGACACGGATGCTGGCTTTCACTGCAGTCTGCGTGCCACGGGGCGCAGCGTGGTGAACACGCCCGTTCGACGACGCCACCACAGCTGTGTTCCCGTTCTGAGGACACGAGTGCCGCTGCGACGGTGACGGCGCTGCGCAGGGGCGCACGGAGGTGCGAGTACCAGCGCGAATCGGCCAACGGCGTGTCGGACACAGGCAGCCTCTCGGAAAGTAGAGTGCAGTGCGAGTCAAAACTGACGTGCGGGACGCTGATCCGCGTTGTTCGCGCGACCGATATACGGGCTGTGCCAGCCGATGCCGTCGTCGACCGTCGAGCGCATGCTGATGCAGCGCCCTCAGAGTGGCAACACGCGATTGAAGGGTTGCTGTCGGGCACGGCAAAGCCTGCCGTGCACCTGCAGCCCATCGTCGATCTGCACCGCGGGGTGATTGCGGGCTATGAGGCGCTCGCGCGTTTCCCTGGCCCTCCATCTGCGCCGCCAGACCGCTGGTTCCTCGAAGCCTCGCGTCTTGGGCTGTCGGTAGAACTCGAACGTGAGGTCATCGAGATCGCGCTGCGCCAGCTGCCGTCGCTCCCGTCGGGAGTGTTTCTCAGTATCAACGTCAGCCCGTCGTTTCTCGCGTCCCCTGGCTGGCATCGTCTGATTAGCGGCTATCCGCGACTCGACCGACTGGTCATCGAACTCACCGAACACAACGCTGTCGAGCATTTCCAGGTTGCGCAGACGGCCATCAAAGGCGCGCGTCAGCTCGGTGCGCGGCTGGCGGTCG
>Ga0209023_10002395_pt1 | contig 23477 bp, 22 predicted proteins | sample LakOneMetagenome_FD_187468 | JGI IMG/M metagenome (GOLD analysis project Ga0209023, IMG submission 187468) | Freshwater and sediment microbial communities from Lake Erie, Canada (SPAdes) (version 2) | ecosystem: Environmental > Aquatic > Freshwater > Lentic | place: Lake Erie, Canada... | reverse complement strand
CATGCGAGTGGTGCGTTAAAGGGTGTCGTTGAGGCGATTTTAAATGGCGTCTTTGGTGTCTTAGCTGGCGCAGTGGTTGTGGCGGTGGTGATGTTCATTCAAAAAATACGAGGCCAAGCTGCGCATTGACAGGTGGGATGTTTTTGGATGTTCTTATGCAAAAAAAGCATAGGAACTCCTTACTCTAAATATTGGATATAAAGCCGCATGGACGAAAAAGAGCACAGAAGAATACAAAAAGAAAAAATTGAGTATTGGCATGCTAAAGCAGATGAAGCTTATGCGATGAAATGCGCTAAGTTTGAAGCAGAGATTGAACGTTACAAGCCGTATGTTAATAATTTAAATGCCACGTCATATAAGAAAGCTGAAAAGGCTACTTGGACGCCAAGATACTTGTTTACATACAAATATTTTTTTATTTTGTTATGTTTAATTGTGTTGGAAATTGACGTTATTATTCATACTCCAGATAATATTTTGAGTTTAAATCCTCAACTCTTATCAATAGTAAATTATTTAAGTATGATTGCACCGAAACTTGGACATACTGAGTTGTTTACATTAAAACATCATGAAGCAATATCTAACCCAGAAATGTGGCGAGTATATAGTGCGTTAGCTATTTTTGTTTTTGTCCCTATCAAAACAATCATTTTAACGAAATGGTTTAATTCTCTGCGACAAACAAGTGCTTATAGAGGTTTTGTCACATCACCTTTGACGGTTGTTCGTGGCTTAACCGATGGTGATGTTGATGAAATCAAAAAGGCCACTAAAAAAACATATCGATCCAAGCCCCCAGAATATAGATCAATTTTAAATCGTATTGTATGGTCAACTGGTACCCTTTTAATGTCGATTGGTTTTTGCGCAATGATGATTTGGGGGGATAATGCTCTGGAACCATTCTATACAACAGTTTGTAGCTTATTAGTTGCAATAAGTCTATGTATCATAAAAGATTACTTAACATATTTCAAACTTGCCCGATCTAAATTGCCATCATCAGAAAATTGAAACAACGGATTAAATATGACTGCTCAGGGATGGCTGAAAAAGAAGACTCAAGCTTGGCAAAATAGACGTTTGCCGCCTGTGAAACAAATCCGCCTGACGCAAAGACAAGTCTTTATTTTTTTAAGTAAAGAAGGCGGTTTGTTTGTCTTGATGATGGCAGCGATTTTTGTCGCAGGCGTGAATTATGCTAATAATTTGATCTTGGGATTATGTTTTTTTCTCGGCAGTGTTTTGATCATCGTCGTGCACCACACCTTTAATAATTTGTCAGGTTTGCTACTCGAGGCAGTTGATGCTTCGGATAGCGAAGCGGGCACAGTCACCAACTATCGAATTCGAATTACACCGCATGGACGACACGTTCCTCACCAAATTCAGTTGGAGTGGGATGGGCAGACGCGTGTGATTGATCAAATTGATCGCCCAACGCTTGTCGCTTTTCAATTGGCGACGCCGACACGTGGTCGGTTCTTGCCACCACGATTGGGTGTTTCGACGGTATATCCGCTGGGGATTTTACGCGCATGGACATATATACGGTTCAGTGAGCCTGCGTGGGTGTCACCAAAGCCCATAGAAGGCCTGTTACAAGGTCAGCGCGTCATTTCAGGCGAAGATGATGAGGCTGCGAGACGTGTGGCTGGGCAAGATGAGTTTGATGAATTACGTCCGTTTATAGAAGGTGAATCATTAGCGCGTGTGTCATGGGGGCATCTGGCACGTGGGCAGGGTGTGTTGACGAAGCGTTTTTCTGATGCGGTCGGACGTGAACAATTATTGGATTACGATGCGATGTCGGGCGGGCATGAATTGCGCTTATCGCAACTGGCATATTGGGTGAAACGATTTACTGAGGAGCAAGTCGCATTTGAGTTAAAAGTTCGTGATCAGGCTGTTCCTTTGGGGAGTGGATTCGGGCATCAAACTGCTGCACTCCGCTTTTTGGCGGAGGTGGAATGATGCGACTATCGATGCGTAATGTACTGATGCTGACGCAGTTTATCGTAATTCTGCCACATCTTGGGCATTTGCCATATTGGTTAATTGCCCTTTCAATTGTTATTGTAATTTCTCAATTAGACTGGGTCTACCGACGACTTTTTGCGCATTCGAAAATCCGCCAAAAAGCGGCTCAAGGTGTGGTGTTTTTGTCAGGAATGATTGGCATTTTTCTGACTTTTCATACGTTATTAGGTGTGGAGGCAGGCACTGCGTTTTTGATCATGTGCTTGCTGGGTAAGCTGTTTGAAGTGAATGTACGGCGCGATGCGTATGTCGTGCTTACGTTTAATTTATTTATTACTGCAGCGCTCTTTCTATTTGATCAAGATTTGTTTACCGCAATGTGGGCAATGTTCGCAACTTTAGCCATCTTGTATGCCATGGCAATGCAAAACGTTGCCGAAAATATATTACTTGTAAAAGATGAAAAAATTACTGAGATTGACGCTCAGTTACAGGTTCGTAAGCGTAGTCCATTGACGACTATGGCATTAATCGTGATGCAAGCTGTTCCATTGATGATCATTTTGTTCATATTCTTCCCTAGAATGCCACCGTTTTGGACCATTCAACTGGACAAAGGTAGTACGCAGACTGGAATGAGTGACAGCATGTCACCAGGTGACATTGCTGATTTAAGTCAGTCGACTGAACTCGCATTTCGAGCGATTTTCCCCGCAGGGGAAATTCCAGCTAAATCTGATTTATATTGGCGCGGTCTAGTATTGGGGTCATTTGATGGCCGTACTTGGCGACCAACTCCTGATCCAAAATTAAAAATCGTGGTGTGGGGCAATGCTGTTGCAATTCCTCCGTGGTTGGTTCAGTCAGTGAATCTTAATAAGTCGCAACCAGTGAGATACCAGCTGATTGTCGAGCCGACACAACAGCCTTGGTTGTTCGCCCTAAATTTTCCATTTAGTGTCAATGGACAAGCTGGCTTAACTCGCGAATATACCTTACGCGCAGCAGATGATATTGTTCAGCAAACTTCATTTGAATTAAATCAGTTTAATGTCAAAACCGTTGATGCTGATCTTCCCGAATGGCTGGCGCGTGACACATTACAGCTCCCAGTTGATAGTAATCCTAAGACTCATCTCTTTGCGGAACGCCTCTTTGCGCGTATGAATCATAATCCTGAACAATATGCCAATACGATACTTAATTGGATCCAACGGGAAAATTTCGTTTATACCTTACAGCCGCCACCGCTTGAAGGTGATCGTATTGATCAGTTTTTGTTTGAGACGCGGCGTGGATTTTGTGAGCATTATGCGTCTTCATTTACCTTCTTAATGCGGGCAGCTGGTATACCCGCACGAGTGGTAGTTGGTTACCAAGGTGGACAGCTTGGTCGCGACGGCAAGAGTCTAGAAATACGGCAAATGGATGCGCATGCGTGGAGTGAAGTTTGGCTGGCTGGACGAGGCTGGGTGCGGTTTGATCCGACTGCAGCTGTTTCTCCTGAGCGTATTGAGCGTGGAATGAGAGCGCTTACTAATCGAGACTCGTCAATGTTCGGTTCGGGTGTTGCAGGTGCATTCCGTTATAACCAATTTAAGATGTTGGGGCAGGCGCGCGAGTGGGTTGATTATGCCAAATACATGTGGCAACAAAAAGTCGTTGGTTTTGACGAGGAACATCAAGGTAATTTTTTATTTAATATGTTTGGTTTTCGTTCGCAAATGATGCAAGTGTTCGTTATGTTTGGCGCTTTTATCGTTGTACTAACCGTTGTGGTTGGTGTGATGTGGTGGAGGCGACGACCTGTGTGGCATGCCTTAGATGCCCCGTTGATCAAATTATCCAAACGTTTAGAGAAGCAAAATTTAGCGCGTGAACCGCATGAAGGGGTCTTACAGTGGTTGACGCGCGTGGGTCATTTGCCTCGATATAAGGAGCAAGCAAAAGAGATCGCGGCGCTTTATAGCCAAGCGCGCTATGGATATCACAGTGAAGATACCAGCTCAGGTAAATTGACAAATAAAGCGGCGATCAAGCAACTTCAGCAATTGGTGAAAAATTGGCGTATGCGTTCTTAACGAGCTAGTAAACTTCGACTAAAGGCTCAATATTGCTTAAAATTCTGCCAGTCAGTCATGTGATTGTATAAATAAGTCAATTTGCTATTGCGCATCACGTCGAACTTGCCTAGAATCCTGCTCCAGAACAGGCGTATAGCTCAGTTGGTTAGAGCACCACCTTGACATGGTGGGGGTCGCTAGTTCGAGTCTAGTTACGCCTACCAAATTTGGTAGAAAATACCTAAATAAAAAGCCACTTAGCGTTAGTTCGCTAAGTGGCTTTTTATTGTGTGTTATTTGTTGGCGAGAAAGTATTCCACTTTTGTCTTTCACAAACTAACGCTGATTTATTCTTCACGTTTCCAGATTTGACTACGCCCTAATAGCGAAATGCCAATAAAGCCACGCACATTGAGTTGCTTACCATCAGGGCTTATCTTGATTTTGGCGCGATAGATATGACCACTCAGTGGATCTAGAATTTTGCCGCCCACAAAAGCGCTACTGTCATCTGCATCGGTTTTGAGTCCCCACAAAATGTTTAATCCTGCGATGGGTTTATTGGTAAAGGGGGCAGGACAGTCGATGCAGTTTTCTTCAGGTTTGTAGCCAGGTTGAGCAAATACTTTGAGAACGGTGCCGCCGTAGGTGTCATTGGACGTTTTATTGATTCGAATAATTGATTTTTCCAGCCCCGTTTTATCATCTATGCTATGCCAAACGCCTGAAATATCGGGGTTGATGACTGCAGCATGACTAAAATGGGCGAGCAGTGCAGTGCTGAGCAGCAGTGTGCCGCAAAGCGTTTGGAACGTAGGGAATTCTTGCTTGAGTTTTAAAGGAGAGCGCATGAAAATTGATGCCTATTGTTGTGCTAAAATTTTTTGTAGGTCGCATGTTGTTCGATTTTTATAATCCATCGTTTTTCTTTTCTAAATACTCCTATAACCGAGAGCATCAAAGCGACTCTATTATGATCGACTTGCATATTTAAAGCAGGCATCCAAGGCCAGTTCATAATAGGCCAGCCCTTGTTCTGCGGCATTGAGCGCATTTTGTTGTGCAACAGGGTCGTGGTCGCACAGACGTTTAATGAGCTCCATTGCTTCGTAGGGATGAGCATCATCATAATGAGCATGTGCGCGTAACCATGCCATGGTTCTGGGAGTGATAGTGATACTCGGGTCGTCGGTATAACTCTTGATGCCTTTATAGACTTGAATGGTCCATTCACCAGTAGCCCATTCGATTGCGAGATTGGTGGCGGCAATGCCTTCTGCGAGGCTGGCGCGATAATTGGTACTCCATAGAAAATGATTAACGGCGTTCATAGCGGGTGGTGGCGTGACTCGATCAAGTTCATCCACGGTCAAACCAAAACCAACTGCCCAGTCTCGATACCAGAACAGGTGGCGTTCTTCGACTTTGATATTCTGGATGAGCCATGTGCGTGTATCGGTGACACCTGGCTGATGAAATGCGGTTGCTTTGGCGAGATTGACGGCCATATAAGAGGGGAAGTGAGCAACCAATGGGTAGAAATTTAGCAGCGCATAGCGGATATGATCAACGCTTAAGCGACCAGCTGCCCATTCAATAAAAAATGGGTGATTTCCCACACGATTTTTGGCGGGTATGAGTTTGTCTAGAAATTCCTGCGACCAGCCGCTGTGCGTGCTGATAACAAGTCCTTTTGAATAGGATTCTTTTTCTTGTACATTCATTCGCATGATCCTTCATTGTTTTTTTAACGATCTGTGTCAAATCAATACATATAGGATATTACAGCACATCATAAAAAGATTGATATACAATTTATTGCGAAAACGCAATAGTATCTAGTCCGCTAATGTTAAATTTTTTGCCAAGAGTCGCGAGAGGTCTTAGTCAGAATCGTTGATTCATAACGCCACTGGCAGTACGACTAGGCAATAAAGCCCGATCACGCCTAATACCGCACGATCACAGAGGCTTTTGAGTTGAGTAAACTCTTGGAATCTAGGGTTAAGATACTCCGTACCTTCCACGACAGATTCAACTTTCTGTGCATCGGAAAATCTTTCTCTCATGCTTATAAATCCCTTAAATTCGATTGCCTAGTTGGTCGAAGACTAAGCGCATCATGCTTTTTGTATAGTATTTTTAGGGTAATACGTTGGGTTGGCTCTTGGCTCTATGCAAGTCATTTCATCTGCCAGACAAGTCGGATGCGCTATGTTGTCATGACGGCTGGCTGAGTCAGCGCATGTTTTTTAGCAATTTTGGAGTCGTTTTGATCAAGAACACGTTTAAAATTGGTCATTCATTTCTCCTCTCTAAGTACAGATGTAAAACTGGTGCGCCTTGTGTGATCGTGCATAAATAAGTGATTTACTCAGCACCTGAATGGCGTGTTGGATTTCATGATGTGAGGTCATTTGGCGTAAATGTCATGCCAATGATTTGGGGAGTACGCAATCCGATACATCGGATAGCGTCTAATGAAAAGTGTTATTCGGCTTACGTGGTTTCATTGCAGATGAATGAGCTCACGTACGACGCAATAAGCCAAAGCGAATTGCGCCAGTCGTAGAAGACCGTTATAACTTCTAAGATTATTCGCTGTTAGAAGTTATAACGCATACCAACCATCGGATCAGCCGAGCTGGTATGCAGGTAGCCACTGGAGAGTCCATCTTTCACTTGAGAGAACATGGCGCCGCCATAGAGATTTAAGCGTTTACTGACTTTGTAGTCCAGCGAGAGTGAGGTTGCGTTTAAGCTACCACCACAAGAACTGGCGCTATTGTCTTGACATCCGTTGCCTTTATAGCTGTTTTGACTGTAATGATAATAGGCACCCGTCAGATCTAATTTAGGGGTAATGGCGACTTTGGCGCCTAACCAAGAAATGGCGAGGGTCTTATTATTCGTATAAGCATTATTGTTTACGACACTGAGTAAATAGCCTCCAAGACCCGTCGTACCCGCCCTGAGCGGAGATGACGGATTTTCATAGCGGATATGTTCATAGCCAGCGTAGAGATTGACGGGGTTGAGGGTGTACTTCGCCATCAAGGTGTACGCAGTATTATCAGAAATCGTTGCTGCAAGGGAGCCAGTGGGAGAAGTTAAGACTTGAGCCGCACTGAGTGATGAGGCGCTCACTGCACCATTTTTTTGTGTATAGAACGCATCAAACGACAGTTTGCCGTAGTTGCCTAGACCCAAGTCAGATAAAGAAAAATCAGTGCCTAAGTTGAGCTGATAAGCATTGCCTTCGTTGCCATTACCGAATTGATAAAGCGTGGCGGCGCGAGCAGGTCCCCATTGATTTCCATAGCGGACGGATGAGTCTAAGCGAGCGTTTTGTGTGTTGCCGCCGCCGACCATAACACCCGAGTAGCCAATCAGTGAGAAGGCATATGATCCGCCCTGTGGGTCGTATTTGCCGAGTGCATCCGTTTGTAGGTTGTTTTGTCGACCAACCGTCAATGCGCCCCATTTTTTTGAACTGACCCCAGCGTAAGCAGCGCCTTGAAAGACTTGACCTGCACGGCTTGAGTCAGAGTTAGACGTTTGTTCCTTGAGTGGGACACCGTTATTGGCAACCAGCGATTTGGGGCCATCACTAATCATGCCGCTTGTGGGATTAAATCCAGTTTCAAGCTTAAATACCACAGACAAATCTTCCGCGATTTTGATGTCGCCTTTAAGGCCAATTTTTGATGCGCTTAAACCATTTGGTGCGAGTGTGTTGATTGATTTATTACTATTTTTTGAAACGACATACTCTACGCCACTTTGCTGACTGTCACTGAGTGGCGCACCATGGGTTTGATGGACTAAACCAAGATCAATGGTTCCATATAAGGTAATGCCAGCATAGGTGAGATCGTCATGGTTTAAGAAGGCAGATAACGCTGGAGTGCTTGTGGCTGATGTTGGTGTATCCGCAAAGGCGGCTGGCGCAAGACTGAGTGCGGTTGCAAGCAGTATTGAATTTCTGACTGCAATTGCGATCTTGGTCCGATTGAGCGGTAATTGAATTAACATGATGAGTTCCTTTTCAAATAAAAATCAGTGGAAAAAAAGCGTCCTTACTTCTTTCAAATCTCACGAGCACTTTTTTTAGGCAAAAATTACCCAGCCCTCTCTAAAGAAAGCTGTTCAATACATGTGTGGTTTGGTATTTACTGATGTCGATGAACTGACATCAGGTTGAAGTGTTCACCATTAATTGTTAATGGTCTTTTCCTTGTTCGGCACCTACGCCCGTGATGGAGCGAACAAATTGTGCATCGAACGCAGCTTGTTCTTCTTTAGCCCGTGCGCTTTTGTCAGTGATCGAAAAGAACCAGCAGCAAAAGAACGATAGGAAAATGGAGAACATCGCAGGGTTTTGGTATGGAATTGGAGCAGTTGTACCGAAGTGGAACGTTTCGACATACACTGCTTTGGTCAGGCAAATCAGTAGCACTGATGACAGCATGCCAATGACACCACCAGCCAATGCACCGCGTGTGGTGAGACCGCGCCAGAACATAGACAAGAGCAATACTGGAAAGTTCGCTGATGCAGCTACGGCGAAGGCGAGACCGACCATAAATGCGACGTTTTGTTTTTCAAAGATAATGCCGAGTACCATGGCGAAGATTGCCAGTCCAATAGTTGCGTACTTGGACACTCTCATTTCATCTTTTTCGGTCGAACGGCCATGCGCGATGACATTGGCATATAGATCATGTGATACCGCCGATGCACCTGACAGAGTCAGACCTGCAACCACAGCAAGGATCGTTGCAAAAGCAACCGCAGAAATGAACCCAAGGAAAAGATTTCCGCCCAGCGCATGCGCCAAGTGGATGGCCGCCATATTGCTGCCACCTTTGAGTTCAAGCTTACCAGTCACTGCCATTTTGACCGTGTCTAGATAGTCTGGGTTTTGAGCAATAAACAAGATCGCGCCAAAGCCAATGATGAAGGTCAGGATATAAAAATAGCCGATAAACCCAGTGGCGACGACTACTGATTTACGTGCTTCTTTAGCACTGCTCACCGTGAAAAAGCGCATCAAGATGTGTGGCAAACCAGCAGTACCGAACATCAGCGCCATCCCTAATGAGATCGCATCGATAGGGCTGCTAAACAAGGTGCCAGGTCCCATGATCTTATTGCCATCAGTATGATTGACGTTGCCGAATACAGTGACGGCTTCACCAAACATGCGGTCTAAACTAAAGTTAAAGTGATAAAGCACCATGAACGCCATAAACGTTGCGCCGCCGAGCAACATGGCCGCTTTGATGATCTGTACCCAAGTCGTGGCAAGCATGCCGCCAAACAGTACGTACACCATCATGAGCAAGCCCACAACCACAACCGCGATCGAATAGTCGAGTCCAAACAGGAGCTTGATCAATTGACCTGCACCAACCATTTGTGCGATCAGGTAAAACGCAACCACAACCAGCGTGTTCACCGCAGCCATGGTTCGTATGGGGACGCGCTTTAAGCGAAATGAGGCAACATCGGCAAAGGTGTATTTACCAAGATTACGTAAGCGTTCTGCGACTAAAAAGAGTAGCAAAGGCCAACCAACGAGAAAACCGATGGAATACATCAGCCCGTCATAGCCTTTGCTGAATACCATGGCAGAGATACCAAGGAATGAGGCCGCAGACATATAGTCTCCAGCAATCGCGAGGCCATTTTTGAACCCACTGATGCCACCGCCAGCCGTATAAAAATCAGATGCTGTACGATTTTTGGAAGCCGCCCACTTGGTAATCATGAGCGTAAATGCGACAAACACCACAAACATAATAATGGCAGTCCAGTTGGTCGTCTGTTGCACGGTCTGTCCAAGATCGGGTGATGCAAGCGCTACGCTTGAATATCCGAATGATGCGAGGGCAATCATTTTAATGGCTTTCATTTCTTGATCTCCTCGATCACTTCCTTCGTTAGACGATCAAATTCGCCATTCGCACGCCATGCATAGATGCCACAGAGCACAAATGCGCTGACAATCACGCTAATACCAAGGGGTATCCCGATGGTGGTTGCACCGCCAGAAAGAGATTGATGGAGAAATGCGGGGTGATAAGAAACCAGATAAATATAACCAAAGTAGATGATCAGCATGATGCTCGACAGTGACCAACTCAACTGTGATTTCCTACGAACCAGTTCCTGAAACTTCGGGTTCTCGATGATATTTTTTACGCGATCTGTTTCCATGATGCGTGCTCCTTGATGCGATTGTGTGTTCAAAAAGTGATTGCAGTGCTACGCCACAAACAAAATTTGAATTTCCTTATTTTTTGACGCAATCACATTCCTAATTTGGATTGCGGACGATTTTGTACACTGCCACCTTAACAGGCCTGTTTACGAATTGATCTTCGACTTTAGTCGTGCAAGCGTTGTTAAAGCATGATTTGGAGTCAAGTTGGGATATAGTGTTTTAGTCAGGAGATGACAGGACTCGGAATGTGTCATGCAGGGCTACATTCACAACCGCAAGCACAACATAAAAATCACGTAAGCTAGGAAAGGATCAACACAATATGAATGGCTGGCTGGTCGTCGGTGTTTTAGGAAGTTATGTCCTGTTGCTTTTTGTTTGCGCGATCTTCGGTGAGCGTCATAACAATTGGCTGGGTCAACGTGGCCGCATCATATTATTTAGTTTGACGCTCGGTGTGTATTGCTCGTCTTGGACTTATTACGGTGCCGTGGGTGCAGCGGTGCGTGACGGTATCAGTTTCCTGCCGATCTACTTAGGGCCACTATTATTTCTATGGTTGGGACGTGACGTTTGGCAGCGGTTAGTGCAAATCCGCAATCGCCAGTCCATTACTTCGATTGCTGACTTCATCGCTGCGCGCTATGGAAAATCCCCGAAACTTGCGGCATTGGTCACCATTTGTGCGGTGTTGTGGATTTTGCCGTATTTGGCATTACAGCTTCGTGCAATTGCACTTAGTGTTGATGTACTGATGTCTGATCACGCAAGTCTTGGCGTGACGTCTAATGGCGTTCTGCTACTCACAGGCGTACTTGCAGTCCTTGCCATGCTTTTTGGCAGTCGGCATCTGACCAGTAGTGAACAGCACAGTGGACTGATGCTCGCGATTGCACTTGAGTCGATGGTGAAGTTAATTGCACTGATGGTCATTGCGATCTTTGCCTTGATGAATCTTGATGCCGCTAATCCCATTTCGTTGGAACTAAGCAATCGGGTTGCACATTTGCAAGAGAGTGGACTTCCTTCTGGATTTTGGACACAGACCTTACTGGCTGGTCTGGCGATGATTTGTTTACCGCGCCAATTTCATGTGGGGGTCGTTGAGTGCCGAGATCCTAGCTATATCCATGGTGCAAGACGTTGGTTTTCTGGGTATCTGCTGTTGACCATTTTGGCTATTATTCCGATCGCCTTGTGGGCAAGTCATATGCCGATTAATGTGCTGCCTAATCCTGATACGGCTGTGTTGATGTTGCCATTGTTGAAGGGCGAAACAGGTCTTGCGTTATTAGCATTTCTTGGTGGATTTTCGGCAGCGACGGGGATGCTGTTAGTGGCCACGGTGGCATTATCCATCATGCTGTGCAATGATTTGATTTTGCCGTTGTTATTCCACTTTCGACTCGTTCAACACGACGGGGCTAAACTTGAAACAGTCATTAGAACTGTCCGTCGCTTAGCGATGTTCAGTGTGATGGCGTTAGGTTTTCTCACCTATCGACTCTTTGAAGACTTTACCCAACTTTCTGCGATTGGCTTGCTTGCCTTTGCGGGTGTTGTACAATTTGCGCCTGCACTTTTGGGTGGTTTGTATTGGCGGGGTGGTAGCAAAACGGGTGTGATCATTGGGTTGAGCGCGGGTTTTATCTTGTGGGCCTATACCTTACTACTGCCTGCTTTGGTGTCAAACTTACATAGTTATGCAACCTTTGCAATGCAAAGCGATTTGCTTGCTTGGCAAAATCAAGGACTTTTTGGCTTGAATCTTTTGCGTCCACAAGCCTTGCTCGGTATGCAAATGCATGATCCACTCACGCATGGGGTTCTTTGGTCTCTGGGAGTGAATGTTGGGTTGTTTGTTTGGCTCTCACGCCGTTATCGCCCGACGGTTAGTGAACAAATGCAAGCTGTACACTTTTTACAACCGTATGAGCAGGATTTATCCTTAAATTCAATTGATAGTCAGCAGGTAGCGACTATAGATGGTATGTCGGATAAGGTTTCCCGCCAGATGTTTACCATCGGAGATTTATCCGCGCTGGCTGCGCGTATCAGTGGGGAAGGAGTTACGCAAAAGGCGTTTATTAAGTTTGCCCAGAGTCAGGGGGAGTCTTTAAATTGGCAAATGCGTGCTGATCGTCGTTGGTGGCAATTTACCGAACAGTTACTCGCTGGTGCGATTGGGTCGGCTTCAGCGCGAACCTTAATTACCACGGCACTGCGTGATAATGGTTTGGGTCTAGCCCAAGTCGCTGGTCTGCTCGATCAAGCATCACAGTGGCAACGGTTTAATCAACAATTACTGTTGACCATGATGGATCATCTGACCCATGGTTTGAGCGTGGTGGATAGTCAGATGTGCTTGGTGGCGTGGAATCGTCGCTATTTAGAGTTGTTTAACTATCCAGCGGATTTAGTTTATGTGGGTTGTCCAGTTGCTGATTTAATTCGCTATAACGCTGAGCGAGGCGAGTGCGGCGAAGGTTCTGTCGATGAACATATCCAGAAACGTTTAAACTGGTTGCGTGCTGGCAATGCGCATGTCTTTGAGCGTATTCGTGCCAATGGGCAAGTCATCGAAATGCGTGGGCAGCCGATTACTGGCGGCGGATTTGTCACGACATTTGCAGATATTACACAGTTCCGTCAAACAGAAGCTGTGTTAGAAGCACGCGTTTCAGAGCGCACCGAGCAATTAGAACTTGCACTCCATGAGCAAAAAATTGCCCGCATTCAAGCCGATAAAGCCAATATTTCCAAGAGTCGTTTTGTCGCCGCAGCAAGCCATGATTTGTTGCAACCGATGCATGCAGCTCGCTTATTTTCAGGCGTTCTTGAGCAAAGTGATCTCAGCGATACGGACCAGCGCACGTTGAAACAGTTGGATCGAGCTTTACACGGTGCTGAAAGTATATTGTCGGCATTGCTTGATATTGCCCGTTTGGACAGTGACATGTTGCAACCTAACTTTGCAGCCGTTGATCTCTCCGCACTTCTGGCTGATTTAGAGGCTCAATATGCCCCAATCGCGGCACAGCGTGGATTGAGTTTGCACGTTCATCCCACGCAGTTATGGGTAAAAAGTGATCCGCAATGGTTACGTCGCATGATTCAGAACTTACTGAGTAATGCACTACGTTATACCGCGTCAGGGCGGATCGTGGTCGGTGTGCTGGGTCATTCTGATCGAAGTGGATACTTGCGGATTGGTGTATGGGATACAGGATATGGGATTGAGGACTCACAAAAAGAATTGATCTTCCAAGAGTTTCAACGCGGAAAAAATACTTCTCCGTGGGGCGAACTGGGTTTGGGCTTAGGTCTAGCCATCGTTGAGCGTATGGCAAGTCGTTTAGATCATCGACTCGATTTATATTCAACGATCAGCAAGGGCTCTTGTTTTATGTTGACCCTGCCTATTGCTCAACCCGTACAGTCGCGTGTCATCTCTAATTCTGGCAGCAGCGGCGTATTGCAAGGCTTACGTGTGTTGTGCGTGGATAATGATGTGGAGATTTTAGATGCCATGCAAAATTTATTACAACGCTGGGGATGTGATGTGGTGATTGCTACTCATCCCACACAGGCGATTGAACTTGCGAAACAAGCCGAACTAGACGGTAAGCCAATCCAGATCTGGCTCGTTGATCAGCATCTGGATGCATATTGCGAAGGATTAGATTTAATTCGCATGCATGCGAAACAAGTGAGCGCTGCTTTAATTACTGCTGATAGCGATCCAGACCTTTTTGAACGGACAAAAGACGTTGGTGCGGTACTGCTCAAAAAACCACTGAAACCCGCAGCTTTACGCGCGTTTTTGATGTCTGTTCGGGTGAATTGAGGCTAGATTTATAGCTATTTCCATAAATTTTTTAATGATTGCTCATAAGAGCCAAATCAAAAGCAAATCCCTCATAACCTCCCTTTTACTAAGGGAGGAAATTTTTTAATTTTGCGAAGCAAAATGAGTCACCTCCTTAGAAAAGGCGATGTTCGCGTTAACGGTTGAATTTAAAAAGGGTCGCTGGTCTCCTTCCCCCTCAGGGGAAGACTTCAGGGCAAAAGCATTAAAAATCCATTTCAACTATTAATCAGAACATAGCTTTAGAAAAAGGAGGGATAGGGAGGATTTGCTTTTGATTTTAACTTGTCATCACACGCATATAATTATTATCTGGTTTAAGTCTGAAAAGTTTAAATTTTCGGAGCTTTCAAATTAAGCGTACTCAAAGCTAAGACCGCTTGGGTGCGATTTTGCACATCCATTTTTCTAAAAATAGCTGTGATGTGCGCTTTAATTGTGGCTTCTGAAACTTCGAGGGTATAGGCAATTTGTTTATTCAATAGACCTTCTGCCACCATCATCAGTACCCGAAATTGCTGTGGGGTCAATGACTTTAATTTTTCGGCAAGATCGGTTTCTCGATGATCGCGAGGATCATGGGTATTTAAATGTTGTTGATCAGGTAGCCATGTTTCCCCCGCCAATACGGTGTGGATCGCCGCATGAATCTCTTGGGGTGGGGCTGATTTAGGAATATATGCCAGTGCACCATGCGCCAATGCACGCTGCATGACGGCATGGTCTTCATGGGCTGAAACTACAATGACGGGTAGTGCAGGGTGGGTCGCACGTAAGTGAATCAATGCCGAAAAGCCAGTGGCATCTGGCAAGTTGAGATCGAGTAAAACCAAATCTGGTTCAGGCTGTTGCTCTAAAATTTCGTGCAAGCCTGCAACTGAAATGGTTTCAGTAATTACTGCTTCTGGCAGCGCTTGCAGCACCGTTTGGGTGAGCGCGCTGCGAAAAAGCGGGTGGTCATCAACGATGAGTATGTTCATCAGCACGAGAGTAGACTGCTTCAATCAAATTGTCCACGACTGATGGATCCGCTAAGCTCGAAATATCACCAAGAGAATCAAGCTCTCCTGCCGCAAGTTTGCGTAGGATTCGGCGCATGATTTTTCCAGAGCGGGTTTTAGGTAGTGAGGGTGCCCAATAAATCGCATCAGGTGTTGCGATTGGACCAATTTCTCTACGTACCCAGTCTCGCAATTCGCGACGTAATTCATCGCTATATTCCACATCGGCTTGCAATGTAACAAACGCACAAATCCCTTGGCCTTTTATGTCATGTGGCATCCCGACAACTGCAGATTCCGCGACGGATTTATGGGCGACTAAAGCACTTTCAATTTCTGCGGTACCCAAACGATGACCCGAGACATTCAGCACATCATCTACGCGTCCAGTAATCCAATAGTAGCCATCGCTATCACGTTTGGCGCCATCACCAGTAAAGTAACAATTTGGATAGACAGAAAAATAGGTTTCGATAAAGCGTTGATGATCGCCATAAATAGTCCGCATCTGCCCTGGCCAACTGCCTAGAATCACCAGATTACCTTCACACGCACCATTCAAAATCTTGCCTTCAGCATCAACAATGGCGGGTTGTATGCCGTAAAGTGGCGTCGTGGCAGATCCTGGCTTGAGTGCGGTGACTCCAGCAAGCGGTGAAATCAAAATGCCGCCTGTTTCGGTTTGCCACCAAGTATCTACGATCGGGCAGCGTGATTCGCCAACTACTTTGTAATACCAATTCCATGCTTCAGGGTTGATAGGTTCACCTACCGAGCCTAATAACCGTAAGCTGCTGCGATCACTTTGCCGTACAAAATCATCGCCCTCACGCATCATCGCGCGAATGGCAGTCGGTGCGGTATAGAGAATCGTCACATCGTGCTTATCGACAATTTGGCCGACGCGCGCCCAAGTTGGATATTGTGGAACGCCTTCAAACATCAATGTAGTCGTACCATTTGAGAGTGCGCCATACAATAGATAACTATGCCCCGTAATCCAGCCTAAATCAGCCGTACACCAATACACATCATCAGGACGCAGATCGAAAACTTCTCGGAACGTACTGGTGGCATAAACCAGATAGCCTCCAGTCGTATGCAAAACGCCCTTAGGTTTTCCCGTTGAGCCAGAGGTATACAGAATAAATAATGGGGCTTCAGCATCCATGGCAACAGGAGGGCAGACGTCGTCAACCTCTGCAATCAAATCATGATACCAAGCGTCACGATTGTGCCAGATCACATCACCGCCCGTTCTACGGACGACAATCACCTTTTTGACGCTGTTACAGCCATAGACCATCAGCGCGGCATCGACATTGTCTTTGAGTGGAATCGCTTTACCACCGCGCATCCCTTCATCGGCAGTAATCACCACTTTAGGGCGACAATCATCCAGTCGACCTGCCAGTGCTTCAGGCGAAAATCCGCCAAATACCACCGAGTGAACCGCACCAATGCGCGTACACGCTAGCATGGCAATCGCAGTTTCTGGAATCATTGGCATATACAGCGTGACGCGATCGCCAGCCTTCACACCTTGATTCTTGAGCACATTGGCAAAGCGGCAGACTTCGGCATGCAATTCACGAAATGAAATGATTTTATGGTCAGCGGGATGGTCACCTTCCCAAATGATGGCGGGTTTATCAGGGTGAGTGAGCAGGTGGCGATCTAAGCAGTTTGCGGAAACGTTGAGTTGTCCGTCCGCAAACCATTCAATTTTGAAATTATCGGGATCATAAGAGACATCTTTGACCGTGGTAAACGGCTTGATCCATTCAACACATCCGGCTTCATCACGCCAGAACGCGCTATTGTCTTCAATAGAATGTTGATAGCGTTTTTGATAAGCCGTTGTTGTCGTTTGGAGGTGATTCAAATTTATTTTTTGATCTGGGTGTACGAATTCAGTATTTGCAGGTGTGATATCTGAGGTCGTTGGTTTCGTGTCTGAAACCGCGTTAGATTGTTTAGAGTGCAACATGATGTATGACTTCCATGTGAGTGATGGTCTTGGTCTAGGAAAAATTTATTTCACGAATCGGCTGGTTTTGTTCTGTACTGAGTGTGGGCGCAAGATTCAACTCTGGAAATTAGGCTTTAGTCGTAGACTCGGTATGGATGACGACCTAACACAAAAAGAATCAAGCATTGTAGTAAGTTGAATCCATAGATTTTTTTATGATTGAATCGTTCATTATTTTATAAAAAACCTAATTTCATAGTAAATCTCCAAAAAAAAACCACTTTCATCATTTGATGTCAGTGGTTTTTTTATAGATCTGCACGGTTATCAGATCTAACGATTAATAAATCTTAATGGCGTTAGGAAAACATTGAGGAAATCAAGATACAGACTGAGCGCGCCTAAAATAGGTTCTCGATTGCGAGGCACACAATCAGGCCATACTGTGTAAAAGCGGGTTTTAATTTTAGGAGTATTGAATGCAGTGAGGCTTGAAAAAATAACAATTCCGACTGATGAAATAATCAGGTCAAGAGATGTTGAGGGGCTCCATCGGTTGATTAAACCTAAGACTGAAAGCCCGACGATACTGAGTAATAATAAAGTACCCATTCTGGTTAAGCCACGTTTGGTGAAGAAACCCACCATACTTAAAATAAAGAAGGCACCTGCGATCGCAAAGAATGCTTTGACCACACTATCACCAATATAAACCTGAAAAATCCCCGCGAATGAAAAGCCAATTAAAATGGCAAACATTAAAAAATAAGCATGTGCTTTGGGGATACTCACTTTTTCGGTTTGAGCGCTCATGATGACGACAATGACGAGTGGCAATGCAAGGAGTGTTGGTAACACAAACGGCTCAGTCGCGATAGCTTGATAAAACGAGCTACTTGCACATAAATAAGCAATCAGACCACTCATGCACAATCCGAATGTCATGTAGCGATAGATCGAATATAGATACTCAGGAAATCCATCATCAAACTCTAGATTCCAAGGTTCATCCCTTTGGTTTTCAAGTAAGCTCATGGTTGTCTCCGATCGTATTTTTTTTCACATCATTTATATTAGGCATCTATTTAACGATTAATGTGCGTAATGTTGCTCGAAAAAATCTTGGCTACGGACTGCTTTTTCTTTACAGATATCAACAACACTGAAACTTAATGTTGGATCTGACGCTAAATTTAGATCCCGAAAATGTTGTCTGACGCTATTCATCGCAAGCACCGGAATAAAGTCATGGATTCTGGCTTTTGCGCGTAAGTCGCCGAGAATGGTTTGATAGGTGCTGCGCACATGATCCAAACTGGTATGTGACTTACTGGCAATCTCTTTTAGAATTGTTTCATCTATATCGCTATTCATTTGATCTCTCCTTAGCCCACCATCAAGGTCTTGCTTGTATTCTGGAACGGGGATTGATTGGTGCAGCTTAATTTAACCGATGGGTAAAACTAAGCATTGATCTAGATCAATAGAACTGTCGATATGAAAAATATGTACTGTGAAAATATTCGTTTACTTTTGATTAATATTTGGTTTTATAAATAGTTAAATTTTATCAATTAGATAAGCTGAATAAAGCGAACTCTATTCAGTATATTTTTAGCAAGGGGCGGCTAAGGCCATGAGTTCTTTCCGATTCAAGACGGTGACTTGCCTACCATTAACCGATAGCACACCAAGCTCTTGGAAATGTGTGAATATTCGACTGACCGTTTCAAGCGCGAGGCCAAGATGGTTGCCAATATCGGCACGAGACATTGGCAAGTGAATATTATCTTCACACAAGTTTCGGCGTTTATAACGTGTAGCGAAGGACAACAACAAAGTAGCCACTTTTTCTTCTGCGGGACGCTTACCAACCATTTGCATGATTTGATGGTCACTGCGGATTTCAGAGCTCATGAGTTTGAAAATATGATGGTTCAGTGTCGTATGTTTTCGTGAGAGTTCTTCGAGTGCTTCAAAAGGAATGGCGCAAATCGCAGTCGATTCCAATGCAATCGCAGTGCTTTCATAGGTCTGATGCCCAATACTATCTAAACCGACAATTTCACCCGGGAAATAAAAGCCTGTGATTTGCTCTTCGCCATTGGCTGAGATTGAGCAGGTTTTGATTGCGCCTGAGCGCACCGCATAAATGGCCTCAAACCGAGATCCGCTTCGAAACAAGATCTCTCCACGCGGGATGGGGCGATTACGTCCAATGATATTTTCGAGTTGCTCTAAATCTTCATCTGCCAATGCAGGGGGAAGACAAATTGGGTTAAGTGCGCACTCCGAGCAATGTACTGCTCGGGACTCACGAAGATTCAAATGCTTAATGTCCATTTTTAATCATCTCATTGATGCAATTATTATAGAGTTTCTGCAATCAATTAATTCTACCACTTTTATTTAAATTCTTGTGTGGTAGAACGAGCATAACCGTACATTGAACACGAGTTATTAATTTAAATCTTATTGTTTTCAATTTTCTAAGTTGGAAATTAAGCCATAAATTATCTCGTTAAAGTGGGATAGATTGGTTTCGTACGAGTAATACTGGCAGTTGTGATCGCCTAATCAGCATTTCTGCGATACTTCCAAAAAAGAAGCGGTGAAAGCCACGTCTGCCGTGTGTTCCAATCACAATCAGATCCGCGTGATACTGATTTGCTGCATGCTCTATCGCCAGAGAAACATCGTAGCTTGAGCCTGGATTAATGTCGATGACATGTGTCTCAAACTGAATATGGCCATGGTTGATGACCGTTTCTCTCGCTTGATCAAGGATGTTCTTGCAGTGCAGAAGAAGCTCATCATGTACTTTTTCATAGTCATACATGACCATATAGCCCTGTAGCGGATTTTCGACGACAGAGATCGCGGTAATCTTAGAGCCCGCTTCTGCGATTTTGAAGGCTTCTTGCAAAGCAAGATTGGAAGTAGGACTGCCGTCCAGTGGCACTAAAATATTCTTGTACATGGTTAAGCTCCTTTATCCTAGTGAGTTGTTTTGGAAAGACTGCTAATAATCATGACTGGTGTGAGTGATTGGCGTATAACGCGTTCAGCAACGCTACCCATAAAGAAACGCTTTACGCCATTTTTTTTGCCATGTCTACCGATCAAGATCAGATCGGCTTGGTACTCTTTTGCCGCATGCAAAATCTCAGTTGCGATATCTTGTTCTGATTGCTGACCTAGATCGATCAGTTGAGTTTCAAGATGAATATGACCTAGATTTTTCGCATCTATTTCAGCTGTTTTAAGTACATGCTTGCTTTCATTCAGACTAACCTCGTGAATGTTTTCATAGTTGTAACTAATCAACGGTGTGCCATAACCCGCCAATGGGTTTTCAACGATGGTTATGGCCTTAACGCGAGAACCGTCTTTGGCGATGCGAAGTGCTTCGTGTAGAGCGAGATTAGATGTAGAGCTGCCATCAATCGCCACTAAAATATTTTTGTACATAGCCGTACTCCATGTTTTGTTTAAAATTCTGAATTGTTCCTAGAACTTGCTAGGTTTAGCCATTATCGATCTTGATCAATACGGATCTGCGATGGTGCTGTTAAACTTTATGTTACGCGTCTATGAAATGCAGATTTTGACCTAGATCAATTTAATTAGCATTAGCTACTCATATTGTTCGAATGGGCTATTTGAAATTGCTCGACCGCATTGTCAATCGTTGGAAAAAAATGCGCTTCGCCCCATTGATTAAACACCTCGTAATTTTTAAGTTGATCTTTGACTGGATCTTTCATTTCAGCGAAGTTTAAGGTGATGTTGCTTTGCTTTAATTGCTGAATCAGTTCTAACAACATATCGACTGCGGTCACATCAATATCCGTGATTGGTTCTGCTGCGATAACAATCCACTCTGGCGGTGTTGCGGCATTTAAAATAGCTTGTTGGATATGCGTACGGAAGGTTTCTTGATTGGCAAAAAACAATGGCGCATCCCAACGAAAAATAATCAAGCCTGCAATCTGTTTCGCCGCTGGGTTGCGAGTGATGTCGTGGTAACCCTGATTTTTCACATGACCTAAAATGGCATCATAAGGACGCCAAGCACGCCAAACAAAGGCGATGAGCGCGACACCAACCGCAAAGAAAATCCCTTGAACCACATCAATAAATGCAACACCCATAAAACAAATCATCGACAGCCAAAACTCACTGGGGCGCACTCGATAGAATCGACGCAACTCCTGAATCTCAACAAGGGAAAGGGTTGCGGTAATGACAATTGCTGCGAGCACAGTACGCGGCACATGTTGCAATAAACTGGGAATGAAATAGAGCACTAGCATAATGCAGACCGCACCAATGACATTGGTTAGCTGAGTTTTCGCACCAGCCGCTTCCGCAACCGGTGTGCGTGAAGCACTGCTACTGACTGGAAATCCTTGAAAAAACCCCGCACTGAGATTGGCTAAACCCAGCGCGACGAGTTCTTGATTCGGTTTGGCGTGATCTCCAAGCCGCTGGGCGTAGGTTCTAGATAACACACTCATATCGGCAAATGCGACTAACGAGATAGCCAATGCTGCGGTAAACAATGCTTTAAAATCATCCATTGAGATGATTGGCCAGCTAACAGCAGGAAAGCCTTGCGGTAAGCGACCGATGACAGCAATGCTGGATTGATTTTCTACACTTAATAAACTCACGAAGATTGTTGCTACAATCATTGCTAAGAGTATGGTTGGCATTTTGGGAGAATACCGCTGTCCGAGTTTGATGATTGCGATACAACTTATGCCAATTGCCGCAATTAGCCAATTGACTTGACCCGATCCAACTTGATGAAAAAATGCGACTAATCCGTTGATCAAATTACTGCTTTCGATTTCCATTCCACATAATTTAGGTAGTTGACTGACCAGCACGGTCAACGCAATGCCATTTAAATAACCATAGCGAATCGGTTTAGAGAGCAACTCGGTTACAAATCCGAATCTCAATAATCCTGATAAGACACATAAACCACCAGTCATGAGTGCCAACATGCTGGCAAGTACAATCGCCTTGTCCGTCGATCCACCTGATAATGGCAGTATCGTGGTGGCAATGAGTCCAGCTAAAGCTGAGTCGGGCCCAAGCACTAGAATACGACTCGGGCCGAAGAGTGCGTAAACCAATAATGTAGAAATGGTTGTATACAAACCATAGATTGCGGGTAATCCAGAGGCTTCAGCATAACTCATCCCGACGGGGATTAAGATGGCTGCGAGCACAAGCCCAGCGCTGAGATCCGCCCAAATATTCTTAGGCTGATAGTTGAGGAAAGTCTGAATTCCAGGTAACCAGCGGATGATCCTGCGCGAACCAGTCAGCTGTGGTAGGGCAGGCATAGTCATGGTGTTTTCCTCTCGTCGCAGGGATTACTTTTTACATTTCTTTTGCTTCACCGTCGATAGGCAATCCGCATACAGACTGAGCCAATATTCCTTATCCTTTGTAACAGACAAATCCTCGCCAGTGGAGTTCTGATTCGAGTCTGATTTTGGCATACAGTGTGAATCACAATGTGCAATCTTTAGCATCAAATCAAATGCAATTCGTTCTTTGCGCTCAAGACGATGAGCATTAATAGGGTCATTCATTTTAGTTTCCTACATGGAGTAATGATTATTGAGTTGATCAAAGTGCGATAATATTGATTATTGTGAGTACCCTTTAGTCCTCATCCAAGCAACTCATCGTCGGCATCTGGGCTTCGAATCAGTAAGACAGGTACTCGCGACTGGCGGATCAACTGCTCAGCAACACTACCCAAAAAGAAGCGTTTGATTCCACTTCTACCATGTGTGCCAATGACGATTAGATCAGCATGATAATCATCAGCTACCCTTGTGATTGCAGGAGCAATATCGTTGTGACCTGAATTAGACCCCATATCCACCAGACAGGTTTTTATTTTGATATTAGCGATACGCATCGCTTCAGTTTCGGCATTTTCAAGAATGCTGTCAGCAATCGTGTGAAATTGCGCATGGGCTTCTTCAAAATTGAACATGTTTGAGTAGGGCGTGCTATAGCTTTGTAATGGATTGTCAAGCACAGCAACCGCTGTTATTTTGGTGTTGATAGTGGCTAATTTGAGTGCTTCACGAAAAGCGTGATCGGCAGTCGAACTTCCATCGATCGCTACTACAATATTGTTGTACATGGTGTTCATCTCCCAAGACACGTGCGAAATTGCATAATGTTCATGCTACGCTTCGTGTTGGACTGAGGATTGATCTAAGTCAAAGAATTGTCACATTTGTAGAAATGTTATCAAGAGGTGCACCAATTGGTTTCTTATCCTCTTGTTTGCGTGATAGCGCACAGACGGTGTTTGCCATAT
>Ga0209023_10002394_pt1 | contig 23483 bp, 21 predicted proteins | sample LakOneMetagenome_FD_187468 | JGI IMG/M metagenome (GOLD analysis project Ga0209023, IMG submission 187468) | Freshwater and sediment microbial communities from Lake Erie, Canada (SPAdes) (version 2) | ecosystem: Environmental > Aquatic > Freshwater > Lentic | place: Lake Erie, Canada... | reverse complement strand
GCCGGACGGTCCGCCCATCCGTTTCCGCTGGCGGCGCGTCACCCGCGAAGTGGTGCGCTCTGAAGGCCCGGAGCGTATCTCCGGCGATTGGCTCCGCCACGAACTCACGCGCGACTATTACCGCGTCGAAGACAAACAAGGCCGCCGCTACTGGCTCTACCGCGAGGGACTTTACGGCGAAGGCGCCGAAGCGCCACGCTGGTTCGTGCATGGGCTCTTCGCATGAGCGGGTTCGCTGAACTGTGCGCGACGACGAACTTTTCGTTTCTGCGAAGCGGCTCAAGTCCGGAGGAAATGGTCGAGCAAGCGGGCGTACTCGGTCTCGGCGGCATCGGGATCGCTGATAGAAACACGCTCGCCGGTGTCGTGCGCGCGCATGTGAAATCGAAATCTCTCCGAGACGAAGACGGAATTGAAATCCCGATCGTTGTTGGTTCTCGCTTGGTCTTCAGAGACGGCACCCCCGATCTCATAGTTTATCCGAAGAACCGTGCGGCATTCGCAAACCTCACGAGAATTTTGACGCTCGGAAATGGCCGTGCGCCAAAAGGGCAATGTTTCCTCGATTTTGAAGACTATCTCAGCCACGCAAAGGGGCTGCAAACGATCGTTATTCCGCCTCAAGAGGCGGATGGCGGTTACAGTGATCTCGCTCCTTACCTCGAAAAAATCAGACAAGCCGCTGGCGCGGTGTGGTTGGCGCTTCCGTTCTATTTTGACGGTGAGGAAAAGCGCCGGTTACGGCTCTTGAGAGAGCTAGCATCGTCCACCGGCGCGCGCTTACTCGCAACCACAGAGCCGCTTATCCACCACAGCGATCGGAAAGCGTTGCTCGATGTCGTCTCCTGCATTCGTGAGAAGACAAAAGTCGCGGAAGCCGGAGCATTGTTGGCGAAGAATGCCGAGCGACAGCTTAAGCCTGAGCAAGAAATCCGCCGGATATTTAGCCGAGAGCAAAGGGCGGTCGATGAAAGTATGCGCTTCTGGGAAGGCATATCGTTCTCGATGGACGATCTTTGCTACGAATATCCAGAAGAGACTTCTGAGGGCTATTCGAGCCCACAAGAAGCTCTCGAGCGCTTTGCTTGGGATGGAATAGCGAGACGATATCCCAACGGCGTTCCAGAGGAAGTGGCGGGCACTCTCAAACGTGAGCTTGGAATCGTCAAAAATCTCAATTACGCGCCGTATTTTCTAACCGTCGCAGACATCGTCCGCTTCGCACGGTCCGGAAAGGATAGGCATGGGAATCCAATCGATCCCATTCTCTGCCAGGGGCGCGGCTCTGCCGCCAATTCAAGCATCTGCTACGCACTCGGTGTCACGGAAGTAGATCCCGAAGGCGGCAATCTTGTTTTTGAGCGTTTCGTTTCCGAGGAGCGAGGCGAGCCTCCTGATATCGACATCGATTTCGAACACGAGCGGCGCGAAGAGGTCATTCAATACATCTATGACAAGTATGGCCGCGATCGCGCAGGCTTGGCTGCGGTTGTCATCTCTTATCGGGGTCGAAGTTCAATTCGAGAAGTGGCAAAGACGCTCGGCTATTCTGAGGATCAAATCGCGAAGCTCGCGAAGACTTTGCATTGGTGGTCAAAAGGCGTTGAGAAAAAGGATTTGATCGAGCTGGGTCTCGATGTTTCGGATAAGCGGTTACTGCAATGCATCTCTCTAGCTAACGAACTCCAGGGTTTCCCAAGACATCTCTCGCAGCACGTGGGCGGTTTTGTTATCACGCGCGAAAAGCTGCATGATGTCGTGCCAATTCAAAATGCGACAATGGAAGATCGCACCGTTGTTGAATGGAATAAGGACGACCTAGAAGCGCTAAAGATTCTTAAAGTCGATGTGCTCGGTCTTGGGATGTTGAGCTGTCTGAAGAAAGCTTTCGACATTCTTCTGAGCAAATATCCTCAGTGGAAGAAAGAGAACACAGGACTGTTTCGCTCCGTTGAAGGAAGCGATCGCAAGCGCGTGGATCTTTCTTATTTCGCGCCGCACAAAGATGAGCGTGTTTACGCGATGTTACATCGCGCGGATTCTATCGGCGTTTTTCAGGTGGAGAGCCGAGCGCAGATGTCGATGCTGCCGCGGCTTCAGCCAAAGAAGTTCTACGATCTAGTGATTGAAGTGGCCATCGTTCGGCCAGGGCCAATCCAAGGCGGGATGGTGCACCCGTATTTGCGCCGCCGACAAGGTTTGGAAACCGTATCGTATCCCTCTCAGGAACTAGAGGAGGTTCTCGATCGCACACTCGGCGTGCCGTTGTTTCAAGAACAGGCGATGCAGATCGCAATTGTGGCTGCGGGCTTCTCACCACCCGAGGCTGACAACCTTCGCCGTGCCATGGCGACTTTCAAACGCGTCGGAACGATCAAGAAATTGAGGGACAAATTCATTCAAGGGATGGTGGATCATGGGTACGAAAAGGCTTTCGCGGAAGCTTCGTTTGCCCAGATCGAAGGTTTCGGGGAGTACGGTTTTCCGGAAAGCCATGCCGCTAGTTTCGCGATCCTCGTTTACGCGTCTTCTTGGCTGAAGTGTTACTATCCCGACGTTTTTGCGGCCGCGCTTCTGAATGCGCAACCGATGGGCTTTTACGCGCCGGCGCAGATTGTGCGCGATGCGATTGAGCATGGCGTCGAGGTTCGGCCGATCGATGTCAATCACTCAGCCTGGGACAACACCCTCGAAGGGGGACCTCGAGCATCTGAGCGCCTGCACACGCGTCATCGCGAAATGAGCGGGGACATCAAGTCCACGCACGCGTTGCGTCTCGGCTTCCGCCAAGCACAGGGACTTTCGGAAGAAGAGATGACGCAGCTCACTGAGCGACGTGGAGTCGGTTATGATTCCGTGCGTGACGTTTGGCTGCGCAGCGGTTTGCGGCCTTCGACCATTGAACGGCTTGCCGATCTTGATGGCTTCCGCTCGCTTGGGCTCGATCGTCGTGAAGCTCTTTGGGCGGCGCGAAGCTTTAATCGTGTTGGCGGCCGCGATGACTTGCCGTTATTCGCGACGCGCGAGGACAGGTCGGCGGAGCCGGATGCAACTCTTCCACCAATGCTGCTGGGCGAGCATATCGTGGAAGACTATCGCACCCTCGGTCTTTCGCTGAAGATGCATCCCACAACACTGCTCCGCGATGAGCTAGCCGCCCGCCGTTGCATCAAAGCTGAAACATTAACGCAGCTCCGCAACGGCGAGCGCGCGCGCGTTGCCGGCCTCGTGCTGGTTCGTCAGCGCCCTGGCACGGCATCCGGCGTGATCTTCATGACGCTGGAGGATGAAACCGGCATCGCCAACATCGTCGTCTGGCCGCGGATGTTCGAGGAATATCGCACCCAGATCCTGGGCGGGCGTTTAGTGGCCATCGATGGCGTTGTGCAAACTGAAAGCAACGTGACGCACGTGATTGCCGAGCGGGCGCTGGATTATACGCCGCTGCTCGCGAAGCTCTCTACTCAGGGTCCGGAAATTGATCCCACTGGACCAACTGACGAGCCGCGCCGCGGCACGCATGAAGATCCGCGTCAGCGCCATCCTCGCAACGTACGCATCAACCTCGATGTCGCCGCCAGCGTCATGCCGAAGGGGCGCAATTTCCACTAGCCGCGCCAGCGCGCGAAGATCGCCGTGGGCAGCGCGAAGTCGCGCTCTTCATGCGGAAGTGCCATTTCGCCGACTTGCCATTCGCCGCTGCAACCGTCGAACGCTTCCTCGGCAGTTTGCGCGAGCGCGAGATAGGAGAGTCTCACCGCGTACACCGTGGCGATGAAAAAGCCACGCGCGCTGTCGCGCTTCTCCGGATCGACGCGGAGCAGCGTCTGGCACGCATCGATCAGCTCGCGCAGATTTTCCTCCAAACGCCACGTCTCGCCGTTCGGACCTCGTCCAAATTTCGGTGGATCGAGGATGATTCCGTCATAGCGCCGCCCGCGACGAATTTCGCGTTTCACAAATTGAAGCGCGTCGTCGCAAATCCAACGGATCGGCGCTTGCTCCAGACCAGACGCCGCTTGGTTCTCGCGCGCGTAGCCGATCGCTTTCTTCGACGCATCAACGTGCGTGACTTTCGCGCCTGCCGACGCGCAAGCAAGGCTTGCAAGCCCGGTATAGCCAAACAGGTTCAGCACTTCCGGCTGGCCGCCTTTGCGTCCGCGTAGCCATTCGCGCGCGTAACGCCAATGCACAGAATGCTCCGGGAAGAACGCTAGGTGTCGGAACGGCGTTGGTCGCGAGATGAACTTCAGATCATCCCAGCTGAGCGTCCATGTTTCCGGCAATTGCCGATTGAACCGCCAGCGTCCGCCGTCTTCGTCTTCACCTGCGGCGCCCGTGAAGTTCGCGTCCGCGCTGTCCCATTCGTTCGCGCCAAGCGCTGGCGCCCACAGCGCCTGCGGTTCTGGGCGCACGAAGCGATATGGCCCGACTTGTTCGAGCTTGCCACTATTGCCGCTATCGAGCAGGCGATAGTCGGTCCAATCGTCGGCGATCAAAAGCTCAGGCGCGCGCGCCATCATATCCGCGTCTCCGCCAAAGATCGTAAAGCATCACCGCCGTCGCGATGGCCAGGTTCAAGCTGTCCGCGCGTCCGCTCATCGGCAGCTTCACCAAGAGATCGCACGCAGCTTCCATCTCGGGTGGCAAGCCTGATTGTTCGTTGCCCATCAGAACGACAACGCGCGCGGGGACGGCGCGCTCCGCATCGAGCGCCGCGCCTTTCAGTGATGCGCCGATCATCGGTGCGCCCCGCGTCTTCGCGAAACGGGTCAGATCAGAGAACGAAGCCCGCGCGAGTTTCATCGCAAAGATAGAGCCCATGCTCGCGCGCACCGCTTCCACGGAGAACGGATCACAAGTCTCGCCGAGCAGAACAACGCCACCCGCGCCAACCGAATCCGCGGTGCGCAAGATGGTGCCCAGATTGCCCGGATCGCGGATTCCTTCGAGCGCAACGATCACATCGCCATCGAGGGCCTCAAGCGGTGCTAGCGACTGGTGGTAAGCGCCGATCACCGTCTGCGGATTGTCACGCTTCGAAATTTGCGCGAGCACGCCCTGACTGGTCTCGATCAAACGCACGCCTTGACGTTCCGCTTCGTTCACCAGGTCGCGCACCTGCGGACGTTGTAGGGCGTCCGCTGCGTAAAGCATCGTCTGCGGCCAAACGCCCAGATCGGCCGCCTCACGCGCTAGCCGCGCGCCCTCGGCCAGAAACAGGCCTGTTTCGGCCCGTCCCTTCTTCGCATGCAGCGATTTCAGCGTTTTGATCAGCGGATTGGATGCGCTGGTGATCTGATGCGCCATGGTCTCGTCAACTACCGCTCAACCGCGGGGGTGTTTCCGGTTTTCGCCTAGTTCGCGCGGCATTAGAAGGGGCGTTCGGGGGCGGCAGCACGCGCAGAGCGGGAAAATATGGTCGGCCTATTCTTGTCTGAGGCGATCTTGCTCATAGCCGCTGGCCTGATTGGCTTCGCGGTGGGCTGGCGCGGCTATGATCTCATCGCCGCGTCGCGCCGGCGCGAGGAAGAACGCGCCGTGGATCGCCTGCGCACCACATTGAGCGACGCGCAAGTGCGCAGGGCGCGCTCTTCATGAGCGCAACCGCATCAAATGATCGGCCCAACCGGCCCCTTTTCCTTGTCGGTCTGATCGGCGCGGCAATCGCCGCGTTGCTTGGATTGCTCGCGCCCCATGGCGGCGCGGCGTGGCAAGTGCCGGGCGCGTTGAAACAACAAATCGCGACCGCGCTTTCGGCCGCGGGGTTGCCGGGCATCGAAATCGAGATGCGGGGCCAACAAGCCGTGCTTCACGGCCTCGTCGAGGACGACGGCGACATCGCCCGGGCGCACGCGGCGGCATCAACCGCGGCGGGACCTGGCGGTTCATGGGCCGGCGGCGTCACCAGCGTGAACGTCGCAGATCTGCGTGTCGGGACGTTCGAGCACCCGTATCAGTGGAGCGTGACCAAGGCGGCCGATGGCGTCGTCATCACCGGCGCGGCGCCAGGTGAACATGCGCGTGCGGAGATTTCCGCCGCGGCGCGCGAAGCGTTTGGTCAGACGCGTGTCACCAACGGCATGCACCTTGCGGGCGGCGCGGCCTCTCCGGCTTTCACCGACATTGCATCAGAAGCCATCCGCCGCGTCGCGGCGTTGCACACGGGCGAAGCGCGCATTGTCGATTCACAGATCGTCGTCATCGGTGACGGCAACCAAGCCAGCGTCGACGCGCTCCACGCGGCACTCGCCAATCCGCCCGCGCCGTATCGCGCGCGGCTTGCAGTGACAATCGAGGGCCTGGACGTCGATCATCCTGAATTGCAGGGGCTGAACCTCGTCAATAGCAACGCGGAAACTTGCGAACGCGCCTTCGCGCGCTTGATGGAGCACAACGTCATCAACTTCCCGGCCGGTTCGGCCAGTATCGATCCTTCGAGCCGCTCGACCTTGGACGCGTTGGCTTCTGTGGCGGTTCGCTGCGATCGTTTCCCCGTTGAGGTCGCGGGTCACACCGACAATGACGGCAGCCGCGAGTTCAACATGCAGCTCTCGCAGCGCCGTGCGGATGCGGTCGCCAACTATCTCGTGAACCAAGGCGTCGATCGCGCACGACTGACCGCCCGCGGCTACGGCCCCGATCATCCGCGCGCCTCCAACGATACCGAAGCCGGCCAGGCCACCAATCGGCGCATCGAGTTCAATGTGAGCAGCCAGCCATGATGTACCTGGTCGAGCACCTCTCGCTTTGGCTTTTTCTGACTGCGGTGTTCGCCGCGCTCGCAGGTTGGGCGTTCGCCGCCCAACGCGCCGCGCCGCGCGAAGCAAGTCTGCGCCGCCAGCGCGACACGCTCGTGCAGGATTTGGGACGCTTAGCCGCCGGTGAAGGCGGCGCGCCGCAACCCGCCATGGCCGATCCGCGGCAAAGCCTGGCCGATATCGGCAACGGCCGCGTGGCCGAGTTGGAGCGCGACCGCGACCAAGCCCGCGCGCGTGCCAGCGAAGCCCTGGCGCGCATCGCCGAACTGGAGCGACGGCTCGACCAACAGGCCGAGGCAACCGTGCATCCGCTGGTGTCCACGCCGGTGGAAGAGGTGGTCACGTCGTCCACACTCCGTCCGGTCCTGCCCGAGCCGACTTCACCAACGGCAGACGAAAGCGAAGTGCTGCAGAACTGGCGCCTGCGCTACTTCGAGCAGCGCGTTCGCTATCTCGAGCAACGCGCCAACAGCGCCGAAGCGACGGTCGCGCCGGCGCCGGTGCTTGCGCTCGCCGCGGAGGCGCCGACCGTTGACGCCTGGCGCGTCCGTGAAGCGGAAGCGCGTGCCACATATTTGGAAGAACAATTGCGCGCGCAGTCTGCTCCGCCGCCCGCGCCCGAGCCGCAGCCCGAGGAAGCAACGGCTTCGCCGTTCGCTTCAAATGCGGAGGTCGATACGTTGTTGCGCTGGCGCATGCTCTATCTGGAGCGGCGTTTGGCGCACACGCAGACGCACGCCGCAGCACAAGTCCAGCCTGTCGCGCCGGCCGTTGATCCCGTGGTTGATACCGGCCCCGATCGCGATCGCTGGAAATGGCGCGCGCGTTATCTTGAGTCACGTGTGCGCCACTTGGCCGACCGCCTTGAGGAAGCGCAGGCGGCGTCGCCGGTCGCGCCATCGCCGCAACCGGTCGCATCGCCCGTAAGCAATGGCGAAGCCGAGCCCGCGCCGCCGCCGGCGTCGAATGTCCGCACGGAGCGTCCGCCTGCGCTTCCTGCCGCGCGCAACGGCGCGCCGGATGATTTCACGCTGATCGAAGGCGTCAGCGCGCTCCAACAATCGACGCTCTATTCGCTGGGCGTCTATCACTTCGATCAGGTCGCCGCGTGGACGCCCGCCAACGTGGCGTGGGTGGATCGGTATCTGCGCTTGCGCGGACGCATCGAAGAAGAAGAATGGGTTGAGCAGGCCGACGAACTAGCGGCCGAGAGCGCCGCGCATCTGCGCGGTGACGAGGTGACGCCTCAGGCTTGGTGATCGCGCACCACGGCGAGAACAGCTTCGCCATAGCGCTTCAGTTTACTGTCGCCGATGCCGCTGATCGCGCCGAGTGCGCGCAGATCTGAAGGCCTGGCAGCGGCGATCGCGGTCAAGGTCGCATCATGAAACACGACATAGGGCGGCACACTTGCTTCGCGCGCAGCCTCCAGCCGCCAAGCGCGTAACGCTGAAAACAATGTCGCGTCCGCGCCTTCCAATCCCGCCGCAGCCGCGCGCTTCGCCGAGCGTCCGGCGCGGCGATCTTCCTTGGACCGCCGCGTGCGCGGCGCATCTTCGCGCACCCGGATTTCGATCTCTTTGCGGAAAACGGCGCGCACGGCATCGTCGTCGCCGATGCGCAGCGTGGGGCGCTCGCTCTCGTCTTCCTCAAGCACGCCTTCGAACAGAAGATGCTCAATCACGCGTCGCCACATGGGCTCCGCGGTCTCGGCGCCGATCCCATACGTAGAGCGCGAAACGTACTGCTCGTCGAAGCCATCGCGCGCCGGTTTGCCGAGCAAATGATCGATCACCCGTCCGCGGCCGAAACGCTGATCCATGCGCATGACAGCGGAGATCGCCTTCGCCGCCAATTCCGTTGCGTCGATGGAAGCGGGCGGATCGGCGCAAATGTCGCAAACGCCACATGGCTCGGGGTTCTCTTCGCCGAAATAGCGCCGCACGCCGGCGCGCCGGCAAGTGAGGCCGTCAAGAAAAGCGTAAAGCTGGCGCGCCTTTTTTACCTGAACGGCTTTGTTCTGTTCACTGGCGCTGGATTGCCCCGCGAACATGATCGCGCGGCGCAGATCGTTTGCCGCATAGATCGCGACGCCCTCAGCGGCATCGCCGTCACGTCCCCCGCGGCCGACTTCTTGCCAATACGCCTCAATCGACTTGGGCGAGTCCGCGTGAATGACGTAGCGCACGTCCGGTTTATCGACGCCCATGCCGAACGCCACGGTCGCGACCATCACGATGTCGTCGTTTTCTTGAAAGCGATGTTGGCGTTCAGCGCGCACGCCCGACTCCAGTCCCGCGTGGTAAGCGAGCGCTGGGATTTTCGACTCCTGCAACGCCGCCGCAATTGCATCGACGTGGTCGCGCGTGGCGGCGTAGACAATTCCCGATTGTCCGTGTCGCGCGTTGACCAGATCGAAAATACGCCCGTTGGCGTTCGGCATCTTGCGTTCGGCGCCCAGCACCAGATTTGGCCGGTCGAACGAGGCAACGAACGCGCGCGCCCGTTCCAGACGCAGTTGAACGCGAATATCGGCCTGCGTCTTCAAGTCGGCGGTGGCCGTGACGGCGATGCGCGGCGTTTCCGGAAAGAGTTCGGCCAGGCGTCCGAGCGCGCGATAGTCCGGCCGGAAATCGTGGCCCCATTGGCTGACGCAATGCGCCTCATCGATGGCGATGAGGGCGATCGGGCATTGTTGGAGGAAATTTAAGAAGCCCTGCGCGAATAGGCCTTCTGGCGACACGTAGAGCAGGTCGAGTTGACCTTCGCGCGCCGCATGCAGCCATTGGCGGCGCTCATCGCCGCTCAGCGTCGAGTCCAATCGCGCCGCCGCGACGCCCGCCGCGCGTAGCGCGGCGACCTGATCCTGCATGAGCGCAATCAACGGCGATACCACCAGCCCCACGCCGGGCCGCAGCATCGCAGGAATCTGATAGCAAAAACTCTTGCCGCCGCCGGTCGGAAGCACCGCCATCACGTCGCGCCCGTCAAGTACTTCGCTGATGACGTCGGCCTGCAGTCCGCGGAAGTCGCTGTGGCCGAACACGCGCTGCAACGTTTCGCGGGCGGCGGTTAGATCGGCCATGCTTAGAGCTTAGAGGTCGCGTGAGGTTTTGTGCAGTCCAAGCGCACCGACGCAAATGCCGGCTTGCCCCGCCCAATAGATCATCCAGCCCGCAAAGCTCCGCCAGTAAGCAAGCGTCGGGTCGGGATCGTGGTGGAACATGTTCCAGGCGACGAAACCGTCGGAGATGAAGAACAGCACGGCGCCGACCATGGCAAGCCAGCGCGTCCAAGGCAGCGTGAACGACGACATGGTCATGATCGTCAGCACGCCGGTGTAGGCGCCGAGCGCCGCGAACATCGAGCTGTCGTGCGGCACTAGCGCGGAGGTCATCGCCAACGCGGCCGCGGCGATCGCCAGCATCGCGACAATGCGGATCGGTTCACGCAAAACGCCGCGATCACCAACGCCGGCCCGCACAAACAGCGCGATGTAAAACAAGTGGCCGATCAGGAAAGCCAACGATCCGAATAGAAACGTCACTGGACTCCAAGCCAGTAACGCATCTCCCAACGCGCCGAAGAGCAAACCTGCCGCCAACAGCCGTGAACGCTGCTGGAGCGCGATGGCGCCGAGGACGACAATGCTGGAAGCCTTGAAAATCGTGCCGACGATATAGGGCGGCGACCCCTCATACATTCCGTAGCCGTAGATGCCGTAGGCGACGGCGAGGAATGCGGAGAAGACCAGAAGCGACCGCAAAAGGGGCATTTGGGCGACTTCACCTTGATTCAACAAGTGGCGACGATAGCGTGCGCGTGGGGGACGCGACAATGGGGAGCTTGGAGTTCATCAGCCGGCAGGCCTCGGACTATTGGCACGCGGCGATTGATCCGTTGCATGCGCTAACTTGGCAAACCGGAACGTTATTTTTGATGATCGTCTTGGCGCTTGCGTTGGCGACGACGTGGATCGTTAGCATTTCCTGGATCTGGCCGTGGTCGCGCAAAGCCGTTGCGCAAGCGACAATCAGGCAGACAGCGCACACCTATAAGGAGCCACCCGACTATCTGCGCTTTCACCGGCTTGCTGAATCGCTCAAATCGAACATGCCGGCGGTTGTTCGCGCGCGAAATCGCGACTTGGAGCGCTACTACGTCGTCACTTTGGTCGAGCATAAGAAACGCGCCGTCGTACTTTACCGCGAGCTTAAATTGCAGTGCCCGATGGGCGGGAAGTATCAAACACACCGTGGCGAGATACAGTTAGATGAGTCTTTGCTCGCGCAAGTGCGCGCCGAGAATAGCAGCATTGACGACGACGAACCCGACACCGCAGTGGGTGGGCTCTATGATGTCTACATACGCCGGGTTCAGTGGTATGACGTGCGGCATTGGCTGCTTCATCCAAACCGCGAAATTCGTATTGTGATCTGGGTGACCATCATCACCACGACGTTGCCCATGCTCTTGGGAGTCCTGTTCAACTAGCTCTTCCGCGCCGGTTGTGCATAGCCGAGCTTCTGGTTCAGCGCGCTCAGCAAGTCTTGCGCGATGTCGGCGATCACGCCGCCGGGCGGATAGACTGCAGCGGCGCCCATCTCTTTGAGCGTCTCGATATCCTCAGGGGGAATGACGCCTCCGATCACGATCATGATGTCGCCGCGTCCGCGCTCGATCAACGCCGTTCGCAAGGCGGGGGTCAGCGTGAGATGGCCTGCGGCGAGTGATGAGACGCCAACAATATGCACGCCTTTCTCGATCGCTTGATCTGCGACTTCTTCTGGCGTTGCGAACAGTGGTCCGATTTCGACGTCAAAACCCAGATCGCTAAATGCGCTGGCGATGACCTTTTGCCCGCGGTCGTGGCCGTCCTGGCCCATTTTCGCGACTAAGATTTTCGGGCGCTTGCCTTCCGCTTCCTCGAACGCGTGCACGCTTTGGCGTGCGCGCTCCACTGCAGCATCAGCGCCGGCTTCGCGCGCGAACACGCCGGTGACTAAACGAATCGGGGGCTGGTGTCGCGCGAACGCGCGCTCAAGCGCGGACGACATCTCGCCGACTGTCGCTTTAACGCGCGCGGCTTTCACCGCGAGGTCAAGCAGATTGCCCTTGCCCCGCGCGCCGTTTTCTAACGCCTCCAGCGCTGAATCGACCTCACTTTGCTTCCGCTCATGTTTCAAGCGCGCCAGTTTCTCAAGCTGCATGGCGCGCACCTTGGCGTTGTCGACCTTTAGAACGGGCACGTCTTCTTGCTCGCTCAATTGGTACTTGTTCACGCCGACGATGGTTTGATGTCCCGTGTCGATGCGCGCCTGCGTGCGTGCGGCCGCTTCTTCGATACGCGCTTTTGGCAGGCCTTGATCGATTGCCTGCGCCATGCCGCCGAGCTTCTCAACCTCTTCAATGTGCGCCCACGCTTTCGCCGCGAGATCGGCGGTGAGGCGTTCAACGTAGTAGGAGCCGCCCCACGGATCGGCCGGGCGCGTCACGCCGCCTTCGGTTTGCAGAAGGATCTGTGTGTTGCGGGCAATGCGGGCGGAGAAATCCGTCGGGAGCGCCAACGCTTCGTCGAGCGAATTGGTGTGCAACGATTGCGTGCCGCCATACGCCGCCGCCATGGCTTCGACGCAGGTGCGGATTGCATTGTTGTAAACATCCTGCGCGGTGAGCGACCAACCGCTGGTTTGACAGTGTGTACGCAGCGCGCGCGATTTGTTGTCCCTCGGATTGAACTGCGCTGTCAGCTTCGACCAGAGCAGCCGCGCCGCGCGCAGTTTCGCGATCTCCATGAACGGGTTCATGCCGATCGCCCAAAAGAACGAAAGCCGCGGTGCGAATTTGTCGATGTCGAGGCCGCCGGCTATACCGGAGCGAATGTACTCGACGCCATCCGCGAGCGTGTAACCGAGTTCCAAGTCGGCCGTCGCGCCGGCCTCTTGCATGTGATACCCGCTGATCGAGATCGAATTAAACCTGGGCATCTCCGTCGCGGTGTAAGCGAAGATGTCGGAAACAATCCGCATCGACGGCTTGGGCGGATAGATAAAGGTGTTCCGCACCATGAATTCTTTGAGGATGTCGTTCTGAATCGTGCCGCTGAGCTTTGCGTGCGGCACGTTCTGTTCTTCGCCGGCGACGATATAGAGCGCCATGATCGGCAACACGGCGCCGTTCATAGTCATAGACACGCTCATCTGATCCAGCGGAATGCCGGAAAAAAGCGTGCGCATATCGAGAATAGAATCGATTGCCACACCGGCCATGCCGACGTCGCCGACAACGCGCGGATGATCGGAATCGTAGCCGCGGTGAGTGGCGAGATCGAACGCGACGGACAAACCTTTTTGCCCATGCGCCAGATTGCGACGGTAGAAAGCATTGGAATCTTCCGCCGTCGAGAAGCCGGCGTACTGTCGTATTGTCCACGGCTGCTGCACATACATGGTCGGATATGGTCCGCGCCCAAATGGCGCGACGCCCGGATAGCCGTCGACAAAATCCAGACCCGCGCGATCGGCGGCGGCGTAGACGCCCTTCACCGCGATGCCCTCTGGCGTGAGCCATAGATCGCTGGGCGGAGTCGCGCCGCGCGCCGGCGTCGTTACGCCGAGGTCAAGCTTGGAGAAATCGGGAAGACTCATGTCGACGGCTCCGCGCGCCGCGTCAGCGCTCGCAGCGCCGCTTCATCGCCGCGAAACGCGTCGAGATCGACCGGTTCACTAATCCCGGCGCGATGCGCGCCATTGTGGTGCTGCCAGATCACCCATTCGCCGCGACGAAACTCGGGCGGTGTGTAAAGGCTGCGGATCCACCAGCGCTCACGCGGCAAGGCGCTCAAATGCGCGTCGTGGAATTCGCGCGTTGTGTAGAGGATCGGCCGCACGCCGTAGTGTGCCTCGACGATGTCGAGAAAGCGTGTGATCTCCTCATCGACATGCGTGGCCGTCGGTCCGTGCAGGCATGGCCCCATATGTTCGAGATCGACGGCGGGCGGCAACGCGCTAGCCGAACGCGGCACCGTGCGGATGAAGTTCGCGGCCTGCTGCGCGCCGGAGCGGCAAAGTGTGAAATAGTGATAGGCGCCGCGCGCAATGCCAGCACGTTCGGCGCCGCGCCAATTGAAAGCAAAGCGCGGATCGACGAAGTCGCTGCCCTCGGTGGCTTTCATATAGGCGAAGCGCACGTCGCCGCGCGTCACCGCATCCCAATCGATCGGCCCCTGGTGTGCGGAAACGTCAATGCCCTCGACCAAGTTCGTCGTTAGCGGATTCCAAGCGCCAAGCGCTACGGGGACAGCCGCCGCCGGGACAAGCAGCGCTCCAACGATCACGGCGACCAGTTGTGCGCGGTTCATGGCGCAAGCCCTAACGCAGCGTGCAATGTCTGCAGCTCTTTCACCGCATCGATGCCGGTGAAGACGAATTGATCCACACCCGCAGCGCGCAGTTTTGCCTCGCTCTCGCCGGGTCTGCCCGCAAGCAGAACCCAGGCAGCGCCACCGGCCTTCAGGCGCTGCGCCAAATTCTCCGCGTGCTCAGCGTAGGCGCCATCCGTGCCGGCAATGACCGCGACGCGTGCGCCGCTGTCGCGGAATGCGTCCACCAGCGCATCCGCAGTCGCGTGGGTGTCCTCCGCGCCGATACTGCCAACACCAGCTATCGCAAACAGATTGCGCGCAAATTGTGCGCGGGGCGCGAATGCGGCGAGTGTGCCGATGGTGGCGAAGAAGACCGCCGCCCGCGGCGTCTTGGCTTCGGCGCGGTCGCGTATCGCTTCGAACGGTCCCGCAAGACGCATGGGGGCCAGCGCAATTCCGTTTTGCGGAGAAGGCGCGACGTGGCGCGGCTCGAACTCCGGCATGGCGGCGTCGAGCAGCGGAAAATCGGTGACGCCCGTGATGTTCTCGCGCCGTGTCGCGATCGCCAGTTCGCGCGCCGCGCGCGCATCGACGACCATGTGTTGCAAGTGTCCCGCTTGTAACGACGCGACAATCCCGCCTTTCGCTTCGATGTCCTGCATCAAAGTCCAGGCTTTGTCCGCCAAGTCACTCGTGAGGCTTTCCACGAACCAAGCGCCGCCCGCCGGATCGGCGACGTGCCCGAGGCGGCACTCTTCCAGCAGTACGTTTTGGGTGTTGCGCGCAACGCGCCTGGCGAAGGGCGTCTGCAAACCGAGCGCATCGGTGAGCGGGTAGGTGGTGATGGCATCGGCGCCGCCGATGCCCGCCGCGAACGCTGCCGTCGTCACGCGCAGAACGTTCGTCCACGCATCGTAGCGCGTCATCGTGCGGCGCGACGTGAATGCGTGAATGTGCGCGGCGCGTGCTTCGGGCGGTGCGCCTGACGCTTCCATCACCCGCGTCCAGCACAGGCGCAGCGCACGGAGCTTTGCTGTTTCAACGAGCACATCGGGCCCGACAGCGATGGCAAAGCTTAGCGTCGAGGCCGCCTCGGCCGCGCTCAAGCCGTCATCGCTCGTCAGCGCTCGGAGGTAGGCGATGCCCGACGATAGCGCCCCGGCGATCTCCTGCGCCTCGGTTCCGCCGGCTTCATGCACCGGCCGCGCATCGACGCGTAAACTTGTCGAGGTCGGCAACGCGCCACGCAAACGCTCAGCGAAGCCGCATGCGTCAGTCATATCGGGGAGCGACCACACGCCCGTGCGCATCAACGCGCCGATGGGATCGAGGTTGAATGCCGTTCCCGCCGCCGCGACCCCGCGCAGCTTCGCTTCGAGCATCGTCGCCGTTGCCAGGCTCGCGCCATCGAGCGAAACAGGCGCCGCCTCCAAGATCACGTCCGCCAACACCAGATCGAGATCAGCAGCGCCGCGCACAGCGACGCCGTCATCGCCGAGCACAAGCTCAATCCCACCAACGCCACCGGCCAGATCAGCGAGAATGTCGCGGTTCGCCCGTTCCGGATCGGGATGATCGTAAGCTTGCCGGATCACCCACGCGCCATCGCGCACGCCGCGCACGAAGGGCGCTGCGCCCGGGAAGCCAGCTTCATCGCTTGCCGTCCGCACGTTCGATTCGCGATAGAGCGGCTCGATCGAGATGCCATCCGCCGTCTTGCCCACCAGCCGCGACCACGGCGCGCCTTTCAGGCCCTGTTCGACCAGCGCGCGCCAATCGGCTTCGTCTGCGGGCTCGCCCAGGGACAGCGCTTCCGACAAAATTTGCTCCGCTTGACGCCATGGCAGCGTCGACGCGCTTTTGCCCGCTTGTTAGGGCTAGGCGCAACCGGAGACGATGATGGCCCTGCCGCCTTTATTCGACAAGTTACGCCTGCCAGCTGTAGGCGCCCCGCAATTCATCATCGCCAACCCTGATTTGGTCACCGCCCAGTGCAAGGGCGGCATCGTCGGGTCGTTTCCGGCGCTGAACGCGCGCCCACCCGAACTGCTTGATCAATGGCTTCACCAGATCAAGGAAGACTTGGCTGCTTGGGATGCCGCCAACCCGTCTACGCCAGCCGCGCCGTTTGCGGTCAATCAGATCGTCCACAAAACCAATGAGCGCCTCGATCACGACGTTGAGATGTGCGTGAAACACAAAGTGCCGATCGTCATCACCTCGCTCGGCGCGCGGCCGGAAGTGAACGACGCCATCCATTCCTACGGCGGCATCGTACTGCACGACGTCATCAACATAACCTTCGCCAAGAAGGCTCTTGAGAAAGGCGCCGACGGTTTGATCGCTGTCGCTGCCGGCGCCGGCGGGCACGCGGGCGGTTTGTCGCCGATGGCGTTCGTGGATGAGATTCGCCAGTTCTTCGACGGCCCGCTACTGCTGTCTGGCGCCATTGCCACCGGCCGCGGCATTCTCGCTGCGCAAGCCATGGGCGCCGACCTTGCCTACATGGGCTCAGCCTTCATTGCGACGAAGGAGGCGAATGCGCCGGAAGCCTACAAACAGATGATCGTCGACTCCGCCGCCGGCGACATCGTCTATTCGAATCTCTTCACCGGTGTGCACGGCAACTATCTCAAGGGCTCAATCGTCAGCGCCGGCCTCGACCCGGCCAACCTCGAACAAAGCGATGCTTCAAAGATGAACTTCTCCGGCGGGTCTTCGAAAGCAAAAGCTTGGAAGGACATTTGGGGCGCGGGCCAGGGCGTTGGCGCAGTGCATGAAGTGCTTTCAACAGCCGACCTCATCGCGCGCTTGAAGCGCGAATACGATCAGGCGAAGCGGGGATTGTGCGGGTAGCTATCCCGCTACGCACAATCGCGAAAAGCTATTCTCTCAGGCGCTTACGCGCTCTCTAGCCCAATCAATCCGACCGCGCTGCGGCGCCCATAAGCTTCTCGCCAACAACGAGGAGACTCATGACCGATCCCGCACCAACGCCATCGCCGCCAGAAAAATCCGCGATTGAATCATTGACGCTGAAAAGCGCCGCAGCCATCGCTGTCGCCACTGTGGCGAGCCGCTTCAGCATCGAATTGCCCGCCGGCGCCGCCCAAGACCTCGCCTCGGCGCTCATCCAGCTCATCACCACCCTTGGCCTCGTCGGCGTTGCCATCGGCCGAACCCGCGCGCGCGGGCCGATCGTTTGAGGGGCGCCATCATGAACAATCCGCTGCGCGCCATCGCGCTCGCTTGCGCGCTTGCGCTCACGCCCGCCTGCACCTCGCTGCCAAAGTTCGAAAACCCCATCGCTGCTGCGCAATCGGTTGACCAACAAGCCTACGCACTCCTGAGCAGTTATGCCGCGGTGCTTGAGGAAGCGACGGACGTCGTCCGCAATCCTGCGACGCCGTCCGGTTTACGCCGTGCGTTGGGCCAAGCCGAGCGCGCCGCGACGCCGGCGGCGGACACACTGCAAATCGCCGCCACAGCGTATGTCCGCGCCAAGAGCGATCTTGCCGCGATCACCGGCGATCGAACCGCGATTCAGCGCGCAACCACAGCGCTGACCATCGCCGCGCGCCGCTTGGGCGACGCCATTGCCGCTGCCCGCGCTCCGATCGGCGAACTGCAAGTGCTTGTGCGCGGACATTGAAAGAATACGCCATGCTCAATCTGATGCTTCAGCTGCAGCTGCTCTTGGCTGCGCTATCCGCCTTTCTTCCGCTCTTGCCCGCCGAGCATCGCTCTCGCGCCGGTGAAATCCTCGACGTCGCCGCCAAGGTGCTGGGCGCCGGCGCGGTCGTGGCACCCAATCTCGACGACCTCGCGCAAAAGCTCTCCGCAATTCGCGCCGAGATCGAAGCGATGGTCGCGGCCGGCCAAACCGTCAGCGCCGATCAACTCGATGTCACGATGACGCGCGTCCGCGCGGCGTCTGCTGCATTCCGCGACGCGCTCCAGATTGCGGAGGCGGGCGCCGTCTAGCCCGCGCCGCATAGGGGAGGCGCCGCTCGCGAAGCGGTCCCCGGTCTTCGCGATTGACCTCGGCGCCTCCCCGCTCTTTTGTGCGCGCCATGAGCCAGTTCATTCTCGCCATCGACCAAGGCACCACCTCGACCCGCGCGATCGCGTTCGATTTCAATTTCAAGCCGCGCGCAACCGCCCAAGTCGAACTCACCCAGCATTTTCCGCAACCAGGTTGGGTGGAGCACGATCCCGAGGAGATCTGGTCGGCGACCTTGAAAGTCTGCCGCGATGTGATCGAACACGTCGGCGGCGCCGCCAACATCGCCGTGATCGGCATCACCAATCAGCGCGAGACCACCACGCTCTGGGATCGCAAAACCGGGAGAGCTGTCCACCGCGCGATTGTCTGGCAGGATCGCCGAACGGCATCGGTGACAGACGGTTTGCGCGAAGCGGGCAAGGAAGGTGCGGTGCAAAAGGCCACCGGCCTGCTGCTCGACCCATATTTCTCCGCCACGAAAATCGCCTGGATTCTTGATCGCGATCCGGCGCTACGCAAGCGCGCCGAAGCGGGGGAACTCGCGTTCGGCACCATCGAAACCTTCCTGGTCTGGCGGCTCACCAACCGCCGTTCGCACGTCTCCGACGTCACCAACGCCGCTCGCACGCTCGTCTTCGATATCGCCAAGCGCGATTGGAGCGACGAGATGTGTGCGTTGCTCAATGTGCCGCGCGCCGTGCTGCCGAACGTCGCGAAATGCGACACACATTTCGGCGACAGCGATCCATCGCTGTTCGGCCGCGCCATTCCCATCACCGGCATGGCCGGTGACCAGCAAGCGGCGCTTGTCGGCCACGGCTGCCTCAAACCAGGCATGGCCAAAGCCACATTCGGGACCGGCACGTTCCTGGTGATGAACATGGGCGAGCATGTGCCGCACTCGGCCAACCGCTTGCTTGCCACGGTCGGCTACGAAACCAAGCAGTCGATCGCCTACGCGCTCGAAGGTTCGATTTTCTCCGCCGGCGCCACGATGCAGTGGCTGCGCGATGGGTTGAAGCTAATCGCCAACTCCGCCGATTCCGAAGCTATTGCGTCCGCATTGCCGGACAATGGCGGGGTCTATCTCGTGCCCGCGTTCGCCGGCTTAGGCGCACCGCAATGGCGCCCGGATGCGCGCGGCACGATTGTTGGCCTGACGCGCGACTCCACTTCTGCGCACCTTGTGCGCGCGGGGTTGGAGGCCGTCGCCTATCAAACCCGCGATCTGCTCGACGCGCTGAAAGCTGACGGCGCAACCGTGCAATCCTTACTGATCGACGGTGGCATGACCGCCAACACCTGGGCCATGCAATTCCTCGCCGACCTCTGTGAAGTCGAGGTCGCATGCCCTGTGTTCCAAGAGGTGACGGCCCTCGGCGCCGCCAAGCTCGCCGCGCTGGGCGCGGGCCATATTGGGTCGCTGGAGGATATTCCGCCGGCCGACACACGCGCCCGCTGGACGCCGAAAATGGAAGCAAAAACACGCACCAAGCTTCGCGCGGGCTGGGCCGCCGCTGTGGCCGGAACGCTCGCTGCCGCCAGCGCCGCGCAGGCCTAGCCGTCTCCTGGGTTGCGCGCCGCGCCGATGCAGACTAAGTCCCGCGACCTTGCGCGAGCCCGTAGCTCAGTCGGTAGAGCATCTGACTTTTAATGAGATGCAGGGTGTTCAACATACCTGCTCATAGTCGCTCAACCACCGGAATTCTCACGTGAAAACTTGAGCGTGGCGAAAACTTCGCCACATGCTTTCTCGCCCCAACGCGCAGAAGGGACGTGCATATTCCGTGGCTAAGATTGCTCTCACCGACGTGACGCTCAAAACTCTCCCGCTGCCCCTGAAAGGACAGAAGAGTTATTGGGATGCGGCCGTACCGGGTTTTGGCGTTCGAGTTTCCCAAGGCGGTGCGAAGACGTTTGTCGTCCTTGATCCCCGTGCCAGGGTTCGCGTCGCTGAGAGCATCGGCAGATATCCCCGGATAAGCCTCCAGGATGCGCGCCAGGACGCGAGGAGACGCTTAGCTGAGGCGACACTCGGAAAGGGCTCCGCGCGCCCTGTACGGGCCAGCGTCGCGATCAAAAGCTTCCTCTCGGAAAGCGATCTCAAGGAGCGCACCCGCAAGGACTATAGGCTGCTCCTGAACCGGCTGAGGCTTGGCGAAACCAAACTCGCCGACGTAAAGCCCGCAGACCTGGAGAAGCGACTTTCAATTCCCGGAATGTATCCGGTTGCCCGAGCCTTTTTCAAATGGGCTTACCGGAAACACTACGTCGACGTTTCTCCAATGGCGCGGATGAAAGCGCCGGCTGCCTATGCCGCACGTGAGCGCGTGTTATCCGCTGACGAACTCAATAGGATATGGCGCGCCTGTCCCGACGATGCCTTTGGGCGGGTCGTCAAACTGCTCATCCTCACGGGCCAACGTCGCGGAGAGATTTCTGGCTTGAGTTCGATCGGAGCGGACCGATTGACGTTTGCGGACACGAAGAATGGCCGCGCGCATTCGATTCCCCTCGGCGATAAAGCGCGCGACGTTGCTGTACTGCCGCTCAAGTTTACTCAATGGGACAAAGCGAAGAAGCGTCTCGATGAAGAAAGCGGAGTTTCCGATTGGACGCTTCACGATCTGCGCCGCACGTTTGCTTCTGGTTTAGCGGCCCTTGGTGTACAGCTCCACGTTATCGAGCGGCTTCTCAATCATCTCTCTGGTAGCTTCAAAGGTGTCGTTGGAGTGTACCAACGATATGATTTTTGGCCTGAGATGAGTGCAGCGATTTGGTCGTGGGAACTCCATCTCCTTGCCGTTCTGGAGTTGTCCGGTACGCAAGCCCTGAATGATCCGGACCTATCCGCGATGCGCTGAACTCCGGTCAGGGGGCCGTCTAGGGGCGGCTTGGGGGCAAAAGTTGTCGTCCGCGTGATGCTATTTGTCGCAAACGGACAGCGCGTGCGCCCGTTGACGTCTGCTCCGGGAGTCGACGATTACGCCGCCCCCGCGATAGCGGATGCTCGCGGCACAGAGGCCTAGTCGGGCCAGGTCGGGAGTGCCGGCCGGCCGGTTAGGGGGCCTCTGGCATCTGCGCATGCGAGCCGGCGCGCTTTCCACGACACGCGCTGCGCTCTCGCCTTCTTGGCTTTCGCCGACACCTGACTCCGAGGTCCGAAACGTTTTTCCGGGAACTAGGCGAGATGATCGATGATCTCGCATCGCGTTAGTTCGGCCTCTGGCCACATGCGCCTCGCAACAGGATTATGTTGGATTTTCGAACGAATAACATAGAATTCTGTTCGAAAATCAGACGGAGCGACATGTGACGATCGTAGACGTCAAGGCAAAGGTTTTTCCAAAGGACTCGGTCTTGAAGGCCTTGGACGAGTGGTGGGCCGGCGAGCTTGCCGACGCTCAGTCACTCGCGGACCTTGCAGATGGATTGGAGGAAGGAGAGCAGTCGGCACTAGCGCCCTTAGTGGAAATCGACTCGCACCGTGCAGTGCGCGCGCTGCTCTCGATCGAACCTATTCTGGGAATGGAGATTCCGGAAAGCGTCATCAAATCCGGTGGCTATTCGTCTTTCGACGATATGCGCGATTCTCTTATGCCCAACTTGGAAGCTCGCTTTGCAAAGGTATCCAAATAATGTCGGACGACGCGTCACGGGTTGCGATGGGTTCTCGGATTCGAGAGAGCCGATTGTACTTGGCTCTATCTCAGGAGGAGGTGGCGACAATTCTGGGAATTCCGCGCTCCGCAGTATCTCAGATTGAAGCTGGTCAGCGAGGTCTAGATGCTCTTGAGCTTAAGAAGTTAGCGGAGGTGTTGGGTCGTTCCGCTGATTTTCTCACCTCAGGTGACGCGAGCGACGCAGTGGACGAACGAGTAGCGCTTCTCGCGCGCGCAGCCAAAGGTCTCTCCCAAACTGACCTCGGCGAGCTGCAGAGATTTGCTGCATTTCTGCGTGCGCGCTCGGACACACCTAAGTCATGAACAACGACGTTCGCCTCGCACGTCTTCGAGGAGCGAAGGCTGCGCATCGCCTACATGCAACGATGGAGACCAGAGCTAGGCTCGGTAACACGCGCGGCAGGGTTGATGTTTTCAACACGCTCGATGAGTTGGACGTCGTTGTGATGTTTCGACCGTTGGACGGCCTACTCGGAGCGTACCTGCGAGGGACGCCGCCCGGCGTGTTGATTACGACGAAGCGGCAGCACTCCATCCAACGATTCACGGCAGCACATGAGCTTGGTCATGCGGTCCTCTCGCATCAGCCGAGCTTAGACAGCCCCGATGTGCTCAGGAGAGCCGCCGTCGGGCAAACGGGACCGGGACCTGCCGGTTTTGCATCCCTATTGCAGGAAATTGAAGCCGACGCATTTGCCGGCGAGTTCTTGTTGCCCAGTTGGCTGATCGGCAACCAAGCTAAAGCGCAAGGATGGTCCCGCACTCATCTGTCTCAACCGGATACGATCTATCAACTCGCGCTACGGTGCGGTGCAAGCTACGAGGCCACGGTTCGAAGCTTGGAGCGAAACCAAGTCCTAGCGCGCGAGAGTGCCGTCAGTGCGTTGAAGACAGCACCCAAGGCCCTGAAGAAGGATGTCAAACTGGAAGCCGATTGGGCTGACCCGTGGTCGGACGCGTGGATCGTCACAGAAGCCGATCGCGGCGTCGAGCTGTGCGTGGTCGCGGGTGACTTATTGGGGATCCGTCTTAAGCAGGCTGCTGGCGGCGGCTACCTCTGGCGCGATATTCAATACTCAGAGTCATTGGTTCGTTTGGACGATTCCACGCGCCTCGAAGGAGACGGCATCGGTGGTGAATCCGAGCGAACCTTCGTTTACCGCGCGGACGGCGTAGGCAACGCTTCGGTTCGACTTGAACAGAAGAGGCCATGGGAATCGCACGGCGTCGAGGCCGACTTTGTTTTCGACGTAGCAAATCGTGGTGATGGGTTGTCACCGCAGAGTAGGCTGAAACTCGTGCGATCCGGTCTCGCTCGATGAACGCAGACGTTACCGGATTGCTGAGCGCTGTGCGTGATCAAGGCAATCGACCGACATGCTTGTCATTTGCCGCTAGTGACGCGCATCGAGTTGCTCGTACGCACGCGAATGACTTTTCTCCGGAATCTCTCCACCAGCTTTCGGCGCGAAGATTAGGCGTGCCAGCGAACAATGGCATGCCGCCTGATGTCGTGTTGGCAGTTCTTTCCACCGATGGTCAGACTGATGCCGTTCTAAAGAATTTGGCGCAGGGGTATGGCACAGTGCTCGGCCTAGCCATCGGTGACGAGTTCTTCCTTGCGAATGCTACTGATGTTCTGGGTCAGCGACGGTCGGGCCCTCAAGCTC
>Ga0209023_10002393_pt1 | contig 23485 bp, 17 predicted proteins | sample LakOneMetagenome_FD_187468 | JGI IMG/M metagenome (GOLD analysis project Ga0209023, IMG submission 187468) | Freshwater and sediment microbial communities from Lake Erie, Canada (SPAdes) (version 2) | ecosystem: Environmental > Aquatic > Freshwater > Lentic | place: Lake Erie, Canada... | reverse complement strand
CGCGTTCGAGGTTGCGGTCGGCGATCAGCACCCGGTCGCCGGCCTGGGCGAAGCGCCGGCATGCGGCCCAGCCGATCCCGTCGGCGCCGCCGGTGACCAGGACCACTCGCGACTGCGTCTTGGAGTTCATGCTGTGCTCGGTGTGATGCGGGGGCGCCGCTGCGGATCTGGCAAACCCTAACAGCGCCCTCCGGCCCGCCATGCCGGCGCCCGCGCGCCTGTCGAATATCGCCTATGTGATGTGATGCGCACTGCCCGACCGGACTAAGGCCCGGAGTCGAGAGGGGGCTACCAAGTCCGGGAGACGGTCCGTGACCGACGACTGGGCAAGGAGCAAATGATGTCGTGCTTGAAGATTGAGGTCGAAGACTTCGTGGCGACGGTGACGCTGGCCAATCCGCCGGTCAATTCGGCGAGTGTCGACATGATGCTGGAGCTTACGGCGGCGTTCGATGCGTTTAACGAGAGCGCTGATGTTCGCGCGGTTCTGTTGACGGGCGAGGGCAAGACCTTCTGCGCGGGCGCCGACCTGAAGAACCGCCCTGGTCCCGACGCCCCGGCCGGCACCGCGTTCGCCCGCCAGCGCATGGCGCGCGAAATGAGCTGGTCGATGGTCGAGTGCAGCAAGCCCGTCGTCGTGGCGGTCAATGGCGCGGCGCTGGGCGCGGGCCTGGGCATCGTGGCAAGCTGCGACATCATCGTGGCGTCAGACCGGGCGGTTTTCGGTCTTCCCGAGATCGACGTGGGTCTGGCCGGCGGCGCCAAGCACGCCCTGCGTTTCATCCCCCATTCCCTCGCGCGCCGCATGGTGCTGACGGGCTGGCGCGTGCCGGCCGAGGAGATGTATCGCCGGGGACTGATCGAGGCGGCGCTGCCGCATGAGGAGTACCTGGACTACGCCCGCGCGATCGCCAGGGAAATCGCCAGCAAGAGCCCCATGGCCGTGGCCGCAGCCAAGGACAGTCTCAATGTCATCGACAATCTGAGCCTTCGCGACGGCTATCGCTATGAACAGGGCAACACGCTCAAGCTGTCGAAAAGCGAGGACGCCAAGGAGGCGGTCAAGGCCTTCATCGAGAAGCGACCCCCGGTGTTCCAAGGGCGCTAACGGAGATCTGCGCCCGGTCGAGACCGGGCGCAGATGCACAAGCTATTCGCATGAACAAGAAAGCAGCGTCACACGGTGACGCTGCTTTTGTGTTTTCAGGACGGTTGGGGCGCCTCAGGCGTTGGCGATGATCCGCCGCAGCAGCGGAGCGGCGACGCCCGCCGTGTTGCGCACCCTGGCCCAGCGCTCAAGGCTGGCGAGCGGATCGCAGGCCTGGGTCCGCGCCATGTAGAGGGGACCGCCGCGCCATTTCGGAAAGCCCAGTTGCTGGGTCCAGAGGGCGTCGACCAGGTTGGGCGAAAGGTCCGGATGCGCTTCGAGCGCATGGGCGGATCCGTTGATCGCCGCGGTCAGGCACCGATCGACCACGACCTCGTCGCTGATCGGCGCGCGGGCGCAACGCTGGAAGGTCGCCGAGGCTTTCAGGAGCCGCTCGACCTCGGGTTCAAAGGTAGAGCGGCCGTCGCTGCCGTGGCGATACCAGCCCGGCGCATCGGGTCCACCGACACGGCCTTCGTCGATCATGAGATCCAGGGTCGGCGAATAGGTGATCCAGTCCTCGCCATTGGTCGGGCCGGTCTGACGCCGGAACACCGTTTCCAGTCCCTCGCGATCCGAACGCAGGAAGGGAGCGACGCGGAAGCCGAACTTCTGAAGCTCGCGGTCGATCTGGCCGGGTGTGGCGCCTTCGTCCAGCAGATGGATGGCTTCACGCAGGAGAGGCCAGGCGAGCTCGTGCGCCAGTTCGGCGGGGAGGGCGCGGCGCGTCAGGGCGGACTGGCCGTGTTCGGCATAGGTCAGGGCCTGGGCTTCGGGGGAGGCCGCGAAGGTCTCGTCCAGGCGATCGATCTCGACGCGCGCGCGGCGGGCGGGCGTCTGCCAGGCCAGTTCCAGCGCGCGCAGCAACGTCATCGGCGCCGTCTGCTGGGGAGCCTCGCGGCGCACCTTGGCGCGAAGGCCGTATATCTTGGCGGCGATGACCTCCGGCTCGGCGGTGAGCGCGATCCTGCGTTCGCTCCCGAAGCTGGCGGCGAGCTTCTCGGCGACCTGGACGAGATCGCGGGCGGCGACAAGATCGATCAGGCCGTGTTCGACCGCCGCCTTGCTGTCCCAGACCGCGTTGAAGACGGCCAGGTCGGCGGCGCGCTCAACCTGGATCAATCGCGCCAGACGGATCAGGGTCTCGGCCGCGGGAAGGTGGCCTTCGCTGCGCGCCAGATTCGAGAAGGCGGCATTCGGCAAGGCGACCCGCGCGGCGCAGGCCAGGGCGAGTTCCAGGCCCGAGCCCGTGACAGGGCCCGCGAGGGCGGCGATGACCGGCTTGGTCGAGCCCGAGACCGCCGCATAGACGGCCGAGCGGGCGTCGTCGGGCGCGGTTTGGGCGGCGAGCACGTCGTTGAACAGGCGGCGGCCATGGAGAACGATGGCGCAGACCTCGGGGTCCTCGCCAAACGCCGTGATTTTTTCGATGAAGGCGCGAGCGTGCGCGGCGTCCCAACTGCAGGGCGGCGGGCAGTCCAGCTTCAATTGCGCCACGCCGCGCCGGAGCGTCAATCCAGAGCCAATGGCTTGGCCGGTCGTCGGCGCGTGCGTCGGCCGGCGGGTCGTTCCCGTTCCCATATTTCCTCCAACCGGTTGCGTGTCGCAGTCCGCTTTGAGCGGTTCTTTCCGGTCCGACGCACGCCAAAGCGTCCGCCATGGGCAACAACAGCATGCCCCGCGAGAAGGTTAAAGCCGCGCGTCGATCGCCTCATCCAGTATCGCGTATGTGAAAAGACGCCTGTGGACCGGGCCGCGTCCCGGCGACGCGCCATCCGTCCCTAAGGTCCGCCGCAAAGACCATCGGACACAGGAAACGCCATGCTCGGCCTGATGCAGGATACGCCTCTGACGCTGTCCTCGCTCCTTGATCACGCGGCGCGTTTTCATGGCGAGGTCGAGATCATCTCCAGGGAACCTGGAGGCGTCACCCGAAGCAACTATGCGCGCCTTGCGATCCGGGCGCGCCAACTGGCTTCCGCCCTACGGCGCCGAGGGTTGAACGGAGGCGATCGTGTCGCCAGCCTGGCGCTCAACAGCGCGCTTCACCTTGAGCTCTACTACGGTGCGACGGGCGCGGGCGGGATCCTGAACACCGTCAATCCCCGGCTCTTCCCCGAGCAGATCGCCTTCATCCTTCGGCACGCCGAAAACCGCATCGTGTTCTTCGACCCGGCCTTTGGGGCCTTGCTGGAGACCCTGGTCGACCAGGCGCCGCAGGTTGAAGCCTATGTCTGCCTGTCCAGCGCGCAGGACATGCCGCCCCTGCGTCTGCCCAATCTGATCGCATATGAGGACCTTCTCGCGTCCGAGCCCGAAGATGCGCCCTGGACCGTCGTCCCGGAGAACGCCGGCGCGATCCTCTGCTACACCTCGGGAACCACCGGCGATCCCAAGGGCGTGCTCTACAGCCACCGCTCGCTGGTGCTGCACGCTTTCGTAGCGACTGGCGCGGACGGCATGGCGATCTCCCGCCGCGACAGCATCCTGTTGGTGACGCCGCTGTTCCACGTCAACGCCTGGGGGATTCCGTTCAGCGCGGCCATGTGCGGCGCCAAGCTGGTGCTGCCCGGCGCAGCGGTCGACGGCGAGAGTCTGTTCAACTTGATGCGGGCGGAACGCTGCACCTTCAGCCTGGGGGTGCCGACTGTCTGGCTGGGCTTCCTGGACTATGTGGCCGCCCATCGCGAGGATCTGGACCTGGCGGGACTGGCGCTGGAGCGGATCCTGGTCGGCGGCTCGGCGGCGCCGCGCAGCCTGATCGAGCGCTTCGACTACATGCTGGGCGTCTATGTCATCCACGCCTGGGGCATGACCGAGACCAGCCCGCTGGCGACCATCGGGACGCCGCTGCCCGAGCACACCTTCCTTGATCGTCAGGCGCGCTACGACGTCCAGGCCCTGCAGGGTCGCGCCATCTATGGCGTCGAGCTCAGGATCGTCGACGCCGACGGCGTGGTCGCGCCGCATGACGGCCTGGTGGTGGGCGATCTGCAGGTCCGGGGGCCCTGGGTGGTGCGAAGCTACTTCAAGGCCGAAACGCCGGCCATTACCGAGGACGGCTGGTTCGCCACGGGCGATGTGGCCAAGATCCACCCCAATGGCTACCTGCAGCTGACCGACCGTTCGAAGGATGTCATCAAGTCGGGGGGCGAGTGGATCTCGTCGGTCGATCTGGAGAACGTCGCCATCGCCCATCCCGACGTTCGCGAAGCGGCGGTCATCGGCGTGCCGCATCCCAAGTGGCAGGAGCGTCCGTTGCTGATCGTGGTGCCGGCTCCGGAGACCGTCCCCGACAAGGACGACATCCTGAAGTTCCTCGCCTCGCGCGTGGCGCGCTGGCAGGTGCCCGATGACGTGGTGATCGTCGACTCCCTGCCGCACACCGCGACGGGCAAGCTCCTGAAGTCAAAGCTGCGCGAGACCTATCGTCACCACCTCGACCCGTCCGTCGAGGTCGTCTAGGGCGCGGCTCAAGCCTCGGGCGCTGAATAGTGCCTGAGGCTTTCGGCGTATTCGGCCACGCCAGCGTTCATGATCGCCACGATCTCGCTCTTGTTTCGGGCGATGCGACTGTTGAGGCCGCCGACGCCCAGGGTCAGCTGAACGCCATGCGGCGCGGCCGGCAGCGGCATGGCGATCGCCGCCGCATTGGGAAAGGGGAATGCGGCCAGCAGGCTGTAGCCTTCGCGCCGCACCCAGGCCAATTGCTCCTGTAGCTGGCCGATGTCGATCCGATCGCTCGTTCCGCCGAGATAGGCGTTGATATGCCGGCTCAGCTTGTCGACGGCTTTGCCGGGCATCCGGCTCATCAGGACCAGGCCCGCCGCAGAGTGCGGAAGCACCCTCATGCTGCCCTCCGTCATCGCGATCTTGTGGGGATGACTGGGCTGCACGATCCGCAGATGCTGGATGAAGATGTCGTTTTGCGACGAGATCACCACCGTCTCGTTGGTCTGCTCGAAGATGCTCCCGACCAGGCGTTCAAGATCCCCCGAGCCGAAGAGGTGATGGTTGACCCAGTCGCCCAGGGCGGCGACGCGCGGGGTGGGAAAATAGGTGCGAGAGGCGCGGTCGTAGTTCAGGTAGCCCAGAACGACCATGCTCTTGAGCAGGGTGGTCGTGCTCGACTGCGGATAGCCCAGCTTCTCGAATATGTAGGTCAGCCGCAGAGGTGAACGCTGCTCCTGGAAAAGCTCGAGGATTTCCAAGGTGCGCGCGGCGGATTTGATCGGTTCTCGGCGCATTGAACGGTTCCAGGTCGCGATGGGCCAACTCTGCCACTACTCGCCTTTAGACCGCCGCCTTCCCCAGCCGTCCAGCCTTCCAGCACATATGTGATATCTCTCGCCACCAACCGGCATGTCGGGTCTGAGCCCCATCGACGCGGGATCTGAAAGCTGCGCGCTCTCGTCTGAAGGCGCATGCTCAACACCGGCGGGCCTGGAATTCAAATATCTCGTTTGCGATATTCGAAAGTCACGACTTCCCAGGCTGGTCGGATCGGGCTGGTCGCGGCTCCCTAAGGCGACGCTTCTGCCGCGTCGCAACAATCACAGATGAGCCCGCGCCGCGCGGAAGCTTATTGGGGGAAACAAATGGTGATCTCGCAGACCTTGCGGCGTACGGCCCTGCTGGCCGGCGCCTCGACGCTCTCGTTGGTTTTGGCGCTGCCCGTGGCGGCCCAGACCGCCTCCGCGCCGCCGCCCCAGGACGGCGTGATCATTGACGAACTGGTCGTTACCGCACAGCGACGCGAGGAAAAGCTACAGGATGTGCCGATCGCGGTTTCGGCGTTCTCGGGCGACATGCTTCGTCGTCAGAAGATCGACGGCGGCCCGAACCTGCAGTTGGCGATTCCGAATGTCACCTTCGCCAAGAGCTTCTACAGCGGGTACAATTTCCAGATCCGCGGCATCGGCACCAAGCAGACGGCCGTGACGGGCGACAGCTCCACGGGCGTCCACTTCAATGGCGCGCCGCTGACGTCCAACCGCTTGTTCGAAGCTGAGTTCTTCGACGTCGAGCGCGTGGAAGTCCTGCGCGGTCCGCAAGGCACTCTCTACGGGCGCAACGCCACCGGCGGTGTGGTCAACGTCCTGAGCGCCAAGCCTACCGGCGAGTTCGAGGGCATGCTGCGGGCTGACGTCAGCAACTATGACGGCCGCAAGCTTAGAGGCATGGTCAACATCCCGCTGGTCGCCGACAAGCTGGACCTGCGCCTGGCCGGCGCGACCCTGAATCGCGGCGGTTTCGTCGACAACCTGGGAACGGGCAACAAGGTCGATGATCGCGACCTCTACTCCTTCCGGGCCAGCCTGCGCTGGCGCCCGACCTCGACCGTCGACGCCAACTTCGTCTGGCAGCACTTCAAGGAGCAGGACTCCCGTCTGCGTACGGGCAAGGGTCTTTGCACGCGCGACAATGGCCCAAGCTCGGTGGGCAATACCGCGATCACCAACGCCACGGTTCGCGGCTTCCTGAGCGCCGGTTGCGCTGACGCTTCGGTGTACAATGCCGCCGCCTATGGCACGCCCAACTCGCTGGCCACCCTATACGGCATCATCGGCTTCGCGCGCGGCCTGACCAGTGGCGACGTCTATGGCGGAACCCAGCCCAAAGGCCTGGACGTCATCGACTCGGCCATGAACCCCTTTTACCGGGCCGAAGAAGACGTGTTCACGCTGAACGTCGCGTGGGACATCAATGAAAATCTGCAGTTCAACTCGCTGACGTCGTACTACGACGGCGAACTGGACGCGCGCCAGGAGATGAACCGCTTCCAGGCCTCGACGGTGTTCAACAACACGACCCTGGCGCCTGGAGGCCTGGTGAACGATCCCCAGCTGGGGGCTTCCAACCGGATGTCGGTGTCGGACCGCATCACCACGCCCTCGCGCCAGTGGAGTCAGGAGCTGCGGCTGCAGTCCAGCTTTGACGGCCCCCTGAACTTCAGCCTCGGCGGCCTGGCCCTGCGCTATGACGTGGTCCAGTCGTTCTACATCATGTCGAACGCCTTCACCTATGCGGCGAACGTGGCCAATGGCGGCGCGACCTGCGCTCCGGGCGGGACCTGCGTCTATATCGATCCGAACCGCGTGCCGACCGGCCAGGGTCATGGCAACTATCTGAGCTTCCAGCCCTACCACCTGAACTCGAACGCCCTGTTCGGCGAGGTCTATTACGAGGCCACGCCGGCGCTGAAGTTCACGGCCGGCCTGCGCTATACCGACGACAAGAAGACGCTGGACAACTTCCCCGTCAAACTCCTGACGCCGGGCAGCGGTCTGACGCCGGGAGCGCCGTCTGAGCTGACGGCGCGGTTCAAGAAGTTCACCGGTCGGGCGGGTTTCGACTGGAAGCCGGAGCTCGGCTTCACCGACGACACCCTGGTCTACGCCTTCTATTCGCGCGGCTATAAGGGCGGTGGTCCGAACAACATCGGTCAGGTCGCGACCCTGCGGCCCTTCTACGAGCCGGAATATGTCAACGCCTTCGAGCTGGGCGCGAAGAACACCCTGCTGGGCGGCGCCTTGATCCTGAACGGCTCGGCCTTCTTCTACGACTACAAGGGCTATCAGATCTCGAAGTTCGTGAACCGGATCTCGGTGACCGAAAACATCGACGCCGAAATCAAGGGCGTCGAACTGGAAGCCGTCTGGGAACCGGTCAAGCGCTTCCGGATGAACGGCGCGCTGGGTCTGCTCGACACCAAGATCAAGAACGGTGAGTCGATCGACCCGATGAACCGCACTGGCGGCAATCCGAACCTGACCCTGGTCAAGACCTCGGGCGCCGCGGGCTGCGTGGTGCCGACGGCCGCCTTGGCCAACCTGCTGGCGGTTATCCAGCAGGCGCCGGGCGCGGCGACCGTCGCCGGTGTCTCGGGCAACCCGGCGGCGCTTCTGGGCGCTTGCTCGGGCAGCTTCGCGACTTCGTTCGGCGTGACGCCCACCGACGGCGTGGCGGCCAAGCTGAAGGGCAATGAACTGCCGGGCTCGCCGAACTGGACGGCCTCGATCGGCGCGCAGTACTCCTTCGACGTCCTCGACGGCTGGGAAGGCACCGTGCGTGGCGACTACTACCGCCAGGGCAAGTCCCACGCCCGGGTCTTCAACACCTCGGTCGATCAGATCAAGGGCTGGGCGAACGCCAACCTGTCCCTCCGCCTGGTCAATGATGAGCGCGGCCTGGAGATCGAAGGCTATGTGAAAAACGTCTTCAACAAGCGCTCGATCACCGACGTGTTCCTGATGGACGAAGCGCTCGGCCAGGTCGCCAACGCGGTCTTCACCGAACCGCGCATCATCGGTGTGTCGCTCCAGAAAACTTTCTAGTCCTCCCTGAAACTCCTCGGACACCTGGCGGCGGTCGAAAGACCGCCGTCTTTTTTTGCGCGTGCATCACGTCGGTGATGTTTTCGGTTCGTGGGGCGCAAGCGCGGGTGGGTGGGGAAGGGCGGGCTAGTCATGAAGTCCAAGACCGATCGGGCTCTTCGCCGGTCGAAAAATGCTGCAGGAGGAAACGATGGGTGGTCGCCTAAAAGGACGGGTCGCCGCGGTGACGGGCGCTTCGAGGGGCCTGGGACGCGCGACCGCGGCCATGCTCGCCGCCGAGGGGGCGGTGGTCGCCCTGCTGGATCTGAAGGCGCACTGGGCCCAGGCGGCCGCCGACGAGATCATCGCCGCTGGCGGGCAGGCCCTGGGGCTGAGCTGCGACGTCTCCGACCGCGAGGCGGTGACCGCGACCCTGGGCTCGATCCATGAGCAGTACGGCCGCTTCGACGTCCTGGTGAACAACGCCATGTGGAACGTCTATGAGCCCTTGGCCGCCATCCGGCCGGAAAGTCTGGACCGCATGGTCGGCGTGGGCTTCTCGGGCGTGATCTGGGGCATGCAGGCCGCGGCCCCGCTGATGGCCGCCTCGGGCGGTGGCTCGATCATCAACATCGCGTCGGTCAGCGCGCTTCTGGGTATCCCGAACGGCATCGCCTACTGCGGCGTCAAGGCGGCCGTGGCGGGGGCCACGCGCGCGGCGGCCGCCGAGCTGGGAGCCTCCAACATCCGGGTCAACGCCGTGGCGCCGTCCACGGTGGACACCGAGGGTGTGCGACGGGTGGTTTCGGAGGACCGCATCGCCATGCGGATCGGCCAGACCCCGCTGGGGCGGCTGGGCACAACCGAGGACATCGCCAAGGCGGTCCGCTACCTGGCTTGCGACGACAGCGATTTTGTCACGGGCCAGATGCTCACCGTCGATGGCGGTCTGGCTACCGCGCTGTCCTGAAAGCCACTGCGTCGGATGACATCATCCGACGCAGGCCAAGGCTCCCAGAGTCACGGATCTGGCGCGCGCCGGGGGAGGCGGTTCAAGCCCCCGGCGCGCTTTCGATTCAGGCGGCGATCGCGCCCGGGTTCAGGCTGGCCGCCAGTTCTGTCCGATGGTGGTCGGCGTTGCCGAACGCCATGTCGATCATGATCAGGCGCTTGAGGTAGTGGGCCACCGCCAGCTCCTCGGTAAAGCCGACGCCACCGTGAAGTTGCACGGCCTGGCGTCCCACAAAGAGGCTGGTCTGGCCGACGCGGGCCTTGGCCGCCGCGATCACCTTGCGGCGTTCAGCGGGGGCTCCCGACAGGGCGATGGTCGCCAGATACATCATCGAGCGGGCTTCCTCGCAGGCGATCGCCATGTCGACCGCGCGATGCTGCAGCGCCTGAAACGCGCCGAGCGTCTGGCCAAACTGCTTGCGGGTCTTGAGGTATTCCAGGGTCATCTCGCGGACGGCGTCCATGGCCCCGACGGCTTCGGCCAGACGCGCGACCACGCCACGGTCGACGGCGTCGCGCAGTAGCGGGAAGCCCTCGCCCAGGCCGCCGATCAGGGTCTCGACGGGCGCCAGGACGCCATCCAGTTTCAGGCTGGCGTTGTGGCGGTTGTCCATGGCGCGGCTGCGCATGACCGTCAGGCCCGCCGCGTCGGCCGGGACCAGGAAGAGGCTCACGCCGTCCGCGCTGTCGTCCGCGCCGGCCGTCCGGGCCGGAACGATGAACCAGTCGGCCGTGCCGCCGTCCAGGGCGTGGCTTTTCTCGCCGGTGAGCCGGAAGCCGCCGTCCACCGCTTCAGCGCGGGTGGCGATGCGGTTGAGGTCGAAGCGGCCGCCAGGTTCCGCGTCGGCCAGGCTGACCACCACCTTGCCTTCGATCAGTCCCGAGGTGAGGTCCGCGCGGAGGCCCTCTGTTGCGGCGGCGAGCAGGACCGGCGCGATGACGCCGGTCGAGACAAACGGCTCGAGCATCAGGTAGCGGCCCATCGCCTCGGCCACGACCATGGTTTCCACCGGGCCGGCGCCCAGGCCGCCGTCGTCCTCGGGAACGTTCAGGGCCAGCCAGCCCAGATCGGCGATGCGCCGCCAGCTGGCCGCGTCGTAGGCCTCACCGCGATCGGCCCGGGCGCGCCAGGCGGCAAAGTCGCCGTGGTCGGCGCCGTAGCGCCAGGCGCTGTCTTTCAGGAGCTGCTGCTCTTCGTAGAGATCGAAGTTCATGGGGACCTCAGAGACCGAGCGCCCGACGGGCGATGATGTTGCGTTGGATTTCGTTCGAGCCGCCGTAGATGCTGGTGACCCGGGAATAGATCATTCCCTTGGCTGGCCAGGCCTCGGGCGCCTGGAACGGACCGAGCGGCGCGAAGGCCATGGCGCCGTAACCCTGTAGCTCGACCCAATACTCGGTGATCTGCTGCAGGAGTTCGGACCAGCGGATCTTGATCATCGAGGCCCGGGGCCCGGAATCCTGGCCAGAGGTCGCCTCGGCCATGGTCCGCATGACCATGGCTTCCAGGGCCATCACTTCCAGCTCGAACTGAGCCAGACGGTCGGCGACGCGGGGATCGTCGAGTAGGCTGCGTCCGCCGACGACAGTCTCCGCCGCGACCTTGCGGGCGCCGCGCAGCTGTTGGGCCAGGCGCATGGTGGTTGCGGCGGTGACGCCGCGCTCGCGGTCCAGCAGGACCTTGCCGTAGCTCCAGCCCATGCCTTCCTCGCCCAGCAGGGCCGAGGGCGGAACACGCACATTGTCGAGGAAAACCTCGTTGGTGTGGTGGATCTCGTCCATCGTGACGACGGGACGGATCGTCACGCCCGGCGTGTCGATATCGATCAGGAACAGCGAAATGCCGGCCTGCTTGCGGGCGTCCGGGTCGGTGCGGGCCAGCAGGAACATCCGGTTGGCCACGTGGGCGTAGCTGGTCCAGGCCTTCTGGCCGTTGATCACATACTCATTGCCGTCCCGCACGGCGCGGGTCGACAGCGAGGCGAGGTCGGAGCCGGAGTTGGGCTCGGAATAGCCCTGACACCACCAGTCGTCGCCCGACACGATCGCCGGCAGGTACTTGGCCTTCTGTTCGGGGCTGCCGAACGTGAAGATGATCGGACCGATCAGTTCCAGGCCCTGGTGGAATTGAACGGGGGCGTCGGCGCGCGAGGCCTCGGTTTCGAAGATGTAGAGCTGCGTCGGGTCCCAGCCCGTGCCGCCGTACGCCTTCGGCCAGGATGGCGCGCCCCAGCCGCGCGCATGCAGAAGCTTCTGCCACCGCGTGAACTCCTCCGGCTCCAGGCGCATGCCGGCGCGGACACGGCTCTTGAAGGACTCGGGGACGTTTTCGGCGAAGAAGGCGCGCACCTCGTCTCGGAAGGCGGACTGCTCCGGGGTCAGGTCAAGATTCATGGTTCACCGCGGGTCAGAGGAAACAACGGGTCTCGGCGATGCCGCGCACGCCAAGACCGTGGAACGCCATCAGGCGACCGGAAGCGTCGACGTCGGTCTTCAGCCGGCCGCCGCTGTCGGAGATCGAGGTCACGTAGAGGATGTCGAGGTCTTCGCCGCCGAAGGCCGGGCACGAGCAGAAGGGCGCGGGGCTTTCGACGACCCGATCCAGGCGGCCGTCCGGCGAAATGCGGATCAGCTTCTGGGCCTGGACCAGGGCCAGCCAGATATAGCCCTCGCCATCGACCGTGGCGCCGTCCGGGGCGCTGCTGAAGTCTGTGGTGTCAAAGAAGTCGCGCTTCTGACCCAGTGCGCCGGTCTTGGCGTCATAGCTGAACGCCCAGAGCCTGTGGCGCAGGCTGTCGGCGAAATAGAGCGTGTCGCCGCTGGGGCTGAAGCAGGTGCTGTTCGCGATCTCGATCGGCTCGGTAGGGAGGACCTCCCAGGCGCCGCCGGCCGAGAAGCGATAAAGCTTGCCGATCCGTCCGGTCTCGTTGTGCATCGCCATCGTTCCGGTGACGAAGCGACCCTGGCGATCGGCCTTGCCGTCGTTGAAGCGTTCGATCGGCGCCAGGGTGTCGGGCAGGGCGATCGGCGTGAAGACGCCGGTGTCCAGCTGGACGCGATAGACCCCGTCAGCGAGGCCGGCGATCAGTTCCCCTGGACGGCCCAGAACCACGCTGCCGATGGGCTTGGGCGCCGGGATCGACGACTGCTCGCCCGTGAACGGGTCATAGCGCCAGATGGCCGGCGCCATGCTGTCGACCCAGTAGAGCAGGCCCGCCTCGGCGTCCCACAGCGGCGACTCGCCCAGCAGACAGCGTTCCTTGCCAATGATCTCGACGGTGAAGGTCATAGGGTGGGTCCTTTGCTGGAGGCGGTCGCGGCGAAGTCCGCGCGGCGATCCTTGGCCTCGCGTATGCGAAGGCTGCGACCGCGATTGGCCAGAATGATCTCGCCATTGATGGCCTGGCTCTCGGGCGCGACCAGATAGGCGGCCAGATTTGCGATCTCGCCTGGGGCCGTGCTCGCCCCGTCTTCGGCCAGATCCAGTGCGATGCAGTTGGCGCGATGGCCCGCGCCAAATCCCTCGAGGGTCACGCACCTCATCAGCGCGACATGGGCCCCCGAGAAGGCGCGGGCGTCCGCGGCTCCCCAGGCGCCGAGATAGCCCCGGTCACCGATCAGGACGATCGCGCCGTTGGGATCCAGGCGGCCGAGCAGAGAGCCCAGGCATTCGAAGACATCCAGAAAATCGGCCAGTTGCGCATCAAGTCGTTCGTCAGTGATGTCCAGAAACAGGCAAGGCGGCGGGCTCGGTGGCGCGACGATGACCGCGGCGGCCAGGCCATGCCCAAGGGCTGTCACCGCCGCCGCGTCCGGCCGTGCCAGCGCCACGACACCGCCGGGAGTGTCGCTGTCCAGGCGTGCGGCGATCGCGTCTGCGACAGGCCCGCGCCCAATGACCAGGGTGGGAGAGTTCGAAGCCATCATAGCGGCGGCATCCCCAGGGATTTCCCGCCATCGGCCATCAGGATCTGACCATTGACGAAGCCGGCGTCGGGACCGGCCAGGACGCTGACAATCGCGGCGATCTCGGCCGGATCGGCGGGAGCCCCGGTCGGTTCCAGCCTTTTCAGCGCGCCCAGCATGTCCCCGAAGCCGTCGATCATCCGAGTGTCGACCATGCCGGGCGCCACCGCGTTCACGCGGACGCCGCGCCAGCGCAGCTCGATCGCCATCGCCCGGGTCAGCGACACGACGGCAGCCTTGGACGCCACATAGTGTGCGGCGCCGGCTCCGCCGAGATAGCCTCGCGAGGCGATGTTGATGATGCTGCCGCCGTTCGGCATGCGGCGGACGGCCTCCTGGGCGACCTTGATCGTCGCCAGCAGGTTGATGCTCATCACCCGGTCGCAGCTGGCGCGATCTACCTGACCGATCGGGTCAAGGGCGCCGCTGATCCCGGCGTTGTTGACCAGGACGCTTAGCGTCTCGACGCCGTCGAGCGCCTTGGTGACCGCGACGCGATCACGACAGTCGGCGACGGCGGTCCGGACAGTCAGCCCGGCCTCGCGCCAGTCGTTCGCGGACCGCGAAAGCTGGGTCTCGTCCGCGTCCACCGCCAGAATGTCAAAGCCGTCAGCGCCGAGGCGCTCGACGATGGCGCGCCCGATGCCCTGGGCGGCCCCGGTGACCATGGCCAGTTGCGGCATGAATGAAGTCCTCCTCAGGGCACCAAACGCCAGCCCTTTGGAGGGGCGGGCATTTGATCGTCGGCGACGGCGCTAATCACATGGGTGATGGATCAGACGAGGGTCTCGAGCGCCGCGCGCGTGAAGCCGACCAGTCCGTTTGTCTCGCCGTCGCGGACCTTTTCCACCCATCGCGGGTCGGCCAGCAGGGCGCGGCCCACCCCGACCAGATCGAAATCGCCGCGCTCCAGCATCCCGTCGAGCTGGTCGAGGGAGGACGCGCCGATGACATCGACGCCTTCCCGCAAGCTGGCGACGACGTCGCCGTCCAGGCCGACCGAGCCCACGGTCATGGTCGGCTTGCCGGTTAGCGTCTTCGTCCAGCCGGCCAGATTGAGCGGCGAGCCCTCGAACTCCGGCTCCCAGAAGCGGCGCTGGGAGCAGTCGAAGACGTCGACCCCCGCGTCGGCCAGGGGCTGGAGGAAGGCCGCCAGCTCGTCGGGCGACTGGCAAAGTCGGGCCTTGTAGTCGACCTGCTTGAACTGGGAGTAGCGAAAGAAGATCGGGAAGTCCGGTCCCACCGCGGTCCGGCAGGCCTTGATGACGTCAAGGGCGAAGCGCAGCCGATCGGTCATGCCGCCGCCATAGCGGTCGCCGCGCAGGTTGGTCGCCGCCCACAGGAACTGGTCGATCAGATAGCCGTGGGCGCCGTGGATCTCGACGCCGCTGGCCCCGATCGACACGGCGTCGCGCGCGGCCTGGGCATAGGCCTCGATCGCGGCCTCGATCTCGGCCTCCGTCGCCGGCGCGCCGAAGCAGGTTCCAGGCTCGTAGATGCCCGAAGGCGAGAGCGAGGGGGTATCGGGATTTGGCGGTCCCGCCGTCATCGACCGGTGGCCGCCCATGTGCCAGAGCTGCGGGATGAACGCCGCGCCCGCGGCCGTTACCGACGCCGCGATCGTCTTCCATTCTTCAAGCGCCGCGCCATGGAAGTTGGGGATGTCCGGATGGTCGACGGCCGCCGCATGATCGATGGCGACGCCTTCCGTGATGATCACGCCGACGCCAGCCTCGGCGCGGCGGCGGTAGTAGTCGCCGACAGCCTGGGTGGGGACGCCGGCGGGCGAGAAGCGGCGCGTCATCGGTGACATGACCACGCGATTTCGAAGCGCTAGGCCCGCAACGGTCGTCGGCGAGAAGAGCAGGGAAGCGGACACTGCGATCCTCCGGATGCGAATGGGGCGTCACGAGGCATCGCGCTTCGGGGGCCCGATCAGGTTTTCGCAACGACTAGTCGTGGGCTCCCGGTGGGCGCATCAAAGTTCGCGCCGGGATCGCGCGCATCACCTACGTGATTTGTGGGCCCGGCGAGGCGACCGGCGCGGCGGCGATCCCCCCGACCCATAGACCTTCGAGGGAAGAGACCTCGGGAGGCCGCCGTGCACTGGAACTATGGAGACATCTTCGACGCGGTCGCGCGCGCCGTCCCGGCCGATCGTCCCGCCCTGATCTGGCGAGATGTGGTCGTCACATGGGGCGAGTTCGATCGCCGCACCAACAACCTGGCAAAAGCCATGGTCGATCTTGGCCTCGAACCGGATGCGCGGATCGGCATCCTGTGCCGCAACCATCCCGCCTATCTCGAGTTTCTCGTGGCCGGCGTGAAGGCCCGCCTGCTGACCGTCAATCTGAACTATCGCTACACGGCCGACGAGATCGCCTACGTGCTGACTGACTGCAACGCGGAGGCGTTGTTCTACCAGTCGGACTTCGACGCGATGCTGGAGCCGCTGCAGGCTCGCCTGCCGGACGTTCGCGCCTGGGTGCGCATCGAGAACGAGCGGTCGCCCGAGGCCGCCCCAGAAGGCGCGCTGTCCTACGAGACCCTGGCGCGGACCGGCGATGGCCAGCCACTGGATATCACCCGTTCGGGCGACGACGGCTATCTGCTCTACACGGGGGGCACGACCGGCAAGCCGAAGGGCGTCCATTGGTCGACCGACCAATCGCGTCGCGTTCAGCTGGAGTCGCCGCTGATCGCGCGCGCGCCGCAGTCGATGGACGAGCATGTCGAGGTTGTGCGCGCCACCGACAGCCGCATCATTCCGGCATGTCCTCTGATGCACGGATCGGGCAGCAACTCGGCCATGGGCGACCTGCTGAACGGCGGGACGGCGATCATCCTGTCCGGCGACCGGTTCGACGCCGCCCAGCTCTGGCGTGAGGTCGAGACGCATCGCGCCACGCGGGTCTCGATCGTAGGCGACGTCTTCGCAAAGCCCATGCTCAAGGCGCTGGACGACGCGCCGGGCGTCTATGACCTGTCCAGCATGAGGGCGATCAGTTCGGCGGGGCTGACCTGGTCAAAGGAGGTCAAGGCGGGCCTGTTGCGGCACATGCCCAACATTGCGCTCGTCGACATCCTGGGCGCGTCAGAAGCCTCGGGCCTCGGCTATTCCGTCGCCAAGGCCGGCAAGATCCCAGAGACCGGCGTCTTCGACGCCGCGCCCCTGACGGTGCTCATCGATCCCGACACGGGGGCGGTGATGCCGAAGGACCGCCCGTCCGAGGGTTTCATCGCCCGCAGCGGGTCGATGGCCAATGGCTATTTCGGCGATCCCGAGAAGACCGCCGCCACCTACCGGACGATCGACGGCGTGCGCTACGCCGTGCCCGGAGACTTCGCGCGCTGGATGCCGCCCAACCAGTTCACCCTGATCGGACGGGGCAACCTGTCGATCAACACCGGCGGCGAGAAGGTCTTCCCCGAGGAGGTTGAGGAGGCCCTGAAGCTTCAGCCGGGCGTGGCCGACGTCCTGGTCGTCGGGCAACCCGACGAGAAGTGGGGCAAGATCGTCGTGGCGATCCTCAAGCCCGACGGCCTGTTCGACGAGGCCCGGGTGAGGGCGGGTTTGACCCAGACGCTGTCGGCCTACAAGCACCCCAAGCGCTTCGTTCTGGTGGACACGGTGCCTCGGCACGAGAGCGGCAAGGCCGACTACCGAACCGCTATCGCCCTGGCGGACGAGACCGTCTAGCCGTCAGCGCGGGCGAGGCGGCCAGGCGTTCATCGACTGGCCGCCGATCGCCATGAGCTCGCCGGTCCGGGCGAACAGGCGGATGTCGCCGTGGGCGAAGCCCGAGCGGATGCCCTGGATTCGGGCGTCGCAGAGGATCCAGTCGGTCTCGACGCGACGCACCACCCGCAACGTATTGTCCAGGCTGACGCCGCCCAGGCCGCCGCCGAGCGCCTTGCTGAGCGCATAGGGCGTGAAGTCCGCGACCAGGGCCAGCACGCTGACGTCCATCGGAAGGTCCTGGCGCGCCCGCATCCAGAAGACCACTCGCCCGCTGTCGGCCAGCCTTCCGGTCGGCTCGGCTTCCGCGAACGCGCCGGGCGCGATGCGCATCTCCAGGGTCTCCAGCAGTGTGCCGGGCTCCTGGCCATGAGGCCAAAGCTTCGCCGTCTCGCAGGCCTCGGGCGGGGGAACCTCCGGAGCGCGATCCCAGGCATGGTCCAACGGCTCGTCGCGCACGCCCAGCGCCGCCGAGGCCAGGAAGATTTCCCGATCGTCCACGCGCCCAACGACGCGCGCCTGCGAGATCGTCCGTCCGGGCCCGGGGACCTCGACATTCAGTTCCAGGACTTCGCCGGGGCGGAGGGGACCCAGGAACTGGATCGTCGACCAAATGACCGGGCGCTGGAGATGGTCTTCCAGCGCCGCCACGGCCGAGCCGAAAAGCACGCCGCCGAAGACGAAGACATTGCCGGGCGGCCCGACGCACAGGCGTCTGTCGGCCTTCAGCGTTTGGCGGGGAGAGCCTATCGCCGCCTCGAAGCGCATCAGGCGCGAAGGCGGTTCGCTGAGTGCTGTCGCCGCAGTGGTCTCGTCGTTCATGTGTCTCCTCTCGCGGCGCCCCTGGGCCGCGGTCACAGATCGGCGCGCCAAGCCATGCGGCAGGTCCGGGATTCAGATCAAGGCGTGCGAGCACAGCCTCCCAACAGACACATCCGTGATGTTCGCGCGCCAAGGGCACCGCCACTGGCACGGCCTGCGTCCGGGCCGCAACAAGGTGACGTCTATCAGGGAGATCGCCATGACCGCGTTGCCGCAGCCGACCCCAAGCCAACAGCCGACCCGCATCGACGCGCTCGTGATCGGCGCCGGCTTTGGCGGCATGTACGCCGTTCACAAGCTGAGCAGCATGGGCCTGAGCGTCAGGGGCGTCGAGGCCGGCGGCGACGTCGGCGGGGTCTGGTACTGGAACCGCTATCCTGGCGCTCGCTGCGACCTGATGAGCCTGGACTACTGCTACTCGTTCTCTTCGGAAATCGAGCAGGAATGGACCTGGAGCGAACAGTTCGCCGCCCAGACGGAAATCCTGGCCTATGCCAACTTCGTCGCCGATCGCCTGGACCTGCGTCGCCATTTCCTGTTCGAGACCTGGGTCACGGGCGCGGCCTATGACGAGGACGCCAATGTCTGGCGCGTCACCACCGACGATGGGCGCGTCTTCGAAGCGACGTACTGCGTGATGGCGTCCGGCCCGCTGTCGATCCCCAAGGGTGTGCCCTTTGACGGCGCCGAGGACTTCAAGGGTGAAATCCTGCTTGCCGCCAAGTGGCCGCATACGCCGGTCAGCTTCGAAGGCAAGCGGGTCGGCCTGGTCGGCACGGGTTCGACAGGCATTCAGATCGTGCCGGAGGTCGCCAGGACCGCCGGAACGCTGACGGTTTTCCAGCGCACCCCCAGCTTCACCCTGCCGATGCGCAACGTGGCTCTGGAGCCGGAGTACGTTGCCGAACTCAAGCGCAACTACGCGGGTATCCGCCAGGTCGCCCGCAACAGCCCGCTCGGTGGCGTTCGTCCGCAATCAACCCGGCCGTTTTTCAGCGTCACCTCCGAGCAGCGCCGCGCGCTGATGGAGGATTCCTGGGCGCGGGGCGGCCTGTCCTTCCTGGGCACGTTCTCGGACCTTCTGGTCAATGCCGAGGCCAACGAACAGGTCGCCGAGTTCGTCCGTGGAAAAATCAGCGAGGTCGTTGCCGATCCTGTGACCGCCGAGAAGCTGAAGCCGCGCGGCTACCCGATCTTCGCGCGCCGTCCGTGTCTCGATACTCAATACTACGAGACCTTCAACCTGCCGCACGTGACCCTGCACGACTGCCTGGAAAGCCCGATTATCAGGATCACCCCGGCCGGTCTGCTCACGGCCACGGGCGAGGTGGACCTGGACACGCTGATCTTCGCCACCGGCTATGACGGTCTGACGGGCGCGCTTCTGAACTTCGACGTGGTGGGCCGGGGCGGGGTCCAGTTGCGCGACAAGTGGCGCGACGGCGCCACGTCGCATCTGGGTCTGATGATCTCGTCGTTCCCGAACCTGTTCCTGGTCTGCGGGCCGAACGGTCCGGCGGCGCTGGCCAACATCATCACTCTGGACCAGCAGAACATCGACTGGATCGCCGACGCGATCACCCACATGCGCCAGCAGGGCCTGGCCAGCATCGAGCCGACCGAAGCGGCCGAGCAGGCGTGGATGGAGACCGTCTACGGTCTCGCCGGGCTGACGCTCGTTTCCAAGGCCAACACCTGGTACGTGGGCGGCAACATCAGCGGCAAACCGCGCGGGCTGAGCATGTATACCGGCGGCTTCCAGCGCTACACGGAAGCCTGCCGGCTGGCCGCCGAGAACGGCTACGCCGACTTCGTGTTCGAGAAGGAGACCGCCCAGAAGGCGGCCAGGATTCCTGAGGCGGTCGACGGATAGCGCCGCCGCTGGATCTGGCCGGCGCCGTCATGGATACGGATGATGCAGACCGCACGATCCCATCGTCGGCGACGTTTCCAGCGCCCCTGAACAACAGGAGCGCCCGGCTCGCGAAAAAACACATAAGGATATCCTTATATCCCTCTTGACGCCGATCGCCTTCGGGCGTCCTTTACGGGTGTCGTGGTCTGCGGGCGTTCGCGCGTCCGGAGCTAAGAGGGAAGTCGGTGAGGGCGTGAAACCCCGAGGCCGGCGCTGCCCCCGCAACTGTGAGCGGTGAGCCGCTGTCCATTGAGTGTCACTGACGCGCCGAGCTGGATCGGTGGCGTGTCGGGAAGGCCAGGGCAGGGGTGATGACCCGTGAGCCAGGAGACCTGCCCCGACAGATAACGTCCTCCGGCGGGGTGTCCGGTCTGGTCGCATGGAAGGTGCGTCCGGACCGCGATGATCCGTGCGCGCGTTCGCGCGCGTCCCGGCCAGCCTCCGCCACAACACCGGCAGAGGCTTTTGAAATGACCGTTACCGTCGCCAACCTTGGCTTTCCCCGCATCGGCGCCAAGCGTGAACTGAAGTTCGCCCTGGAGGGCCATTGGGCCGGCCAGACCGACGCCCAGGCGCTCCTGGACACCGCCCGGGCCTTGCGCGCCCAGGCCTGGACGCGCCAGGCCGCCCTCGGCGTGGCCCACGTGCCCAGCAACGACTTTTCGCTCTACGACCACGTGCTGGACACCGCCGTGATGGTCGGCGCGATCCCGGCCGCCTATGGCTGGAGCGGCGGCGACGTCGACACCGCCACCTACTTCGCCATGGCGCGCGGCGCGCAGGGCGCGAGCGCCCAGGAGGCCTGCGGCCCCGGCTGCGGTCACGGTCATGACGCCAAGCCCGGGGCGGGGGGCGTCCCGGCGCTGGAGATGACCAAATGGTTCGACACCAACTATCACTACCTGGCGCCGGAGGTGTCGCGGGGGCAGACCTTCGCCCTGAGCTCGACCAAGCCCATCGACGAGTTCCTGGAGGCCAAGGCCCTCGGGGTGCAGACCCGTCCGGTCCTGCTGGGCCCCGTCACCTTCCTGAAGTTGGCCAAGACCCGGGACGAGGGCTTCGCGCCGCTGTCCCTGCTGTCGGCCTTGCTGCCGATCTACGCCGAGGTGCTACAGGGCCTGGCAGACGCTGGCGCTGACTGGGTGCAGCTCGACGAGCCGTGTCTGGCCCTGGACCTGACGGCGTTCGAGCGGAACGAGATCCGCCGCGCCTATGGCGCCCTTACCCACGCGGTCCCCAGCCTGCGCCTGATGCTGACCAGCTATTTCGGCGGCTATGGCGACAACCTTCACACCGCCCTGAACCTCCCGGTCGAAGGCGTGCATCTGGACCTCGTCCGCGCGCCGGAGGAACTCGAGACGGCCCTGGCCGCCAGCCGTGAGAGCCTGGTCCTGTCGCTGGGCGTGGTCGATGGCCGCAACGTGTGGCGCGCTGACCTTCCGGCCCTGCTGGATCGGCTGGAGCCTGCCGTCGCCCAGCGCGGCCCTGACCGGGTCATCCTGGCCCCGTCGTGTTCGCTGCTGCACGCGCCCATCGACCTGACCCTTGAGAGCGCCATCGATCCGGAGGTGCGCCAATGGCTGGCCTTCGCGGTGCAGAAGATCGAGGAACTGGCGGTCCTGGCCCAGGCCCTCAACGGCGGCCGCGCCGGCGTCGCCGCCCAACTTGAAGCCAGCGCCGTCGCCGCCCAGGCGCGCCGCACCTCACCGAAGATTCACGACGCCGCCGTCGCCGCGCGCCTGGCTGGAGTGACCGACGCCATGGCAAGGCGAGGCCTGGACTATGGCGACCGTCAGGCCTTGCAAGCGGATCGTCTGAACCTGCCGGCCCTGCCCACCACCACCATCGGCTCTTTTCCGCAGACCGAAGGGGTGCGCAAGGCCCGCTCGGCCTACGGCAAAGGCGTCCTGGACGACGCCGGCTATCAGGCGTTCCTTCGCGAGGAGACCGCTCGGGCCATCGCCTGGCAGGAAGAGGTCGGCCTCGACGTGCTCGTCCATGGCGAGTTCGAGCGCAACGACATGGTGCAGTATTTCGGCGAACAATTGGCCGGCTTTGTCTTCACACAGCACGGCTGGGTGCAGTCCTACGGCTCGCGCTGTGTGCGGCCGCCGATCCTGTTTGGCGACGTCTCGCGTCCCAAGCCGATGACCGTCGACTGGTGGACCTATGCGCAGGGCCTGACGTCCAGGCCGATGAAGGGCATGCTGACCGGGCCGGTGACGATCCTGAACTGGTCGTTCGTCCGGGACGACATCCCGCGCGCCCTGGCCTGTCGCCAGATCGCGCTGGCCATTCGTGACGAGGTGGTCGACCTGGAAGCGGCCGGGGCCAGGATCATCCAGATCGACGAAGCCGCCCTGCGCGAAGGCCTGCCACTGCGCCGCGCCGACTGGGACACCTATCTCTCCTGGGCGGTCGAATGCTTCCGCCTGACCGCCTCGGGCGTCGCCGATCACACCCAGATCCACACCCATATGTGCTATTCGGAGTTCAACGACATCATCGCCGCTATCGGGGCGATGGACGCTGACGTGATCTCGATCGAGACCGCGCGGTCGAAGATGGAGCTGCTGGACGCCTTTGTGGTCGACCGGTACCCGGCCCAGATCGGCCCGGGCGTCTACGATATCCATTCCCCCCGCGTGCCGACGGTCGAAGAGATGATCACCCTGCTTTCGGCCGCGAGCGAGCGGCTGTCGAGCGGGCAGTTGTGGGTCAATCCTGACTGCGGTCTGAAGACCCGCAAGTGGCCCGAAACCAGGACGGCCGTGGCGAACATGGTCGAGGCCGCCAGGCGGTTCCGTTGCACGGATGCGGCGGCTTGACCGGCCCCGTCACCCGGCTTGTGGACATCGTCTTCCCGACCGACGTCAATCATCACGGCACGTTGTTTGGCGGCGTCGCGCTCGCGCACATGGACAAGGTGGCCTTCATCGCCGCCTCACGGCATGGGCGGGCGCGCTTCGTCACGGCGTCGTGCGAGCGGATCGACTTCGCCGCTCCGGCGCGCCAGGGCGAGATGGTTGAAGCCGAAGGGCGCGTCACACGGGTGGGGCGTCGCTCGCTCACCGTCGAGGTCAGCCTGCTGGCCGAGGCGCTGCTGACGGGGGAGCGCCGGCTCTGCGCCAGGGGCCTGTTCCAGATGGTGGCGCTGCGCGACGGAGATCTTTCGTCGCGCGACCTGCCGCCCCTGGCGGACGCTGAACCTACGGGTGAGGATCTGCGGATGGTCGAGATGGTCTTTCCAAACCGTACGAACCACTACGGCACCCTGTTTGGTGGCGAAGCCCTGGCGATGATGGGCAAGGCCGCCTTCATTGCCGCCACCCGGCACAGCCGAAAGGTCGTGGTGATGGCGGCCTCGCAACGGGTGGACTTCGCCGTACCGGTGGCCGGCGGCGATCTCGTCGAGCTGGTCCCGCGCGTCACCAGGACGGGCACGCGCTCGATGAACGTCGAGGTCGAGTTCTGGGCCGAAGGGCTGCTGAGCGGCGTCCGCAGCCGTTCGGCTGTGGGGAAATTTGTGATGGTGGCCGTTCGGGAGACCTGAATCCTTGTCGCCCCCC